>Ga0334722_10001932_pt1 | contig 24490 bp, 22 predicted proteins | sample C3_bottom_MG_FD_207210 | JGI IMG/M metagenome (GOLD analysis project Ga0334722, IMG submission 207210) | Sediment microbial communities from Yellowstone Lake, YNP, Wyoming, USA - C3_bottom | ecosystem: Environmental > Aquatic > Freshwater > Lake > Sediment | place: USA: Wyoming | collected... | reverse complement strand
AGGTGCCACGGCCTTGGCCAGCGGCACCTCTTGCATCGGCATCGGCGTCGCATCGTCCATCACGATCACGACGACGCGCCGGTCCTTCACGTCAGTGTTTTGCTTGACGTCCGGCGCTACGGACTGCACCCATGGCGCGGTAAACGTGCGCTCGGTGACGACGTCGTCCAGATCCACCGCGCTGAAGCTCGCAATGGTCTGGGGTTTGCCGTCCTCCAGGATGGTGAAGTCGGCTGCCGTTAGACCGTGTACGGGCCGGCGTTCCGCATCGAGGACTGAGACGTCCAGCACCACGATTTCAACGCCCGACCTGAACGTGGGTGGAGGTTGCTGGGCGTTGACCGCCAGAATGGCCAGAGTGGCGATGGTCGCTACCACCCCGCTACGAACAGCGAGCGTCGAGACGGGCATGATGAGCACCAGTGTGGCACGTCGTGCCGTACACGACCGCCAACGAGCCGGAATGAGACCGACCTGCCAGGACGGGACAGAGTTTACTCCACAGGGTCCAACGCATGACGGCCATCGAGGACGTGGACGTCTTCGAAGTCTCGACGCCCGAACTCGATGACGTGGTGAGGCTGGAAGACCGGTACGGGAGACAGGACAAGAAGTAGGGGATAGGGCAAAGGCGAAAGGCTAAAGGCGGATCTGTGATCCCGACCTTTGGCCTTCCGCCTTTCCCCTTTGGCCTTCCTAGAACGGAATATCGTCCGCGTTCACATCCGGCGACTGGTCCAGTTCGTCCACCGGCTGGCTTTCGAAGCGCTGGCCGCCACCGCCGCCCTGGCCACCCTGGCCGCCCGAACTGCCGAGCAGGACAACGCGGTCTGACGACACCTCAGGGGTATACCGCGTCTTGCCCTCGCGGTCGGTCCACGTCTGGATCGACAGGCGTCCTTCCACGAGCACGGTCTTGCCCTTGAGCAGGTGCGGCGAGAGCGTTTCCGCCTGTCGCCCCCAGATCTTGATCCGGTACCACTCGGTGCCGGGCTTGCCGCGCTCGTCCTTCTTCTGCCAGTCCTCGACCGCCAGGCTGGCGCTCGCGACCTGCTTGCCCTGGGGCGTGGCGCGCAGTTCGGCATCGCGGCCCAGGTTTCCTACCAGGATGATCTTGTTGTAGCTGTTCGCCATTCCCGTTCCTTCCGTTACTTGACAACCTTGCCGAGGCGATCGATCGCCTGCCGCGCCAGGCGGCCCGCATCGCTGTCGGGATACGTCTTCACCACGAACTCGTAGGACTCGCGCGCCTTCGCCACGTCGCCCAGCGACTGCAACGCCAGGCCCCGCTTGTAATACGCGTCGGGCAGCGTGTTGCTGGCGGGGTAGATCGCGATCACGCGATCGTAGGCGGTGACCGCCTCGCGATAGCGGCCGGACGCATAGTAGGTTTCGCCGATGTAGTACTGCGCGTCGTCCACCAGGTCGCTCTTGGGGAACGTCTTGATGTAGCTCTCGAACCCCTGGATGGCCAGGCTCCAGGAGGCCGCATAGTAGTCCGCCCGCGCCTGCTCGAAGAGCCGCTGTGGCGACACGCCGGGATTGATCGGCGTGGTGCCGCCGCTGGGGGGCGGGGCGACCGCGGTCTGGGGCGGCGTCGCGCCACCGGCAGGGGGCGTGACCGGATCGGTCACCGCCGGTGCCGTACCCTGTACGACGGCGGCGGCCTGCGCCACGCGCACGGCATCGACCTCCTGCGAGAGCGACGTCAGCCGGACGTTGTTCTCGTCCACCTTTTCTCGCACCACGCGAACCTCGGTGGCGACCGTGTTGACCAGGAGTTTGTGGTCGGCGAATGACTTCTGGCTCACCTCCGCCTGGGCGTCAAGCTTGGCGTCGATCTTCTTCAACGCCTCGGTGAGCGTGGCCAGGCTGGCCTGCAGCACCTGGGTCTGCTGCTGCAGGATGCGGAGGTCGGCCATCATCTGGAGATGTTCCTTGTTGGCGGCCTCGAGCGGAACCGTCAGCACGGCCACCAGCAGCACGGCGCCGAGCAGAAAGAGACGCAATCGATTCGGCATGACGAAAAACCTCGCTCCCTCTCGCTACTTGGCCGTGATCACGAGGTGCGCCCGCCGGTTCGCGGCGTAGGCGGCCTCCGTGTGGGCCGGATCGAACGGGAACTCCTTGCCGTAGCTCACCACGTGGAGGCGATCGGCGGGGACGCCCAGCGAGACGAGGTAGGCGCGCGCGGCGGCCGCCCGTCGCTCGCCCAGGGCCGTGTTGTACTCGGCGGTGCCGCGTTCATCGCAGTGGCCTTCGACCGTGATGATCCACGACGCGTACTTCTTCAGGGTCGCCGCGTCGGCATCGAGCACCGTCCGGGCGGCCGGCGTCAACTCCGAGCTGTCGTACTCGAAGAAGGCCGGCTGCAGCGGGGATTCGCGGTTCAGGTCGTCGAGCGACTTCGCGGTGAGCGGGTCGTCCGAGAGCGTGGCCGTGTTCAGGCCGGGCTCGTTCACCGCCACCGGCTTGGGCGGGGGAGGCGGCGGGGGAGCCGGTTCCTGCGCGACGGGCTGTTCCACCGGCGCCACCGGGCGCGCCACCGGGGCCTTCTTGGCGCCACAGGCGCTCACCGAGAGCCCCACCACGATCACGGCCGCCGCAACGGCGCCGCACTGCATCGATCGGCTAATCATGAAAGTTCTCCGCATCCACATCCACGTCACTTCGACCAGTCCGGCGTCTGGTTGGCCCCGACCGTTGTGATCTGCTTCACGCCCTGGCCGTCGCGGGCCATCGTGTAGATCTGCCGCTTGCCGCTGCGCGTCGACGAAAACACCAGGTGGCGCCCGTTCGGCGAGAAGGCGGGGCTCTCGTTGCTGCCCTGGCCGAACGTCAACTGCCGGACCTCGCGCGTCGCCACGTTGATAACCTTGATATCGTACCCCGGGCCGGTCCGCGCTTCGTACGCGATTTCGTTGAACGGCGCCGGCGACCACGTCGGGCGGTCGCAGTACGACTCCGACGTCAGCTTCTGAATGTTCAGGCCGTCGACATCGACGATGTAGATCTGGGGCGCACCCGCGCGGTCGGAGGTGAAGGCAATCTGGTTTCCGGCCGGCGACCACGTCGGCGTGGAGTCGATGGCCGGGTTGTTCGTCAGGCGCCTCAGGTTCGAGCCGTCGCGATTGACGACGTACAACTCGGCGTTGCCGTCCCGCGTCGCGGTGAAGCAGATCCGCGTGCCGTCAGGCGACCACGCGGCCAGCCAGCTCTGGAACTTGCCGCCCAGCGGCCGCTCGTTCACGCCGTCGTAGATCCGCGCGAGCACGATGTCCGGGAACCCGGTCGAGTACGACGTGTAGGAAATCGTGCGGCTATCGGGGGACCACTGCGGGTAGAGGTTCAGGGTCCGTGTCACGGTCACGCGGCGCTGGTTGGCGCCGTCGTAGTCCGAGATGTAGATGTCCTTGGCGCCGCGTTCGCGGATCGTGCCAGCCATCGCTTCACCGCCGCGATCGGATGAGAAGGTCAGCTTCGTCCGCGCCACGCCGCGCAGCGCGCGCTGGTGCAGGTGAATCTCGTCGGCGGCCGTGTGCGCAAACAGCCGCGGGTTCGCGGTGGTGCCGTCGTACTGCCGCGAATACACCGCGCGGCCGGACCGCACGTCGAACAGGCGGACCTCCACGCGGTAGGCCGCCGGCCCGGTCTTCTCGATGCTGCCTTGCACCAGCCCGTCGGCACCCAGTTCCTTCCAGCGATCGAACGGGACGGCCTGCATCGACGCCGCAGACGGAATGGTCTTGTACGTGTCCCGCGGCACCATGTAGAACTCGCGCTCGTAGGCGAGGTCGTCCCACAGGACCCCGCCCAGCATCTTCGCCGCGTCGGCGGTCTCGGCATCAGACGAGCGCGCGATGAAGTCCGGAACCGCGTACCGCGGCCGCGCGCCTGGCTCGGCCAGGCTGATCACGATGTCCGACTGCTGCTGGGGCGCCTGCGCCGGCGGAGACTGCTGTTCCGAACCCGGCCAGACGCCGGCTGCCAGCGTGGCGGCCGTCAGCACGACCGGCGCGGCTATGAAGAAGGGCGTGAGTCGTTTGCGCATCGTCATCGTCGGTATGGGAAGCGGAGATGGACCGTCAGTTGGCTCTCGGTAAAGGCCGCCGGCAGCGGCGGCAGACGCTGCGTCACGAACAGCGTGCGCTGGGCGTTCATGTCCAACGCGGCATAGCCGCTGGATTTCTCCAGTTCGATGTCGGTCAGCCGGCCGTCACGCTGAATCACGAACTTGATCACGCTCTCGCCGGACACTTCACTGCGGCCATCCCAGCGGCCCTGGATGATCTGCAGCATCGTGACCAGGTAGTCGGGACAGCAGAAGTTCTGCACGTCGAGGTAGCCGCCCGCGCCACCCGTGCCCCCTGTGGACAGGCCGCCAAATCCCATACCCTGGTTCGGGTTCGCGGCTTCCTGCGGCGGAGCCGCGCCGAACGGCAGGCGTTCGGTGGACTTGATCGCCGATGACGGCGGCGCGTCGAGAGCGGTGCGAGCCGTCTCGCTTGTGACCTTCGCCGGCTTCGCCGGCCTGGTCAACTTTGCGTCAGGCGTCGGCAGCACCATCGCGGGCTTCTTCGCGGCCGGCGGTTGCTGCACCTGTGGCTGCACCTTGACGGGCGCCGCGGGCTGGGCCAGGGGCGCCATGCTCTCGGTCGGCCGACTGGCCATCGTCATGCCGCCGTTGGCCGGTCCTGGCGCGCCGCCGAGGACAATCGTCATCACCGGCCGCAGATCGTCCTGCGCCGTCCTGCCGTCGAGGATGGGCAACACCAGCAGCATCACCACGAGGACGCCGTGCGCGGCGAGCGATGCCGTCACCATCCGCGGAAGGCCGCGAACGTCCTGCGCGCGATCGAGCAGTACGCTGGTGACGGAGTCCATGTCTACCTGGCTTCCGGCGGCTTCATGACAAGGCCGATCTTGTCGATGCCGGCTTCCTTGAGCCGATCCATGATCTCGACGAGTTCCCGGTACAGAATGTCGCCGTCTCCGCGCAAGAAGACCTCCCGATCGGGTTTGCCATCGGTCGCTTGTCGCAGGCGCTCGGCCAGCAGGTTCACGGGAACCGGATCGGTGCCGAGGAGAACCTTGTGATTCTGCCGGTAGGACAACGGCACCGTGACGAATACGCGCTCGGCGGCGATGTTCGCGGCCTTGCGCGAGACCGGCAGATTCACGTCCACGCCCTGCTGCAGCATCGGCGCCGTAACCATGAAGATGATCAGGAGCACGAGCATGACGTCGACGAGCGGGACGACGTTGATTTCCGCCATCGACGACGACACGCGCCGGACCCGTCCCCCGCGTCCCGAGGAAACTTCTTCAGATGGGCTGACCTTCGGCATCGTCGGGTTCCTTCTAGGTGAAGTTCCGCTCGGCGATGTTCAGGAACTCGAGCGAGAAGTCGTCCATTGTGGAGATCATTCGCTTCACGTCAGCCACGAAATGGTTGTAGAAATACACGGCCGGGATCGCCGCGAACAAGCCAGCGGCCGTGGCGATCAGCGCTTCGGCGATGCCGGGCGCCACGATGCCGAGGCTGGTGGAGCCCACGTTGGCGATGCGCTGGAACGACGTCATGATGCCCCACACCGTGCCGAACAGGCCGATGAACGGGGTGATGCTCGCGGTCGTGGCGAGGATCGACAGTCGTCGCTCGATGTTGGTGACTTCGACGGCGGCGGCGCGCAGCAGGGCCCGATCCACCGCGGACAAGCTCTTCAGCATCGGCCGTGGCGGCGGCGTGCCCGGAGCCGCCGCGGTCTGGTGTGCCTGCGCCGGGTCCTGCAGCTGCGTCTTCAGTTCGGCGTAGCCGGCCTGAAAGATACCGGCCAACGGACTGGCCGAGAAGCTCTGGCACACCGCGTGCACCTCGCTGAACTTGGAACTGCGGCGGAAGATCTCGAGAAATCGCGCCGTCTGGCTGGAGATCCGGTGGAAATGCCAGAGCTTGTGGAGGATAATCCCCCACGACAGGACCGAGAACACGCCGAGGACGAGGAGGACGAACTTGGCGACGGGGCCGGCGGTCAGGACCAGGTCCAGAACTCCGTCGCCCATTCCGGTATAGGCATTCACGCTTTCGTACCCCTCCCTGGCTGCTGGCGGTCGGCGCGGAAATCGGGGGCCTCACCGCCGAGCCCGGCCACCGCTCCGACGGCGATCCATAGCAGAGTACCATGGCGACAGAACCCTGTCAAACCCGTGATATCATGGGAGTTCCGGCATCTGACGCCAACTCCAGACGACCTGTATGCTCCGATACCTCAACATCCGGAACCTCGCGGTAATAGAGACGCTCGAGGTGACGTTTCAGCCGGGCCTGAATGTCATCACAGGCGAAACCGGCGCGGGCAAGTCGATTGTCGTCGGAGCGGTCGGGCTCCTGCTCGGGGACCGTGCGTCCGCCGACATGATCCGGACAGGCGAAGAAATAGCGATAGTTCAGGCGGTGTTCGATCACGACGGCCGTGAGATTATTCTTCGACGGGAAATCAATTCCCAGGGACGCAGCCGGAGCTTCGTCGATGGGAACCTGGTGACCGCCGCCGCCCTGCGCGATCTCGGATCCGATCTCGTTGACCTCCACGGCCAACACGAACACCAGGCGCTGCTCGATCCGGATTCCCATCTCGACCTGCTCGACAGCTTTGCAGGGCTGGGCGAACTCTGCGCCGACGTGGCCCGGCTCTTCGAGGCTTACACCGCCGTGCGCGCCGAACTGGAGAGCCTGCGCCGCCTGGAACGCGACAAGGAAGCCCGTGCCGAGTTCCTCAGGTTCCAGCTCAACGAGTTCGATCGCGTGAACCCGCAACCGGGCGAGGACGAGCAACTCGAGCAGCAGAAGCGGCTGCTGGGAAATTCGGACCGCCTCAAGCGGCTCTGCGACGAAGCCTACGGCCGGCTGTACGACGATGACACCTCTGTCGTGAGCTCGCTGTCGTCGATCTGGAAGCGCGTGGCCGAGTTGGCTCAACTCGACGACCGATTTCAGCCGCACTTGGACGCGCGCGTGTCCCTGGACGCGCAGCTCGACGAGCTGGCGGGCTTCCTGCGTGAGTACGGCGCCCACGTGGAAGCGGCGCCGGAGCGCCTGGCAGAGGTCGAGGACCGGCTGGCGTTGCTCGAGCGTCTCAAGCGTAAGCACGGTGGCGCGCTCGGTGACGTGCTGGCGAAGCGCGACGAGTGCCGGGCCGAACTCGAACGCCTGAGCACGTCTGCCGAGAAGGTGCAGGCGCTGGAGGCGGATCTGGAGCGCGCGGCATCCGCGTACCGCGACGCTGCGATCCGGCTGTCGAAGAGGCGGCGCAGCAAGGCGACGGACCTTGCGAGCGCCATCGAGAAGGAACTGCAGCAACTCGCGATGGAGCGGGCCCGATTCGACGTTCGGTTCGAGGCGTTGATCGAGGACGAGAGCGCATGGACGCCCAAGGGGATCGACCAGGGGCAGTTCTATATCTCACCGAACCCGGGCGAGGACCTGCGACCGCTTGCGAAGATCGCGTCCGGGGGAGAGTTGTCGCGCATGATGCTCGCGTTGAAGACACTGGCTTCCACGGACTCGCCGGGGAAGACGCTGGTCTTTGACGAAGTGGATGCCGGCATCGGCGGGCGTGTGGCGGACGTGGTGGGGCAGCGGCTCCAGGCGCTCGGGCGCGACTTCCAGGTGCTGTGCATTACGCACCTGCCGCAGATCGGTGCAGCCGGCAACTGTCACTACCGGGTGTCGAAGTCGGTGCGGCAGGGTCGGACGGTGACGTCCGTGGACGTGCTGCCGGAAGCGGAGCGGATCGACGAACTGGCGCGGATGATGGCAGGCGCGGTGGTCACGGACGGCGCTCGCGAGACGGCGCGGGAGATGATTGCTGCGCGGGCTGCCGACCAGGGACACGAAACGAAAGGCGAAAGGCGAAAGCGAAAGTAGATGGCGCGACGATACCTGATCGAGACGTTCGGCTGCCAGATGAACTTCCACGATTCGGAACGCATGGCCGGATTGCTGGAAGCCGCAGGCTATGAGGCGGCCACCTCGGTGACCGAGGCCGACGTCGTCATCCTGAACACCTGCACGGTGCGCGAACGGGCCGAGGACAAGGTTGTCAGCCGGATCGGCGAAATCCGGGTCGAATCCGAGGAGGCCGGCCGCGAACCCGTGGTGGCGGTCGCAGGCTGCCTGGCCCAGCAGGAGGGAGCGTCGCTGTTCCGCCGATCACCATACGTCGATGTGGTGGTTGGAACGCAGGCCGAGAAGCGCCTGCCTGCGCTGGTGGACCAGGCCTTCGCGACGTCGGCGCGCCAGATCGACGTCAACCCCTACGACGATGTCTCGTTCCCCCTCGGCATCGCACGCCGGACGGACGCTGTGAAGGCGTACGTCAACATCATTGAGGGGTGCAACGACTTCTGCGCGTTCTGCGTAGTGCCGTACACGCGCGGCCACGAACGCATGCGGCCGAAGGCCGACATCCTCGCCGAGGTACGGGTTGCTGCCGCGGCGGGTCACCGGGAAGTCCAGTTACTCGGCCAGATCGTCAACCACTACCAAGCGCCCGATGACGCTGCCTGCGACTTCGCGGGCTTGCTCGAAGCGGTGAGCGCCGTCCCGGGAGTGAATCGCATCAGGTTCGCCAGCCCCCATCCGCGTCACGTCTCGTCCCGCCTCATCGAGGCGATGGGCGCGTTGGCGAATGTCTGCAAACACATTCATCTGCCGCTGCAGTCCGGATCCACGCGAATCCTCGGGCTCATGAGGCGGCGTCATACACGTGAGGAGTACCTGGAACTCGTCAACCGGCTTCGGGCCCGGGTTCCGGACCTGCGGATCTCAACGGACCTCATCGTCGGGTTCCCCGGGGAAACGGCCACCGATTTCGACGAGACGTTGTCGCTCGTCGAGTGCGTCCGATTCAGCTCGATATTCTCGTTCAGCTACTCCGAGCGGCCAGGAACGCTGGCCGCCAAGCGCATGGCTGACGACGTACCTGACGAGGAGAAGTCGCGCCGGTTGAGCCACCTGCAACAGGCGCAGAAGCGCATCCAGCTGGAACTGCACGACGAGCAAGTCGGACGGGTCTTCGAGGTCCTGGCCGACAGCGTCAGCCGGCGCCGGGATTGGGAAGTGTCAGGCCGGACAACCGGGAACACGGTGGTGAACTTCCCGGGCCAGCCGGACCTGCTGGGCAAGATGGTGCACGTTCGGATTGAACGTGCGGGCCCCAATAGTCTGTGGGGGCAAATAGCAGGCGCCAGGCGATAGGCGATAGGCGATAGGGAAACGCGGTGATACGCTGTCAGCGGTGCACCCTAACGCCGAACGCCACGCGCCTAACGCCTTCAGGAGTCACCGATGCAGATAGAGATGGTCATCAAGGGCCTGATGGTGGACCCCATCACGAGCATGCCCATCATCATCCTGCGGGACCGGGATGGCGACCGCGTGCTGCCGATCTGGGTCGGCGTGTTCGAGGCCAACGCCATCGCCCTCCAGATCGAGAACATCTCGACGCCTCGTCCGATGACACACGACCTGCTCCGCAACACGCTTCGCGATCTCGACGCGAAGGTTCAGCGCATCCTCGTATCGGACTTGAAGGACAACACGTTCTACGCGCTCATCTACGTGGAATGCCACGGGGAGGTCGTGGCTATCGACGCGCGGCCGAGCGATGCAATCGCGCTCGCGCTGCGTACACAGGCACCGATCTTCGTCGAAGACTTCGTCATCGATCACGCCAAGACGATTGATTTCACGCCAGAAAAGGGTGATTCGAGCCGCTTGCAGCGCTGGCTCGAGAGCCTCGATCCTGAGGAGTTGGGCAAGTACAAGATGTAGTTGCTCCCGTCCGGAAGTACACTCTCGCTTGACACTGTTTCCCGCCCACGCCTAGAATGAAGCCGCCTTCCGCGGAAACAGTCCACATGATTGTATCGATCGCCAATCAGAAGGGCGGCGTCGGCAAGACGACGACAGCCATCAATCTGGCCGCAGCACTGGCGCTGCGGGGCCGCCGCACGTTATTGCTCGACATGGATCCGCAGGCGAACAGCAGCATGTCCTACCTGGACGTGCGCCATACCGAGCGCAGTCTCTACGACGTGATGGCTGATTCGAACTGTACGCTCGAGTCGATCATCCAGGTGTCGACCGTGCCGAACCTTTCGGTGGCCCCGGCGCGCATCGCGCTGGCCAAGCTCGAGGCGAAGCTGGTAGGTGAACTCGATGCGCACTTCCGCCTGAAGGACCGGATCGAGACGGTGCGGGATCAGTTTGATACGATCGTGATCGACTGTCCGCCCACGCTCGGCCTGCTGACGGTGAACGCACTGGTCGCGTCCACGCATCTGCTGATTCCGATTCAGTCGTCGTACTTCGCGCTCGAGGGCACCGATGATCTGCTGGAAACGGTGGAGAAGGTCCGCACCCGGGCGAACCCCGAATTGCGGCTGCTGGGTGTCGTGATCACGATGCACGACAAGCGGACGGCCCTCGCCAGGGACATCCGGCAGCAAATCCAGAAGGTGTTCGGCGACAAGGTGTTTTCCACGGTGATCAGCAAGAGCGTCCGGCTCGAGGAAAGCCCCGCCTACAAGGAACCGATTTTCAGTTTCGCGCCAGACTCATCTGGGGCGACGGAGTACTACCGGCTGTGCGAGGAGGTCATCGACCGTGTCTAAGCGATCGGGTTTACCCGAGACGATTCGGATGCGCCACGACGAACATTACGTGGACACGCTCTCAGGCCCGGCCGGGTCGCCGATTGGCAGGCTGGTGCCGATCGATCACATCGATCCCAACCCGGAGCAGCCCCGGCAGACCATGGGAGACCTGTCCGAGTTGATGGCGTCGATCGCGGAGAAGGGGATTCTCGAGCCACTGGTGGTGCGCGCGAAGGGCGGTCGCTACCAGATTATCGCCGGCGAGCGGCGATACCAGGCCGCCGTCCAGATTGGAATCCCCGAGTTGCCCGTGGTCATCCGCGATGTTGACGACGCGGAGGTCATCGAACTGGCCCTGGTCGAGAACCTGCAGCGCAAGGACCTGACCGCCTTCGAGGAGGCTGAGGCACTCCATGCCGTTGCCGAGACGCAGCGTCTGACCCATGAGGAGCTGGCAAGGCGCCTCGGCAAGTCCCGGACCGCAATTACGGAGTCGCTGGCGATCAACAAGATGCCGGAAGACGTCAAGAATCTCTGTCGGCTGGCCGACATTTCTTCTAAGTCATTGTTATTACAAATAGTTAGAGAATCTGACCCCCAGAAAATGGTCGCGCTGGTTGAACGACTGACGCGAGATGGTTCGGTGCCCACCAGGCAGCAGGCTCGTGAGGCCGCAGCCACGCCGAGACGCGGGCGGCCGAAGTCGTATACCTTCCAATACAAGGCGCCGACTAAGGACTTTCGTCTGAAGATGACGTTCTCGCGCCACAACGTGGAGCGCGGCGAGATCATCACAGCGCTCGAGCGGCTGCTGGACGAACTACGGAACAGCCACTAGACAGGCCGACGGGCAAAGGCGGAAGGGCTGGTAATCGGGTCGCCAACGTAGGCGAAGGGCGGAAGATGTCGATCGCGGGTTTGGCGAGGCATGCGCCTGGCTAGGGGGATGTTATGGTGGCGCGCAATGGGCTGGTTCCTGATCAGTGAGTTAACATAACATACATTATCGGACGTTACGTGTTTTGCGCGGCCTGACCCCCTGTTGATGAATTGTGCGGGCCAGGCTCCTCTGCTTAAGGTTAAATCCCCTAAACGCCTGCCCGCCGCGCCCCAACCTCAGACCTTCACTCGTCCCGATTCGTCTATGTCCTCGGGGCCTGGCCCCGCGCGCCTCCCGCCCTGGGCCCGCCGACGCTCTCTCCGAGTGCTGGCGAAGGCGGCTAGCGCCTAGCGCCTTCTTCTGCTATCTTCTGAACCCGAGACCATGCCGCGACTTATCGACCGATACATCATCAGGAGCATCATCCCGCCGTTCCTGATCTCGCTGCTGGTCTTCACCTTTCTGCTCGTCGTTCCGCCCCTGATCGAACTGGCAGACCAGCTCGTCGCCAAGGGGGTTCCCGCGCCGACCATCATGCGCCTGACGGCGACTCTGCTCCCGCAGGCCCTGGCCGTCACCATCCCGATGGCCGTGCTCGTCGGCATCCTGATCGGGCTGGGCCGGTTTTCGGCCGACCGGGAGTGGGTCGCGGTTCAGGCCTGCGGCGGCAGCATCTACCGGATTGCCCGCCCGGTGGTCCTGTTCGCCATCGCGGGCTGGCTGGCCACCTCCTGGGTCATCATCGAGGCCATGCCGGACGCCAACCAGGCGTTTCGGGATATCACGTTCCGGCTGGTGGCCGAGCGCACAGAGAGCGAGGTCAAGCCGCGGGTCTTCTACGACGACTTCCCAAACGTCGTGATTTACGTCCGCGACGTCCCGACGGACGGCTCGGGCTGGCGGGACGTCTTCATCGCGGATACCGGGAATCCGAACAACGTCACCGTGTTCCTGGCGGCCCGCGGACACCTCATTGTCGATCGCGACAGGCGATCGGTGGAGTTGACGCTGGATGACGGCAGCCAGCACATCACCAAGGTTGGAGATCCTGCGGACTACACCGTGGTCCGATTCGACCACATCCTGCTGACGCTGAACCCCGACGCGGTCTTTCCGCGCAACGGACCCGTCAAGGGCGAAAACGAGCTGACCATCGCCGAACTGCGGCAGCGCGTCTGGGAACTGGAGTCGCTTCGCCACCCGGCCGATTCGCCGACAATGGCGATCCAGCGGAAGTTCTCGATCCCGGTCGCCTGCCTGGTCTTTGCGGTGATTGGCGTGGTGCTGGGCCTGACCACGCGGCGCGACGGTAAGATGGCCGGATTCGCCATCGGCCTCGGCGTCATCTTTGCCTATTACGGGCTGTTGACGATGGCCCAGAATGCGACGAAGGGCCGCCTGCTCTCGGCGCCGATTGCACCGTGGGTGCCGGACCTCGTGCTCGGCCTCGTTGGCCTGGCGGTGCTGCTGGCTCGAGGTTCCGCGATTCGGAGATGGCGAACGGTGGTCGGCCGGACAACCTTGTGGCTCGGCGTGGCCGGCCGGGTCATGCCCCGCATCGCGAACCTTCTCCGGCCCTCGCCGGCGGCCGACGGGGATGCCGCGATGGAGTGGACGCCCAGGACGCGCAGTACGGCCCGCGCGTGGATCCCTCCTGGCATGGCCATCCTGGACGCCTATCTGAGCCGCATCTATGTAGGCGTGTTCGGGCTCGCCTTCTCGGGGTTCCTGGCCCTGTTCTACATCTCGAGCTTCATCGAACTCTCCGAGAAGCTCTTCAAGGGCCAGACGTCGATCCGGATGCTGCTCACCTATCTCTACTGGGCGACGCCGCAGTTCGTCTACTACTGCATCCCGCTCGCCGTGTTGATCGGCGGACTGGTGACGATCGGCGTGGTGACGCGCAGCAGCGAGTTGACCGTCATGCGGGCCTGCGGCATCAGCCTGTATCGCAGCATGGTGCCACTGGTGATCTTCGGCATCCTGGCCAGCGGCGGGCTGTTCTGGCTCGAGGAGCAGGTCATGCCGGCGACGAACCGCCGCGCCCAGGAACTCCAGCAGCTGATCCGGATGGGCGCGGCGCCGTCCTTCGACATCTCGAACCGACGCTGGATGATGAGCGGCAGCGGGGATATCTACTACTACCTGGCGTTTGTGCCGCAGCGGGCGGAACTGAACGCCCTGTCGGTGTTCCGCTTTGCGCCAAAGGCCTGGCGTCTGCAGGGACGGGAGTTCTATCAGACGGCCACGTTCCAGGGCCAGACGTCCGGCGCCGAGCCCGTCGTGACATGGAAGACGAGCGACGGCTGGGTCCGGGACTTCGATCGGCAGACGCAGATGAAGAGCTTTCGGACGGTTCGCGAGTCCACGCTCGCGCTGGAACCGCCGCAGTTCTTCTCCACCGAGGACGTGGAAGCCGACCGCATGACCTTCGGACAGATCAAGCAGTACATCGCCGAGATGAAGTCGAACGGCTTCAGCACCGTCCACTACGAACTCGCGATGTTCCGGAAGATCTCGTTCCCGTGGGTGACGCTGATCATGACGGTGATCGCGGTGCCGTTTGCGGTGACAACCGGGCGGCGGGGCGCGATGTACGGGATCGGCCTCGGGATTGTGCTCGCGGTCATCTACCGGCTGGCGGACATCTTCTTCGCGGCGCTCGGCTCGGGCGGGGCGATGATGCCGCTGCTCGCCGCGTGGGCGGCGAACATCCTGTTCGCGGCGGTGGCGCTCTACCTGCTACTGACCGTGCGGACGTGATGCGGCCGGCGTTCCCACCTGCAACTCCCCTATCCGGATCGTTCCGCTGTCGCCCGGCCGGGCGTTGACGGTGTCCACGACAAACAGCAGGGATTGAATGCGGGCCTGGTCGAAGCCTTCGCGTGCGCCGGATCCGGCCACCCGCATGTCCTTCAGGTCCACGCGCACCTGACGCGGCATCGTGTCGGCGTAGACCGATCGCACCCAGCGCAGATTCGAATCGCCGGAGTCGAGCCGCACCTGCACGGAGACGCGCATCGGCCGGCTCGCCGACATCACGAATGCCAGGCTGGACGCGCTGCGGACCGCCTCGACGGTCCTGGTGCTCAACGCCACGAACGGGCTGGCGGCGCCGTGCCCCAGCTGGAACGTCAGTTCCTGGACGCGTTCGCCTGGCGAGCCTTCCAGTGTGTGCTCCGCGCCCCGCGAACTGGTGTCGGATTCGACATGCCATGCCGCGGTGATCGGGAACGGCTGAAGCGCCAGCCCGGACGTGGCGGTGTCGATGGCCGGCTCGACGGGGCGCAGGCCCACGTAGATGGGGTTGCTGAGGATCCAGGGCACGGGGCGCGTGCCCGGGGCGTGCGGCAGCCAGGCTTCCACGCGGTACACGCCCGGGCGATCGGTGGCATGCCGCAGAGCGCCTCCGTCAACCTGCTCGACGATCTCGCCGTTGCGGATCAGGACCAGGGCGCCACCCGGCGGGACGTTTGCGGCGGCCCGGATCAGCACGGCCCGGTCCAGGGGAAGCGCCGCGCCCTGCCGGGCCGCCGCCGAGCCGGAGACCGCAGTGAACGTCAACTGGCCGGGACGGGCGAGTCCGTCGATCGTGGTGTACACCGCGCCGCTCCGAATGGCTGACAACAGGGCCCTCGCATCGGCCGCGGCATCACCGCGTGGCGGCCGGTCGAGTTCCACGTTCAGTGAAAACGTGCTGAACACGGCGGCGTACGACGGCAGCTTCAGGTAGAGATTGTCTTCATACGGGTCCGGCCGTCGCCGGAATCCGAACCGGGCGTGGGCATCGCTGGCGGCCAGCGCGACGATCGGGTGGCGCTGGGCCAGCTGGTCCCACCGCTCGAGCACGGAATCGGGCCGACGGAGTCCCGCCGCGATGCTGGCCACGGGCCTGGCGGCATACCGCACGAGCGCCGGGAACCACTGCCACGCCGGGAACTCCCGCCAGGCCGAATCCGCATTGAGCCACTCGATACCGTCCGCCTGTGCGTCCCACTCGTTCCAGCGGAGCGCGTCACGGGGCGAGTCGGGATGCGCGACGCTGCCAAAGCCTCCGAGGCGGCGCACGTCCTCGATCACGTCGCGTCCTTCTCCGGCCAGCGGATACGGCGGGCGCCCGAGACCCAGGGCCGTGTAGTGGCCGTCCGTCGTGCTGATTTCGGTGGCATCGATGCAGAGCACCCGCCCGTAGTACCTGGGCGGTGCCGGATCGCGGAAGGCGTCGCCGTGGTCGGTCACGATGACGAACGCCAGTCCCGAGCGGTCAGCGGCGGCCGCGACTTCCTCGACGGTCCCGGTGCCGTCAGAGGCCCTGGTGTGGACGTGATAGACACCGCGCATGACGGTCAGCCCGTCCGGCTGACGTGGCAGTCCTGGCAGGGTGAGGGCACCGGGCGGCAGCGTGAGCAACGCCCAGGCCATCCAGGCGGCCGTCACGATCACGAGTCCGATCAGCGTTCGTCGCAGCACGACTCCCCTTCTCGCAGCTACCGCCGAGGATGAAACTGATCGTAGATCGTCCGGATGCGGGTTTCGAGCACGTGCGTGTAGATCTGGGTCGTGGACACGTCCGCATGACCGAGCATCATCTGGATTGCCCGGAGGTCGGCGCCGTGCTCCAGCAGGTGGGTCGCAAACGAGTGCCGCAGGACGTGCGGGCTCACCCGCTGGCGGATCCCGGCCCGGCGGGCGTGCCCTTTGAGGATCTTCCAGAAACCCACCCGGCTGAGCGGGCCGCCGCGCGCGTTGACGAACAGCTGGGCCGGCGAATGGCGTTCCACCAGTTCCGGCCGGGCCTCGTGCTGGTAGCGCTTGACCCAGACGCACGCCTCGTCGCCCATCGGCACGATGCGTTGCTTGCTCCCCTTGCCGGTGCAGGTCAGGTATCCGGCCGACGTGTTGACATCGGCCGCGCGAAGCCCGACCAGTTCGGAGACGCGCAGGCCGGTGGCGTACAGCAATTCAATCAGGGCCTTGTCGCGCAGGCCCGCGGGCGTGCCGATGTCCGGCTGGGCCAGCAGCCGGTCGATCTCGTCGCTGCCGAGGCATGACGGCAACGACGGCCAGGGTCGCGCGGCGCGCAGGTCATCCGCAGGATTGACGTCCAGCTGGCCTTCGCGAACGAGGTACCGGTAGAAGCCGCGCACGGTGGCCACGAGGCGGGCCGCGGAGCGCGGCGCCAGGTTCTCCGACAGCACCTCGCGGACGAACCGCTCGAGGTCCTGCCGCGGCAGCCCGTGCAGCGGCGTGTCGTGCGCCGCCGCGAACGCCGCCAGCTTGCCCAGGTCCCGCGTGTAGCTCTCGATGGTGTTGGCGGCCAGCCGCCGCTCGATCTGCAAGTACTCGAGATAGCGGCCGCACTCGCGCGGCAGCGGCGCGCGTATCGCGCGCCGGTCGGCCGACGCCAGTTTGACACCTTCGGCGTGCGGAGCTAGTATCGGCCGTCGCCGCTCGTCATTCACGGAGTGCTGCTTCATGCCGCTTCAGTCCCGGTGGCACCAGTTGCCAACGGAAGCTATCAACCCTTCCAGCCTGGCGCTCGACAAGCTGAGTTCGACGGAAATCATCGACCTGATGCTCGTCGAGGACCGCAAGATGCTGGCGGCGGTGGCCCGCGAGCGCGAACGCATCGCCCTTGCCGTTGACATTATCACGCAGGCGCTCCGCAAGGGGGGCCGGCTGGTGTTCGTCGGGGCGGGCACGAGCGGGCGGCTCGGTGTGCTCGAAGCGGCAGAAATGCCCCTGACGTTTGGAACTGAACCCGCGATGGTCCAGGCCCTGATGGCCGGCGGCAAGGTGGCGTTCTTCCAGCCCGGCGACGGGGCCGAGGACCGCTACGACGAGGGGGTGCGCTCCGTGGCCCGGCTGAAGCCGGCCCGGCGCGACGTGTTCGTCGGTGTGTCGGCGTCGGGGATGACGTCGTTCGTCCGGGGAGGCCTGGCCGCGGCCCGGAAGGCCGGCGCACGGATCATCTTCGTCACGTGTGACCCCGCCTCCGAACTCCAGACCTTCGTCGACCTGACCGTGGCACTCGGCGTGGGGCCCGAGGTGATTGCCGGCTCGACCCGCCTGAAGGCCGCGAGTGCCACCAAGCTCGTCCTGAACATGCTCTCAACGGCGGCGATGGTGCGCATCGGCAAGACGTACGGCAACCTGATGGTTGACGTGCAGACCACGTCGGAGAAACTGAAAGATCGTGCCCGCCGAATCGTGGCGATCGTCACTGACCTCGAACGGCCCGAGGTTGAAACACTGCTCCGGCGGGCCCACTGGAACGCCAAGGCGGCCATCGTCATGCAGAAGACGGGACTGCCCTATGCGCGGGCCCTGACGAGGCTGCGCCGGAGCAAAGGCCTCATGCGGGATGCCATCGGAGAGGACATCGAAGAACGTCTCCGAGGGCTCCTCGAGGCGACCACGGCCGACAAACGGTAGCTGTCGCGCTCGAACACTCATCCATGCACGACTTCGAGGAGGCCCGCCAACTCGTCATCCGGGCCGTGGCCGACCGCGTGTGCCCCGCCGCAAGTGTCGAAGTCGGGCACGCAGGTGGCCCCCGGTGGCGCGAGGCATTCGGATCGTTGACCTACGAAGCTGGCGCGGAGCCCACCCGGCCCGGCACCGTCTTCGACCTGGCGTCGCTCTCCAAGGTGATTGCGACGACGACGATTGCCGCTCGTCTCGTCGGGACGGGCCGGCTGTCCCTGGATGCCCTCGTCGGCGACGTCATCGCCGAGTGGACCGGCGCCGAGCGCGTCACCGTGACGGTCCGCGATCTGCTGGAGCACTGCGCCGGGCTACCGGCGCACGCGCCCCTGTTCGACACGTGTCGCACGCCCGCGGCCGCGCGCAGCGCCATCGCCGCGTGGCCGCTCGAGTACGCGCCGCGAACGCGCTCCGTCTACAGCGACCTCGGATTCATCCTGCTGGGCTGGATCCTCGAGGCGTCGACTGGCCTGTCGCTGCACGCGTTGTGGGCGGACGTGAAGACCGCCTGCGGCGCGCTGGAAGGCGACGCGCCGTTCGCGTTCAATCCGCCGGCCGCATGGCGGCCGCGGATCGCGCCGACACGGCACGACGACTGGCGCGGCCGGTTGCTCGTGGGCGAGGTAGACGATAACAATGCCTGGGCGCTTGGCGGCGTGGCCGGCCACGCGGGACTGTTCGGAACGGCGGGTGCCGTGGGCGGCGTGGCCCGAGTGTGGCTGCAGGCCCTGCGGGCGCCGATCGAGGCGCGGGCCGGGGCGGCCGTTCCGCGTGACGTCCTCGAGGAGTTCCTCCGGCCCTCAGCGGTGCCCGGCAGCTCGCGTGCGTGCGGGTGGGACCTGATGCGGCCGGCGTCATCGTGCGGCACGCGGATGTCCGCCCGAGCGTTCGGCCACACCGGATTCACCGGCACGTCGCTGTGGCTGGATCCTGACCGCGATCTCTACGTCGTGCTGCTGACGAACCGTGTGCATCCGACGGCCGGCGGCAGCGAGGGCATTCAGATCCTGCGCCGGTCGTTCCACGACGCTGTCGTGGGGACGGGTTAATCTTCCCCAGGGTGACGTGCGCTGCACCCTATGGACAACTAGCCCGTCCCCCGGCCTCGACCGGGCTGGGTCGTCGGTGAGGTCTCCGGGAAGCCAAAGCCGCCGCCCCCGCGGCCGGGGCCTCCCTGGCCGCGACCCCGCCCCGTGCCGCCCGGGGGACCGAAACCGCGACCGGGGTCCTGGCCCTGGCCGCGGCCGCCACCTCTGCCCCCAGGGACAGCTGCCCCGCCTCGACCGGGCAGTTGCGGCGGCATGTAGATGAAGAGCCATTCGTTGTAGTGCGTGTGGCCCTCGTAGATCTTGATCGACGCGTCCTTGCTCTTGCTGACGACACCAATCACCCCGCCCTGCGGGCCGGCCGTGCGTCCGCCCCCCGGCCCTTGCGACAACGTCGTGAAGCCCGTCTGGATACCGCTCTGTCCGGAGCCCGCCTGCCGCTGGCCCGTCGGGGACGCGCCGCCCGGCTGCCCGCCGCGCCCGCTGGCTCCAAGCGTGAGGGCGGAATTCTGATAGAGCGGCTGGAACTCGCCATCGGGCGTCAGGGGATCCTTGTACTTCTTCCTCAGGAACTTCTGTTCGACGAGTACGTCGACTGAGGGCGGGTAGGCATTCGCAAACCGGCGCTGGAACAGTCCGATCGCGCGCGTGTACTGCTTCCCGCGGAAGATCAGTTCCTCTTCGCGCTCCCGCTGCACTACCGTGCGCCAGACGGGCATGGCCACGCTGAGCGCCACGCCCATCACGGCCAGCGCCACGAGCAGGACGGCCATCGCATAGCCGTCACACGCGTCGCCCCGTCGGCCGGTCCCCGACATTACTGCACCACGATGATTGTCGTCGCGGTGACGGTTTCGCCCGCGGCATCCGTCACGGTCAGGACGAGTGTGAATGTCCCCAGGGTCGAATAGAGATGCGTAATCGACTGGCTCGATCCCGAACTCAAATTACTGACCGCTGAGCCATCCCCGAAACTCATGCCCACCGACGAAATGGCCGCGCCGCCGGAGGAGGCGGTCGCCGAGTACGTGATCAGCGCCGTCTTGCCCGTGAGGGTCACCGTGCCGAACGAGGCCAGGGGGGCCGAGCGCACCGTGACCGTCTGCGCGGTGGAGGTGACCGACCCGCTGGTTCCGCCGGCGACGGCCGCCGTGACGCTGGCCGTGACCTGCGTCGTCAGCCGCGCGGTGGCCTGTCCGCTGGCGTCCGTCGCCACGCCGTTCCGATCCAGCGACCCCGCGTTCGTCGTGAACGTGACCGGAACACCCTGCAGCCGGTTGCCGCTGGTGTCGCTGACGAGCGCCGTCAGGTCCGCCGTGCCGCCCGTGGACGGCAAAGAGCTGGGATTCGCGCTCAAGTCCACGCGGCCCACCGCCACCGCCCCCACGGTCACCTTGACCGTCGACGCCAGCTTCGCCGTGCCCGACACGGCCGTGATCTCGGCTGTGCCGGACTGCGTGTCGGTCACCAGTTGCGCTGCCGCCTGTCCGTTCGTCGTCACCGCCGCGGCCGGGTTCATCGTTCCCAGCGTCGAGAAGAACGACACGGACGTGCCGTCGTGGACCGGCGTGCCACCAGCTTCCATGACGACGGCCGTGATCGTCACGGTCGAGTTGAGCCCTGCCGTCGTCCGGCTCGTGAACAACTGGATCGACGACCCGGACGGCGCCGTAAGCGCCACCTTCTTGCACGACAGGGTCGTCAACGCCACCAGGAGCAGAATGCCGGCTGCCTGCCAGGCCGGTCCGCGACGAGGTGCAGTGGTCCGGTTACGTCGTGTCATACCTGTCGTCCTCTTGCACGGACCTCGCGACCCGTGGCTACCGTGTCCTGCACGGGTCTGAAGACCCGCGCCTCTTCGATCACCAGTCAGAGTACTTCGTGCCGTCGAGCGCCGTGCGGTCCGACCCGCTCTTGACGTTGGCGATTCCCGGCTCGGCCGACGGGTTGTTCGGATCCGGCTCGGATTGGATCGTCTGCCAGGAATCGGCGGTTCCCGTGAACGGATCCTTCGGAAGCTGCCGCAGGTAGCCGTCGCCCACCAGCGCGTCGAGCGCCGCCGGGTACTTCTGCTTGTCGGCGTAGTACTGGTCCAGCGCGTCGCGCATGCGGAACAGGTCTGTCGTCAGGACCGCCTCCTGGGCGCGCGTGACGCTGTTGCGATACTGCGCCATCGCCATCCCCGCGAGGATCGCGATGATGGACACGACCACCAGCAACTCGATGATGGTGAATCCCGCGTCCCGGTCAGTCGAAGTCACGATACTTCCTTCCATCGAGCGCCACGCCGTCCGCTTTTGTGTAGACGTCGAAGACGTTCTGGCCGCCCCACGACGTGGCGGTCGGGCTGTCCTGGTATGAGCGCATCCCCCACTCCGTCGTCCGCGTCATCGGGTCGACGGGGATCTTCCGCAGGAACTTCAGCTTCCGCCCGGACGCGTCGTTCATCGGCGTGACGCCCTCGACCAGCGTGTCGAGGTCCGGGGGATACCCCTCGCTCCCGATCTTGACCTCCGTGCCACCGATGAGCCCGGCATCGACGGCGTCCTTGTACTTGTCGATGGCGGTGCGCATCTCCCGGAGCGCCCGCGAGAGTTCGATCTCCCGCTGCCGCTGGATCGCGACGCGTGCCAGCGGCATCGCCGTCGCCGCAAGGATCAACAGGATCGTGGTGACGACGAGCAACTCCACGAACGTGAAGCCCGCGCCTGCGCGTCTCCAGCGTCGCCCGTTCGTCAGCCGCCCGCCCAATCCTGCCTGCATCACGGTCCGTCGCTCCTAGCGCACCGTCACCGAACTGGGGACGAACTGCACCGGCACGGTCCCTCCCAGCGGCGTTGTAGCGACGCCGCTGGCGCTGAGCGTGGACTGCCCTGCGCCCACCGCATCGAAGATGATGGCGGCCAGGACGCCGTCCCCGGTGGCGCCTCCCATGCCGTTGACGCGCGTAATCGTGATGTCGACGCGTCCTTCCTTGTCGTCCGCCTTATAGGCAAAGGTGACCTTGGCGTCGCCACGCCGCATGAAGTCGCCTTCCTGCGCGAGCCGCGCCTTGAGGATGCGCGGGTCGTATGTCACCGAGAGCGTGACCGTGCCGAGATGCGAACCGCCGGTCAGCGCGATCGGGATCGTGTACGGGCCACCGGCGATGATCATCGGTGTCGTCGGCGCGCCCACGAAGATCTTGGCGGTCAGCGGCGGCGTCACGGTTGCGGGGGCCGGGTCCTTCGCCACGGGCTGCACGGCCGCTGCCGGCTGGGCTGCCTGTTGTTGCGCGACCGGGGGCTGGACCGGCGGCGGCCCCTGCTGCGGAGGACGGGCCGTCTGCGCCGCCGGCGGTTGGGCCTGTGGCGGCACTGGCGTCGGGGGCGGCACGGTCTGCTGTGCGGTCGGTGGCTGCACCTGTTGTGGCACGGGCTGCGGGGGCTGGACGGCCTGCTGCGCCGGCGGCGCGACCGGAACACCCACGGTGCCCGGAATCGGCGAACTCCCCGGCGGCATCATCGCCACGGTCTTCGAGCCCGGCGGTCCCGGCACGACGGTGCCCGGCGCAACGGCGCCGGCGGGCGGCTGGCTGCCGCTGCCGACCGCGACCGGGGCCTCGACCTCCGGCTGGCCGATGACCGCCGGCGGACCGGTCAACCCGAGGTTCTGCTGCGTGCCGATGTAGATCGGCGTGAGGTTGGCCTGGGTCAGCTCGTGCGTCCGAATCACGTGAGGCGTCAGCAGCATCACGATGTCCGTCTGCGCGACCGAGTTGTCGTTGCCGGCGAACAGCCGGCTGATAATTGGAAGGTTCAACGTTCCCGGGATGCCCGTCAGCGCCTTGCGTTCGTCCTCGCGAAGCAGGCCCGCCAGCAGGTTCGATTCGCCGTCGCGCAGGCGGAGCTTGGTCGTGACCTTGCGCGACGTGAACGACGGCAGGTTCTGGCCCGCGATGTTCTTGTCGGCGCCCTGTGCGCTCACTTCGAGTTCCAGGTCGAGCATCACGTCATCGTCGTACGTCACCCGCGGCTTCAACTTCACGTTGACGCCGACCTGCTTGTACTGGAAGGACGTCATCGGGTTGTAGGCCGTGCCGCCCGCCGCGATGGGCGTGAACGTCGTACTCGGGACCGGGATTTCCTCGCCGAGGTTGAGGCTCAGTTGTTCCCCCTCCGTCCCGCGCAACTGCGGCTTGGCAATCACCTTGGTGGTGACGTCCGATTCGAGGAACTTGATCACAGCCTGCGGCACGGACGCGTAGAAATCGTTGGAACTCACGCCCCGCGTAATCGTGTTGAGGTTGAAGGCTCCGGATGACGAGGTTGACGCGCCCGAGGAACTGCTGGTGCCGGACGCTCCCGGAATCGAGCCGTCGGGTGAGAATCCGAATCCGATCTGGTACTGGCTGAGGTTCAGGCCGTACTGCTTCGCGCGGTTGCGGTCCACCTCGAGAATCTCGACGTCGATGAGGAGCTCCGCCCGCGGCTTGTCGTTGGCCTCGATCAACCGCTCGATGATCTGCAGCATCGGCACCGACGCGCGCACCACCAGCGTGTTGGCGCTCTTTCCGGCCTGGAAGACCGGCTGGATCGCCTGCTGGACGCGCACCACGGTGTTCAGCAGCGTCATCAGCTCGGCGGGGTCGGCGTGGTTCAGGTAGAACGTCTGCACCGCCTGCTCTTCGTACGCCTGCCGCTTCTGCGGATTGTCCGGGATGATCAGGATGCTCCGCTCGCCGAGCACCTTGTAGAAAAGCTGGTTGGCGGTAGATACCTGCTGCAAGGCCGTCTCGAACGGCACGTCCTTCAACTCGACGTTGTACTGCTTGTCCTGGAAATCGCGATCGAAGTTAACAGTGATGCCGGCCGCACCGGCCATCCCGACGAGGATGTCGCGCAGCTGCCCGCGGGACGTAAAGTCGATCGCCTCGCGCGAGCGGGCATTGAGCAGCGGCTCCTGCATCGACTTGCGCGCTTTGTCCTTCAGGGCTTCGATGGCGGGCCGGGGCCGGGCGGCCTCGGCGCGATCCCGGAGGATCGTTTCGAGCACCGGGACCTTCGACCGCGCCTCCGTGTGCGACGGGTGGTACTCGAGCACCTTTCGGTATTCGAGCAGCGCCAGATCGAGCTGATCGCGCTTCTCGTAGTCGCGCGCCTTCTCGAAATGCAATTGCCCGGCAGCCATCTGCGCCCGCTCGAGCGCCATCCGGTAGTCGGCCCGGTCCGGCTTGCTCTTGACGGCATCGCCGTACAGCGAGGCGGCCGTATCCCAGTCGCCGCCCATCGCCGCCTGGTTGGCCTTCGAAAACGCGCTGCTGCTCGCGCAGGCGGTCAGTTGCAGCGCCAGCAACCCGCCGATCGCGAGGCCTCGCGCCAGGCGCCAGACCCGTCCCCGGTTGTGTCGTTCATCCATGCTCAGCATCCCTACACTTCGT
>Ga0334722_10001931_pt1 | contig 24493 bp, 21 predicted proteins | sample C3_bottom_MG_FD_207210 | JGI IMG/M metagenome (GOLD analysis project Ga0334722, IMG submission 207210) | Sediment microbial communities from Yellowstone Lake, YNP, Wyoming, USA - C3_bottom | ecosystem: Environmental > Aquatic > Freshwater > Lake > Sediment | place: USA: Wyoming | collected... | reverse complement strand
ACCCAGACATTTTGCAAATTTAGCAGCTTTTTGATATCTTGTTTCATAGAAGTGGTGGGGATTTATGTTTAGTCGCTTAAATCCTACCACTTCTTTGGTTATCCACCACACTGTTTAGTATAGAGCCCCAAATCATTGACAAACCACCCAAAAAAAGCTAAGATTCAGTCATTAATAATTTAATAATTTGCCTTGGTTAGTGCGTAGCTTAAGTTAAAAGTTCTTAAAGTTCATAAAGTTTTTAAAGAACAAAGCCACAATTTAGAACTTAAGGATTAAGTTTTGACTTGTAGTTTTGACTTTATACTTTATAACTTTCAACTTTTTACTCCATTTCGTCATTAGCCTTCGGCTAAACGTTCTATATGGAACAAAAAAAATGGTCTCTCCAGATCGGAGGACGCGTTCTTGAAGTTGCAACAGGACTTCTTGCAAAACAAGCCAATGGAGCCGTAACTGTGCGTTATGGTGACACTGTTGTTTTGGCAACCGCTGTTATGAGCAAGGGAGCATCCCGAATAAGCGGATACTTCCCTTTAATGGTGGATTTTGAGGAGCGATACTACGCTGCCGGAAAAATCAAAGGTTCAAGATTCATTAAAAGAGAAGGACGACCTTCAGATGATGCGGTTTTGACTGGCCGAGTGGTAGATCGAACGATTCGCCCGCTTTTTGACGGCCGCATGCGAAATGAAGTGCAGGTTATCGTGACCGTCCTATCAATCGATGGAGAAAACGATCCGGATACACTTTCAGTGATCGCCGCTTCCGCCGCTTTGGCAATTTCCAACATTCCTTGGAATGGCCCCGTAGCTGCCGTCCGCGTCGCCCAAGCTGCGAACGGTGAATTTATTTTGAATCCAGTGAATGGCGAATTGGCTGACAGTAACCTAGATTTAGTTATCTCCGGCACAAAAGACAAGATCAATATGCTCGAAGCTGGAGCTAAAGAAGTTCCAGAATCAGAAATTGTAGATGCTTTTGCTTTTGGACAAGAAGCCATCACTAAGATTGCCACTTTCATCGAAGAAATTGCCAAAGAAGTCGGCAAAGCCAAGTCTGAACCGGTGCTTTTGAAAGGCACGGATGAATTTGAGGCCAAAGTCAAAGAAATTCTTTTGGCCGAAGGGCTGGAGGCTGCCTTGTATGACCCAAGTAAGGTTGCGATTGAAGAAAAAACCAAGGCGATCAACGAAAAAGTGCATGAATATATCACAACTAACTTTACCGAAGGGATTGATAAATTAAAAGAAATCTCCCAGCAAGTTTTTGAAGAAGTTTCGGATGAAATCGTGCACAAAAATATTCTGGAGAAAGAACAACGCCCGGACGGACGAAAATTGGATCAAATCCGCCAGATTGATTGCCAAGTTGGCATTTTGCCCAGAACTCACGGCACCGGATTGTTTACCCGCGGAGAAACTCAAGCCTTGACTGTCACTACACTAGGTTCGCCTGGCGATGAGCAGGTTATTGATACGATGGAAGTGGATATGAAGAAGCGATATATCCATCATTACAACTTCCCGCCATATTCAGTCGGCGAAGTTCGCCCGATGCGTGGACCAGGCAGACGTGAAGTTGGACACGGCGCTTTAGCTGAAAAAGCCTTAGTGCCAGTTTTACCAGCCAAAGAAATCTTCCCCTATACAATTTTGTTGGTTTCTGAAGTACTTGAATCAAATGGTTCATCTTCCATGGCTTCAACTTGCGGTTCAACCTTGTCCTTGATGGATGCCGGTGTGCCAATTACCCGACCGGTTTCCGGCATTGCCATGGGCATCATTGTTGGAACTGACGGCCAATTTAAAGTTTTGACGGATATCCAAGGTTTGGAAGATCATTATGGCGACATGGACTTCAAAGCGGCCGGCACAGAAGTCGGCATCACCGCTTTGCAAATGGATGTGAAAGTCCAAGGCGTGACTTTGGAAATGTTAAAAGCTGTTTTGGAACAATCCAAGGGCAACCGCATGGAAATTATGCAAAAAATCACAGCTACTATCCCAGCTCCAAGAGCCGAGATGAGCCAATATGCGCCAAGAATCATCATTATGCACATTAATCCTGACAAGATCCGCAATGTTATCGGCACCGGCGGCAAGATTATCAATGCCATTATTGACGAAACTGGCGTGCAGATCGATATTGAAGATGACGGATCGGTATTTATCACTTCTCCGGACGCGCAAGCGGCCAAGAAAGCGCAGGAATGGATTGATAACCTGACGCACGAAGTCAAAGCCGGTGAAATGTTTCAAGCTAAAGTGACTAAGATTATGACTTTCGGAGCGTTCGCGGAAATTCTGCCCGGGCAAGAAGGCTTAATCCACATTTCTGAGCTGGCTGATCGCCGAGTGGAAAAAGTGGAAGACGTAGTCGCAGTCGGCGACATCGTGCCGGTGAAAGTCAAAGAGATTGACGCGCAAGGCCGAATAAATCTTTCGATGAAAGCTGCAGCGAAAAAAGTCGAATAGTCAAAACTGAAAACTTGATGTAAAATAGAGACAAGTAAAATTGTCTCTATTTTATTTTTTAAAATAATTCGCGCCAGCGAAAATAATACCAAAAAAATGTTTCAAAATAAAAGTGTGTTTGGAAAACAAAATGAAACAAACATTCAACATCAGGACTTGAGTCAGGCTTCAGATCTTAAAATTGAAAATATTCCCATTCACACAATGGCCAAGGACATCCAAGAAATCGAACATCCGACTGCAAAAATCAATGTTTCAGAAGAATCCCCCGCAAGAATAGTGGCGAATCAAAATCTTACCGAAAAGCAAAAAAGCAGTCCCTTTTTCAATCCCGCAGCTCCTGTTGCAACTGCACAGCCGCAACAGACATCCGCAAGATCGGCTGTCAATCCTATTCCTGATCAAAAAATAGAACAAATCCAAAAAGAAAAATTCACTCAAACCAAAATTGACAATCCTTTAAACAAAGGCAGGCTAATTACGATCGCTATAACAATCTTCATTATTCTTATTGTCGGGGCTGGGGTTTATTATTTCTTAGCCACGCGCCAAAAGGGTGAGGAGCAAATTGTAATTTCACCGGAACCGGCTCCAGAACCAACGCCGGAACCGGCTCCAGAACCGACACCAACTCCCACTCCGGAACCAAAAAACGATTTTACTGCTGACAAGCCCAACTACCTATCCATTGATTTTGAAAATTCTGACACAGCAGCGGTAAAAACTGCGATCACTGGCTATGTACAAAAAGTTCAGGATTCGAAAATAACAACTCCGGTTGAGTTCTTGCTGGTCGACGCTAAAAACAATCCGATTACATTTGAAAATTTTGCCAAGAAATTTGGACTGGCACTTTCGGCCAAAGTAGTTGCGGACTTAGGTTCAGATTTCAGCCTCTATATATATAGCGATCAATCCGACATGCGCTTAGGCCTATCCATTGCTTCAAAAAATGACACGAAGTTAAAAACTGACCTATTAAATGAGGAAAAGGCGCTAACCGAAGAAATAAAACCGCTCTTTATCCCTATTGATTACAAAATCGAAGCTAAGACATTCGGCGCCAGCAGTTACAATGGAGCGAATATCCGATATAACAATATTTCGGGCGCTGCCAATCTATCAGTTGATTATGCCATAGTTAACAAGCAACTGCTTATTGGCACCACAAAAATGACGCTTAGATCAATCATTGATAAGATATCTGCCACGCAAGCCAGTCCCGCTACAGAAAATCCCGTTCCAGTACCAACGAATTAAGGTTGAGCTGTGCCCCGCACTAACTTTACACCAGTCCCGAGTACTCGGGACTTAGGGCTAAAAGCCAGTGCAAAGTTAGTGCGGGGTGTGGATAACTTGTTGAATAGACAAAGATTTTGCTTAAAATTGGCGATTTTAAGAAAAGAAATTTACTTTTTATTTTTTTGAAAAAATCATTTTTTTGAAAAAATATATTGTAAATGTATTTTTAATTAATAACTGCCCATAAAAGCAGCATTAATCTACAGAAACATTGACTTAAGCCATTTTTTTTGCTATAATAGATATAATTGAACATTAAAAAGAGAATGTCTGTGACGGTAGAGGAGTTTCAATCGCAATTTCCCCCTATTTGCGATTGAAACCTCTCTACTGTTCAAGTGTCCCTGTCCAACGCATCCAGATCATTCATTGGTCTTGATACGCTGACAGGGACCGCCTCCGTATTCTGAAACGGCGGACCCTAAAACAAAAACAAAAATTTTTATTAAAAATAAAAATAAAAAATAAAAATGTTCTTTATCATTAAAAGGCGAAAGCCAGAGAATGGTAAGAGAGAAAAAAGCATTAATCAGAAAATGCAAAAAGCGTGTTTTAGTAATATAAAATATTACACGCCAGCTTTCTGTGGATCATAAGATTTCTTCACCCGGAATCTTCGGATTCCAAAAAAAGCTAACGCGTAAACACGACGAACACCTTGAGTGTCGTCTAAGTAAGCCAAATTTTTACATTTTGGGCACATCTTCATTCGACACTCGAGGTTTCAATATTTTAAAGAATATTCACCGTTGAGGTGTTTTTTTGTTTTCAAAAATGCTAAAATAATAAGACGAATAGGACATATAAGACGAATTTATGACGCAGAATAAACTCGAGACTGGAAAAACCGGTGAACAAGTGGCAGCTAATTTTCTCAAAAATAAGGGCTACGAAATATTAGAAATGAATTTTAAAAATGATTCCGGCCGAAGACTGGGCGAAATCGATATTATTGCCCGCGACCCCGAGCAGGATGAGCTGGTCTTTGTGGAAGTCAAAACCCGCGAATATGCCGGGTATAAAAATACTTTGCCTGAAGAAAATATAAATTATCAAAAACTCCGAAAATTGGCAAAAATTGCGGTTATTTATTTACGCCAGAATAGGCTGGAGGATTGCGCCTATCGCTTTGATGCTGTCTCTATCTGGCTTGATTACGCGACGCGAATGGCCAAAATCAAGCATATTTCGAATATTTATCTATAGACATTGTATTAATATTTTGATAAGATAAACAAAGAATAATTTATAATTTAAAAGATATGGCTATTGATCCCAAAACATTATCGGAAATTAAAGAATCATTGTTAGCTGAAAAAGCTGAGCTTGAAAGCAATCTTAACCGAATTGCCAAGCCGATTGATGCAAAAGCCGGCGATTATGAAACAACTTTTGATGAAGTTGGAACTGACCGGGAAGACAACACTACGGAGGCTGAAGAATATGTAGATAATCTTCCTGTCGAAATAACCCTTGAAAAAAAATTGCAGGATGTTATCTTGGCCTTATCAAAAATGGAAGAGGGGACATACGGAATTTGCGAAAACTGCAAGCAAGAAATTGACATTGAAAGATTGCGGGTCAACCCATCGGCCAAAACCTGCATTGCCTGCAAATAAATGATTTTTCTTGGATTATTTATCTTTATTGACCAGTTAGCTAAATATTTAGTCCGCCATTGGGGCGGATTTTATATTTGTAACCAGAACATTTCTTTTGGCATGCAAATTCCGGCTTATTTATTTTATCTTATTTGGATAATTTTAGTTTTAACTCTCATTTATTTTTATTTAAAACAACGCAAACTATATTTTATTTTAATTTTAGCCGGCGCGATCAGCAACCTGATCGACAGAGCTATATTTGGATGCGTAATTGACTTTATTAATTTAAAAATTTGGCCGATATTTAATTTGGCCGATATTTTTATCACAATTGGTGTTATAATGCTACTATACAAAATCAGAACCACTGATTCGCACTGATTTTTCTGATTACACGGAAATAAAAAAAGAAACAAAAAAAATCCACTCAGTGAAATCATGTGCTTTCATGTGATAATCTGTGGTTCAGAAATTTATGTCTTCTAAAATTTTATCCACCGCCACCATCGGCCTGAAAAGCGAATTGATTGAAATTGAAGTCGATGCAGTGTCGGCCGGCTTGCATCAGTTCAACATTGTCGGCCTGCCCGATGCCGCCGTCAAAGAGGCTAAGGACCGCGTCGCCGCCGCTATCCGCAACAGTAAATTCAAACCCCCGCACCAGTGCGGACGGATCACGGTCAACTTAGCGCCGGCCGATCTCAAAAAAGAGGGTCCGATTTATGATTTACCCATAGCTTTGGGTTTTCTGCTGACCACCCGACAAATCAAATTTGATTATACGAACAAAATTTTCCTGGGGGAACTGGCACTGGATGGCCAAATCCGGCCGGTCAAGGGTGTTTTGCCGATGGCAATTTTAGCCAAGAAAGACGGGATTGGCGAAATTTATGTCCCGCGGGAAAACGCAGCCGAAGCCTCTGTCATAGCCGGCTTGAATATCTATCCGGTTGATAATTTGCTTTCCCTGATCGCTCATCTGACCAATCAGAAAAGAATCGGGTCTTTTCCGCCCTTGGATCTGGAAAGTCTTTTTGTTCAGGAAGAACATCTATGTGAAATGGCTTACATAAAGGGTCAGGAACATGCCAAGCGCGCTTTGGAAATTGCCGCCGCCGGAGGGCATAATGTTATCCTAAACGGCCCGCCTGGGTCCGGTAAAACCCTTCTGGCCAAGACCATGCCGTCAATCTTGCCAAAATTAACGGTGCCGGAGGCTCTGGAAATTACCAAAATATTTTCCGTTTCCGGACAATTGCCTAAAGAAACAGCTCTCATGACCAAGCGGCAATTCCGTTCCCCGCACCACAGCGCCAGCGCCGTTTCTCTGGTAGGCGGCGGAGCATACCCAAAGCCAGGGGAAATCAGCCTGTCGCATCGCGGAGTTCTGTTTCTGGATGAATTTCCGGAGTTTTCCCGTAATGTTTTGGAAAATTTGCGCCAGCCGTTGGAAGACGGAATCATTACTGTCGCCCGCGCGCAAGGCACGCTGGAATTTCCCGCCCGATTCACACTGGTCGCTGCGATGAATCCCTGCCCGTGCGGCAATGCCACTGATCCGGAAAAGGCCTGTTCATGCAACCCGGCGCAAATCATCAAATATCAGAGGAAGATTTCCGGTCCGATTTTGGACAGAATTGATTTGCATGTTGAAGTTCCGCGCATCAAATTTGAAAAACTATCCGAAAATTCCGTCTCGGAAAGTTCCGCTTCGATTCGCGCGCGCGTTGAAAAAGCCAGAGCTATCCAAAAAGAACGCTTCATTGATTCCCGCATCATCACTAATAGCGAAATGGCCAGCCAAGAAATAAAAAAATTCTGCCAGCTTAATCAAGGATGTGTAGAACTTATGAAAAGCGCTGTAACCAACCTGCATTTGAGCGCCCGCGCTTATTACCGAATCATAAAAGTCGCTCGAACGATTGCTGATCTGGCTGAAAGCCTTGAAATCCAGCCCGCGCACATTGCTGAAGCCATCCAATACCGTTTTAAAGCCGAGTAGAATCAGCTTTTGATATTGGCTGGAATTTCTGCTAAAATAACTGCGCCCTCCAGATTTATCCGCCTTTGGCGGAGGCGGGTAAACTTATGGCTAGATTTTCCAAAACCAAAAAAACCTTAATTCTTGCGATATTTTTATTGGCGGCTTTTTTTTCTTACAAAATGCTCGCTTATTTTTTTGGCGGAGCTGCCCGCGCCGATTCATTGGATTTTTCTAACTCCCAAAAACAAATCTCTATTTCGGATAACAATTTTTATTTTATCGTCGAGACTCAAGCCAATACGGTCGGGGATGTCTTGAAAGAAAAAAATATAAATCTGAAGAATCAAGACAAAATTGTTCCGGAAAAAAATTCTCCGATTTACCCAGGCATCACAATTAAAATTGATCGCGCCGTTAAAATAAAAATTCAGGTTGACGGCCAAACTATTGAAAATTATTCAGCTGAGAAAACTGTCGGCGGAGCGCTTAGCGAAAACAATGTTGCGCTGGGACGACTAGATAAAGTTTTACCTGAAGTTAATTCACGGCCACAGGCAAATTCAGTTATTGCGGTTACCCGTATCAATGTTGAAGAAAAAACCGTAACAGAGGACATCGATTTCAAAACAACCACCAAGGAAGACCCGAAATTGGGCTGGCGTGAGCAAAAAATCCAACAGGCAGGGCAAAAAGGGCAAAAAGAAGTCAAATACAGAATCACCTATAAAAATAATAAAGAAATTTCCAGAATAATTTTGGAAACTAAGGTTACGCAAGACCCGATAAATCAAATCGCTATCCAAGGAACTTTTATGCAGCTTGGAAAAGCCGATAAGGGCCAAGGCACGTGGTATGCCTTCAAAGGCGGACTGTTTGCCGCCAGCACTTCCCTTCCCAGAGGATCTTATGCTAGAGTGACTAATCTGGCGAATGGCAAATCCGTGATTGTCCAGATCAATGACTACGGACCGCAAGGCAAAGGACGCATAATCGATCTGGACAAGGTCGCTTTTACAAAAATTGCTTCACTTGGAGCCGGAATAATTGGGGTTAAAGTCGAAGCAGTACTAAACTAATTTTTTCTAAAGCTAAGCTTTAGAAACTGCTAAAGCTAAGCTTTAGAAAAAATTATGCCAACTAAATTAGGACAGAATTTCCTGCGAAACACAACAGTTTTAGAAAAAATCATAAAGACATCCGATTTGAAGGATGATGATTTTGTGATTGAAATTGGGCCTGGCGAAGGCGTCTTGACCGAAGAATTGTCCAAGTATGCCAACAAAGTTATCGCGATCGAATTAGATGATAATTTGATTCCACTGCTCGAGAAAAAATTTGCAGACAAAAAAAATGTTGAAATCATTCACGACGATATTCTAAAGATAAATTTGTCCGAATTAATTGCCGGCTACAAACTACAAACTACAAACTACAAACTAATCGCCAATATCCCGTACTACATAACCTCGCCGATCATCCGTTTATTTTTAGAACAAACTATCCAACCAAAAGAAATTATTTTATTGATTCAAAAAGAAGTAGCCGAAAGAATTGCGGCTAAGGCGGGACAGATGAGCATTTTAGCGGTGTCAGTCCAATACTACGGCTCGGCTGAAATTATGTTTGAAGTGGATAAAAATTCATTTTTCCCAGTGCCGAAAGTTGACAGCGCGGTTATAAAGATTATTCCGCAAAAAAAATTCAACAAGGAAACAGATAAAAAATTCTTTCGCATTGTCAAGGCCGGATTCTCGGCTAAGCGAAAAACGCTGCTAAACAATCTCGCCAGCAGTTTGCAACTGGACAAAAATGCAGTTTCCGCAAAAATAGAAACAGCCGGAATATCTCCGACTGTCCGCGCGCAAGAATTATCAATTGAAAATTGGAAGAAATTAGTGAAGTTGTTTTAATCTTGTCATTCCCGCGTAGGCGGGAATCTAGTGTAGAAACTTAAATATTCGTGACTGGATTCCCGTTTTCACGGGAATGACATGGTTTTTATTTTAGAAAAACAATTTTCACCAATATCAGCCCGTAAATAGCCACGACTGCCAAGACCCACCAAAACAATTGGCGCGGTTTTATTTTTTTATTCGTCACGATCAGAAAATTAATTCCTCCGAAAAACAACGCCCACCAGAAAAGCCTGAATTCATTCAGCAAAAATACGCTTAAAATAAATGAAATAAACATGCCCGAAGCCACTATTATTCTGCCCCAATACTCGCCAAATAAAACCGGGATGGTCCAGATCCCTTCTTTTTTGTCTCCCTCAATATCCTTAAGATCCTTGAGCGGAAGTGATAGTACAAGCGCGATCAAAAGCAAAGCGATGATGCGCCAAGACAATCCCCGCATATTCTGGCTGCCGGAAAAAAGAGCGAATCCCATAAATAAAACCATCAGTGAAGCAATCGCGCTGACTCCGGTCGCAATAATCGGAAATCTTTTTAAATGATAGGGTTTTGCGGAATACATCCACGCAATGAATTGATAGATGAGAAGCAAGCCGGCAAATTTCAAATCAACCGCCAATCCGCCAAGAATTGATAAAGCAAACAGCATGAACCCTAATTCAATATATTCCGGTTTATTAAATATTTTTTCCGGAAGCGGTCTGCCGGGATTGGAAATTTCGTCTATTTTAAAATCATAGATATCATTCACCACAACCGATGCCAGCCATGCCAGCCATATAGCAGAAACCAGATCGATAACGGCAATGGCAGAAAAAACATTCAGGTTAAAATTGTCGCGATATGCCAGAAAACCCAAACCCATGCCGATAAAAAACAATCCGGCATGATAAATGATTTGCGGCAGGCGGACATTTTTCAAAAAAGCTACAAATTTCCCCTTATCCGCAAGAAAGAAAATAACCGCCAATAGAGCCAGAAAAAGCGCAAAAAAGACAATATTAATTTCATAGGCCATGGCATATCTGAAGTCAGTGAATTCCACGCCGAATATTCTCGCCATTCCGCCAAACAGCTGAACAACGTCAACTGCGTTTACCTTGCCAAGCGGGATCGTCCGCTCAAAAAAATAGTACGCGAAGGCAAACAGGCTTGGAAAAGCGCCCATAGCGAAAAATATCGTATATGTGCCCACTGCGCTTATTAAAGCGCGGGTAAGCTTTTTGGTTTTAAGATAAACCATGCCAAAAATAAGAACAATGACCAGCAGAAAGACTATTTTTGTTCCGAAATAGACGATACCTGACGGAAGATTGCCAAACAGAGTGATGTATTCACCCCACAACTCCTTGGCGCTTCCCAGCAAATAGAAACTCCAGTATATGCTACCGCCGGTTCTGATTATATCCAGCACAGGCGGAAATATCACAAATAGGGATGACCACAAAATAACACCGGACAATTTGGCTATATTGGTTTTGAGGATAATGCTTAGTAAAATCCAGATCAACCCGAATATGAGACCGAAAAAAAATAGCTCATGCAACCAGTCAATGAAAATTCCGATGCCGGTATAGCTCGAAAGAGCCACAAAACCCTTAATAAAGGCCCGAATGGCAATTATTCCACCAAATCCGCAAAACAAAGTCACAACGCTAACCTGATTATCAAGGATTTCATCTAGTATTTTTTTTCCTTTTTCCAATAGTTTATCCATATACTAAATTTAACAACCTTTCTGTGTTTCTGCAACCCCGTAACCGCGCAGAGACGAGGCAATGCCTCGTCTCTACCAAATGCCTATGCATGTGTATAAATCAATTCACATAAATTTTATTTTTGTGGTATAATTTCATTACTAGTTATACTTCGATAATTTTCAAAAAATGAAAACAAAAAATATCAAGATTCCAATCATAGTTTTGTCCTGCCTGATGATTGCCAGTTTTGCTTTTTATGTAACTGCGCAAGAACAAGCCGCAACCAATAAAAATATATTTATCGACAGCGATCAAGACGGCCTTTCTGACGCTGAGGAAAAAACTTATGGCACCGATCCGCACAATCCCGACACTGATGGCGATGGCTACTCGGATGGCGCAGAGGTCAAAGCAGGCTATGACCCGCTAAAACCCGCTCCCGGCGACAAACTCGCTCCGGAAAAAACTGCCGCCGTAACCGACCCGGTTCCCGCTAATAACTTGACTAAAACCGTAGCGCAGAAAATATCCACCATGGCCAGCCAAAGCGGAAGCAACGGCCAGAGCATATCCGTGTCTGATGTTCAGCAACTCGTAGACGATACTATCAATAACTCGAAAGATTCAGCCAATAATCTGCCGCCGATTGATCCCAGCGAAATAAAAATTAAGAAAAATACCTACAAGAACCTTTCGCCGGAAAAGGCCAAGCAACAACAGAAGGAAGATTTCGCCAAATACATAACTTCTGTTTCCTACATCCTGGCCAGTAATTCGCCGAGACCAATAACATCTTCCACGGATGTGACTTCCGTAATGACCTCCGTGATACAAAGCATCTCGACTTCGATTTCCAAGCAGAGCTCAACTTATGTAAATGATCTGACTGGAAACGCCGAAAAGACATTGGAACAACTAAAGGATATTGAAGTTCCTGAAGAATTTGTTGATATTCACACAAAAGCCTTGCAATTTGCCAAATATTCCGTTTCTCTCAAGGACGCTCTAAATTCAACCCCGGACGATCCGCTGTCCGATCTGGCTAATTTGTCGAAAATTGAAGGATTTGCCGAATCATTGGATAGTTTTATGACAGAAACCCAGACAAAATTGGATGAATACGGCTTGACTTACGATGATACAGTGAAAAAGGCCATGCAGTCAGCCGGCTTGCCCGTATTAGAGGATGCGCCTGATTCCGGGACAAGCAGCTCATCCAGTTCAAGCTCAAGCGTTTCTAATTAAAATACAATCAATTCAAATGTCGCCTCATAAAAAAATCACTTCCAAAAAACTTTTTATTTTTTCGCTGGCTTTCGTTTTACTGTTGCTTTGTCCGTTGAAAAAAACCCAAGCGGCCGCTTGGCCGGTTATGGACCCGCTTATTAAACAGGGTTACGAGCAAATAATGAAAATCATCCAGGATATAATTTTGGGAACTGCCAAACAAAAAGCGGCTCAATCTTTGAATTCAAGCATCTCCAGCCTGATCGGCGGGTCTTCCACATCTGGCGCCAAATTCATCACGGATTGGACGGATTTTTTAGTAACCGCGCCGACCACCGCGGCTAACACCTATATGAATGATTATCTGAGCCAGATCACCTCTGGCCGCGGTTCGTCTTCCGGCTATGAAGGCGTGGGCGGCGGATCATATCAAACAACGATGGTCACCAGCGCTAAAAGTTTAACCACTGGAAGAACTCGTCCAACCGTCACTTATTCAGGCAGCCCCTCCACTGATTTATTTTCTGGGAATAATTTTAACAACTTAAACTCTTATCTTTCTGGCGTCAACAATCCATGGGCTTTCAATGCTAATGCGCAAATAGAATATGGGACATATTTGGCCCAACAACAAGCCACGGCAATGGCCCAAGGCATCGCTTATCAGGGGTTTAAGGGTACCAGCCAAAGTGGGTATATTACTAACCCCGGGTCGCTCATTATGCAAAACATGGCCAACGTCCAAAATATCCCAAACAACATTTTAGCTAACGCCAAGAGCATATCCGAAGTCATCACCTCAATTGTGCAGCAAACCATATCACAGGCCATCCAGAACGGCATCGGCCAAGTCCAGAGCTCTGTCCAAAAGGAAGTAACGAGCGTGACTAATCAAGCTTCATCAACACTAAATAGCCAAGTCTCTTCCTATGGGCCGGCAGCGTTATACAACAAAGCCACAAAATAGGCATTAATCTCAAAAAACGGGTGAAAAAAGCAACTAGACATAACTCTCTTAAATTATTTTCGGCGATTTTTATTTTTATAATTTTGGCCGGATTTATGTTTTCCTTTGGGTTGCGTTCGGCTCAGGCCATTGATGATTGTTCATCAAAATATGCAGGCACCTGCACCAGCGGAAGCTGCGCGTCTCCGCAAACAGCGCTTGCAGGAGAACATTGCTCCCCGGCGACAGAAACTTGTTGCTACACAGCCGGCAACTCAACCGCGACAGCAACAGCGACGGCAGCTGCCAGTAGTAATTCGAACTTTAGTCTTGGTGGATGGGCTGACAAGGCCGGTGGAGTACTTCTTTATGGGCCACTTATGGCTATTCTGGGATTTTTTAGTCTACTTCTCGGAGTTGCCACAACTATTTTTGCTTGGGCTATTGATACTGCTACTTTTAGTAAGGCTATTAATGTTAGTTCTAGCGGTGTAATATATTCTACATGGATGTTTATCAGAGACACGGTTGATGTCGCTTTTATTTTATTTCTGCTATACGCCGCTTTTTCCATAATTTTCCAAGTCGGGGGAAAATTCGGAGAGAAAAAAATCCTCCTGAAAATTGTCTTGATGGCGCTTCTGGTAAATTTCAGTTTTCCGATCACTTTATTCATTATCGATGTTTCAAATAGTCTGATGTACACTATTTTCCAAAGTCCAACTCTTTTTGATAATAGTACGGGCGGTGTTGCAGGCGCATTTACTTTTGTAGCTAATAACTCAGGACTATCAGGTATCCTGGCAAGCACAAAAATTGTCGGTCTAACGGAACTTATAGCATCTATTATATTCTCAGCTATTTTAGCTTTGACATTTTTGTCGATGGCTATATTATTTGTTATTCGCCTCGCCGCCTTGTCAATCATAATAATATTTTCTCCGATAGCCTTTGTCGGTTCGGTTGCCGGCAAAGATTTCGGCTGGTGGGATTATCTTTTCAAATACGCTTTTTTCGGACCTGTGATGGCTTTTTTCCTTGCCGTTTCGCTTAAATTGATGACAGCCTTACAGATTACTGGAACAAATCTAAACGATCCCATAATTGCAAGCATGGCTAAGTTTGCGGCTCCAGTTATCATTCTTTGGATGGGCATGGGTATGGCGCAAAAAATGGGCGTTGAAACGGCCGGTATAGCAGACAAGGGCGCCAGATGGGCGGGCAAAGCAGTTACCAACGCTACCGGCGTCCCTGGCGGATTCAAAAAGGCTGCGGATTATTATGGCAAAAAAGGTGCGCCTGGGTTCCTTGGAAAAATTCCTGGCTTGCGCGGATCTGAAAAAACTGAAGATCTTGAAGCTGGAATTTCAGGATTTTTAACTAAGGGCAACAAAGGATATAAAACTTCTCAAGAAGCTGCTAAAAGAAAACGTATTGCAGCAAGACAGGCAGCAAGACAGAAGGAATTTGAAGATGAAAGACTCACCGTTAGTGAGGCCAAAATCAAAATGGATGGCAAAGATGAAACCGAAAAGATGGCTGCAGCCCTTTATCTATCTAAAAAGGATAAGATCAATGATTCAGCCACTTTTGCTTCAGCGATGAAAGCCTTGAGAGGTGACGAAAAACTGCCAATCACAGAGGATAATGAAGAACTACAAAAAGAATTGTTGGGCAAAACTAGGAAAGATAACGATGTTAAATTTGTTATTGACTACGACGTCAGGGTAAATAATATGTCTGAGACAGCAGCATATGAAAAAAATCTAGGCAACCTTTCTCCGGAAAATCTAGCTAAACAAAAAGGTTTGCATGACAACATTGGCGGAACCGATGCCGATGCCGCCGCCCTCAGATCATTCGTAAAAAAGAATATACAAAATAATGTAGCGAGCCATCAAAAATTCTTTAGCGAATTATCCACTAACCAGCAACAAGCATACAAAGCGCAAGGCCTAGAGCCATCCGCACCAGCACAGCAAACAAATCAACAAGCCGGACAAAATAGTTATAAAAATAAAAACAGGCGAAGACCACAGGCGCCACCAACTCCCTAATTAACATCTTATGGACACTTTAAATACTAACCTTTCCTACGAATATTTTTTTCCGATGCTTGTTTCATCATGGGAAGATAGCGCAGATTCAAATGAAGAAACGTTGGCGCGCTGGGCAACGCTGAAAACCGTTTCAGAAAGAGCAAAAAATATTTTACTTGCCGAGGAAACCGCCAAATCAATTTTATCCATATGCACCGAATTTAATTTGTCTGTTTATGATGGGCAAGAAATAGCCAGAGTAATCCGAGATATGCTTTTTGGAAAGTTTAGGCAAGAATCTCTGGTCACTGAAATTAAGTCTCGTTTTGACATAGAAAATCCACGAACTATTCAGCTTATTGCCAAAGCCATACTTGATAAAATTATAAATGCAGATATTAAAATCGAATCAGGCAAAGAAACGGCTCCGGAAATTGTGCAAAAAATTCAATTAACGCTCGCTGATGTGTTGAAGGCCTATCCGGAAATCGGAGAACAACTGGTAACATCTGACCGGATAAAAATTCTGAGTTTTCCTGAGCCGGCGCGCCCCTCAGTCAAGAACTGGTTGGCAGATTACACGTCTGTGCTTGGACACGAAAATCACAGCTCCATAGTTCGCGGAAATTATTTATTTCACAACGCCAACACCAGCAAACTGAATTCCAATGACCGGCAAAAACTAGCCTATATTTTGAAATCCTTTGATGAAAAAACAACCATCACCATCAACAAAGAAGCCAAGCAAATAATATTCCCGGCATATAGCCCGCAACCGACAACTAATTTGCAAGCAATCTCGCGGCCAAACCCTAATGGATCATCCCCAGCGCAATTCAGAAGTGCCGCTCCTGCTGAGGAAATAACTTATGGCTCTCAAATTCAAAGAGAAAATTCACTTCCTAAAACACAAACAACCCCCGCTTCCGATAACTCCAACATTCGATCTTTGAATTTCACTCAAACACCGTCGAGATTGAATCCTGAAAAAACAAATCCGCAAATTGCCGCCGCTGAGCCGCAATCCGGCAGAGTCAGTTTTTCCTCTCCGCAAAAATTACCCTATGAAAAAATCACTACCGCTAAACCCGTTTTTGTTCAGCCTCAGCCAAAACAAAATCCTATTCAAGAAAATCCAGTCCGTTTCAATGCAGCCAATCAACAAGCGCGGCCGACCGGACCAGTCAACAAAGTGCCCGCTCAGCCTTTCCGCATTACGCCGGTATATGGCAGGGAGTGGGACAGCGATACTGCGCCAAATGATGCAAGAGCTTTAGGAAAGAATGTGGTAAACTTAAGAGATAATTAATAATTTTCAATTACTAATTTTCAAACAAGTTATATTTAACTAATTACTAATTGACATGCAATATAATCTCGAAGAAAGAACCAGAAAATTCAGCAAAGATATAATACAATTTTTAATGAAGCTAAGAAAAAACACCATTAACAATCCGCTAATTTCCCAATTAACTAGATCGGCAACAAGCGTTGGAGCAAATTATTGTGAAGCAATAGGCGCCAGCTCAAGGAAGGATTTTAAAAACAAGATATTTATTTGCAGAAAAGAGATTCAAGAAACTAAATATTGGATAGAAATAATCGCAGAGGCAAATCCGAATGAAAAAGAAGTTTTAAAACCTTTGTGGAAAGAAGCACACGAATTGACATTGATTTTTAATAAGATTTCAGGAACATTAAGAAATAGTAATTAATAATTGTTTGAAAATTAGTAAATAGAAATTAAATTTATGGGTTTATTTAATGTTCCACAATTTATTGATATTGAAGATAAGATCGTCGGTCCGCTGACTGCCAAGCAACTGGGCTGGATTGCCGCAGGCGGCGTCATTCTGCTTGTATGTTGGACAATGCTTGATACGTCAGCTTTGATTTTGGTGGCCATTGCGGTGGGATTTGTTTTTGGAATGCTGGCTTTTTATCGTCCGAACGGGCAACCCCTGATAATGTTTATTTTTTCCGTTTTTAATTTTTTTACCAAACCGAAGATGTATGTCTGGAAGAGAGTTCCGGATATGAAAAAAGCCGCCAGACTCGATCAATCCAGAAAAAATGCCGCCAAAAAAGAAGCTGAGACAACTGTTGCTCCCAAAAAAGAAATATCTGGCCAAAGAATTGAAGATATATCAAAATTATTAGATACACGAAAACAATAACTGCTATCATTGCAAACAAAGTGAAGCAATCTCAAAATTTAATTCACTAACCCTGAGATTGCTACGTCGCTGCGGCTCCTCGCAATGACAATTACATAATTATGGAAACATTACACTCTGACAAACTATCCAAGCAAGCCGCAACTTCTGCCACCCAGATGTTTCTTGATGTCGCTGAAGTCAAAGAAGATGTGGTTGTTCTGAAAAATGGCTCCTTTCGGGCTATTTTAGCCGTGTCAGCCATCAATTTCGACCTAAAATCGTCTGATGAGCAAGAAGCTATTATCAGCCAATATCAAAACTTTCTCAATTCGCTGGATTTTCCCATTCAAATTCTCATTAGCTCCAGACAGCTTAATATCGATCATTATATCGAGTTCGTCGAGAAAAAAGAAAAAGAACAGGACAATGAGCTCCTTAAGCTGCAAATTTCTGAATATAAAAATTTTATCCGCCAGCTGGTTTCTGTATCGAATATTATGGATAAAAATTTCTATATCGTCGTACCCTTTTCTCCGGTTGAAAATAATGAAAAAAGTTTTTTTAGCAATTTCCTGAATAAGGCTAACTCAAAAAAGAATATTCTGGAGAAAAGAGAGAATTTTGAAACCTATAAAAATCAGCTTTTCCAAAGAATCGACCACATCTCAGCCTCGCTGTCCGGCATCGGTTTGCGCATCACGCCGCTCAAAACGCAGGAAATCATCGAGTTACTGTACAACTCATACAATCCAAATCTTTTCATGGACACAAAAATTGGAGATATTAATGAATTAGAATTAAAATAAATAAACGCTGTCTTTGCGAGCGAAGCGAAGCAATCTCGTTTGGGTGAACTAAGCTCTGAGATTGCCACGTCGCTACGCTCCTCGCAATGACAAACTATTATGCTAGATTTTCTCAAAAAAAATAAAAATACCCAATCTACAGAATCTGTCGATGAGGTTATTCAGTCTGAAAAATATTATCAGGAAGGCGTGGCTAAATTGCAGGACTTGATAGCGCCTGCCGCTATCAAAATCTCGCCGAAGTCCATCCGCATGGGCGAAACGCTGGCGCTGACTATTTTTGTCATTTCCTACCCGAGATATCTGCACAGCAATTGGTTTTCCCCGATCATAAACATCGACATGCCAATCGACATCTCCATGTTTGTCCACCCGATCGAAACTTTTGACATCCTGAAAACCCTCAAGAAAAGCGCGACGCAAGTCCAGTCGCAATTGCACATTGAAGAAGCCGGCGGCAAGATCCGCGATCCTTCCCTGGAAACGGCTATGCAGGACATTGAAGAGTTGCGCGACAAACTCCAGCAGGGAACTGAGAAATTTTTCCGTTTCGGGTTATACATAACAGTTTATGGCCAGGACGAAAAAGAATTGCAAAAAGCTGCCAAGAGCATCGAGTCTATTCTCGAGGCCCAATTGGTTTATGTCAAACCTTCCATTTTCAAAACCGAACAAGGGTTTAATTCGACTATTCCGCTGGCTAATGATGAATTGAACGTGGGAACCAATATGAATTCCGCGCCGCTTTCCACCACTTTCCCGTTTGTTTCTTCCAGCCTTTCAAATGACGAGGGTATTCTATACGGCATAAACAGGCACAATAACAGCTTGATTCTTTTTGACCGTTTCAAAATGGAAAATGGCAACATGGTGGTTTTTGCCAAATCCGGAGCCGGAAAAAGTTATACCGTAAAACTGGAGGTTCTCCGCTCAATGATGATTGGAACCGATGTGGTGATTATCGATCCGGAAAATGAATACAAGCATCTATGCGATACGGTCGGCGGAACTTTCATAAAAATATCCTTGAATTCAAGCAATCATTTGAATCCGTTCGATTTGCCGAAAATCGCCGAAGATGAAGATCCGGAGGATATTCTCCGAAATAACATCGCCGGCCTGCTCGGCCTTTTGCACCTCATGCTCGGCGGCATAACGCCGGAGGAAGATTCAATTCTCGATAGAGCAATCCACGAAACCTATGCTATCCGCGATATCACGCCTCAGACAAATTTCAACACTTTGCCTAAAGAAGCCTACCCGACAATGTCCGACCTCTATGACGTGCTGCGCAACATGGAAGGCGGCGAAGATTTGTCAGTCCGCCTGGAAAAATACACCGAAGGCGTTTTTTCAGGATTTTTGAATAACACGACCAATATCAAAGCTGACAACAAGCTGGTGGTTTTCAACATCCGCGATATGGAAGATGAGTTGCGGCCGGTGGCCATGTATATCGTCTTGCAATTCATCTGGAATGAAATGCGCACCAACCTCAAGAAAAGGATGGTTCTGGTTGATGAAGCCTGGGTCATGATGAAATATGACGATGCCGCTTCCTTCCTGTTTGGAATTGCGAAACGCTGCAGAAAATATTATACTGGACTTACAACCATCACGCAGGATGTCAACGATTTCCTGTCTTCCCGCTACGGAAAACCAATCGTGACCAATTCATCCATCCAGCTTCTGCTGAAACAATCGCCGGCTGCGATTGATGTGATCGCCGAAACGTTCTATCTGACTGATCAGGAAAAATTTTTGCTTTTGGAAAGCAATGTCGGAGAGGGAATTTTCTTTGCCGGCACCAAACATGTAGCAATCAAGGTAGTCGCGTCATATAGCGAAGATCAGGTCATCACCACCGATCCGGCGCAAATGCTGGAAATAGAACAGGCTAAAAAAGAGTTTGATGAAGAAGAATAGTTTTTTTCCAAAGCTTGGCTTTGAGGAATTGCGAACAATAGCGAGCAAGGAGAAAAGCCAAGCTTTAGGAAAAATTTAAAAAATACAATTATGTCCAGTGAACACCAAGGTTTTGCCGATAAATTAAAAACAGCCCGAAGAGTAGCGGCGGCTGCGGAAAACCCCGCAATGGCCGCCAAAGAGGGCGTTAAAGCTGCGTTTAATCTAGCAAAACTTACTGCCTATATTGACCCATTCATGGATTGGCTGTTCGGAATCGCACTGATCTTTGCCTTCATTAAAGATGTTTTGGATATACCCGATGATGCTTTGGTTGCCGCCGGAGGAGTTGGCGAGATATTAATCATTATAACTACGACAGTTTGTTCCATGGCCATTGCAGCTATAATGTTTATAACTGGATCTTCCGGAAAAACGAAAATGGCGAGAGCTATGATTAAAAAAGTTTTACTTCTTATTACTGCCACCATAATAGAATGTATTCCAGCAATAGATGTGTTACCAATAGAATCACTGGTCGTCGCGATTGTCTTCTGGATGACATTAGTTGATAGAAAGGTCGCGGCGCAACAAGAAAAGAAAGAACAAAAAATAGCAAACAAAAATCCTGATGCGCTTCCGGCATAAAAAATTATAGTAATATTCCGTAAAATATTTAAAAATGAACAAAAAAAACCTATTAAAATTTATTTCTGCTTGGCAAATAGAAATAATGAGTTCTGTTATTGTTATCTTGTGCTTGTTTTTAGTTTATTTGTTTCCCGTGCAAAACAGCTTCCAGAACTTCAGCCGTAACTTATTTTTCCTTTTCTTACTTCCGCTCCTGTATATTAAACTCGTTCTCAAAAAAAATATCAGGGACTATGGTTTCAGTTTACAAAATAAAAAAACTGGTTTTGCTTGGGCAGCCGGCATGCTAATTGTGTCTTGTTTGATCGTTTTCTTGCTGATTCATTTTTTCCAGTTTGAAACCAAATACTTTCTTCGAGCCTATCTCGCGCAAAGTTTTTGGATATTTTTGTTTTATGAATTAGTTTTGGTCAATTTTTTGCTTTTTATCAATGAATTCTTTTTTAAAGGCTTTCTGCTCTTCATTTTCGCTGAAAAACTGGGACATTGGGCAATCGCAATCCAATTTTTGGCTTACTTACTCTTTTTAATTTTCGCTAGCAGCCTGGCTTGGCAAATAGCGCCAATGATTATTCTTGCGTTGACCGGAGGAATTGTAACCTACAAAAGTAAATCGTTCATATATTCATATCTGATGGGTTTGGTATTTTTGATTATATTGGATTCGTACATAATATATATATTTAAATAATTACAACTACATGAAAAGTTTAAAAAAGATATTTTCGGGGGCTATAATCGCCAGTTTGCTTTTACTTATGAATTCTTCGTTCGTATACGCGGATTTTAGCTATCCATCACCAAGTGAAGCAGCCACCCAAGGCATGGACGGCGTTATGAATGATATGGGAGTTGATAAAGATTCCATGAAAAATTTAGTAAAGCAGATCAACACTCTCGATCAAAAAACAAATCAGCCGACAGTGACTCTGAACTTTTCTCCATCCACCCCGACTGCAGGACAAAAAGTAACCGCTACTGCTGAGGCGACATATTTTATGAACCAAAGTGAGCAACTGTACTATACTTGGTTTATTAAACATAAGACTGATGATGGCAAAAAAACCCGACATGACTCCTTTTTCAACAAGGACATTACTTGCGACGGCGACGGCAATTGTGACCTAAATGGAGACAGTAAAATTACACTGGAGGATTACAAAATAGAAGCGATGCGCGCCATTGCCAATGGCGGGTTTGATTGGCAGAGCGCCAGCTATTCCAGCGATCCCGATTCCGATGGCTATGATGCTGTTTTTGGCGGCGATGACCAGAGAGGAAAGGGCACAGATGGTCCGCATTGTTACGTGCATGAAATTTCTTCCGGCAAAGACTCCGAGATAACTTGCGAGCATCTTTTTCCGCATGATTATTCTATGGATGCTTCCGGAAAAGTATCTCAGCCGTCGGGTAATCCCTTAGTAGCAGATGGCAACGGATTTAAAGCAGACAAGGAAAGATTTTGGCACACCGATCCGACCGCTAACTCCACGAATGGCTCCGGCACGCTTGATGAAGCCGCTGTCGCCGGACTGGGTGAGGTGAATTTTAGCTGGTATTACCAAACCGGTGACAAGGTCGGAGTGGCCGTGGAAGGCGTCGAGACACAACCCACTAGTTATTCAGATTCTACCTACAAAACCATGTGGGCGCTGCTAGGTAGCTGTGGCGATGTAGAAACAACTACTCCCGACAGCACATCTTCCTCTTCCTCTTCCTCTTCTATTTCAGACGGCGTAAAAACTGTAACTAAAACTGAGACCAAAACCACTTATGATTCAGCCGGAGATACCCTCACTATAGATTCAAGCGGAAGTTACAAGGCGACGACCACCACAACCACAACCACGCAAACATTTTATTCGGTCAATTCCTGCATTAGTAGTAGTAGTAGTAGTAGTAGTGACGATATTTGCAATAAAGTCAATTGCAGTACCTGTACCGATGCAAGCGGTGGCAATGGTGACAGCACTGGGTGTGATAGCACTTGCGATACAGATGGGGATGGCTACAATAATTCTGCCTACTCCACCACCTCATCTTCCTCATCTAGCACCTCTGATACCTCTACGCCAGTACAAGCAAAAGACAGCAGCAGCTTACGCACATGTATGGACACAACGCCTGATGACTTTATGCTTGAACCATCTGAGGGAAGTTCCGCGACAAAAATAACGGTTGACCTTTCCTCTTCTCCGGATTCTCCGATGAATGATACTTCCGGAAGCGGAGACGGTGATACGCTTTCACTCCAATCTTCTGTCACCGGCACCGCTGGCAACAGCAGTTCGGCCAATTATGCCTGGAAAATATCTTTAGCTAGTTCAATAAGCGCCGACACCTGGACAGATCTGACAAAGGATGAAACTGGATTACAGCAGACTTCCGGAATCGGGCTTACTTCAATAAAATTGCCACTAAATTTCACAAGTACGTTTTTAGAAAACAAGGGGCTATCGAAAACGAGCACCTTTTATCTAAAAGCGCGCCTAGATGTATCGGAAACATCTTCCGGAAGCACAACAAAAAAATCCGGCAATAGCGAAATAATAATTCCCATCAACCCATCTTCCAGCAAAATTCAGGTGTACTCTACGACAGTATCCGGAGGGAAGTTAAGCCGGGAAACGGATAAGGAGCGTTGCGACTCCGGCATGGATAGCGTGACCTGCCCAATTGCCAAGGATGAAATAGTAGGGATGAAAGTGGCCCTGGATCCAAAAGACTATGATTTGCTCTGGACGCTTGACGGAACATCACTGCCTTTTCCTTCTTCCATTGGCAATTGTTCCTCTGACAGCGCTAAAGATAACTGCGATGACAACACTAGCCCGAATTATTCCAATGCAGCTTATTTTCCGGTACTTAAAGATACGGGCTCCAAATATGCCGTTAGTTTGACCGCCACCGGCAAAGAGGGCACACCAAATGTGGGAGAAACCATAAGCTTGACTAAAAACTTTGAAGTCTCCGAGCCTACTGTTAAAATATCTTCCAACGATGAAACTGCCTGTAAAGGGAAACTGCTTGGAAATTATATCGACACAAACGGCACCAAGTGGCCTGATTACAGCACAACCACATTTGAAGCTTTGCAAGGCTCCACTATAACTTTGAGTCCGGTTTTTAACACGCCTTTTTCATCTTCTTCCACTTGGGCTGTTGATGGAGCAGATATAACCTCAGAAAATGCCACAGAGCTGGGATTCACGCTTGGAGATGACGGTTCAATTTCTTTCCCAGCCTCTAAGGTCACCGGAGATTCATATTCCGTCGGCATTAGCGCTCTATATGTCCAATCCAATGACGTGAAAAACGCGCTGAATCAAAATTGGGGCGTATCCTTGGCTAGTTTTTATGAAAAACAACTGGGCGCTTCCATTCAAATAAACGTCGTTGACGCTCTCAGCGGGTTCACGACTGCCAAGGCAAATTCGGCGCGCCCCAAAATTCTAGCCAGCTTGTTTTCCGGGATACCTTCCTACATCAATTTCTTATTCAGGATTGTTTTGACCATCGCCCTGATCCTATTCACAACCGGAATCATTTTCACTCTTTTCCCCAAACCGCAAGAAAATTAAAATAAATATGAATAAAAAAAGATTGCGCTTGCCCTTGTTTTTGGTTTTAGCCTTATCCGTCCCTGCTCTCGCTCAGGCCTCTTTTGACTATACTCCAATGGAACAGATTCCGGGTTTTACGACTTCGGGGGACTTTTGCACCTATATTTCCGCTGTCTATAAATTCGGCATCTGGACAGTAGGCATTGCCGCCATG
>Ga0334722_10001930_pt1 | contig 24498 bp, 12 predicted proteins | sample C3_bottom_MG_FD_207210 | JGI IMG/M metagenome (GOLD analysis project Ga0334722, IMG submission 207210) | Sediment microbial communities from Yellowstone Lake, YNP, Wyoming, USA - C3_bottom | ecosystem: Environmental > Aquatic > Freshwater > Lake > Sediment | place: USA: Wyoming | collected... | reverse complement strand
CTAAGATTGCCGCCCTCGTTGTTTTTGACCGTCACCATGTCAATATGCACGGTATTGTCCTTATCCCCCATCCAAATCTGCCCTTCTTGAATAGTGCATTGCAGATGCATGTTGCGCTGCGCTAGCCTTTCCAAGGCCTGGATCGAGACCGCAGGCAGCTTGACCACGGTCAAGTTTCTGGTTCGTTCAAGCCCGGCGCCGACCTGAGACCACCAGACATCGGTGCTGTGCCCGCTGTAACAATAGACATATACCTGCTTGGCGCGTCCACAGGCCTTGCGAATGCGCTTTTCGACGGGCTGGCCGACTTCGATCCAGAGATCGATGGCGCCGGTCAAGTCTTTTTGCCAAAGATCGGGTTCGTCACCCTCAATCAGCTTGTTGGCAAACGACAATGCCTCATGGGCGTGGAGCGCGAAGGCCAGCAATCTCACCATCATGCGCTCGTCGGTTTCCGACGGGTGCCGGGCGAGGGTGAGCGCATGGTCGTGGTAGTAGTTGCGGTCCATATCGGAGATCTGCAGCTCGGCTTTATAAATGGTTGATGTCAGGGCCATGGGTTGCCTTTTTTAGTGATGGATATAAACCGACCATCTTTTTGATCGAATTCGGCGCCTTGATGCTCATGGGACAATCCGCCAAACACCTAAGGGCACAGTGCCAAGTTAACAATCTTTTCCACTTCATCGCTGGTGACAATCTGCAGATCCTTGGTGATATAGGCCGCAATCTCCTGCAGATTCCCCTCGTTGCGCAGAGGGAGAATAACGGTCTTGATTTGCGCCCGGCGGGCGGCCAGAATTTTCTCCTTCACGCCGCCAACCGGCAGGATTCTGCCGCTTAAGGTCAACTCGCCGGTCAGGGCCACATCCCTCCGGACTGGCCTTTTGGTCAACAGTGAGATCAGGCAGATCGCCATCGGCAGACCGGCCGATGGCCCGTCCTTGGGCACCCCCCCGGCCGGGATATGGATGTGAATATCATGCCCGGCAAAAAAATCTTCCGAGATGCCATAAGTCCCGGCGTGACTGCGGACATAACTCAACGCCGCCTGCGCCGACTCCTTCATCACCTCACCGAGCGACCCCGTTAGGATGAGGTTCTCCTTGCCCTTCATGATCGTCGCCTCGATAAAAATGATCTGGCCGCCGGATTCGGTCAACGCCAGTCCGGTGGCCATGCCAATTTTTTCATTCTCTTCGGCTTGTTCAAAAAAATACCGGCGCGGTCCCAGGAGCGAATCAACCAATGCCGGCGTTATCTCGGCGGGGAGATTTTTGTCTGGGTCGCTCAAGAGCTCAAGGGCTATTTTCCGGCAGATCGAGGCAATCTTACGCCGCAGATTGCGCAGGCCAGACTCCCTGGTGTGTTCGCGGATAATTTTTAAGACCGCCGCCTGCGTGAAGACAGGAGGACTTAACGAGAGACCGGCGTCATCGATCTCGCGCGGGATCAAGAAACGAAAGGCGATCTCTTCCTTTTCCTCTTCGGTATAACCGGAGAGGGAGATGACCTCAAGCCGGTCCAGGAGCGGCGCCGGGATGGGGCCAAGGGTGTTGGCGGTGGCGATGAACATGACGCTCGACAGGTCAAAGGGCACGTCAAGGTAGTGATCGATAAAATAGGCATTCTGCGACGGATCCAGCACCTCCAAAAGGGCGGAGGCCGGATCGCCCTTGAAGTCCTGGCCAATCTTGTCGATCTCATCCAGCATCACCACCGGATTTTTGGAGCCGGCCCGGCGGATTTCCTGAATAATCCTCCCCGGCAAGGCCCCGACATAACTCCTGCGGTGCCCCCGGATCTGCGCCTCGTCTTTCATGCCGGCCAGCGAGATGCGGATAAATTTCCGGCCCAGACTCCTGGCGATGGATCGTTGCAGCGAGGTCTTGCCGGTGCCTGGCGGGCCGACAAAACAGAGCGCCGGGCTCTTGACCCCAAAGTGCATTTTTTTCTTCTTCAAGGCCTCCTTGATGGTTGCTCGCAGTTCATCCAACTGGAATGGCTTGGCGAGAAAATGGAATGACCCCCTCTGCAGGGCCTCCTGCGCGACCGGCGGCGTGGCGTGCCCGGAGATCATAATGACTTCGACAGACGGGTCTCTGGCCTTGGCCTTTTCGAGGACCTCCATGCCATCGACTGATTCCATCTTCAGGTCGGTGACCACGATGTCAAAACTGTGCCGCTCAAGTAAGCTAAGGGCCTCGACGCCACTCGTGGCGGTTGAGACCGCATAGCCGTCCTTGGTCAGGACATGCTCGATATTCCGACAGGCGGTCTCTTCATCGTCGACCACCAGTACCTTTTGTTTGCCGGACAGTTTCAGTATCCGTACCGCCAAGTACTCCAAGATCCGCTTTTTGATATCGTCTAAGCCGTAGTGCTCTTCGTCGAGAATCTTTTTGGCATGGACGATGTCCATGTTGTCCCCGGTCATTTCATCCCAGGGGAGGCTAGTGAGGTATTCGATATAGTTGATGCCGATGGTGTATTCGGTAGCAGACGGGTTAGTGTTGACGAGCTTGTCGATCTCCTTTAAGGCTACCTCTTGCACCCGGTAAGGCATGTTCGCTTGCTGTACGCTGCCTCGCAGCCTGTCAATTTCAGAGCTTTCGTGCTGATCGCTCTCCTGCTCCTGAGTCTGCCATTTATCGAAAAGTCCCATCTGCTTCACCTCACTTTATTTTGCGCCTTGAGCCTCTTGCAAAACTCTGGCAGAGTTTCGGTTTTTATCGTTCCCAACAAAAACAACAAACGGTGCAATATGCAACAGCTTGTCTTTAAATGCAACGGCCTGTATCTCTGTGTTTTCTCGACATAAGATAAGATGCGTTGCAGCTTGCCGTTCGACTTTGCATCACTTTAGTTTTTTGCGTTTGCAAGTCAACTATTCACGCAAATACAATAATATCATAATGTTAACAAGTAAAATAAAACTTGGCACGCCTGTTGCTATAGTACTAGGCAAGGAGATTGAGACCAAGACAACAAACAAGGCGCTAGGTGAACCAAAGAGCGATACAAATCAAGATCGCTCCGACCCACAAGAAAGATAACAGCAAGCAGCCCAGAAGTCGGATTGGATATAATTAACGGTAAGTAATTTACGATAACACATCAATACAAAAAGGAGATCGTCATGGAAACAAACACAATTCGTATCAGCACATGGGACAGAATCATGATGGCAATAGCTTTTGCTGAGGAAGGGGAACACGAAACTGCCAAAGAGTTGCTCACGGGAAAAAACAATGAACAGCGGCCTGAAGCAAGAAACAGAAAGTCCGAGCAACGACCGGAGATCAGGGTCTGAAGAGTTTACTCTTCTGCAAAAGTAAGATCTGCAATAGTCCCCATTAAAAAAGGAGATGTATGCCACAAGAGGGCAGCATCTCCTTTTTTATTGTCTGAAAAGGATTTTCTGCTTGCTTGAAAATAGTGAACATTCTTGTTGATGAATGGCATTAATTCGGGTATACAATTTTTTCTTTTGTAGGCGCCTGTAGCTCATCTGGATAGAGTGCCGGACTACGAATCCGTAGGTAGCAGGTTCGAATCCTGCCAGGCGCACCACAGCAATATCAAGGGGTTAGATTAATTTCTAACCCCTTTTTTTGTGCTCAAATTCCCCCTTGTGACGAAATTGTGACGGTGTTATGACAAGGGGTAAAATTTAGGAAAAATCTGTTGCTTCCTTCATCGACTTTTATGACCTACCTGCAGCGGAGTGAAAACCGTGACGTTGGTACTGGATCAGTGCCTTGTCGGCACGTAGTGTCGGCACAGTGAAGGCAAAGGGCAAGACCGGGGATGATTTCATGTCTATCGGACTGCAACATTTCATCCCCATACGGACACGCCATGACTTTGGGTTACTCTATACCAGTCAATGCCAGTCGAGCGAAGGGGGGATTTCAGTTTGTTAGAAAATCGTAATGATCTATTCCCCGAATGGCGGTGCGCTTCACCTCATGTACCAAGTAGCTGCCGCCATTCCAGTTTTATGTCAATAAGGGTAAACCGATCTCTCAGTGCGCCCCGCCACACATAGAACAAGAACGTCCAATAGAATTTCTTCCTTTGGACGTTCTTGAAGTTAGCCGCTTTGGCTTAGTAGACTATTTTTGACAATAGGTAAAGATGGCGTGTACCCGACGGTTGTGTTGCCTTCCTTCCTTGGTCTCGTTGGTGTCTGTTGGCTTTGATTCGCCAAGGGAAATTGTTGTCAGACGGGATGGATCGATATCTTTGAAGTTCTTCAGCAGAAAATTCCTGACACTTTCCGCCCGTCTCTGGCCGAGGTTCATGTTATACTGGTCGGTGCCGACATAGTCGGTGTTGCCCTCCAGGTTGACAGTGTGATTGGGGTAAGAGTTCATAACGTCAGCAAATTCGCTCAAAGTCTTATAATACTCGGACCTGATGAAAGACTTGTCAAAATCAAACTCAACCTTCAGTTCAACGGTAAAACATTTTTTTTCTTCCACAGGATGAACCATCGCAGGTGTCGGCAGGATAGCGGCCTTTTCAGCCTTTTTCAGGAAGACCTTCTCCACAAAGTTCGCCATGCCATCCGGGGTGCTGAGCGCCTCTTCATCGGTAGCGAATCCGCAGTCGCCAGCCTGGGCAATTTCTTTCATAGTAGCTTGGCCTTCTTCGCTATCTCCGATCAGGATGGTATAGATGCACACCCGATCCTTATATTTCTCCTTCATGGCTCGGGCAGCCACCACTGCGGGGATCTTGATGTTTTCTTCGCCGTCACTGATGACAATGACCGCAATGTCACCCTTGCTTTTGGCCAAATCGCCATTGGCCATCTCTATGGCCCTGGTCATAGGGGTATTGCCGCCGGTCTTAGTGACAGAGTTGATGGCTCCACCTAAACCTGATTTGCTGTAAGTGGTCATGCCGTACTGTAACGCGCTGCCGTCTGCCAAGGAATAATTCCTGGGGCCAAAGACACGCATCCCTGCCCGCAAATTTAGGGTGGGGATGGTGTTGTTCATGTTTGTCGCGATCAATTTGGCCTTTTCAAGTTTGCTCTGCCAGCGTCTGTCCAGGTACATGGATTCCGTGTCGTCGAAGATGACGAGAAAATTATCCACCTTCTGCACGTAGTTATCGCTGGTCACTTTGGCGTTGAGATCGGTGGGGGTGAATGGGGCCAGGATAGTTTTATGGGCGCAGGCGGTTGCCAGCAGGCCCATAACAACGGCGATCATGATCTGTGTCAATTTTTTCATAGTGGTTACTCCTCTTTTATTTTTAAAGACCAATCGGTAAGTCGATCTAAACAATTTCTAGACCAACTCTCGGTCTCCCTGATTCTTCTGTACCTGTTTACAAGAAGCACAGACATTGCCAATCCAAGTTGGTGCGGTTATTCACTTCTTACCGTTATCGACTACGCGGCGTTTCACTCACTTTTCTTTCAGCACTTCCCGCACCTTGTCTGCCAGGTTCTTCATAGAAAATGGCTTCTGCATGAAGTTAACGCCCTCGTCCAGCACACCCCGGTGGGCAATCACGTCGACAGCGTAGCCGGACATGAACAGAGTTTTCATGCCTGGATAATGGGATTGCAGCTGTTTCGCCAGATCCCGGCCATTCAATCCTGGCATGACTACGTCGGTGAAGAGAAGGTGTATCTCGTTGGCGTACTCATCGGCCAGACTAATGGCCTCGCCCGGTGTGCCTGCGGGCAGTACTCGATACCCTAATTTTTCCAACATCATTTTATCCATTCTCAGGAGTGCAGGTTCATCCTCCACTACCAGCACTGTCTCGCCGTGGCTCATGGGCATTTCCTCAGTCATTTTCCGCTGGATATCGAAGGCTTGGCCCGCGTTTCGGGGGAGGTAGATTTTAATGGTCGTTCCTTTCCCTAGTTCGCTGGTAACGTTTATCATCCCCTTGTTCTGCTTGACGATGCCATACACCGTAGATAGTCCCAGGCCGGTTCCGTTGCCCACCCCCTTGCTAGTGAAAAACGGATCAAAAATTTGGCCGATGGTCTCCTGATCCATGCCGCACCCATCGTCGCTGACGGTCAACAGCGCATACTCTCCTGCTGCACTTCCCGCATGCTGAATGCAGTATGCTTCATCAATGACTGCATTTTCTGTCTCGACCGTGACCTTGCCGATGCCGGCAATGGCGTCCCTGGCATTGACACAAAGATTGACCAGAATCTGATCGACTTGAGTGGGATCCATCTTGACCGGGCACAGTCCCATTTCGGGCGGCCAGACCAGTTCGATGTCCTCGCCGATAAGTCGTTGGAGCATTTTAAGCATGCTCTCCACGGAGTGGTTCAGGTCAAGCACCACGGGTGTGATTATCTGCTTGCGGGCAAAGGCCAACAATTGCCGGGTTATGTCTGCGGAACGTGTTGCGGCCTTGAAAATTTCTTCAAGATCGGCATGCAGCGGCTGGGTCGAGTCCACCTTATTAAGGGCCATTTCCGTATAGCCAAGAATCACGGTGAGCATATTGTTGTAATCGTGGGCCACGCCGCCTGCCAGCAGACCCACTGCTTCCATCTTCTGGGCCTGCAGATACTGGGCCGTCAGTTGCAAATGCTCGGTGATATCCCGTTTGACGGACACGTAGTTGACTATCTGATCAGATACGTCCCGAACCGGAGAAATCGTCGTCTCATCGGTGTAGAGCGTCCCGTCCTTGCGCTTGTTGACGATTTGACCCGTCCAGGTTTTACCATTGGAGATGGTATCCCAAAGATTGCGATAAAATAGTTTGTCCTGCTTGCCGCTCTTGAGAAAGCGCGGATTCTGGCCGACGGCCTCCTTTTGGCTGTAGCCCGTCGTCCGCTCGAAGGCCGGGTTGACGAACTGGATGTTCCCTTGGGCATCGGTCATGATAATGGCCTCTCCGGCCTGCTCGATGGCCGCCATCAAACGCTTACGCTCGGCCTTGGCCCGTTTGTGGGCGGTGATGTCACGGATGTTACACTGAATCACCTTGCTATTGTCCACCAGATAGACATTGCTGACAAACTCCACGGCAATGGGCTTCCCCTCATGGGTTTCCAGCGGCAAATCATCGTAGCGGATGTATTCATTATCTTGCAGTGCCTGGAAAGCGTCCTTGGACGCGGCAATGTCTTTGAAAGCACCGATCTCCCAGATATGTTTTCCGCAGAATTCGTCATAAGTATAACCGAGTAACTGCATCAGGAAAGGATTGACATCAACCACCTTGCCCGTAACGGCGTCGAGAATCAAGATGCCGTCCTTGGCTGTTTCAAAGAGCCGCCGGTAGCGTTTCTCGGAATCTTGCAGCGCTATCACGCCCCTCTCCTTTTCCAATCGCGTTTCATCCAGCAACGCAACTCGTTCATCCATAACTCGCTTATTCCAATCGCTATTGTCTAAGGGAAGTTCGTTTTCGAAATCCGTGTCTAACATTGCCATTCCCTCAATAAATTTCTATCATGGTAAACTTCATGAATAATCGGCAGAGGCAAGGCGCTCGGCGTCTTGCCTCTGCCGGTGTTTATGCTGTGTTTGGGCAACCCTGTTCCGTTACCCTCCGATTGAGCTTCCTCAACCGCGACTATCACCCGGTTCTTTCCGTCTCTCTTGGCTTGATATAGCGCAGCATCCGCCTTCTCCACGAGATCTCGATACGTCCCGGTCTTTTTTCCGCACGACGCCACACCGATACTGACGGTCACTGTTTGACCACCAGGCATGAGTTCCGCCAGTTCCACATTCAACCTGTTGGCAATTACACCGGCTTCATGGACATCGGTCAACGGCAGGATTACCGCAAACTCTTCTCCACCGTAGCGACAGCAAATGTCCGAATCTCTTGCCAAACGCATGAGAGTTTTCCCCAACGCAGCAAGGATCCTGTCCCCTTCCCGATGCCCGTATGTGTCATTGGCCGCCTTGAAGTCATCGATGTCGACCAACACCAGAGAGACAAGCGCCCCATAGCGGGCATAGCGCCTCACTTCAAAGTCAATCTGTTGATAAAAGTAGGTATGGTTAAAAAGGCCGGTCAAACCGTCGCGCAAGGAAAACCCGACTATTTCTTCAATCTGCTCTTCGCCAACCAGCGTAGTGGAGTCCATGTTGTCTGTAATGTTCGACAGGAAATCGAGTGCGGCAACAGCAATCCTGACGTTCCTCCCCAAAGTGGTTGCTAAAACATTTTTATGCCTCAAGACTTCAACCCACAGGTTTTCGGCAACTTCTGGCGGGAAATATTGGTGGGTAATCGAATAAAGAAGATCGGAAAAGAATCTGGGGTAGCGGCTTTCCTTGAGATCGCCTAAACGATCCCGTTCAGCTTCCGTAAGCGGCCTATCTCCGGCAAGAGCTGACACCAGATCCAAAGATAGCCCATCGTCGGCAAGAATCCCCCGCCGCCGATCGGCATCGGTCTCTTCAAAAAGCGATAAATTCTCATTCTGCTTAGTCATGGTTGCCTTCTCCTCCACTGTGTTTTTTCTGCTTGAGAGAACCGCGCCAAGCTGAACCTACCTCGGCACGTCTCTGTCAAACAGCCCAACGCTCCGCACCTGCCGAGCTTCCCTGCGTCGGTTTTAATGCGGTTGTTCGGCGATAATTCCGATTAATCTTGTAAAAGCAGGTCCAGCAGAATCTGCTTTTATGTGTATTGACTATTTCTTATTTCTATTCTTTCTGGCGCCTACCAAGCCAACTAAGCCAGTGCCTAAGAGGAGCATGGTGGCTGGTTCAGGAACTGGGGCCGGTGCCTCGTTGCCGCTGCCGCCGCTGAAGCCGTGGCTACCGAAGTCGGGGCGGCCGCTACCGAAGTCTTGGGCGGTGTTATTGTTGGAGATAAGATTGTCTACCAACGTTACTGCCCCATTTAGCGCGATGGCTCTCCCGCACAGAATCTCTGCGCGAGGGTCAAAACTGATACTCGTCAGGGCAAGAATATTTCCTGCGAACGTTGTGTCAGTACCCAGAGTCGCAGAACTTCCGACCTGCCAATACACACCGCTAGATGCCCCCCCATTGATGACGTTAACAGAAGAGCCGCTAGAGGTTGTAAGCGTACTCCCTATCTGGAAAATGAAGTCGGCATCCGGGTTTCCCAAGAAATCTAGTGTAAGCGCACCTGTCAACTGAGCCGAGTTGTCAAAATGATAGACCCCCGGAATGAGCGTAGTTGAGCCCAAGTCAACCCCAGTATAGTCGTAAACGAACGACATGCCTGCTAGCGTATTGTAGGCAGTCGTTGCATCCGCCAAAGCAAGTTGCGCGACGCCATCATTGATGTGTATCGTTCCTCCGGCAACGGCCCCATCAGGATAAAAGCCCGTGACCGCAGTTCCCGGAGCCACACCAACATTCCCGTAGATCTGAGTGGTGGGATTCGTGGCGCTATGGCCGTTGGTCACCGTTTCGTGTCCCAAGACCGCGAAAGTCTGCGCCGAACCCAGCATTGGCGTGGCCGATACCAAGGGAGGGCAAAAAAGCGCGGCCGATGCAACGACTGCGGATAGAACCAATAATTTGCACTTCATTTGAGATACTTTTCGTTCATTCAGAAGCTGACTTAATTCATTAACGTTTTTCATCTTTTTCTCCTTTTGTTTTGCGTCAAGCAGGCATATCCCGCCTAACAGTTTACATCAAGTTTTCAACAAAAATTTACTACAATTGATTATTTATAATACTTAATTAGTACTTAATAATTTATTGTCATGCCTTATAGGCATCAATAATGAAAAATACTTAATTGTATCAACTTTTTCTTTATTTGATAAATAAATCCATAGTGGAGATAGTGAAACAATGTGGTAAGAATCACGTTGTAAATTTGAATTAAATAGTTTCATAACGATTCTCCTTTTGTGTGAAGATTTTTTTCTTCACACAAATTACTCATAAGGCCCTACCTTTTTTCTTTCTCGCCGAGGATGTAGCCTGTCACCGCACCGACACCACTACCGACAACGGCACCGACAATAGGGCTTCCGCCAGTGACGGCGCCGAGTATTGCTCCGCCGCCAGCGCCAATTCCTGCCCCACTCAAAGTTTTTTGCTGTGTTCTGGACATCCCTGCACATCCGAACATCGAAACAAGGGCAAGAAAAATAAAAACAACCGCGATATGTTTCATCTCATCTCTCCTGGTTTGGTTATAATGATTTCTGCCGGGTTCAATTGGTGTCGTTATCACCCTGACCCAACAACCGACAGGCTTAAAGCAGGCTCTACCAAGTTAATAATTCCCAATTTGTAAAATGCTTCGGTAAAAGTGTTTTTCAAGAAGGAACCAAACCAGCGATCTGCTTTCGTTACAGGAAGAGGTATTACAACTACCGTGCCAGAGGCGAATTGCAGAGCCATTATGAGAGTAACAGCTTGATTGTATGAGATAAAATTGAAAAAGTGTAGCGGGGATTAATCGAAAATCCGTCAACAACTGATTTCACATTTGACGGAACCGTCGAATATGACGGCCTGCCGATAAAACAATAGAGGCACCTCTTTTCTACATTGGAACATTATCGGCAAATGCAACGAACAATTTTCATAATCAGGCTCAACCTCCCGGTTCACATAGATTTTTACAACTTTTTGGTACATTGAACGGAAAGGGTGGTATGTTTATCTCTATGAATTGGACAAAACAAACCTTGTCTTCTTGTTGGTGAACTAATTTATCAATACGCGATGAAGAGTAATTACCATAAGACACCCGGCGTTAGGAAATAGCATACTTTAGAAGGTGGTGCAGCATGTCAGCGAGAAATCATGATTCCTCCATTATCAATCCCGCTGCCGGCACGGCGGAAAGGCACATCGCCGAGGTCCAACGCCAGGAGGCCTTGCTTAAAACCGGAGCACTTCAGAGCGCGATTTTCAACAGCGCCAATTTCTCGAGCATTGCCACCGATGCGAAAGGCGTCATCCAGATCTTCAACGTCGGTGCCGAGCGCATGTTGGGCTACGCGGCCGCCGAGGTGATTAACAAGATCACGCCGGCCGACATCTCCGATCCGCAGGAAGTGATCGCACGCGCCGAAGCACTCAGCGTCGAACTCGGAACCGCGATTACTCCTGGTTTTGAGGCATTAGTGTTCAAGGCCTCGCGCGGCATCGAAGACATTTACGAGCTGACCTATATCCGTCAAGATGGTAGCCGCTTCCCGGCGGTCGTATCGGTCACGGCGCTACGCGACGATCAAGACGCCATCATCGGTTACCTGTTGATCGGCACCGACAACACCGCGCGTAAGCAGGCGGAAGAGGCGTTGCTGAAGGCGGGTGCCTTGCAAAGCGCGATTTTCAACAGTGCCAACTTCTCGAGCATCGCCACCGATGCCAAGGGCGTTATTCAGATCTTTAACGTCGGCGCCGAACGGATGTTGGGCTTCACGGCTGACGAAGTGATGAACAAGATCACGCCGGCCGACATTTCCGATCCGCAGGAAGTGATCGCACGCGCCGAAGCGCTCAGCATCGAACTCGGAACCCCGATCAATCCTGGTTTTGAAGCCTTGGTGTTCAAGGCCTCGCGCGGCATTGAGGATATCTACGAACTGACCTATATCCGTAAAGATGGCAGCCGCTTTCCGGCAGTCGTATCGGTCACGGCACTGCGTGACGCCCAAGACGCCATCATCGGTTACCTGTTGATCGGCACCGACAACACCGCGCGTAAGCAGGCGGAAGAGGCGCTGCTTAAGGCTGGGGCACTGCAGCGTGCGATTTTCAACAGCGCCAATTTCTCGAGTATCGCCACCGATGCCAAGGGCGTTATTCAGATCTTTAACGTCGGCGCCGAACGGATGTTGGGCTACACGGCCGCCGAGGTGATGAACCAGATCACGCCGGCCGATATTTCCGATCCGCAGGAAGTGATCGCGCGCGCCAAAGAGCTCAGCGTCGAACTCGGAACCCCAATTACGCCGGGTTTCGAAGCCTTGGTCTTCAAGGCCTCACGCGGCATTGAGGATATCTACGAGCTGACCTATATCCGCAAAGACGGCAGCTGCTTCCCGGCAGTCGTATCGGTCACGGCACTGCGCGATGCTCAAGACGCCATCATCGGCTACCTGTTGATTGGCACCGACAATACCGCACGAAAGCAGATTGAGGCAGAGCAGAAGCAACTCGCTCAGCGCCTGCGCGATCAGCAGTTTTACACGCGTTCCCTGTTCGAATCCAACATCGACGCGCTAATGACCACCGATCCGTCAGGCATCATCACTGACGTCAACAAACAGATGGAGGCGCTCACCGATTGCACGCGTGACGAATTGATCGGTGCGCCTTTCAAGAGCTACTTCACCGATCCGGAGCGGGCCGAGGCCAGCATCAAACTGGTGCTGAGCCAAAAGAAAATCACCGACTATGAGCTTACCGCACGCGCCAGGGACGGTAAGGAGACTGTGGTCTCCTACAATGCGACCACCTTCTTCGACCGGGACAGAAGGCTGCAAGGCGTATTCGCCGCTGCACGTGATGTCACAGAACGTAAACGCCTGGATCAAGTCCTGCAGGAAAAAAATGTCGAGTTGGAAAACGCCAGGTCGGTGGCGGAAAAAGCCAACCTCGCCAAATCAGAATTCCTTTCCAGCATGAGCCATGAGTTGCGCTCCCCGCTCAATGCGATCCTCGGGTTCGCCCAATTAATGGAGTCGGGTTCGCCGCTGCCAACACCCACCCAAAAGGCCAGTATCGACCAGATTCTCAAGGGGGGATGGTATCTACTGGAGCTGATTAACGAAATTCTCGATCTCGCGCTGATCGAGTCGGGCAGGCTATCGTTGTCGCTGGAGCCCATGTCGCTGGTCGACGTCATGCTCGAATGCCAAGCCATGATCGAACCACAGGCGCAAAAAAGTGGCATCCGCATGAGTTTTTCCCAGCTCGAAAGCCCTTACTTTGTTCATGCCGATCGTACCCGAGTAAAACAGGTTCTGATCAACTTGCTTTCCAACGCGATCAAATACAACCGCGCCCAAGGAACGGTCGAAGTGACGTGCCGCGCCAGCACCCCGGAACGTATACGCATTAGCGTGCAGGATACCGGAGATGGATTGTCTCCCGAAAAACTCGCCCAACTTTTCCAGCCCTTCAATCGTCTCGGACAAGAGGCCAGCGTCGAGGAAGGCACCGGCATCGGTCTGGTGGTGAGCAAACAGCTAATCGAATTGATGGGGGGTGAAATCGGCGTGGAAAGCACTGTCGGGGCTGGCAGTCTGTTCTGGGTAGAACTTAATGTGGCGGCGGAACCACAACCTGCCATCGGCGAAGCCGAACCACTTGCGTCTATCCAAGAGCATGCCCAGCAAGGAGTAACGTCTCGCACCCTGCTCTATATAGAAGACAACCGGGCAAACATGGAGTTGGTCGAGCAACTCATCGCGCGTCGTCCTGATTTGCATTTGCTGAGTGCGGGGGATGGGACGCAAGGTCTCGCGCTAGCGCGCATCCATCAGCCGGAGGTGATCCTGATGGACATCAATCTGCCCGGTATGAGCGGTATCGAGGTGCTGAAAATCCTGCGTGCAGATCCGGCAACGGCGCACATCCCGGTACTTGCCATCAGTGCTAATGCCATGCCGCACGACATCAAGAAAGGTCTGGAGGTAGGGTTCTTAAACTATCTCACCAAGCCGATCATCGTCAGCGAGTTCATGGAGGCGCTAGACATAGCGCTGGAACTTGCGAAAAAAAGATTAGACGGCGCAAAGAGCACTGGGTCACTGTGATGGTGAGTACTAACGATATCCTTCACGCCGGAATTCTGATTGTAGACGATCTGGAAGCCAATGTGCTGCTACTTGAGAGAATGCTAAGTGATGCCGGCTATGTGTGCGTTACGTCGACAAGGGATCCGCATGCCGTTTGCGGCCTGCATCGCGACAATCACTACGACCTGATTCTGCTCGATCTGCTGATGCCCGGCAGGGATGGCTTCCAGGTGATGGAAGACCTAAAGGCAATCGAAACGGACAGCTACGTTCCGGTTCTCGTGATCACCGCCCAACCGAGTCATAAGCTGCGGGCGTTGGAAGCCGGCGCCAAGGATTTCATCAGCAAACCATTTGATCTGGTCGAGGTGAAGACACGTATCCACAACATGCTGGAAGTGCGGCTGTTGTATAAGAAACTCCTTGATTACAACAAGATGTTGGAACAGACGGTGCAGGAACGGACGGGAGAGCTGACCAGGGCGAATACACAGCTCACACAGGAAATAGAGGAACGTAAGAAGGCAGAAAAGTCACTCCAGGGCACGTATAAGGAAATAAAACAGTTAAAAGACCGGCTCCAGGCTGAGAACATCTACCTGCAGCAGGAGGTTGACCGGCAGTTCAACTTCGGCGAGATCATTGGCCAAAGCAATGCCCTTTCGCAGGTATTCTTAAGGGTCGAGCAGGTAGCGCCCATGAATGCGACAGTTCTTCTCCTGGGCGAGACTGGCACCGGCAAGGGAGTGGTAGCACGCGCCATCCACAGCAGGAGTGTTCGCCAAAACCGACCATTGATTACCGTCAACTGTGCGACACTGCCGGCGGCACTTGTAGAAAGCGAGCTCTTCGGGCGGGAAAAAGGTGCGTTCACCGGGGCTGACGCCAGACAGATCGGGCGCTTCGAGTTGGCCGACGGCGGCACCATCTTCCTCGACGAAATTGGCGAAATGCCACTAGAGCTGCAATGCAAGCTGCTCCGGATCCTTCAGGACGGCGAGTTTGAGCGACTGGGCAGTTCCCGCACTATTAAGGCCGATGTGCGGATCATCGCGGCTACCAACCGAAATCTGGAGGAAGAGATCCAGAACGGCAGGTTCAGGGAAGACTTGTTTTATCGGCTCAATGTTTTCCCTATCACGATACCGCCACTCCGGCAGCGCAGGGACGATATCTCTCTGCTCGTCAATCATTTTGTCACCAAATTCAACATCAAAATTGGCAAGAAGATAGATACCGTATCAAAAAATACTTTGAATACCCTTCAGGAATACCACTGGCCAGGCAACGTGCGAGAGTTGGAGAGTGTCATCGAGCGGGCGGTAATCACCAGCCAAGGCAGCGCACTCCAGGTCTTGGATCGGTTCGAGGCTATCCCGAGGAAAGAGGAACTGGGAGGTCAGGACGTCAAAGCCCTCGCAGAATTGGAACAAGCCCACATCCTCCAGGTGCTCAAGAAAACCGGTTGGCGAATCGAGGGAGAAAAAGGGGCGGCGATACTCCTAGGTCTCAACCCCAGCACTCTTCGCGCCCGGATGCGGAAACATGGTATTTCCAGGCAATAAATAAGACTGATAGGTAGTTATATTCCATGGGCCGGAGAAGCGGAGGGGTAAAATAGCAAAGGGTTACAGACTGAAATCTGTAACCCTTTGCTATTAACGGTGTGGGTGGACGTCAAGCCCACATGAGAGGGATGCGTCCTTACTTGGCGGGCTCGGTAATCGCATTCATCTGAAGAGTGACCGCAGTCTGCGCCAACAGTCTACCGTTGACCGAGGCCCCAGTGTTCACGGCGATCATGGTTTTACCCAGGACGACGCCCTCAAAGTGTGCATTGGTTCCAACAGTCGTCGCGCCAGCGACCTGCCAGAAGATGTTCTTGGCTTGGGCGCCGTTGGCCAGGGTTACTCGGGTAGAGTTGGCCTGGTTCAGTGTTCCTGCCACCTGGAAGATCCAGACATCGTTCGGGCCGCCCGAGAGCGTAACATCGGTGCTAATTAAAAGACCAGTACTCCATTTGTAGAGGCCAGGAGCGAGGGTTAACCCGCCAATCTCACCAGCGCCCAGTTCAGTGGCATTGGGCGAAATCCGTCCCGCAGCGTCGTCGTAGGCGAAACCCATGTCGCCCACAGCCGAGGTCAGGAAGGGTGCGTCATTCACCGCGCAGGGGAGAGGACCAGCCGCGTCGACGGTGAATATATTCCCCGACACTTCCGGGCAGGTGAGGAGGAGAGCTGCCCCAGTGATGGGGCTCGTTCCAACATCCCCAACAATAGCGGATCGATAAACATCGGTGATACCGCTTTGGCTGAGAATCGCGAAAGTACCAGCCTCGCCAAGGTCTACCGGCATCGGACCTTTGCCGGTTGCTGCGCTTGCACTCACGGCCATAGAACTGCCGAGTATTACTGCCAGTAGCAACATTTTCGAATAACTTTTGCATTTGTTCATAACGTGTCCCCTCCTTGAGGACATTCAAACATGAAAAACAATTAGCAGCAAACCCACTTGTTTGCCACTTTCATGATGGGTATAGAGCAACTAGCGTGCCAGAGGAGAACTGCGGATACTGCAAGAGTAACGGCTTGATTGTGCAGGATAAAATTGAGAACGTGAAATGAGTTGCAGGATAAACCCGCCGGAAGATGCCGTCATATTTGATAGAACAGCCAAATATGACGGACTCAAGGTGCGTCATATTTGGCGGCCCTTATCGAGGGAAATAGGGACATCGAGCATGAGCACCTCTTTAAAAAGTGCACCACGAACTCTCTAAGCAACTGTTACCTTGACATTGGTTTTATTTTTAAGGACGATAAATAAATCATTGTTTATTGGCTGCCCGGGAATTCCTTGCAGAAGTTAATAGGGTGTTTTCCTTTGCGACATTCCTTTCATGCAGATGCTTCACCTAACGTACTCGGGCATGACAATCGAAATGTTCGAGTTGGCTACCCCGGAGAGTCAAGATGACCAAAAAGAAAAAAACAGCCGTCACGCAAGCAATTGTTAAACATGAAACAGGGGAAGAAGAACATCCAAAATCGGAAACAATGGATGACGAACATACCCGCTGTAAGGTGAATTTCCCTATCGTCGGTATCGGAGCCTCGGCTGGAGGACTGGCGGCTTTCGAAGCCTTTTTTTCCGGCATGCCAGCCGACTGCGATCCCGGCATGGCCTTTATCCTGGTGCAGCACCTCGACCCGAATCACAAGAGCCTGCTCACCGACCTCATCCGGCGCTACACCCGCATGCAGGTCTTCGAGGTCGAGGATGGGATGACAGTGCGACCAAACTGCACCTATATTATCCCGCCGGGCCGCGACATGGCATTTTTGAACGGCTCGCTCCAATTGCTTGAACCCACCGCCCCCCGAGGGCATCGTCTGCCCATTGACTTCTTTTTTCGGTCGCTCGCTCAGGACCAGCGTGAGCTGGCCATCTGCATCGTGCTGTCTGGTACCGGCAGTGACGGCACCCTCGGCGTACGAGCCATCAAGGGTGAAGGCGGCATGGTCATGGCCCAGAACCCTGCTTCCACTGAGTACGACGGCATGCCGCGCAGCGTCATTGCCACCGGCATGGTGGATTATGAACTACCACCGGCCGAAATGCCAGCCCAGCTCATGGCCTATGTGGCCCATGCCTACGGCACCCCCCCTCGGGCCGCCACCGCCCCGGCGCCCATGGCTGAGAACGCGTTGAGAAAGATCTTCATCCTGCTGCGCGCCAAGACCGGCCACGATTTTTCTCAATATAAACCGAGCACCATTTACCGTCGTATCGATCGGCGGCTGGCAGTTAACCAGATCGAAACGATTGAGGAGTACGTCAAGTATCTGCAGCAGGCATCAACGGAGGTGGAGGCGCTTTTTCGTGACCTGTTGATCGGCGTGACCAGTTTTTTTCGCGATCCGGAGGCGTTTCAGGCCCTCGAGGAACTGGCCATCCCGAAGCTCTTTGCCGGCAAGCCCGCTGGCGCGGTGATCCGAGTCTGGTCGCCGGCCTGCTCCACCGGCGAGGAGGCCTATTCCATCGCTATCCTCATACAGGAGTGCATGGAGGGGCTGAAGCAGAACTATAAGGTACAAGTCTTTGCCACCGACATTGACAGCCAGGCTATTCTCACGGCCCGGTCCGGTCTCTATCCGGCCAGTATCGCCACAGACATCTCGCCGGAACGGCTGGCGCGATTTTTTACGGCCGAGCCCGATGGCAGTGCCTACCGCATCCACAAGGGCATCCGCGATATGCTGGTTTTTTCCGAGCAGGACGTCATCAAAGATCCGCCCTTCTCCAAGCTCGATCTGATCAGTTGCCGTAACCTCCTGATCTATATGGGCTTGGAGCTGCAGAAGAAGCTCATTCCCCTGTTTCACTACGCTCTGAGTCCAACCGGCATGCTTTTCCTCGGCACCTCCGAAACCGTGGGGGATTTCGGCGATCTCTTTGCCGCGCTGGATCGTAAATCGAAGCTGTATAGCCGCAAAAATGATACCCACAACGAGCCGCGCGCGGCACTCAGCCACTTTCTGCCGCCCATGACAGCGATGGATGCGGCGCTTCGACCGGCCGCCAGAAAGACGGTCGGCCCGGTGAAACTACCACTGCGCGAGCTGACCGAACAGACGCTTTTGCAGCAAATTGCCCCAGCCGCCGTCCTCGTCAACGCGCACGGCAACATCCTCTATCTGCAAGGTCGAACAGGGATGTATCTGGAGCCGGCTTTGGGCGAGCCTGGAATTTACAACATCCTGAAGATGGCCCGCGAAGGATTACGGCGTGAACTGACCACGACCCTGCATAAAGCCGTGGGGACAAAAGAGATCGTGCGCTGTCCGGGCTTGCGTGTCAAAACCAACGGCGACTTCACGATGGTCAACCTCACCGTCTGCCCGGTGGCGACAGGCCCTGCCGCGACGCCTGAGGCGCCTCTGTACCTGGTCATCCTGGAGGAAGCGCCACTATCGGACCAGGTGATGAGGGATCAGTCATCGGATACCGACATCAACATCGCAGCGCTCAAGCAAGAACTGTTGGCTAAAGAGGAGTACCTTCAGGCCGCCAACGAGGAACTGGAGACCTCCAACGAAGTGCTTGAATCCGCCAACGAGGAGATGCAGTCGTTCAACGAAGAATTACAGGCTACCAATGAAGAACTTGAGACCTCCAAGGAAGAACTGCAATCGACCAATGAGGAACTGTCCACGGTCAACGCCGAACTGCAAACAAAGGTCGTCGATCTTTCGAGGGCCAACAATGACATGAACAACCTGCTGGCCGGCACCGGCATCGCCACTGTTTTTGTGGATAATCAAAAGCGCATCCTGCGCTTCACCGCCGCCGCCACCCAAATCATTAACCTGATCCTAAGCGATGTGGGGCGGCCAGTAAGCCATATCGTCTCCAACCTGGTGGGCTACGACCGTCTGGTGGCGGACACCCAGGCAGTGCTGGACACGCTGGTCCCTAAAGACATAGAGGTGCAGACCCTGCTTGGCAGGTGGTACACGATGCACATCTTGCCCTATCGCACGCTCGACAACGTGATCGAGGGTGCGGTAATTACCTTTGTCGACATCACTGAGATTGTGCAGACACGGGCGGCGCTACAGGATGCCCTGGAATATGCCGAGAATATTGTAGAAACCGTGCGCGAGCCTCTCGTGGTTCTGAATCCCGACCTCAAGATTCTCACTGCCAACCAGAGCTTTTACGAGACCTTCAAAGTAACGGCCAAGGAAACAATCGGGAATTTCATCTATGACCTCGGTAACCGGCAATGGGACATTCCCCAGCTCCGGGTACTCTTAGAAGAAATCCTCCCCCATGAAAATTCATTCAATGGCTATGAAGTCGAGCATGATTTTCTCACTATCGGTCGCAAGATCATTCTACTCAACGCCCGGCAGATTTTTCGGGAAAATATTGGCTCACACATTATCCTGCTGGCCATGGAAGACATTACCGAACGTAAGCGGTTGGAGACGGCGTTGCGTAAAGCCAATGAGTTGCTCCGTCTGGCCGTGGTGGTGCGCGATGCCCACGATGCCATCACCGTGCAGGACTTGGAGAGCCGCATCATAGCCTGGAACCCAGGAGCGGTGAGGATGTACGGTTGGAGTGAAGCGGAGGCGTTGGCGATGAACGTCCGTGACCGGATCCCGGAGGGGCTGCGAGAGCAAGCCTTGGCCAAGATACATCAGCTTAGCTGTAGTGAAATTCTGGAGCCGTATCGCACCCAACGGATTACCAAAGACGGTACTGTCGTGGAGGTCTGGATGACCGCCACAGCTTTGGTGAATGAGGCCGGGCAGATGTATGCGATTGCGACCACGGAAAGGACCAGAGAAGCAAAGATTGATGGCATGACGGGAGAGGAAGGCCATGCCCGCTAAAGAGACAGAATTTAACCAGACACTGCGTCAGCGGGCGGAAGCAAAGCTCAACTCGACAGCGGCTGCAACCCAAAAGGTATTGACACTCGACGAAGCTAACCTACTGCTCCACGAGCTGCAGGTGCATCAGATTGAGCTAGAGCTGCAAAATGAGGAGCTGCGCAGTACGCAGGCGGAACTGCATGCCGCGAAAGCGCGCTATTTCGACCTCTACGACTTGGCGCCGGTGGGCTATTGCACCTTGAGCGAACAGGGGGTGATCCTGGAGGCTAACCTCAATGCCGGCACCCTGCTGGGCGTGGCCCGGGGCGCGCTGGTCAAACAGCCGATCAGCCGATTCATCCTCAAAGAGGACTATGACCTCTACTACCTGCACAGCAAACAGCTCTTCGCGAACGGTGAGCCACAGTCGGAAGAGTTGCGGATGGTGAAAAATGACGGAACGGCACTCTGGATGCACCTAGTGGCCACAGTCGCGCAGGACGGCCACGGCGCTTCGGTGTGCCACATTGCCCTGAACGATGTTACCGACCGCAAACAGGCCGAGGAGACGTTATACCAGACTAAAGCCCTTCTTCAAGCCGCGATGGATCAGAGCCCGGCGGGTATTGCCATTGCTGATGCGCCAGAGGGTACACTGCGCTATGTGAACAATGCGGGACTGCTCATTTGTGGCGGTGACGACCAAGCAAAAGTCAACGGGGACGAGGGCAATCATAATGTGGCCACTTTTCAGCTCTTTGATCTTGACGGCAGGCCACTAGCCGACGATGAAGCGCCGTTGTCCCGCGCGATTATGTTCGGCGAAACAAGCCGTCGCGAGTTCATCGTGCGCCGGGCAGCAAATGACGACCGCATCGTGTCTGTCAACGCTGCGCCGGTCAGGGATGAATATGGCAAGGTTGTGGCCGGGATTGAGGTGTTCAATGACGTCACGGAGCGTAAGCAAGCAGAGAAGGAGCTGGCCCTCCAGGGCCGCATCGGCAAAATTTTTCTGACGATACCCGATGACGAGATGTTCGATGAGGTGTTGGCTGTTATCCTGGACGTCTTGCACAGCCCGTTCGGGGTCTTCGGCTACCTTGATGAAGCTGGCGCTTTGGTGGTGCCGACCATGACCATGCAGATATGGGAAACGTGCCAGGTTCCCGACAAAACGATCAGATTCCCACGGGAAACCTGGGGCAGCGGCATTTGGCCCCGCGCCATCCGGGAGAAGAGAGTCCTTTTCTCCAACGAACCTTCAAGCAACATCCCCAAGGGCCATATCGGCATTTCCCGCAATATTGCCGTGCCCATCCTATTGCAAGGGGAGGTCGTCGGTCTCTTCCAGGTGGCCAACAAGGAAACAGATTACACGGGAGCGGACCTCCGCACCCTGGAGGCCATCGCTGGGCATGTCGCCCCCATTCTGGAGGCGCGGTTGAAACGTAAACGGACGGAGGAGCAACTGGCGTGTCTCAGCCGACATCATGAGCTCATTCTCTGTTCGGTGGAGGAAGGGATTCTGGGGTTGGATTTGCAAGCTAACCACACCTTCATCAACCCGGCTGCGGCAAAGATGCTGGGCTACAAAGGCGAAGAGCTCCTCGGCTGTCCAAGTCATAGCACCTGGCACCATACCAAAGCGGACGGAAGCCACTATCCCAAAGAAGAGTGTTTGATCGAGACCGCCTTTCGGGATGGGTTTGAGTATCGCCGGTCCAGCGAGGTCTTCTGGCGGAAGGATGGCAGCAGCTTCCCCGTCGAGTATGCGAGTACGCCCATCTATGAACAAGGTCGGCTGGTTGGCGCTGTGCTAACTTTCGCGGACATCACCGGGCGTAAGCTGGCCGAGGAGGAGAAGGCCAAACTCCAAACCCAGCTCAACCAGGCCCAGAAGATGGAGGCCATCGGCGCTTTGGCTGGCGGCATTGCCCATGACTTCAACAACCTTCTCACCGTTATTTTGGGATATACAGAGATGGTCATGACTGATGCGCCCCCAGGTTCAGGATTTGCGCAAGATCTCGACAAAGTATTGACTGCAGCTCATCGCGCCACAGACTTGGTCAAGCAGATCCTCACTTTTAGCCGACAGTCCACCGCCGAGCGAATGCCGATCAGAATTCAGCCACTGGTTAAAGAGTCCCTGAAGATGCTGCGCTCCTCAATCCCCTCCACCATCTCCATCAACGAAAATATTGATCCGCAGTGTGGTGCGATACTCGCCGATCCGACCCAGGTCCATCAGATCGTCATGAACCTGTGCACCAATGCCTTCCATGCCATGGAATACAGCGGCGGAATGCTTTCTGTAGGATTAAAGACGATACGCATCGACTCTCAGGCACCATTGGCTGTCCGGCAACTAAAACCAGACGATTATATAGAGCTTACGGTAAGCGACACCGGAACTGGGATAGGGACGGATATTGTTGCGAAGATATTTGACCCGTATTTTACAACCAAGGGAGTTGGCAAGGGGACGGGAATGGGCCTTGCGATCGCGCATGGGATCATCACCAGCTATGGTGGCGCTATCACGGTCGAAAGCACGGTCGGCCAGGGGGCAACATTCCATGTCTATTTCCCGGTGATTCAGGAGAAGGGAAAGGTATTTGAAGAATGCAAAGAGACTCCCAGAGGTAAGGAGCGGATACTGTTTGTCGATGACGAGGAGCTTATCGCCGAGATGGGCAAGGATATGCTGGAACGGTTGGGCTACACCGTTACCGGACAAAACCGCAGCATCGAGGCCTTGGCTGCCTTCATGGACGACCCGAACCAGTTCGACCTGGTGATTACCGACCTGACAATGCCTGGGCTGACTGGAGTCGAGCTCGCCAAGCAGATACTGCAAATCAGGCCCGATATACCGATTATTCTCTGCACAGGCTTCAGCCAACTGATCGATGAGGAGTCAGCAAAGGCCATTGGTATTCAGGGGTTCGCCTTAAAACCACTGACGAAGTCTTCGGTTGCGATACTGATGAGGAAGTTGCTTGATGGAGGGGCAGCGAGCTGAGTTGCTGGCACAAGAATGTGTTTCCGTCAGCACATTAAAAATTATGGTAGCAATTGGTTCTGATTGAGCCTCACCCATAATCTGGACATGCCAATCTTAGAAATTTCGGGCTTCCGATGTGCTGCTCCCTGAACTGCTCCGGGGTCAGATTGCCCAGCGATGAGTGTGGGCGAAATCCATTGTAATCTCGTCGCCAAGCTCCAACCTTTTTCTTGGTCTATGACAAAGCCAAGGCGGTGCTGCTGGGCAGTTACTTTTTTTTGGCCTGCAGAGTATTGTAGGAGTCTTTGATCTGGAGGGATGAATCTTTACAATGCTAAAGCCAACGATTTGATTTAATCCAGGTTTTGTTTGTTGGCAAAAAGAGACGCTATTCCCGTCAAACTTAACCGTGCCATTACTCTTCAATTGATCAACAGATTGAAATACTGTCCTAAAAATAAGCTTTCACCACTGTCGCCGTTTCCAGACAGTGTCACGGTCATCCTCCTTCGATACGGGAAGGCAACGCCACCGTGTCAGCGGAATCGTCTCCCCCTTTAAGGAACATGCACATCTGGCGGGTCATTTTTTGTCGTTTGGGGTGGGCCGAAAATCATTTGGAATTGAACGGATATGGTGTGTATCCCACAAGTTGTGGTGTGTGTAAATTAAATTATATATCAATATGAGGCTCTTGCAAAAATACCACATTGTGGTTCGACAAGCTCACCACGAACGGAAATTACGAATAAAATCAAGCGGCATCCCGTTCACCCTGAGCTTGTCGAAGGGTATTTAGAGGAGTTTTGCAAGAACCCCAATATGTTAGCAGCTTTTCGAGGGTAAGTATGTCGAATGGCTAAAAAAAGGGTGAAATCCAGTTTGGCTGGATTTCACCCTAGAAAATTATTAATAATAAAAACTGGTTAGGCGAAGAGATTTAAGCTCTCGACCTTCTGTGGTAAAACTTGCGCCAGAGACCTCAAGGGAGGTCAGCGCAAATAGCGTAAACACTGCCTTCCCAGGGGGTGACCTCTGCGTTATCTATTGAAACTTGCCAATTCGGAGTCACCGGCGGAGTTACAACAGCGTTTCCCTCCGAGGGGAGACTCGCCACAACCTTGGCGCCTGGCAGAGGTGGCACGGAGAACCCTCCTCCGGTTACTTGGTCTCCCGCCAGACAAGATGCGTTGAAGTCTGAATTTCCAGGCGTTTGAACAGTAAAAGCAGTTGTAACAATATAGAAGCTAAGCACTCCAGTTGGCCCCTGTGGCCCAGTCGGTCCAGTTGGCCCCTGTTGGCCGGTCAGTCCAATTGGCCCCTGTTGGCCGGTCAGTCCAATTGGCCCCCGTGGGCCAACAATATTCCACGATATTGGGACTTCGGAGGGTAGG
>Ga0334722_10001929_pt1 | contig 24501 bp, 19 predicted proteins | sample C3_bottom_MG_FD_207210 | JGI IMG/M metagenome (GOLD analysis project Ga0334722, IMG submission 207210) | Sediment microbial communities from Yellowstone Lake, YNP, Wyoming, USA - C3_bottom | ecosystem: Environmental > Aquatic > Freshwater > Lake > Sediment | place: USA: Wyoming | collected... | reverse complement strand
GTGCAGTGCAGGTGCAGTGCAGCAGCAGTTTGGTTCGCCCTGGTGGTGAAACTGGTAGACACGCCATCTTGAGGGGGTGGTGCGGCAACGCGTCTCGGTTCGAATCCGAGCCAGGGCATGGAAGAGCAGACAGTAGATGGTAGACGGTAGACGGTAGATCGCGCGACGCGCGTCTCCGGTGCCGACCGCCACAGTAGCTCAGTGGTAGAGCACTCGATTCGTAATCGAGCGGTCGTCGGTTCAATCCCGACCTGTGGCTCTTGATACGTTCGCAGGCTGGCTTCACTTCGCCGCTCCCGGTTGGGGCGGCGTTTGTGTTTCCGGACACGTCCCGGACACTTTCGAGGTTGTCCACGATGTAGCTCGCATCTCGCGCGACGCAGAAATCCCCTCCATTCCCGGGAGAATTCACGGGCCGCCGCGAAACTGAAGACGCGAGGAACGTGGCACCGTCGAAGCATGCGTTACTTGCTTCCCGGCGGCTCAGCGAGTGCCCTATCGCTTCCGCAGCGTCTCCAGCAAGCTGTCAAATCGAACCCAATACACATCGACGCGGGTGGCGCCATCGGATCTCGAAAAGAAGAGGAACCGCGTGTCATCCGTGACATAGGGCCCGAACTCGAATCCCGGCGTGTTGATCGGCGCACCGAGGTTCTTCGGCTCCGACCAGGACCCATTGCTCTCCCTGAAACTGATGAAGAGCTCGCCGCCGCCGGCGCCTCCGCGATGCGGGGAGCCGAACACGATGAAGCTCTCATCTCTCGCGACGTAGAAGTCCCCTTCATTCCCCGGGGAATTCACGGGCCGCCCCAGGCTCTGATGGACGGCATTCGAGTCGGTCTTCAAATAGGTGGCGATGTCCCTCCCCCCGAGCCCGTTCAAGGCGCCTACGGAGGATGCGTAGAGACGACCACTCGTGGTGTATTGCGGATAGTGCTTGTCCTTCGGATCCGGCAGTTCAGTGCACAACGCCGGGGCGCTCCACCCGGTGCCAGTCCGCTTCGACTGCCAGCACGTCCTGGCGTCGGCGTATTTCTCGAAGTACATCGTCGTGTTGTCCACGGAGAGCGCTGGCCCGAGGAAGCCCGGGAAAAGATCGAACGGTCCATTCCACTTGCCGTCGGCGTACTTGTAGGACCGGATGTTGTAGTCGCCCCAGGTGATGGTGACGTCGGTGTAGTAGAACTCCTTGCCATCGGGCGAGATGGCAATGCGTTCGCTGGGGAAGAAGCCTTCGTGCGCCGGAAGTGCGAACACGCGCGGCACGCTATCTGGCGGTACTTGAGCGATGAACCGCGGGAACGGGCCCTGAGCCGCGCCCGCAATGCTCAGAACCGCCGACGCAAGTATTACTGATGCGACCTTCTTCACGAAGTCCTCACCGGGATAGGGTCGAAGCGATGATGCTTGGGAACGGAGGTCGTTGCGGGCCGTGCGGGACGGCGGCATCGGCGCACCCTCACGGTCCCGCGCGAATCTCAAACGCTGCTGCAGCGGAGGCGCGCGATTTATCAGTAGCCGTTACCCGTACCTTGAGCACGCCGGTTTCTGACGGTTGGCCGGAGAACGTGCGCGTGGCGGCGTTGAACGCGAGCCACGACGGCAACGGACTTCCGTCACTCAGCGTCGCCGCATAGGTCAGTGTCTTGTTGCCGTCATCATCGATGAACGTCGAATCCGGAATGACGTAGCTGAACGCCTGATTCAACGCGAAGGATTGATTCGGGATCCTGGTCTTCAGATACGGCTCGTAGTTCGTCGTCCGCAGACTGTCGATGGTGGCCCCGATACTCACCCAGTAGACGTGGGTATCCGAGTAGTCGGGCTTGGTGCCCGCCGTATAGAACAGGTACCTGTTGTCATTGGTGACATACGGTCCCCAGGCTCCGAGACCGAAGTTGATGGCCTTCCCGAGGTCCTTCGGATTCGTCCAACGGCCGTCCTTCTTGTGATAGCTGACGGTCAGTGCACTGCTGCCCGCCACAATCATGAACGATTCGTCCCTGGCGATGAAGAAATCGAAATCAATGCCCGCCGTATTCACGGGCAGCCCCAGGCTGGTTGCTGTCGTATCGCTGCCATTGATACGGATGAGGGAGCGGTCCAATCCGCCAAGGGTGTTGGCGGGCATCGAGGACGCGTAGTAGTGCCCGTTGGTCGTCACCTGCAGATAGTGACTGTACTTCAAGGTGCTCGACCACTTGATCGGATGGCCCCAGCCCGTGTCGCTCCTGACCGAGTAGTATGCTTGCCCCGCCACCTTCTGGATGAAGAGCGTGTCTTCGGAAGTCGGGAACGCGGGGGCGATGAACCCTTCGAAGAGCGTCTGGGGGCCGTTCCAGCGTCCGCCGGCAAAGCGATAGTACTTGATTCTCTCGGTATGGGGCTTGCCGTCCAGCGCGGTATACCCATCAAGTTCCTGGTAGTAGATGCTCGTGCCATCACGGGATATCGCGATCCGTTCGGCGGCGAACGAATTGGCCGAGACGGCCAGCGTGAACACCTTCGGTGTCGTGCCGGGAGGCGTTTGCCCCAGGTAGAGACTGTCCCCGGGAATTGCCTGCGCCTTGAGTCGGTCGATAAGCGTCCGGCCGACCCAGTAGAAGTTCCCATCGTCCCCGCAGAAGAAGAGGTATCTCCCGTCGGGCGACAGCGAAGGAAACCTGGCCGGGATGTCACTGACTCGTTGGGGCGTTGACCAGGTACCGTCGCTCTTCCTGAACGTGACGTGGATGAACAGGTCTTCCTTGTTGCCGATCAGCGGACGGTTCGACGAGAAGAGCAGAAAGGTCTCGTCGGGTGACACGTACGGCGTGTAGTCGATGGCGTTCGGAACGTTGATGATCTCGTCCAACGGTTTGGCATCCGAGAGGCCGCCCGCCGAGTACCGCGCTCCGAAGATGCCGGTATTCCACACCTTCGTCGTCATGCCCGCTGAGTAGTAGACCCGGCCCGAGCGAGTGAAGGACGAACTCCCGCTCGGTGCGAAGCCGTTAGCGCGCGGAGCGCTCCAACCACTCGCCGTGCGTTCGACATGCTGCGCTACCCAGCCCGTTCCAGTGTTGCGGCGGAAGTACAGTCGCTTCCCGTCCGGCGAGAACACCGCTCCTTGCGTGTCGCCATCCTGGGCAAACGACGGCGCCTGCGGCTCGGACCATTTCCCATCGACCTTCCGCACGGACAGTATGCGAGTCGAAAACGTCTTCATGTCGACCGTATTCCAGAACATCTCCCGGCCGTCGGAGGAGATCTCCAAACGACTATGGATGTTTCCTCTGGAGATCGTACCCGGTGCGAAAACGACGGGCGTGTTACCGGGCGGCTTCTGGCCCAGGTAAGCGTCCGAGTCTGGCCTGGTCTGGGCTTGACCGGTAGAGACCCCAAGAGAGCAGAGCATGGCGAGAAGAGCCGGCATCACCCGAGGATCTTGTCCAGGGCATCGCGATATTGCTGGCCGACGGGGACTTGCAGTCCGCCGCGGGTCAGGAGAATCCAGCTGCCCTTTGACCAGGCCTGCGCCTCGCGCACATGATCGAGGTTGACGATCCACGAGCGGTGGACGCGCAGGAACCGATGGGGGTCGAGCTTGGCTTCGACGGCCGTCAGGGTGCCGCGCAGCAGGTGATGCGTGCGTTCGCAGTGCAGGCGAACATAGTTGCCGGTGGCTTCGAGGCAGTGGATGCCTGACGTCGGCACCAGGAGATAGCGTTCGTCTTCCCGCACCACCAGATGCGCCTTCACCGACCGCCGGCGCTCGTGCATCTCGATCACGGCCTGGATGCGCTGCTCGAGCGTGTCCCGGTTCGACAGCCGATGCAGTTCCCGCACCCGGTCCAGGCACTCGGCAAAGCGCTCCGGATCGATGGGCTTCGTCAGGTAGTCCAGCGCGTGCAGCCGAAACGCCTCGAGCGCGAACTCATCGTAGGCCGTGACGAAGATGATGATGGGCAGGGCGCCCTCACTGCGCCACACCTCCGCGACCTCCAGCCCGGTCAGGCCCGGCATCTGGATATCCAGGAAGACCACGTCGGGAGTCAACTCGCGAACGGCCTCGAGGGCCGACGGCCCGTCTCCCGACTCGCCCACGATCTGCATGTCCGCGTGCTCGGCCAGCAGCGTGCGCAGGCGCTCGCGCACCAGCGGTTCGTCGTCGACGATCAGGGACCGGATCATGACGGCCCGTCTCCAAGTGGAATCTGAATCGTCGCGCGGAATCCGCGCAGCGACGCCGTTTCGATGTGTAACGCCGCCCGATCGCCATACAGGGCGTCGAGGCGCTCCCGCGTGTTTCCGACTCCCAGGCCGGGTGGCAGCGGAAGTGTCGCGCCCAGCCCGTCGTCCTCGACGAGCAGGAAGAGCCACGAACCTTCGGACCAGGCCCGTATGGTCAGACACCCCGGTCCCACCTTGGGGGAGAGGCCGTGGCGGATGGCGTTCTCCACCAGCGGGAGCACCACCAGGCTCGGCACCTGGAGCTCGAGCAGCCGCTCGTCCACGCGCCAGTCGACGCGAAGGCGGTCCTCGAACCGCGCCTGCTCGATCTCCAAATACTTCCGGGTGAGCTCCAGTTCCGTGCGCAGGCTCAGAGTCTGCTCGGATGCATCCTCGAGCATCGCACGCAGGAGGTCGGAGAGGTGGACGAGGAGTCGGTCAGCCGTGGCGGGCGAACGATGGAGCAGCGTCGATATTGCTTGAAGTGCGTTGAACAGGAAATGGGGATGCACCTGCCGCTGCAGCAGAGCGAGGCGGGCGTCTGTCAACTGACGTGCCAGACGCCCTGCCTGGGCTTCCTCTTCCCGGCGGGCCCGCGCGTGCTCACTGGCCGCCGCGCCTAGCAGAAGCACGAAGTAGACGAAGGGCACGCTGAGGAACGGGTTGATCAGGTTCTGCGTAGTCGGCATCAAGGCGACCCACTGGGCGTGCCACCCCGCCTCGTAGGTCTTCCATGTGAAGCCGATGACGCGCAGGATCATCCAGTATGGAACGCCGACCAGGACCATGCCGACAATATGCGAGGCCAGGTAGCGCCACACGCCCGGTCGCTCGCGCTTGATGCGCCTGACAATGGCAAAGACTAACGGGGCAAGAAAAGCCCAGGGCAGCAGGCCGCCTACCTCGTTCACGAGGAGTTTCCGCAAAGGCATGCCCGCGAGCTGGCCTTGCAGAACCCACGGAACTGCCATGCCCCCGAAGACGAGTAGACGGAAGCCCAGGCGATCCCAGGACAGCAGGAAGTCCGGCACCCGCCAGGCGTCCTCGGCTGCGCCGGCATGCTCGGTCGAACGCGCCGTGACCATTACGCGTCCCTCTCCTCAGGCCGCCGCATCAGGGCGCGGGCGGCTGTGTGGCGCGCTTCTCGATGGCGCGCGTCGAGACCCAGAATAGTTCCCCCTTCTTCAGACTGTGGCGGACGAAGAACAGGTACTTCCCGTCCGGTGACAGCATGGCGCCGTACTCGTCCGCGGCGGTGTTGAAGTCGGCGCCCACGTTGATCGGTTTGGTCCACTCGCCCTTTCCATCCGCGAAGGAGACATGGAGATCGACGGAACCGAACCCGCCGGCGCGCCCTGAGTAGAAGACCAGGAAACGCCCATCGGGGGCGATGGTCGGGTCTCCATCGTAGGTCCCGACGCTCAGAAAGGGCGCGGGGATGAGTTCCACCTGAAACGTCCCAGCTGCGTTCTGCCTTGCGCGATAAATCTGCGCTGCTCCCGATCGGTTGGACAGGAAGTAGATGGTCCCATCCGGCCCCTTGGAAAAGTGGAACTCATTGGCGTCGGAGTTGATCGGAGCAGGGAGGCGGACCGGCGTGCCCCACCCCGGCCCGGAACGATCAACCATCCAGAGGTCCATCCTGCTGAGGGAACCCTTTGCCTGCGCCGTGAAATAGAGCCGGTTCCCGTCTGGAGCGAAGTACGCTTCGGCGGACTTGTCGAATCCGGCCACGAAGGGGGCCAGCACTTGAGGAGTCCACGCCCCGTTCACGTACCGGGTCACGTACAGGCTCTGCGTCGTATACCAGGCGTCATCGACGGTGAAGAAACACTCCGTGCCGTCGGGTGAGAAGGCGAGCGGTCCCAGGAACGGATTGGCCGCCAGGATTCCGGGTGCGAAAGGCTCCGGCGTCTCGCCCGGCAGCTTCTGGCCGAGGTAGGCCGCCTCGGGAGGAACGCTGCTGGCAGTTGCGCGTTGCGCGTCCACGGCCAGAAACGGCGAGAAGCAGAGCAGCGTGACCAGCGTCGGCCGGTGCAGCCATCCAAGCCAGGTGGTCCGTCGATGCATGGAGCCCCTTCAGGCCGGGGTTGAAGAAGAGTGGCCAGCGCACGTTGCCTTGCGATCGGAATGGTGCGGTACCGGGGGGCTGCTCGCAACGAAAATGTGATCAACTGCGGAGAACGCGGGGTGAACCAGGCCTGGCCGGCGGCGGAAAAGGTGGCATCGCCCCTGTGTCAGGCGCCGCAGGCTGCCCCCTCCTCCGCGACGGAAACGACCACATGCCCCTTCTTGTGCCCCTGTTCGACATATCGGTGTGCCTCGACGATCTCGTCCAGCGGATAGCACCGGTCGATGACCGTCCGGACCTTCGCTTGTTCGATCAGGTCCATGAGGACCGCCAGATCCTCGGAACTCACGTGGGATCCGGAGTCCGAGTCGACGTTGAGGTAGATGCCATTCTTCTTCAGGGCTTTCCTGCCCCGCGAGGACGCCAGCTTGGCCACCGCATCGAAGACGACGTCGTAGGTCGCACCTTCGGTGAAATCCTGTTGCGTGTAGTCGATCACGTTCTCAGCGCCGAGCGACCTGACGAGCTCGACGTTGGCGGTGCTGCAGACTCCCGTGACCTCCGCGCCGAAGGACTTCGCGAGTTGGGTGGCATAGGAGCCCACGCTGCCCGAGGCTCCATAGACCAGAACCTTCTGGCCGGGCTTGATCTTCGCCTTCCGAAGGACCCGCAAAGCCGTTACGCCGCCGGTGGCGACGCCGGCGGCAGCCTCCTGCAATGTCATGCTGGCTGGCCGCATGGCCAGCATCCCGTCCGTCAACCTTGACCATTTCGGCGTCTCGCGAACGCAGGCGTATTCCGCGTACGCGCCGAATCTCCATCCGGTGAACCCGAAGACTTCGTCGCCCACCGTGAACCGCGTCACGTCCTTGCCGACCCGATCGACCACCCCGGCCAGTTCCATTCCCAGGATCGGATGTCTGGGCCGGGCGAGGCCGAGGATGAGGCGGGAGATGAGCCACTGCCCGCGCGGAACATCGAAAGCGCGGACGCGCACATCCCCCCGGTGTGCGGTGGTGGCGCACACCTTGATGCGGACCTCGTTGTCTCCGGGAACAGGCGGCTCCACATCGCGAAGCTGAAGGACTTCGGGGGGGCCGTATGCTGTGCAAACCACGGCTTTCATGCGGCACCTGCTGCGGTTGAGGCGACGGACGGAGTCACCATGGCCATCACTTCGCTGAAGCGCAGGCCGTCCTGCTGCGCGCCGTATCGGACGGGACGAAGATCGCGACCGACTTGCCTTTCCGTTCGGTGGTCGTCCCGAACACCGCTGCGGCGATCTTGGCCACGTTGCCCGGTTCATCGATGTTGCCCATGACGATCCCGTTTGCCTCAACTTCCGCCGCCTTCTTGCGCATCGACGTCATCATGCCGGCTTCAGTCGTGAAATCGGTGCTACCGGTCGAGTTGAGCAGGGCTATCTCCTGATACGCGGTGCCGACTTGCGAAGGCGATGAGTACAGCTTCACGCCGTCCGGGCACGTGCGCGCGAGGTGGACGGAAGTGTCAATCAGCGCAGCGTTTGTCTGGGTGCATCCGACGGCGACGGCCACGCCTGTCATCAGGGCCGCTACGACATGGAGACGCATGGAAGGGAACCGTGGAAGAGTCGACGAGAAGAGCGGCGTGGGCGCGTTGCCCGGCAATCGGAATGGTGCGCTACCGGCGGTCTGCCCGCAACGAAGATGTGATCAACGCGGGAGAACGCGGGATGAACCCGGTCTGGCGGGCGGCGGAACGCCGGAGCGGAATGCCGTACTGACTGAGGGCTGCTCGACTCGCTGGTGTGGCCCGCCGAGTCTCAAGTCATCGAGGAGCCGGCGTTGATGATCACCGGCAGCTTCCCCTGCCAGTCATTCCACGTCTTCGGGTTCGTTGCCAACTCACACATGAAGTGCGCCACGTTCGCCATGTTGGTGCGGGCCGGAGCGAAGAGGCTGCTCACGAGGCCCTGATGCAGCGCGTACTGCGACACGTCGCCCTCGAGGAGCGTGTCTGGGCGGACCGCCACCCATTGCACGAACGGATTGTCCGTTCCGATGCTGTCATGGAGGAAGTTCGCGGCTTGCTGGTTGTCCCTGGCAGGGGGAATCACGCCGCGCAGCATCCACATGAACCCCAGTTCGAACATCCCGCGACGCGTGTCGAGACCCCCGGGGCGATTGACCGAGACGCTGCTCATGAGCACCAACCTGACCGGTTGTGCCGGCTGCAGCGCTTCGATCGCCCGGCACAGCCTCGTCGTGGCCAGCGTGACGAGGCGGTGCGGCGGCCCCAGCACGCCCCGGAAACTGACGACGTGACCGAGGCACGAGATGACGGCCTCGCAACCGCTGACGTGACGCTGCATTTCCTCTTCGCTCAGGGACAGCAGGTCGCCCTCGACAACCGCGAGGTTGGGATTCAGGGCGATGTCCGCCGCGATCTTCCCTCGAGATCGCACGATGACGCGGACGACGACCCCGCGGCTCAGGAGCTGCTGCAGGACGCGCTGGCCCGTGCGCCCCGTGCCGCCAACGAGAAGAACTGTCTGTCCTGTGGGCATTGCGCGCGCTCCTGTGGTCAGACGATCGCTTTCATACGCGGACAGTTCGGATCTGGGCGAACGCCGCACATCCGCGTACGTCCGCGTATGCCCGCGTCGCCTCCGCGGAGCGCGGCACAGCCACGGTTGCAGGCCGCGCGGCAACAGCTTTCGACCACCGAGCGCGTTCGGCGTCCCCGCGCACGCGCCTGCTCCCGCTGACTGCGCAAGCCGGCCCGATGCGGAGATGCCAATTTCTCGTCACAGCCAGGCGACGCTAATCGCGAGCTTTATACAATCGGATATTCCTGAACGTACACTCCGCATCACGGAGATCGACCGCTTCACCGTCCGGTGTGAAGAACAAACCCGGCGTGTACTCTGACAGACGAAAATCCTGACCGTCCCCAGCAAAGTGAAGCCATCCGTTCTTCACGGAGACGTTATAGAACTTTTCACCTGTTCCGAATCTCTTCCGAACGTAGGTGCCCACATAGTTCATCCATTCCTTCTTCTCAAGCCCTTTCAGTTCGGTGCCAGCGGATCCCAGCACCCACACCATTCCGTCATACGGCCTGGTCACTGACACGGCCCGTCCTCCTGCATCGCGCACAAATCGGTACAAGTACCTCCGTGATGCAACCTCGTCTTGTGAGATCACGGCAACCGGCACAAAAGTATTGCCTGATGCATATCCGAATCTTCCATCCTTGGCCAGAAACAGCATGTCGTCGTTGGTGCCGTTGTATCGCCCCGCCAGATCGAGCGGCAGATATGACGCATCAACGGTTCGGGTCGGCGTATGCCGATTGAGCCACTCGGCAGGTCCGGCGTCCTTCTTGTCCACGAGAAGCTCAACAATCTTCAGCAGGACTTCTTCAACCAGGTTCTCGTTGACATTATCGTGATCCTGGGAATTGGTCAGCACAATGACCCCATATCCAAGATCCGGCAGCCATTTCATCTGACTGCGGTAACCAAATCCGCCTCCGCCATGTGCCAGCCAGCGAACGTCTTGCCCCTCAAGGTGATACGACCCTACCCAGAGACCCATACCATAACCAGCGACCTGGTCTTTCATCGGGAAAGGAATCGTTCGCATCTGCTGCAGTGTCTGCGATTGTATCAACCGGGTTCCATGTAACGTGCCGTCATTCACGTGGAATTGCAGAAATCTGGCCATATCGCCGACGCTCGCGTACACGCCCCCCGGAGCAAGCATCGGGTGTTCCAGCGGAACACGCTCGAACAGTTTGTTCTGTCCGATTGCGCGATTGTCAGCGGCCCTGATGCGGTCAATATCGTACGTGCTTCTATTCATCTCCAGCGGATCGAAGACGTGCGTCTGGATGAAGTCAGTGAACGACTTATGCGTGACCGTCTCCAGAATGTGTGCGGCCAATTCAACGCCAAGATTGGAGTACTCGGCTCGTTCACCGGTCCTGAATCGCAACCAGGTGCGAGAAATGCTCTGAATGTGATCTTCGTACGAGGGAGCGTATGGGTCTGCATTGTTCCCAATTGGCGCGTCATGGGTCATGCCGGAGGTCATACTCAAGAGATGACGCATGGTAATGCGCGACATTGGATCTTCCGGGAACCGCGAATTGATCTGGAACCCGGGAAGGTAGGTCCGAATGGGAACATCAAGGTCGATGATGCCTTCCTGCGCAGCCATCAAGAGGCCCGTCACGGTAACCGTCTTGGATATGGAGAGCAGACCATACAAGGTGCTTGTATCGGACTTCTCCACGCGCATCGCATCACGGTAACCAAAGGACTGTGCCCAGAGAATCTCGTCGCGACTGACAAGAGCGATGGCCAGGCCAGGCAGGTAAAGTTCCCTTTTCAGAACTGAGTCGATCGTCAGCGTGGACTCACGAATCAATCGTTGTGTCTGCTGGCGACTCAATATGTTCCGGGTTGCGGCAGCACCCTGAGGATAAGCCGGTACGGAGCAGGCAAGGAGAGATATGCTTGCAAGCATCAGATAAGTGTGTCTCTTCATTCCAGGTGCCATGATCGAGGGTTAGAGCTTCTGACTCTGGTGCGCCCGCCAGTACTGTTCTCGCTCTCTTCATGCGGCCCGTGGCATGCCGCCACCTGCAATACACCCCGAGCAAGATCAGCGAATCAAACAACGGCGTCGGTGCCACCGGCGGCCCGCACCGGCATTGGGGAGTCTTGACGCTGTACGTCTTCGACAATGCGCAGCGCAACAGGGTTTGTACGCCGGTGTGCGCTTGCCACGTTACGCGCCTGGCATCGCCGGTGATTCAAACGCAGCAGTCGGGCCAAGCAAGCCTCCCGGAACGGTGCGGTACCGGTGGTCTTCACGCAAAGAGAATGCGACCAACCGGGGAGCGCGCGGAGTGAATCCGCCGGAAGTGCGGGCGGGACAGGGTCAGTCCCGGTTCCGTTCCTCTTCCAACGTGACGTCGTTTCGACTAGGGCCACGCAGAGAGGAGCCTGGAATTGCCGACTCGCTCTGGTCCGCGCCTGCCCGCAGCCACGCCACCGCCCGAGGCACCACCGCGAACATATCCGAAAGCACTTCGTCAGGCTGCAGCGGTCCACCATACGCCTGCTTCGTTCGGTCGGCCATGACCGATTCGGTGAGGTGGAGCAACGCCCCGTCGCTCAAACGGTAGTCCACGTTCGCAGTGGACGCGCCACAGGTGGCCGTGCCGAAGAAGCGCGTGTTCGCGCGTTGCTTGAACGCCACCGCCACGGCCTCACCGGCACTCCCCACCCGCTGGTCGATGAGGACCGCCACCTTGGGTGAGGAGGACGAGACGGTGTGCGGCGCCGACGCCACCTGCATCACGGCGCCATTCAACTGCGATGCGGAGCCACTGTATCCCCACGACATGACCGCGCCATCAGGATCGATGAAATAGCCAGCAGTACCCGTGCCGAGAATCGGACCGATCCCGGCAATCATCGGCCACATGTTGCCGCCGCTGTTTCCTCTCAGGTCCACGATCCAGCCGCGCACCTGCCCGGAATCGGCCGCCTTGATGGCCGACTGGATCGAGTCGGTGAAGGCCTGCGCCTGTGCGGCGGTGCCGCTGAATCCGGTTACGCGCACGTAGCCCACGTCAGCTCCCGTCGTCGGCATCCCGGTGACCGTCGGGGCGCTACAACTGAGAGACGACCCGGAAAGGACCGCTCCGCCGGTCGATGTGTAAAAGCTGTGATTGTCGCCAAGCAGCGTGAGCGCAGTCCTGATCGCCGGGAAGGTGGCGTTCACGTTCGCCCCGGCGGGTATGCCAGCGAGCACCTGGGTGCGGAAACTGTTCCAGTTGATCGTCTTCCGATTGATCGAATGTGCCTGCATGACGTCCATCATGGCCTTCACGTAGATCGCGCCGGCGCTCAGGCTGTCGACCGGCGCGGTGGGCGAGGCCGGATGGTCTGACGCACTGCATGCCATCAGCAACGTTGCCAGCGATGCAAGCGCGCGCCTCAGATGACTGCACATCGTTCATGCCTCCAGCGAGCGTACTGATGGTTCGTGAACGTCCAGGCGCGCCCCAAGGTGCGCGCCAAGGACCACAGGCTACTGTTTCGTGACGCTGATGCTTCCGCTCACGGCCATCGCACAGTTGAAGGCCACGTAGGTACCACCCATCGTGCTGCCACTCAGGGTCGCCGTGGCGTTGAACGGGCACGAGGTCGGGGTGGTCGGGATGAGGGTCGCGGTCACGGTCGAGTTGTTCAACGAGCCCGTGAGCGATCCACTGTTGTTGTTGATCACGTTCGCGTAGGTCGTCGCCCATGTGCCGGCAAGCGACGATCCAGTCTGCGCGATCGTGAGCCGGACGGTGCCTTGACCCAGGAGCGCGTCGTTGACGGTTCCCGTCCATGTGCCCGATGTGTTGGGCGTGGATGGGGCGGTGGAGCTTGAAGACCCGCACGCCGAAGCAAGCATTGCAGCAACGGCGCAGAGTGTAGCGAGGCCTTTGTAGCGCATAGTGGAGTCCTTGATCAGGGATGATTGCGTGGGGCGTGATGACCGCCGTCGGTCGTGCCACGCCCCGTTGCGGTGCACGGCTAATGCATGTTCGGGTTGTTGTCGCGTTCGGTGCGCGGCAGGGGGTAGCAGCTCTGGCTGCCGACGTTGGCATACCCGGGCTTGATGTACGCTGCGCCCGCCGGTGTCATGCTTCGCACCGAGGCCGGCGACCGGCGGAAGTCGGCCACCCGCTTGCCTTCGAGGTAGAACTCGAGCGCCCGCTGGTCGTACAGCTCCCGCATCACGCTCGCCACATCCGTCGCGCCGGCGTACGCCGGCCGACCGTTGGCGGAGCGTCGCGCCGCGATGAGCGCCAGTTGAGTCGTTGCGTCACCTGCCTCGGCGGCGATGTAGTCCGCCTCGAGCCGCGAAGCCAGGCGCATCGGCGCGTTGTAGGCGTTGAACTTCGTCTGACGGAAGAAGCCGCCCGGCACCGCGTCCTGTCCATTGAGCGCTCCCGGTTGGCCGGGCGCGATGTACGGCACGCGTGGATCACCGATGCGATACCAGGGCGCCACACTGATCGACGAGCGGTCGAAGGTAAAGGTGAACAGGCGGTTGCCCAAGCGAGTGCGGTTCGTCGCATCGTCCGTCATCTGCAGATTGAAGACGAACCCGGCGGGCACGGCGGCGGCGTCAGCCGCGGCTCCCGCCTTGTCGCCCTTCTGCAGCCTGGCGCGCGCCCGACCGACGAGCGCGGCGTTCGCCAGGGCGACGCCGTCGGTCGAGGCATTCGCTCGGCCCACGTCAACGCCCTTGCCGAACCAGAAGATCGCCGAATCGAGCAGTTGCGTGGTCGTGAGCTCGGGCCCCGACGACAACGCTCCCGTGCAGAAGTCAGTGCCGATCTGCAGCAGGGCGTATCCGCGGAAGGTCGCGGCGCGCGCGAGGTTGATGCTGGTGGCCGGGTTCGGCAGGGTCAGGTCGAGTACGGTCTTGGCGGACGCCGCCGCCAGCGAAATCGGCTGCCACACGGAGCCGCTGAGGTCGACATTCAGGTCAGAAATGAGCCGGAACCCGAATTCATTGCGCGTCGGGTACGTGTCCGAGACGTTGCCCTCCTCGGCGAACCAACCGCCGTACACGGCCAACAGGCCAATGGCCGACGCATAGTTCTGCTGGGCAGAGAGGGCCAGCGTCGTCGCACCGGATGTCGGGTCGACCGTCGACGCGTCAATGACGTCCGGGTTGGTGACCACAACGAACTTGTCGGAGCAGGCGGCAGCAGCAATGAACAGCGTTGCGCCCGCGATGGTACGCGTCACCGCGTGTCGGATCGAGTGCATGAGGATCATCTCGCGGCTAGAAGTTGAAGTTGATGCGGAGGGTCGACTTCCGCGGATTGGGCATCGTGAGGAAGTCCTGCCGCGAGAACGCGCCGGCCTGGGCGTTGATCTCCGGGTCGGCCCCGCTGTAGTCCGTCCAGAGCTTCACGTTCTGCATGGCAAAGGTGATGGAGGCTCCCGAGACGGTATTGCGCAGTCGCTTCAGCCAGGTCGACGGCACCGTGTAGGTGGCCGACACTTCGCGCAAGCGGACGAAGTCGCCCCGCTCGAGGTAGGCATCAATCACGTCGCTGACGGTGGCGGAGTTGCCCGCGGTCGTCACAAACGCGGGCTGGCCCGGCATCAGGTTCCCGTAGCGGCGCAGGCGCTCGTACTTGGACAGCGCGAGCGTGTCGATACGCAGGTTGGAGCGTACCAGCTGGGTTTCGCGGAAGAAGCCCGTGTTGTTGTGCACCAAAAAGTCGCGTTTGGCGTCGAGCGTGGCCGAGACGCGGAAGTTCTGGAACAGCGTGATCGTGTTGGTGACGTTCCACTCGAGCGTCGGCCACAGGTTGCCCATCGGGGTGAGGGTGTCGCTGACGATCACCTTGTTGGTGGCGACGTCGATCGACTGGATCTTCTTCGACACGAAGACGCCAAGCTGCTGGCCGACGATGGTCCGGCTGGCGGTGCCGAGGGCGAACGGCAGCACGGTGCCGAGGCTGGTGAGTTCGTTGTGCAGCGTGTTGGCACCAGCGCGCACGGTCCATTGCAGGTTGCGCCGGCGGAGTGCATCGAGGTTCAGTGCGAGCTCGAAGCCGCTGTTCAGCACCGATCCGACGTTGGCGAGCGGGTTGGCATTGAAGCCGAGTGACGGTGGGACCGGCCGAGCGATGATCAGGTCCCGTGTCTTCTTGTTGAAGTACGTCAGTTCGGCCGAGAGGCGGTTGTTGAAGAACCCGGCGTCGAGGCCGGTCTCAAACTCCTCGCCGCGTTCCGGCTTGAGGTCGGCGTTCCCCGGGTTGCCCGGGATCGCGCCGGCGCCGGTGGTGCCCGTGATGTTGTACGCCGAGGCGACGAGCGTCGTGAGCGCGGTCCCCGGGGCGGGGGAGCGTCCCGTCGTGCCCCACGCGGCGCGAAGGCGCAGCGTATTCACCCACCGCGTGTAGTCCTCGAAGAACCGTTCCTCGGAGATCGCCCAGCTGCCGCCGATCTTGGGCAGCACGAAGGCCGGGGCCTGTTCGCCGAACGACGAGTTCTTGTCGATGCGCACGCCGACCTGCAGGAAGCGCTTGTTCGAGTGGCCAATCTGCAGTTGGGTGAGGTATCCGAACTGGCGTTGTTCGGTGAAGGCCCCCCCGCCGGTGGTCGTCGCTGCGGCGTTGACCGAGTTGTTGGCGTTTGTGACGAAGCCGATGCCGGTGGCGTTCGTCATGGCGTTGCGCGTCGAAATCACCTGGAGCCCGAACGAGAGGTTCGTCTCCCACTGCGGGCCGAACGCCCGCCGCACGTTGCCGAGATAGTCGAACGTGTAGCGTTCGCCATAGCGGAACGTCTGATTCATGCTGCCGCCGTCCGTCAGGCCACCGTACCACGTGCTGTCGTTCTTGGGGTAGAAGAGGCGTTGTTCGTCCCCAATGAAGTCCATGCCGAGCGTGGCCTTGTTGGTGAACCACGACACGGGCAGGTACGTCGACGTGAGGTTCGTCGTCACGCGGTGCGTGCGCAGCGTGCGCGTGATGGAGTTGATGGCGTTGTAGTGCCGGTTGAACCCGTACCAGCCATCGTTGGACGGGGCCGCGGCGTCGCTGCGGGTGAGTGGGCTGCCGAGCATGCTGCCGCCGAGCCAGCCGAAGACGTTGTTGTCATTGTCCGGCAACTGCGTCTCGCTCTGGATGAAGCCGACACCGGCGTCGACCGTCAGCTTGTCGGTCGGCACGTAGGTGAAGTTCGTTCGCACGTTGTAGCGCGTGTAGTCGTTATTCGGCAGGACGCCGAGCGTGCGGCTCTCGCTGTACGACAGGTTGTACCCGTAGTTTTGGCCGCCGCCGCGCCCATTCCAGCCCAAGACGCGATCGGTGCCGGTGCGGAAGGCGCCGACTCGCCTCAATGGGTTGTCATGGACGAGAGCGCCCACCGCTTGCCCACGACACAGCGGGTTCGTGCTGGATGTCGCGACGAGCGCCGTCGTGCAGAGGCCGTAGTTGTCGGGCGGCGTCCAGCCAATGTCTGACGCCCCAGTCTCGACGTGCACCGCCTGGCGGAAGCCGGCGCTCCCGGAGCCCGCGTGCCCCTTCTTGGTGATAATCTGGATCACGCCCGCGCTAGCGTCCGCTCCGTACAGCGTGGCAGCGGCGGGCCCCTTCACGACCTCGATGCTCTCGATTTCATCGGGGCTCAGGTCGTTCATGCGGTCGTAGACCTGGCCCGACTGGCCGCTCGCGAGCTGGCCCTCGAAGATGCGGATGCCGTCGATGAAGAGCAGCGGCTGGTTGGAGAGATTGATCGACGACGCGCCGCGAATGCGGATCGTCGTGCCGGTGCCCGTTGTGCCCGACTGCGTGGTGAGCGCGACGCCGGGAACGCGCGATTGAAGGAGGCTCCCCACCGAATTGACGGGGGCGTTGGCGACGATGCTCGACGCCGCCACGGACGCCACGAGCGCGGGCTGCGCCTTGCGTTCGAGATTCCCGGCGGTGCCGGTCACGACGAGTTCCGACAGCGTCACCATGGACGCCGTCATCTGGAAGACGAGGTTCGTCGTCTGGCCCGACGTGATGGCGACCGTGTCGGCCATGGCCTTGTAGCCGATGCGGTACACGCCGACCACGACGCGCCCGGCCCTCACACTCATGAAACGGTACTCACCGGCATCGTTGGTGCGCGTCTCGAGCGTCGTACCGGAAATGACGATGCGAGCCTCCGTGAGCGGCTGCTGTGTTGCCCGGTCGACGACCTTACCGGCCACGATGCCGTTCTGGGCGCGCAGTGCGGCGAACGGAACGGCCAGCAGCACAACCGCGGTACGCAGCGCGCGTCGGACTGCACCTCGAGCAATACCATCCATTGCGAACTCCATCGGATTGCGGTTGAAATCGCGTCAACGGGGCACTGTGCCCTGCAATCGGAATGGAGCGGTACCGGCGAGCGGCTCGCAATGAAAATGTGATCAACGGCGGAGAAGGCGGGATGAACGCGGTGTGCGAGGCGACGGAATTGGCAGCGCCAATGCCGTGTGTTGCCCGAAATGGAGAAGGCGCCATACTGTGCGCATGCGTTGCCAGATCACTGGGAACGTGAACAGGACCGAGGAGGAGGAGGAGTGAAGCGCACCATCCTCGTCGATCACCTCGCGAGCCATCGACCATCCTGGGCCTTGGGGAACAGTTGCGTGCTGAGCGTATTCCGTGCATCCTGACCATGCATTGGTGGAGCTGCAGGTGCGGCGTCGAGAGACGCCAGACGGGCCGGCTCGAGACACTTTGGGGGACTTGAATTGGACGCGCTGCTCACGAAGATCCTGATGACGCTTGGAAGTGTCGCATCGATCGGCTTCGGCATCTGGCATTTCTTCGTGCCGAGGATATGGAACTGGTACTCCTACATCGACCGATCCGCCCCCGAGCTGGTCCTGGCGGTACGGGCAATCAACGTCTTCTTCTCGCTGTCGCTCGTGCTGTTCGGGCTGATGAATCTGCTCATGGTGTATGGGCAGAACGCCAACCGGTATTCCGTCCTGATCGTTCTGTGTGCGACGTGCGCGCTATGGGCCGCGAGGGTCGTGATGCAGCTGGTCTATCCGCAAGGGTCGATGAACCCGGCCCTTCAGTACGGCATGCTTCTCGCGTTCATACTGGTGCTTGGGTGCTACTCGGCCTCACTCGTCATGGTGCTGCAGGACAAGCGTCCGAGCTGACGGTCGCTATGCCGGACTCCTCACCGCGTACCCGGCCTTGCGGGGACCCACTCTGCCCAACATCCAGGCTGCAACCGCTCCCGAAATGGTCATTGCCGTTACACTGCAGGCGTAATCAACAAATACGGTTGCTTGAGAGAAGAAGTTGGATGAGGCATAGAGTCCGAAGTTCACAGAGCCCCAGAAGAGAATGCCAAGGATGAATCCGTTCTTCAGACCAGAAATAGAGGTGGTCGCGCCGGACCATCGAATGACCGTCGTTATCAGAAAGCCCATTGCCAAGGAGGTAACAACCATGGCCCATCCTATCAGTTGGTCAGGTGGCCGGTGCAGTTGCCTCATGAAGTCTTCCGATACGGCAGGATGCTCGTGATAGAAGTCCTTCAGGAAGAACAGGTACGCAGCAGCATTGAGGAGCAGGTTGACTACAGTCGTCAACAGACCCGATGCAAGAAAGTTCTTGTTCATGATGGTGTGCCAGTCCAGGGATGTAATGGCGGCGTGAGCGCCGGGTCCCTGAGAAAATGGAAGGCCGCGCGGGCTCCGACGGGGACGGCAGCGGCTTCTTCGTAGGTCATGTTGGTCGGCATCACGGCAATCACGCCGGTTTCGGGAAGGCACGCGTACTCGGCACCGAGAATCGTCCGTCTGGGTTGCCGTATGCCGAGGGCCAGGCGGGCGGGGATCCAGAACGAGAGCGGCACCGTGAAGCTCCGGCATCGGAAGTCCAGCGCTGATACGGTGGTCGCGTGCACGCGTATCAGCACTTCATTGTCCCGGGGAACTGGCTTGTCCACCTCGGCGAGACGCAGGACTTCGGGCGGCTTGTCCTTACCGGTAGCCAGGGAACTCGTCTTGAATAACCGCCTTGGCCGCCGTCGGCGGTTTCAGTGCCACGACGGTCGTTGGCCGTATTCAGGGAACGATGCGCCGCGCCTCCGACACCTGACCGGCGAGGAAGAACCCCAGCGCCCGATTCGACGGCATGGTGAGGTTCGCGATGTTTCCGCGCAGGCTCGCCGGCGGAGCACCGAACGGCGAACCGTTGTTGGTCGTCTGGTAATTCACCGTCGTGAAGTACAGATAGCCCGGTTCGGAGATCGCCATCTGGCGCACCAGCACCTGCTGTCCGGAGGTAACAACGTTCGCCGCGTACGGCTGGGCGGCGCGCCACTCCTGGCCGTTCATCAGTTCGTCCGAAGACGTGGCGCGGGGGTTCCAGGGATTCGGCGCCATGGAACGCTGCCCGTCCACGAACTGATCCCAGAGGTAGAAGTCCGTCATGGCGGGCGGATCGGTGAAGGCAATGGTGGCGCGCAGACCGGTCGATGGGCCTTGGCTGCTCAACCGGGGCCCGAACCAGAGTGAATCGATCGGGGCCACGGGGCGGACCGTTTCACTCGCCTCGTAGGTGTCTCCCTGCCAGACGATGCGTAGCACGTATCGCCGCCCGAGAACCGGCGTGAGCGCCGACGTGGTGAATACGCCGGGCTCGGCGGCGGACTCGGTGAAACGGGTCAGGGTGCCAAGTGCATCGACCACCTGGACGCTCGCGCCGCGAGCAGGCGGCGCGGCGCGGTTCGCGAAGAACGCATCGGTGGTAGTCAACCGTACGGTCTGCGTTCCCGGCGGTGTGCTTGCGGCTGCGCCGCGCACGAGTTCGAGCCGCGCTTCGACCACGAGCCTCGTTGGCCCCTCGGGGATGGTGATCCCCACCACGCGCTCGCACGCGGTGAGAGCGAGGAACAACGGTGCCATCGCGAGCATCGTCTGGACTGTCCTGATCATCGTCTTAGAACCGGAAGGTGTAGCTGATGCTCGGCACGACGCCGAACACGGAGGTCTGCACGGCTTCCGTCACGAGCGGATTCGTGTCCTGCTGTCGCACATGCAGCGCCTGCGCATTGAAGTGGTTGTATGCGTTCAGCACGCCGAACTGCAGTTCCCCGTTCTTCAGGGCGCGGGTGAAACTGATGTCGAGCCGGTGATAGAGTGGCAGACGACTGGAGTTGCGTTCGCCGAACTCCGTGAGCAGCAGTCCGTCCACCTGATAGCGTGAGACGGGGAGCGTGATGGGAAGCCCGCTGGCCAGGGCGAAGGTCGATCCCATGGTCCATTTGGGCTTGAGCTGGTAAACGGCGACAATCGAGAGATTGTGTCGCTTGTCGAACGGGCTCAGGTACCAGCGTCCCCCGTTGATCCCGCCGCCCGGTGCAGCGCCGGCGTTCCGCGGCGCCGGGAAGCGCTGCTCCGCCTTGCCGAGCGTATAGCTCGCCCAGCCGGTGAGTCGGCCGGTCATGCGACGCGCGAGGAGTTCGAGTCCCACGGCGCGTCCTTCGCCCTGCACGAGGATCGTCTCGAGGTGCCGGTTGAAGACGACTTCGGCGCCATCGACGTAGTCCACGAGGTCGGTCGCCTTGCGCACGTAGACCTCGGCGCTCATTTCGTACGCCCCGCGCGTGGCGCTGACGCCCGCCGCCACCTGGTCGCCGACCTGCGGACGGATGAAGGCGCCGGCGGGCTCCCACACGTCGAAGGGCGCAGGCGAGTTGGTGTTGGTGACGAGCTGCAGGAACTGCTGCGTGCGGGAATAGCTCAGCTTCACGCTCGTTCGTTGGTCGAGCAGCACTCGCGCCGAGAACCGGGGCTCGAGACCGCCATACGTGCGGATGCTGCGCCCGCGCGCATAAATCGTGCTGTCCACCACCAGCCCTGTTTCGTAGCGGCCGAGCGCGTCGTTGTAGACGATCGGTGCATCGTTGGCGTACTTCAGGATGGTCGCTCGGCCGAGACGCTGGAACCCGGCGTAGCGCGCGCCGTAGCGCACCGATACGCGCGAACCGATGTCCACCTCATGCCCGAGGTACAACGCCGAGGTCCTCGCGAACCGCGATTCGCCCACGCGCCCCTGGATAAGCGACTGCGCCCCGGTGGGCATGATGGTGCCAGGGCGGAATTCCTGCGCCGTGAGCTGCGCGCCAAACTCCAGCACGCCGGCGCGCTTGAGGTGCAACTGCTCGTCGATCTTGAGGTCGTTGCTGCTGATGCCGGCTGTCCACCGCAGCGAATCGCGCGTCACGAGCGCGAAAGCGAGGCGGTACGAGTAGTCGGCCCATGCCGAGGTGACCTTGGAGAAGAGCCGGCCACCGAAGGCCTGGTTCCATCGCAGCGTCGCGGCCTTGTTGCCCCAACCCGCGCCGAACAGGCCGGGAATGGTGAACTGGTCGCGCCCCAGGTAGCCGGACGCCATGAGCATTCCGGTGGCGCCGATGCGCACGTTGCCCTTGGCGTTCAGGTCGTAGAAGTACACCGTGTTGTTCCGCACCGCGGTGTCCTTGGCAAGCCCCAGGAATGCGTCGGCGTACGAACGGCGTCCGGCGATCATGTAGGAGCCGCGCTTGGCGGGCAGCGGCCCTTCGAGCAGGAGACGGCTCGCCAGCAGGCCGATGCTCGCCGCGCCATGGAAGTCGATGGCATTCCCCTCGCGCTGACGCACATCGACCACCGAGGCAAGGCGTCCGCCGAACTTCGACGGGATCGCCCCCTTGTAGAGCGTCACGTCGTCCACGGCGTCGGTGTTGAACGTCGAGAGGATGCCGAGGACGTGCGAGGGGTTATAGATCGTCGACTCGTCGAGGAGAATGAGATTCTGGTCGGCCTGGCCACCTCGCACGCTGAACGCCGTGGAGGCATCGCTCGAGAGCGAGACACCCGGGAGGAGTGCGAGCGAGCGGATGGGATCGGATTCGCCCAGCATGAGCGGGGCCATCTTCACTGCCTTGAGGTCGAGACGCACCACGCTCATGTCGGGTGTGAACGGGTCGAGGTCGGGCCGGTCGACTGAGGTCGCCTTCACAGCGACCGTGGCGAGTCGATACTGTTGGATCGCGAGCGAAAAGTCGCGCACCGCGTCCGCCGCTAGGTCGACCGTCGTGTCCACCGGCGCGAAGCCGATGCCACGGACGCGGAGCCGGTGTACCCCAGCCGCGAGCGAGAGCGAGAAGAAGCCCTCCACGTTCGTTTCGCGGCGCACGAGGCCGTCCACCGCAAGCTGCGCGTGACGGATCACCTCGCCGCTCGCCGCGCTGCGCACGAATCCGCTGAGGCGCCAGAGATCCTGCTGCTGTGCCGGACTTGCACCGTCGGGGGGCGTCACTGGCGCCGAGTTCTTCTGCGCAGGAACGGCGGACGAGATGAGCAGTGCGGCGAACGTGAAGGTCAGGGATCGAACAAACATCGTCAACGGGGGGTGAAGGTGAACACGTTGCCGTCGCGGACGGTGCGAACTTTCGGGGCGAGGGCGTCGAGCAGTGCGAACCGGAACGGTGCGGTGCCCATTGGTCCGGGCGCAATCGATTTGTGATGAACGCGGGGAAATGCGGGCTGAATCCCGTGTGAGCGTGTCGTGAACTTCGGGACGGATCGCCGGCGGTCAGAGTCCACCGGGCGCTACCAGCTGAACCAGTAGTTCGCCTTCACCGCGAACACGTTGTTGCTCCGGCCCTGACACAGTTGCCGCACGTCCTGCGAGGCATTGAACGTGGCGTCGCTTCCATACGCTGAGCAGTTCTGGGTCCACACGAGATAGAGCGTCGAGCCGGGCCGGTACTCCCAGCGCAGCACGCCGTTGCCACGCAGCGAGCGCGACGAGAAGTCGGGATTGGCGATCCACATGCTCGGCCGCGGACCCGCGCCGTCCGGATCGACCGTGTGCCCGAGGAGCTGCCCTCGCGCGTCGGAGCTGTCGCGCTGCACCGACCCCGGAGTCTCGCCATAGGTCAGGTAGTCGACGGTGCGCGGCGCGAGCAGTTCCTTGAAGCGCCGGTAGTCCCCCGTGGCGATGAACGGCTGTGCATAGAGCTGCAACGACAGCGTCGGCGTCACCGTGACGTTGAGTCGCGTGGTGAGATCGAGCGTCCGTTGGTCGATCTGCGCAAAGAGGTAGCGGTTGCCATAGGTGGCCACCGCGGTCGCATCGGTCCGCGATCCGACGTACTGCACGGGACCGCGCGAGGTGTAGTAGCTGGGCGACAGCGACAGATGCAGGGTCGAGCTGGGGCGCCATATGACCCCGAACGAGAATCCTCCGCTCCCGCCACCCATCTCCGTGCGTCCGGCATTCACGCCGAAGCTTACGCGAAGTGGCTTCCGGTTGTCGGAACTGACGGAGAGGTTACCGCTCGTCTGCGCGAGCGTCATGCCGACCGGGCCTCCACGGGTGAGTCCGTCGCTCAGGACACGCGGTGCGGCCGTGAAGCCGCCCTGGAAGCTCCAGAAGTTGACGAACTGTCCGTTGGCGAAGATGGAGGCGTTGGTCGATATGCGGTCGCCGCCAAAGTTCCAGCCGACGGCCCCGGTGCCCGACAGGCCGGCAGAGCGGATCAGGCGGCCGGGCTGCGTCCATCGCCGTGTCGCCTTGCCCGCCACGGAGGCACGATCGGCGCGGGACATGTACCCGACGTCATTGATCTCGAACCCGGGTGACGTAGCAGTAGCTCCTGCCGCCCAGATCGTACGTCCTTGCTCCTTGCTGAAACCCAACGCTCCGTTCCAGCCCGTGAGCGCAGTCTTGCCTGCGTCGTACTCCACGTAGTCGGCATCGGGGCGCTGATAGTACCGTGCGCTGGAGCGCTGCGCGCCCTGGATCGCGAGCGTATCTCCCTCGATGCGGGAATAGGTCAGGGCACCGTACGCGATGTAGCGACTGGCGGCAAAGCGATGGCTAAAGTCCACACCGCCCGCGTACGCGCCGGTGCGCAGGAAGTCGAGGCGCGCACTGCCGATGCTGCGATTGACAGCAGTGCCCATGAAGCCCAGCGTGTTGCTGTTCCCCGCCTTCGTCTTGCCGAAGTCGCGCATGGCGCGCACCACGGCGTAGTTCGTCGTCGGCTCCACTTCGTCGCGGAAACGCACCCCGGTGGAATCGACGGCGGCGAATTCGCGGTCGGTGACTGCCTCGAGCAGGCCGAGTGACCAGCCGCCGGCCAGGCGGCCCGAGAGTTTGGTCGCGCCGAGAATGGTCGTGCTCTGCGGCAGGTCGGTGAAGCTTCCGCTGCCCCGGTACACGGGCGATCCCTGCGGCGCGCGGCCGATACGGCGCGAGTAGAGCATCTGCGGCCCGCTGACCGGGATGTTCCCCGGCGACACCAAGCTGAAGATGCCGCTGCCCTCGACGAAGAACGGGCGGCGCTCCTCGAAGAAAGTCTCGTAGGCAGTGAGGTTCACCACGGCCGGATCGGCATCCACCTGACCGAAGTCGGGGTTGACGGTGGCGTTGAGCGTCAGGTTTGAGGTCAGGCCGTACTTGAGGTCGAGCCCGACGCGCCCGGTTTCGCGGGAGCCGTCGTTGAACGGATTGGCGGCGCTCCCCGATTTGAGGCGTTCGTCCACGCCCGCGACGTAGGGCATGACCTCGAGGCGCCGCGGTTGCGGGATCTTCTCGACCCCCGTGAGATGACCGAATATCGAGGCCCAGCCCGCGGTGGTTTGCGG
>Ga0334722_10001928_pt1 | contig 24509 bp, 23 predicted proteins | sample C3_bottom_MG_FD_207210 | JGI IMG/M metagenome (GOLD analysis project Ga0334722, IMG submission 207210) | Sediment microbial communities from Yellowstone Lake, YNP, Wyoming, USA - C3_bottom | ecosystem: Environmental > Aquatic > Freshwater > Lake > Sediment | place: USA: Wyoming | collected... | reverse complement strand
CGCAGGGCATGCGTTCGTGGCGCAGGCCATGCGTGCGCGTCGGTCCGTGGCGCAGGGCATGCGTTCGTGGCGCAGGCCATGCGTGCGCGTCGGTCCGTGGCGCAGGGCATGCGTTCGTGGCGCAGGTCGCGCGTTGGTGGCGCAGGCCATGCGTGCGCGTCGGTCCGTGGCGCAGGGCATGCGTTCGTGGCGCAGGCCATGCGTGCGCGTCGGTCCGTGGCGCAGGGCTTTAGCCCTGCGTGGGGCCCGCGGCTGAAACCGCGTGCCACGTGCGGTCTGCCGGCACGCCAGAACGCGGACCCAAACCGCGATACACTGTTTTGCCGTATGCCGCATACGATTCTGATGGTCGTTTCCGAGATGGCGCCGTTTTCGAAGACGGGCGGTCTCGGCGACGTCGGCGCGGCGCTTCCCTCGGCCCTGGCGAGGCTTGGACACGACGTGACGGTGGTCACGCCCCGCTACCGGGGCGTCATCGGCGGCGCCGAGGTGGAGCGGTTTGCCGGCGGCGAATTGGTGGGGGGGTACGCCACGACCGTCCTCGAGCACCGGGAGCCCGATGGCGTCCGCATCTGGTTCGTCGACTGTCCGGCGTTCTTCGATCGGGCCGGCATCTATGGCGAGGCGGCAGGCGACTACCCGGACAGCGCGGAGCGGTTTGGCCTGTTGAGCCATGTCGCCCTCGAAACCGCCGCGCGCATCGGCCTGAATCCGTCCGTCGTCCACGCCCACGACTGGCAGGCGGGCCTGACCCCGGCCTACGTGAAGACGCGCTACGCGTCGGCGGCGCTGGGGCAGGCGAGGGTCGTGTTCACGATCCACAACCTGGCGTACCAGGGCATGTTCGAGAAGGACATCGTGCCCGTGTTGAAGCTGGGCTGGGAGACGTACACGAGCGACGGGCTTGAATTCTGGGACCGCGTCAGCTTTCTCAAGGCCGGCATCAACTACTCTGACGCCGTGACCACCGTCAGCCGCCGATACGCGGAGGAAATCCAGGTGCCTGAGTTGGGGTGCGGCTTCGACGGCGTGCTGCGGCAGCGGGCCGGCGTGCTGACGGGGATTCCAAACGGCATCGATACCGTGGTGTGGGACCCGGCGGCGGACCCGTGGCTGCCGGCGGCGTTCTCGGCCACGGATCTCCGCGGAAAGGTGGAGGCCAAGCACGCGCTGCTCGGGCGATTCGGCATGCAATCGCCCGCGCACCTGGCACGCCCCGTGATCGGGATGGTGTCCCGGATGGTGGACCAGAAGGGCCTCGACCTCATCGCCGCGGCCGAGCGGGAACTGATGGCGCTCGACGCGGCGTTCGTCGTCCTGGGCACCGGGGCACCGAAGTACGAGGCGATGTGGCAGCGCCTGACGAAGGAGCGTCCGCACCAGGTGGCGGCAACGGTGGGATTCAGCGAGGAGTTGGCGCACCTGATTGAGGCCGGCGCGGACATTTTTCTGATGCCGTCACGGTTCGAGCCGTGCGGCCTGAACCAGATGTACAGCCTTCGGTACGGCACCGTTCCGGTTGTCCGGGCCACGGGGGGGCTCGACGACACGGTTCGGGACGCCGATGTCCAGGCAGGGAGCGGCACGGGGTTCAAGTTCGGGCCCTATACGCCTGCCGCGATGCTGGAGGCGCTCCGCGCCGCGCTGAAGACCTTCCGCAGTCCGCAGGCCTGGCGCCGTATCCAACAGGCGGGGATGCGCGAAGACCACTCATGGGACAAATCGGCCCGGGAGTACGTCACACTATATGACGGGCGGTGAAACCAACTGGCCGGCCGTGAATCCTTGGAAGAGTCGGCGCCAGGTTGGCGCCAGACAAGACTGGAAAGAGGCAACCAATGGCATCCGAGAAAGTGCAGATCATTACCGACGGCAATTTTGAGGCGACGATCGCGGGATCGAAGGTCCCTGTGATGGTGGATTTCTGGGCGGAGTGGTGTCAGCCCTGCCTGCGCCTTGGCCCCACCGTGGACGCGCTGGCGGCCGAATACGACGGCAAGCTGATCGTGGCCAAGATGAACGTCGATGAGAATCCGATGACGCCGAGCCGCTTCGGCGTGCGATCGATCCCGATGATCGTCCTGTTCAAGGGCGGGAAAGCCGTCGACAACTCGGTCGGGCTCGTGCCCAAGGATCAGCTCAAGAAGATGATCGATGCGCACGTCGGCTAGCAGGCTGCCGGTTCTTGCGTGAGGAGGACTGTGGATACCACCCGGGAAGTCATCATCATCGGATCCGGTCCGGCCGGTCTGACGGCCGCCGTCTATACCGCGCGCGCCAATCTCAAGCCGCTGGTCATCGAGGGGTTGCTCGCGGGGGGGCAGCTGATGATGACCACGGAGGTCGAGAACTTTCCGGGCTTCCGGAACGGCATCATGGGTCCCGACCTGATGACCGAGATGCGCGCGCAGGCCGAACGCTTTGGCGCCGAGATCATCCAGGGCGACGTGTCGGAGGTCAACGTGGCGAACCGTCCGTTCGCCGTGACTGCCGAGGGCGTGACGTACGCGGCCAAGGCGTTGATCATTGCGACGGGCGCTTCGGCCAAGTTGCTCGGTCTGCCGGCCGAACGCAAATTGATGGGGAAGGGCGTGTCCACGTGCGCGACGTGCGACGGGTTCTTCTACCGCGGCCGGCCGATTGCGGTCGTCGGCGGCGGGGATTCCGCACTCGAAGAGGCGATCTATCTCACCAAGTTCGCGTCGAAGGTCACGCTGGTGCACCGGCGGGACGCTCTGCGTGCATCGAAGATCATGCAGGATAAGGCGCGCGAGAATCCGAAGATCGAGTTCGCGTGGAATTCCGCCGTCGAGGACATCCGGGCGAATGACAGCGGGGAGGTCGCGGGGATGATCGTGCGCGACGTCCACACCGGCGTGGCGCGCGAAGTGCCCGTGGACGGCGTGTTCGTGGCCATCGGGCACACGCCCAACACGAGTGTGTTGGCCGGGAAGATCGATCTGGATGAAAACGGCTACATCCAGACGCGTGAGGGCACCAGGACCAACGTGCCGGGTGTCTTCGCCTGTGGCGACGTGCAGGATCACACGTACCGGCAGGCCATCACGGCGGCCGGATCAGGCTGCATGGCGGCCATCGACACGGAGCGCTTCCTCGAGTTCGCGGGCCACTAGATCTCCACAGCCCGGGGCCAGGCCCCTTGGTCATTTGACCAAGGGGCCTGGCCCCGGGCTGGTCAGTCGATCCAGCCACCGCCGAGGACTTCGTCGCCGGCGCAGATCACGGCGGCCTGGCCGGGCGTGATGGCTGACTGCGGCGTATCGAAGACGATCCGCACGCGCCCATCTTCCCCAGGCGTGACGGTGGCCGCCGCCGCGGCATGGCGGTGGCGAATCTGCACCGACGCACGGATGGCATCCAGGGGCGCACGGCCCGCGACCCAGTTCACGCCTGATGCCACGAGTGCCGCCTGTTCGATGGCCGCCCGCGGCCCGACGACCACGGTCCGCGTGTCGGGCTCGATCCGGACAACATAGACGGGCTCGCCGAGCGCGATCCCGAGCCCCTTCCTCTGGCCAATCGTGAAGTGATGAATGCCGTCGTGGCGGCCCACGATCGCGCCCGTGAGATCCACGATGGTGCCGCCGAGTCCCGCCATCGGCAGCCGGCGCTCGACCACCGCCGCGTAGTCGCCGTCGGGCACGAAGCAGATCTCCTGGCTGTCGGGCTTGCTGGACACCGGCAACCCTCGCTGCCTCGCGTACTCCCGGACCTCAGTCTTGCGCATCCCGCCCAGCGGAAACATGGCGTGCGCCAACTGCGCCTGCGTCAGGCCGAACAAGAAGTACGCCTGGTCCTTCGCATCGTCCGTGCCTCGCCACAACCGGTACAGCCCCCCGGGGTCCCGCGTGACGCGCGCATAGTGCCCCGTCGCCACGACGTCGGCCCCGAGCGCGGCAGCGCGATCCGCCAGCGTGGCGAACTTCAACTCGTTGTTGCAGTGCGCGCAGGGGATGGGCGTCCTGCCGGACGCGTACTCGTGCACGAAGTTGTCGATGACGAGGCGCTCGAACTGCTGCTCGAGATTCACGATGTAGTGGGGGATTCCCAGGATGGCCGCCACCCGCCTGGCGTCGTGCAGGTCGTCGATCGTGCAGCACGTTCCAAATCGAGCGTCGCCCTGCTCCTGGTCGTACAGCTGCATCGACAGGCCCACAACGTCGTGACCGGCCTCCACGAGCATGGCCGCGGCGGCCGAAGAATCCACGCCCCCGGACATGGCAACGACCGTCCGAGCGCGGAGTCGGTTCGTCACCGTCGGCCTCCAAGGGCGCGCGCCCGCGCCACGATACCAGGCAGCACGGCCAGCACCCGGTCAATGTCGCCGCCGGCGGTGGCCGCTCCAAGACTGAATCGGATCGCGCTCTGCACGCGACTCGGCGGCAGCCCAAGCGCCCGAAGCACGTGCGAGGGCTCCAGCGTGCCGGACGAGCAGGCGGCGCCCGTCGAGACGGCGATGCCTTCGAGGTCCAGCGCCATGACGAGCGACTCTCCTTCGGCGCCTTCGAAGCTGATGTTGGTCGTGTTCGGCACGCGGCGATCGCGGTCCCCATTGACGGACGTCCCGGCAATTCCATCAAGGATCCCGCGCTCGAGCCGATCGCGCAGCGCGCCAATCGCGCCCAACCGCCGCTCGAGCTGGGCCCCGGCGACCCGAGCCGCCGCTCCCATGCCGACGACACCCGGCACGTTCTCTGTCCCCGCCCGCCGCCCGCGTTCCTGGCGCCCACCGGTCAACAGCGACTTGAGCCTGGTGCCCTTGCGAATCCACAGGGCGCCGACGCCCTTGGGTCCGCCGAACTTGTGCGCCGACAGCGCGAGCAGATCAACGCCGAGTGCCTGAACATCCACGGGGATCTTGCCGACGGCCTGCACGGCGTCGCAGAGCACCAGGGCCCCGCGTTCGCGGGCCAGGGCGGCAACCTCGGCCACCGGCTGAATGGTGCCGATCTCGTTATTGGCCAGCATGATGGCGACGGCAGTCACCGAATCATCCAGGGCAGCGGCCATGGCGTCGACCGGCACGAGCCCTGACGCCTCCACGGGAACCACGGTGGTCTGCCAGCCGCGGGCGCCGAGCGCCCGCGCGGTATTGGTCACGGCCTCGTGTTCGATGGCCGAGATGACGAACCGGTGTCGTGGCGAGGCGGGGCCGTGCTCCGCGAGCCCGCGCAACGCGAGGTTGTCGGCCTCGGTGCCGCCGGCCGTCAGCACGAGGTCGGCGGGGGAGGCGCCGATGAGAGCGGCGACGTGGGTTCTGGCCTCGTCGAGCAGGGCCTTGGCCTGCTGGCCGAAATAGTGGACGCTCGACGCGTTGCCGAACTGGCCGGCCAGGGCCGCGGTCATGGCCGCCAGCGCGTCCCCTTCAAGGGGCGTCGTCGCGTTGTAATCGAGGTAAATGTGCACAGTTCTTCCACGATACCACCCGTCCGCCGGGCGAAACTACTAGACAAGCCTCGAAAACGTTTCTTATACTGCCCGCCTATGGCACCAGAATCCACGTTCAACGGCGGCAAGCAGGCGGATCGCGGTCAGGCGCTGATCGGCCGCTCGGTCGTGATCAACGGCGAGCTCAACGGCAGTGAGGATCTCACCATCGAAGGCCAGGTGGATGGCAAGGTGGAACTCAAGGATCACACGCTGACGGTCGGGAACGAGGGTCGCGTCAAGGCCCACGTCTTTGCGAAGTCGGTGGTGATCCTCGGCGAACTGGTGGGGAACATCACGGCCAGCGAGCGGGTGGAGATCTGCGAGAACGGCTCGGTGGACGGCGATATCGTCGCGCCGCGCGTGGCCATCGCCGAAGGTGCGCACTTCCGGGGCAGCGTCGATATGCAGAAGCGGGGGCAGTCCGCCTCGTCGGGCCTGGCCGGGACGCTCGCCGCCAGCAGTTCGCGCGCGACCGCGTAGCCTCGGGTAGGTCCCGTCATGCCGGACGACGAGCGGCGGTCCTCGCTGCGCGGCTGGTTGTCGCGCGTCGGTGCCTCGCTCACGGGGGCGGGCGGCGACGTGGACCCCGGGGGCAGCGGCGGCGACGCGGTGCACCTGTCGAAGGCGCTGCCGCGCTTCTTTTCGGCGATGGAGGCGCGTCCTGCGCCGGTCCTGCTGGATCTCGGTCCCGTCATCGGGGGCAACGTCTCGCTGCTGGGCGATTCGCTGGGCTGCAAGGTTTACATCGACAACATCTTCGGCGATCCCCAGCGTGCGTCGCGGGATCGACGCGAAAGCGAGGACTGCTCCGGCATCGGCGTCGAGCTCCGTCATCCCGACGATTCGATTGACGGTGTGCTCTGCTGGGACGTCTTCGAGCACCTCTCCCAGGCGGCGGCGTCAAAGCTCGTGCTGAACCTGGTGCGGATCATGAAGCCGGGCGGGATGGGCATGGCCATCTTCTCGACCGAACGGGCGCCGCACCCGCAGTTCGTCAAATACTCGATGGTCGATCGTCAACACCTGCGCCACCGGGTGACGCGCGCAGCCGTGCCGCCGCCTCGCGTCTGGACCAGCCGCGACGTGCAATTGCTGTTGACCAGCTTCGCCGTCGACGAGTCGTTCCTGCTGACGCACCAGCAACGCGAGACGTTGTTCCACAAGTCCGCGGCGGCCGGGCACCATCCTCGTGCGTGACGCACGGCCCATCATTGCGTTTGGAGAACCCTGTGGTACGCTGGACCGTCTATGGACTTCCAACTGACAGACGATCATCGCCTCATCGAGCAATCGGTTCGTGAATGGGCGGGCCGCGAGATCGCGCCGCACATCAGGGACCTCGATCGGGAGCATCGCTTCGACCCGAAGATCTTCCCGCAGATGGCCGAACTCGGCCTGCTGGGCGTGTCGGTGCCAGCCGAGTACGGCGGCTCGGGGACCGACTACATTTCTCTCGGGCTGGCCAGTGAAGAGCTGGAATACGTCGACACGTCGCTGCGCGTGATCCTGTCCGTCCACGTGGGCCTGAATTCGTTGAGCCTCCTGTCCTGGGGCACGCCCGATCAGAAGCAGCGGTACCTGGTGCCGCAGGCGCAGGGCAAGAAGATCGCGACGTTCGGCCTGACGGAGCCCGCGGCCGGCAGCGATGCGCGCGCCATCCAGACGGTGGCGGTCAAGAAGGGCGATCGCTACTTCCTCACGGGCGAGAAGATGTGGATCTCGCTCGCGGACGTCGCCGACAACTTCCTCGTGTTCGCCTGGAGCGATCTCGACAAGAAGAAGCAGCGCGATCCGTCGGGGATCTCCGCATTCATCGTGGAGCGCGGATTCAAGGGATTCTCGAGCGGCACGATCAAGGAGAAGTGGGGCATTCTCGCGGGCAACACGGGCTACTTCAAGATGGACGAGGTCGAGGTGCCCGAAGCGAACGTGCTGGGCCGGCCCGGCGAAGGGTTCAAAATCGCGATGTTCGCGCTCGACCAGGGCCGCTTCACGGTGGCCGCCGGCGCGACCGGGCTCATCCGGGCGTGCCGGGACGCGAGCACCAAGTACGCGAAGGAGCGGAAGACGTTCGGCACGGAGATCGCCAACCACCAGCTCGTGAAGCAGATGATCTCCTTCATGGAGTCCGACTACCAGGCGTCGCGCCTGCTGTGGCTCCGGGCCGGCTGGCTCAAGAACGTCGGGCAGCGGTCGACGCGCGAGACGGGCCTGGCCAAGTGGTTCTCGACCGTCGCATCCGAGCGGGCGGCCGGGAACGCGGTGCAGATCCATGGGGCCAACGGCTACTCGGACGACTACCCGGTCGGACGGTACTACCGCAACTGCAAGGGCGCGGTCATCTACGAAGGCACGCGCGAGATCCACCAGTTGATGCAGGCGGACTACGTGCTCGGGTATCGCACGGATCGGCCGACACGCTGCGACCTGCCGCCCTACGGCGGATCCAAAGGTGCCTGACACCGTCGTGCCCCGGGACTGGCGGCGGAATCAGTTTGCGATCACCGCCGCCAGTTTCATGGGCTTCACGGGCTTCACGATCGTGATGCCCTTCCTCCCGCTCTACATCCATCAACTCGGGGCGCAGGACGAAGGCGAGATCGCCATGTGGGCGGGGCTCAGCCTGGGCGTGACGCCGGCGGTCACGGCCGTGCTGGCGCCGTTCTGGGGACGCGTCGCCGATCGCTTCGGACGCAAACTGATGGTGGAACGGTCGCTCATCAGCTTCGTCATCATCATGTCGGCCACGGCATTCGCCACCGCGCCGTGGCACGTGTTTGCCCTGCGCGCCGTGCAGGGGCTGTTCGCCGGGTACGGCGGTCTCACCCTCGCGATGGCGGCCGAATCGGCACCCCGCGACCGGCTGGCGACGGCGATCGGTCTCGTCCAGACGTCCCAGCGGCTGGGCCCGGCCATTGGTCCCGTGCTCGGCGGCCTGCTCGCCGGACTGGTCGGTATCCGTAACGCCTTCTTCGTGACGGCGGCGTTCTACGCGCTGGCCCTGGTGCTCGTCGGTGTGTTGTATCAGGACCCGGCGCACCTGGAGGGGCCGGCCGACGTCACCGCGGACACGGCCCCCGGCTGGCGATCGTTCCTCACCGCACCGGGCTTCCCGCTGGTGCTGGTGGCCATATTTGGCATCACCTTCGTGGACCGGAGTTTCGGTCCCATCCTGCCGCTCTACGTGGAACGGCTCGGTGTCGACGGCGACCGCATCGCATTCGTGTCGGGCCTGCTGTTCTCGGCGGCCGCGCTGGGGGCGACGCTGGGCAACCAGGTCTGCGACAGCCTGCTAAGGCGTTGGCCTGCCGGGCGCGTGATCACGCACGGCCTCGGGGTGGCGGGCGTCGCGCTCGGATGCTTCCTCATCAGCACGAGCACGGGCGTGCTCGTGGCGACCATGGCGCTGTTCGGCGTGGGCATTGGAGCGGCCACCACGGCCGCGTATACGGCTGGCGGCAGCCAGATCCCGCCACGCGCTCACGGCGCGGGCTTCGGGGTCCTGACCAGCAGTTCCCTGGCGGGCCTCGCCATCAGCCCGGCGGTCTGCGGGCTGCTGAGCCGCCAGAGCCTGCTCATCGTCTTCGGCCTCGATCTCGGGATGCTCGTTGTCCTGGCGGGGCTGCTGGCCTGGCGGATGCCGGCCACGGCCCACGGTGCCGCGCAGGCTCCGCCGCCGTCGATCTCCGAGGCCGCCGACCAGTAGGGCCGTCTACTCGGGCTCGGGCGCGCGCACGCGCTTCTTGTGCTTGCCTTTCCGATCGAGCTGCTTCGAGCGGTCCGGATGCACGCCCCCGATCTGGCGCGGAAGCGGCACACGTGGCAGGCGAGGCTTCGGGCGGGTCGACCGGGCCATGCGATCAGCATAGCAGCCCGCAGGCCCGCCTCGCATACGGTATCCTGATGACATCACATGACCGGACGATTCATGCGGCGGCTGGCCGCACACGCGTGGGACTCGACAGACGCCTCGCTGATGGAGGCCGTCGCCGTGCTGTCGGCTGGCGGAGTCGTCGCGTATCCCACGGAGACGTTCTACGGGCTGGCCGTCGACCCGCGCGATCCGATCGCCATCGACGGACTCTTCGCGGCCAAGGGCCGCGAGAAGTCGCGGGCCATTCCGCTCATCGCCGCCAGCCTGGATCAACTGCTCGAGGTGGCAGGTGACGTCGGGGGCCGCGTTCGCGCTGTGGCCGGCCGGTTCTGGCCCGGACCGCTGACCGTCGTCATCCCCGCATGGCCCGGCCTGGCGCTGGCGATTCACGGCTCGTCGGGCACCGTGGCCGTTCGCGTGTCGAGCCATCCCATCGCGAGCGGACTGGCGCGCGCCTTTGGCCATCCCATTACGTCCACGAGTGCCAATCCATCCGGGGCGCCACCCATTGCGGAGGCGGACGGCGTCGAGGCGGCGCTCGGTGCCGCGGTGACGCTGCTCATCGATGGCGGGCGTACGCCCGGGGGCGAGCCGTCGACCATTGTCGATCTGACGGCCGCCGAACCCCGGTTGATCCGAGCGGGCGCCATTGCGTGGGATGCCGTGGTGGCAAGCCTGCGCGCGGGTCCCTCCTCGTGAAACGACCAATTCCACCCGTGCGCGACCGGGCGGCGCTTGTCGGCCTCGTGACCGGGAGCAGCCGGACGCGCCGGCCGGACGCGGAGGCGTCGATGGAGGAACTCGCCGGCCTTGTGAGTGCGGCCGGCGGCGTCGCCATCCTGCGTTCGCTTCAGGAGCGCTCGTCTCCCGATCCGGCGACGTTCATCGGCAAGGGCAAGCTGGAGATGCTCGCCCTCGCGTGCGACGAACAGGACGTCAGCCTGGTCGTGTTCGATCACGAGCTCTCGCCCACCCAGCTCCGGCAGATCGAGCCGGCCGTCGGGCGACGGGTCATCGACCGGACACAACTCATACTCGACATCTTTGCCGGGCGCGCCCGCACGCGGGAGGGGAAGTCGCAGGTCGAACTGGCCCAACTCAAGTACCTGCTGCCGCGCCTGGTGGGCGCCGGCCTGGAACTGTCCCGCCTCGGTGGCGGGATCGGCACGCGGGGGCCCGGCGAGACCAAGCTCGAAACGGATCGGCGCCGCATCCGGCAGCGCATCGCCACGATCGGCGCGCACATCGAAGAGGTGCGCGAACGGCGGGCGCGCCTGCGGGAGCGGCGGCACAAGACGGCCGTGCCGACCGTGGCGCTGGTGGGGTACACCAACGCGGGCAAGACCACGGTCTTCAACCTCCTGACGGGCGGCTCCGCCGAGGCCTCCGACGCCCTGTTTGTGACGCTCGATCCCCTGGTGCGCCAGGTGAAGCTGCCGGACCGCCGGGAATTGCTGGTCTCCGACACGGTCGGGTTCATCGATCGCCTTCCGCACTCGCTGGTGGCGGCGTTTCGAGCGACGCTCGAGGAAGCGCGTGACGCAGACCTCCTGATTCACGTGGTGGATGGGGCGGCGCCAGGCCGGCTGCAGCGAATCAAGGCGGTCGAGGCCGTGTTGCACGAGATCGACGCCGCCGGGGTCCCGCGACTCGACGTGTTGAACAAGTCCGATCTGTTGAACGACCAGGATCGCGCGCGCGCGGCGGCGGACCTCCACGATCCCGTCGTGATCTCCGCGCTGCACGGGGATGGCCGGGACCGGCTCCTGGAACAGATCACGCAGCGATTGGGGATGGAAACGCGCCGGGTTCGTGTCACACTGGATGCGCGAACCGAGCAGGGCCGCCGCCACGTGGCGTGGCTCTACCGTCATGGCCAGGTCCGGCGCCACGACACCGCTGGCGGTCACGCCGTCATCGACGCGGATGTCCCGGCGCGGGATATTGGGTTGCTGCCAGCCCGTTCAGTCCAGTTCCCGGGGGAGGAGCGGTGAATCGCACATCGACGTGGTGCGCGCTCGCCATCGCGGCGGGTTTGTGTCTGTCACTGGCCTGCGCCACGGCGCCGGCACCCACCGTGGCGCCGTCGGCGCCAGCCTACGCGGACTACCTCTTTCCACAACCCCCGCCGGGCGTCAGCGATGCCCGCCTGGCTGAACAGCACCGTCGGGCCTGGGACATCCTGCAGCGCGGCGACGCGCGGAGCGCCAGCAGTGAATTCGGCGCCATTCTCAAGCGCGCGCCGGGTTACGTGGCCGCCGAGGTGGGCCTGGGCTACGCGCTGCTCGCGCAGAAACAGCTGAAAGACGCGATGGCGTGGTTCAATCACGCCGCGCAGGTCCAGCCCACGTACGCCGCGGCGGTGGCCGGCCGCGCCGAAGGCTATCTGGCCGCCGGCCAGAAGGCCCAGGCGGTGGCCGGCTTCGAGGCGGCCGTCAGGCTCGCGCCTGGCGCCTCTGACCTCGCGCGCCGGCTCGAGGTGGTCCGCTTCGCGTATCTGCGCGAGCTCGCGTCGTCCGCGAAGAAGGCGGCGGATGAGGGCCGCCTCGAAGACGCGCGCCGGGCATTCGCACAGGCGATCGACGTGTCGCCCGACAGCGCGGTGCTGCTGCGGGACCTGGCTGCTGTCGAGATCAGGCTCAAGGATGACGCCAGCGCCATCCAGCATCTCCGGCGGGCCGCCGCGCTGGACGTGACGGACGTCAGGACGCTCGTGGCCCTCGGCGAGACGCTCGAGCGACGGGGCGACGCGCCGGGGGCGCTCGCGGCGTACGAGCGCGCCGACCGTCTCGAGAGTTCGGAAACGACGAGACGCGCGGTGGAACGTCTCCGCGAACGGGCGACGGCGTCGGCGCTGCCGGCGGAGTACCGGGCCATCGCCAAGCAGGGCCAGACGACGCGGGGCGACCTCGCCGCCTTGCTTGGCGTCCGCCTGCAGTCCTGGTTGGCCGCCCACCGGAAGGGAAGCGGGGCCGTCGCCACCGACGTCCGCGGGCACTGGGCGTCCGCGTTCATCCTGGCGGTCGTGCGGGCGGGGGTGATGGACGTCTTTCCGAACCATACCTTCCAGCCCGCGGTGCCCGTCACCCGTGCGGACGCGGCCCAGGCGGTTGCCCGCGTGCTGGCGGCCTCTGGGGCCGGGAACGGGAGGGGCCAGGGTGCGCCCGTCGCGATCGCGGACGTCAGCGCCGATCATCTCGGCTATGCTGATGTGTCAAGGGCCGTCTCGTCGGGCATCATGACGCTGACGTCCGGACAATTCCGGCCGTCGCGGGTGCTGGCTGGCGCCGAGGCCGTGGACCTGGTGGATCGGCTCGAGCGCGCCACGCGTGCGTCCGGCAAGTAGAACGCGGGAGTCGAGTGATGACCAGATTGGGCCCCCTGAATCTCGCGAATCAACTGACGCTGCTGAGGCTGGTCCTCGTGCCGGCGTTCGCGCTGCTCGTGGTCTACGGCGAGTTCGGCTGGGCCCTGGTGGTGTTCGTCAGCGCGGGGCTGACCGACGGCCTCGACGGCCTCATCGCGCGCCTGACCAATTCGCGCACGGCGCTTGGCGCCTTCCTCGACCCGCTCGCTGACAAACTCCTGCTGGTGACCACGTTCGTCGTGCTGTCGTTGCCGGGCATTGGCCTGACGAACCGTCTGCCGGTGTGGTTGACGGTGCTCATCATCAGCCGGGACGTCGTGATCGTGGCGACCGTCGCCATCGTGAACCTGGCGATGGGCCCGAGGACGTTCACGCCGTCGATCTACGGCAAGGCGGCCACCGCCACCTACATCGTGTACGCCAGCGTGGTGATGCTCTTCAATTACCTGGGACGGACGTCCATCCTGGTAGAAGTCGGCAAGTGGGCGAGCCTGACCCTGGCGATCGTCTCAGCCGCGCACTACTTCTTCCAGGCCAGGCGGATCATCAACGAGCCGCCACCTTCGTCCTGAAGTAGGCGATCGTTTTCTCGAGCCCTTCAGCCAGGGGCACCTTCGGTTCCCAGCCCAGCAGCATTCGTGCCCGCGTGATATCGGGCTGGCGCACCTTCGGATCGTCGACGGGCAGGGCCTCGTGAACGATCTGGCTCAACGTGCCGGTCATCGTCTGGATGGTCCGGGCAATGTCCCCGATCGTCAGTTCGAGCGGGTTGCCGATGTTCACCGGGTCGTTCACATCCGAGAGCATCAGCTTGATGATGCCGTCCACCAGGTCGGTGACGTAGCAGAGGCTTCGCGTCTGGCTGCCGTCACCGTACACGGTCATCGGTTCACCGCGCAGCGCCTGCGAGATGAAGTTCGGCACGGCGCGCCCGTCGCGGACACGCATCCGAGGCCCGTACGTATTGAAGATGCGGACGATCTTCGTGTCGAGGCGGTGGTAGCGGTGATAGGCCATCGTCATGGCTTCGGCAAAGCGCTTGGCCTCGTCGTACACACCACGCGGGCCGACCGGGTTCACGTTGCCCCAGTACGTTTCCTTCTGCGGATGTTCGAGCGGGTCGCCGTAGCACTCCGAGGTCGAGGCGATGACGAAGCGCGCCTTCTTCGCCCTGGCGAGGCCCAGGGCCTTGTGCGTGCCCAGGGCGCCCACCTTCAGCGTCTGAATGGGCAGTTCGAGGTAGTCGATCGGGCTGGCCGGGCTCGCCCAGTGCAGGACGAAGTCCACCGCGCCGTCGACGAAGATGTAGTTGGTGACGTCGTGCTTGACGAACTGGAAGTCGCGGCCGGCCAGGTGTTCGATGTTGGCCATGTCCCCGGTCAGCAGGTTGTCGATACCCACCACACTGTAGCCGCGGTCGAGCAGCGTCTCAGACAGGTGCGACCCAAGGAAGCCGGCGGCGCCGGTGATGACCACTCGCGGTTTGGACATGGCGTTTACTCTGCGGTTGTGCCGTGGAACAGCCCGAGCCCACGCACGAGCGTGAGCCACATGATCTTCACGTCGAGGCTGAGCGACCAGTTCTCGATGTAGTAGAGATCGAATTCAATGCGCTTCTCGAGCGACGTGTTGCCGCGCCAGCCGTTGACCTGGGCCCACCCCGTGATGCCTGACTTCACCTTGTGGCGCAGCATGTACTGCGGGTAGCGGTGCTTGAACTGCTCCACGAAGTAAGGCCGCTCCGGCCGGGGGCCGACGAGCGACATCTCCCCCTTGAGCACGTTGTAGAGCTGGGGCAGTTCGTCGATATCGAAGCGGCGCAGGTACTTGCCAATCGGCGTGCAGCGGGGATCCTCGTCGCGCGCCCACACCGGGCCGGAGTCTTCTTCCGCACCCATCGCCATCGACCGGAACTTGTAGACCGTGAACGACGAACCGTCCAGGCTCATGCGCTCCTGCCGGTACAGGACGGGCCCGGGCGACGTGAGCCTGATCACCAGCGCCACCACGGCCAGCGGAACGGCCAGCACGAGCAGGGACAGAACCGCAATCGCCAGATCCACGGCGCGCTTGACGAACGCGTTGAGGCCCTGCAGCGGCACTTCGTTCAGGTTGATGATGGGCACGCCGTCGAGATCCTCGATCCGCGCGCGCAGGGCGATGAACTGCAGCAGGTCCGGCACGATCTTGACGTCGATCAGGTCCTTGGCCGCGGCCTCGATGACGTCCATCATCATCCGGTGCGCTTCGAGCGGCAGGGCCACGTAGATGTGATCCACGCGCTCCCGGGCGCAAATCTCCGCGGTCTCGGTGATCGTGCCAAGCAGCGGGAGCCCCCGGTAGCCCAGGTGATCGCGTTCGGCCCGATCGTCGATGAACCCGACGATCTGATAGCCCATTTCCTGGTGCTGGATGATCTTGTCCGCCACCAGCTTGCCCAGTTCGCCGGCGCCGACGATCACGATGCGCTTGAGGCCGATGCCCTTGCGCCACCGGCGTTCGAGCGTCTGCCGGACGAGTTCCCTGGACGCGAACGTCAAGGTGACATTGACAAGCAGGAACAGACCCCAGACCAGCTGGGAGATCTCGAGGGCGCCCCGCTCCTTCAGCGCGACGGGCGAGTAGTACGCGCCGATGTACAGCGTGACGAGGATCCCCAGCACGACGGCGACGACGCTGCCGATGAAGACGGCGAAGAAGTCATCGACGCGGGATCGGTTGCGGCGGACGCTGTACAGGCCCTGGAAGTAGAACGCCACGGGCACGAGCAGGCCGACGAAGGGCAGGATCGCCGCATACTGCCAAAAGGGCGGCGTGCCCTTCGTCACCAGGAATAGCGCGGAATCGAAGCGAATCAAGTAGGCCGACATGAACGCCGCGACGCCGATGATGGCGTCCGTGACCACGTGGAAGGCGGCGACCGTTCGCTTGTAACGTCTGACCATTTCTACCGTCTATCCACCAGGGCATCAACCGCTGCCCGGAATTCATCCGTAAAGCGCTGCCGGCCGAACCGCAGGGCGTGCGCCCGAATCGGTGCCGGGTCGAGCCCCGCGTCGAGCGTGGCCACGATGGCCGACCCGAAGGACTCCGGCGTCGGGCGATCGACCAGGTGGCCTGTGATCCCGTGCCGCACCGTCTCCGTCGCGCCCCCCTTGTTGACGGCGACTACCGGTCGCCCGCAGGCCTGCGCCTCGAGCGGCACGATGCCGAAATCCTCGACCCCCGGCAGCAGGCACGCCCCGGCTCGCCGATACTCGTCGCGAACCTGCTCGTCACTCAGCCAGCCGAGGAACACCACGTCGGGCCCGGCCAGGGCGCGCAGACGGGCGAGTTCCGGCCCGTCGCCGACAATGCGCAACGGCACGCCCGCGTGGGCGCACGCCGCGATGGCCAGGTCGACGCGCTTGTACGGCACCAGGGCCGACACCACGAGCGCCGATCGCTCAGCCCCCCGGCCATCCGGGACGTAGTAATCCGTGTCGACCGGCGGATACACCACCGAAGCCTGACGATTATAGTATCGGGCGACCCGATCGGCCACGTAGCGCGAGATGGCCACGAACTCGTCCGCGCGGTCGGCCGTCGCGGCATCCCACCGGGCCAGTCTCGCCATCACCGGACGGAGCACCGCTTCACCCATGCGACCGACCCGCGCGGCGCCGAAATACGCGCTGAACTGGTCCCAGGCGTATCGCATCGGCGTCAGGCAGTAACAGAGGTGCCGGGCTCTTGGTCCCGGGATCACGGACTTCGCGACGCAATGGCTGATGCTGATGATCAGATCGTAGTCGTCGAAGGCGAACTGCTCGATCGCGAACGGCAGGATCGGCAGCAGGTGCCGGTACAGGCGCGGCGCGCCTGGCACGCGCTGGATGAGTGACCGGACGATACGGTGACGCTCGATACGGGGCGAGACGGAGCCCGGCACGTGGAGCAGCGTGAAGATATCCGCCGACGGATAGGTGTCGCAGAGCAGTTCGAGGACCTTCTCCCCGCCGCGCATGCCGGTGAGCCAGTCGTGGACGAGCGCGATCCTCATGGTGGGCCGGCCTCAGCCGGCCACCTCCCGGTAGACATCGATCGTGCGCCTGACCGACGCTTCCCACGAAAAGGCCCGGGCGCGGGCGAAGCCCCGGTCCCGGAGCTGGGCGCGGAGCTCGCCGTCGGTGAGCACCTGCTGGATGCCGTTGGCAATCGACGCCGCGCTGTACGGATCCACCAGGACGGCCGCATCGCCCACGACCTCCGGCAGCGAGGACACGTTCGACGTGACCACGGGACACCCGCTGGCCATCGCCTCGAGCGGCGGCAGGCCGAATCCTTCGTAGAGGGACGGGAACACGAAGACCGTGGCCAGCCGGTAGAGCGCCGCCAGCGTGTCCTCGCCGACGAAGCCGAGGAATCGCACGTGCTTGTGGAGCTTGTAGCGATCGACGGCGCGCCGCAGGCGGGGGAACTTGCTGATCTGATCCCCGATGATCAGCAGTTTCAGCCGTTCGAACCCTTCCCGGCGCACCAGGTGAAAGGCCTCGATCAGGCGTTCGAGGTTCTTGTGCGGCTTGATGTTGCCCACGTAGAGTGCGAACGGGCAGTCGAGCTGGTAGCGCTCGCGCGTCCGCCGGATTTCCTCGTCGGGCGGCGGCACGGCCAGGCGTTCGTCCAGCGCGTTCGGCACCACCGTGATGCGGTCCGCGGGGATGGTGCAGTACCGGAGAATGTCGGACTTCGACGTCTCGGACACGGTCAACACCCGGCTGGCCCGGCGAGCCGCCAGCGCCAGGCTGGTGCGGGCGTAGATGTACGCCAGCCGGTTCGGCAGGTACTGCGGGAACATCAGGTGAATGCAGTCGTGGATGGTCACCACGGACCGGCACGGCACCAGCGGCGGCAGCACGTAGTGCGGGGCGTGGAACACGTCCACTTTGGCGGCGGCCAGGCGCAACGGAATGGAGAACTGTTCCCGGATGGAGTACGGCTTCGACGTGTCCGGCACCGGCGAGAAGTTGCGGCTCAACTGCCGGATTGCCTGCTGGTCCTGCGGGCGGCAGATCACGACGTACGTCGTGTCGGGATCGAACACCGCCACGTACTTCAGCAGGTTCCGGATGTACGTACCGATCCCGAAGTCATGGAGCTTTCGGGCGTCGATGGCTATACGCACGCGTCAGGCCTTCCGTCAATCCTTCACGATACCATGCGGCCGAAACCGGCGTCGCGATGAACCCGGGCCGTCATGACGACGGCGCGGCGGGCAGCTTGCCCCGCATCCGGAGGTAGAGCCGCAACCACGGATACCACGCCGGATGGTGCTTGGCATAGAACGCGAGGTGCGCTCGCCGGTACGCCTGTTCCGAGGCGGCGGGCCTCGTGGCGCGCGCACGCCCCCGCAGGTGCACGATTTCGGCCTCCGGCTCGAACAGGATGCGCTTGCCCAGCCCGCGCAGGCCCGCACAGAAGTCCACGTCCTCGCCGTAGAGGAAGTACCGTTCGTCGAGCAGGCCCGCAGCCAGTGCGTCGGTCCGACGCACCAGCAGGCAGGCACCGCTGACCCAGTCGACGTCCTGGCGTGTTCGCGTCAAGTGTTCGACGTGCCGGGCCACGGGGCCGACGCCGCGGTCATGAAGCCGGACCAGGATCTTCTGTCGCAACTCCGCACACGGCGAGATCATTCGCCCGAACGACAATTCTGCGCGGCCGTTGCCGTCGACGATGCGGGGCCCGGCGGCCGCCGCGTCCGGTTCGGCGGCGAGCCGGGCCGTGATCGTTTCCAGGGCGCCGGCACCCACGATCGTGTCACTGTTGAGCAGCAGGACGTAGGGGCCTGTCGACGCGCGGATGCCGATGTTGTTGGCCGCCGCGAATCCCAGGTTGCCGCCCGCGTCGACGACGCCGACGGCCGGCCACCGCTCTCGCACCATCGCGGCCGAGCCGTCGCCCGAGGCGTTGTCGACGACCACGATCTCGTGCGCCAGCGTCAGCGCCGCCGCCTGTAAGGACGCCAGGCAGTTGTGGAGGTCCGCGCGCGTGTTGAACGACACGACGACGATCGACAGGACTGGCGTCGGCGTCATCGCGCGGCTCCTTCGATCGCCGCCTGAGTCGCGCGGGCGGCGTCGTCCCACCGGTAGCGGGCCAGCACGGAAGCCGCCTCGACCAGGGCGCGGCGATGGGCGGCGTCGTCCGACAGCAGGGCCACGAGGTGATCACTGATGGCCGCCGGATCGTCGAGCGTGACGTAGCGCGCCGCAGGGCCGCACGTGTCGCGCGCCACCTGGGTGTCGAGCACGACCACGGGGACACCCCAGTTGAGGGCCTCGAGCGGCGTCAAACCAAAGCCCTCGTACTCGGACAGGAACGCAAACGCCCGGGCGCTCCGGTAGAGGCCTGCGAGTTCGTCGTCCGAGACGTAGGCCCTGACGCCGACGTGGGCTGCGACCCCGGCTTCGGCACACACCGCGCCCAGATCCTGGAGTGGATACGAGCGGTTCTCGCCGACAATTTCCAGGCGCGCGTCGGGAACGCGCCGCAGGACCGACGCGAAGGCGCGGATCAGGTCCGGCACGTGGCGCCGATTGAAGATTGACCCGACGTACAGCACCAGCGGGCGGCGCCCGGCAGAAGGTGCAGGCACGGCGGGCAACAGGGCAGTGGTGGCGGCCGGCTCTCCCACCAGACCGGGCGCTGTCAAGCCGAGCGGAATCACGGTAATCCGATCGCGCGGCACCCCGATCAGGCGGTGAATCTCCTCGGCCGAGAAACGGGAGTCGGTCAGGACCAGACGCGCCCGCCGCGCCGAGACCTTGGTCAGCCAGGCGCGGCGCACGCGTTCGCGCCACGTGAACCACTCTGGGCGCGCCAGGAACGAGACGTCGTGGATGGTCTGAACCACCGGGCAGTCCACCCGGAGGGGCGCCGTGTAGGCCGGCGCAAACAGGATGTCCGGGGCCTCGGGCCTGATGGCCGACGGAAGTTGTACTTGTTCCCACCAGCTTCCCGACTCACCAGGAATCGCGCGCCAGCGCATCCGGAGCCCACGCAATTCGCCCGCCACCCACTCGGGAGCCTCCGACGGGGCGCAGAGGAGGACCTCGTGCGGGAATGTGCCGGCGGCCGCGAACTGGCTCCACTGGCGCAGGAGGTGCCGGAGATACCGGCCTACGCCCGTGGACCTCCCGAGCAATTCACGCGCGTCGATCGCGATCCTCATGCGGCACCTGCGCCAGGCGGCGCCGCCGCCCGCCGGGCAAGCGCCTGGCGATAGGCCAGGAGCAGGGCTGACGCAGAGTCACCCCAACGGAACTGGCGGGCGCGATCCAGTCCCTGTTGCCGCATCGCCTGCCAGCGGGCCGGCTCGGTCAGGACCGTCTGGATCGCATGCGACATCCCGACGGAGTCATTCGGGTCGACGAGCAAGCCGGCATCGCCTACCACTTCGGGCAGTGCGCCCCGGTTCGATGCGATGACCGGCACGCCCATCGCCATGGCCTCGAGGGCGGGCAATCCGAAGCCCTCATCGAGCGAAGGCAGGACAACCACGGCGGCCTGCCGGTAGAGGTCCAGTTTGTCAGGGATGGACACGTATCCGGTGGCGCGAACCCGTCCAGCCAGGGGGGCATCATCGAGCCGCGCCAGCCACGGTTCAGCAGCGGGGGTATGGCGGCCGGCCAGCACCAGCGGCGGCGCGTCGGGCCACCGGGAAACCAGGCGCTCGTAGGCCTCCAACAGACCGGTGACGTTCTTCCGTGGTTCGAGCGTGCCGACAAAGAGCACGTGGTGACCGGCGGACACCGTTGGGGGCCGTATGGCCTGCCCGTCGAGCCACCGTGGCACGCCGGGCCGGCATCGCACGATGCGATCGGGCGGCGTCCCCAGTTCCCGCGCAATCGCCGCGGCGGAGTACTCGGAGATGGTCACCACGAGGTCGGCACGCCGCGCGTGGTCCTGGACCAGTCGGGGAAAGTCCGACTGCATTTCGCCCCAGGCGCGGTCCGGGTGGTGGAGGAAGTCGAGGTCGTAGATGGTCATCGCGCGCAGGCCGTGGCGGGCGGGAATCAAGGCCGGCGTCGTCGATTGGACCACGTCGAAGGGGCCGGGCGCCAGCCACTCGACGGCGGGCCAGTCCAGCCGGTACCACGCCCGATTGATCCAGCGGACCGGGACCCGCCTGTCTACGAGGCGTGCGTCTCCAAGTTCCTGTGCGGCCTGAGGATCGACCCGGTCCCGCCATGAACTGGACCAGATGGTGACCGCGAGGTCGGCCGCCTCAGCCGCTCCTGCCCGACGCAGTGCGGACAGGCCGCGAGCGAGTTCGTGGACCCACTCGCCCACACCCGTTCGCTCTCGGAGCGCCGGCCGGTAATCAAGGAAGAGCCGCATGCTGATCAGCCCGTATGGTACCCCGAATGGCGGGCGGTCCGCAGCGGTGGGCTCGGGGAGGCGAATTCGCCGCAACTTATTGACTCTCAATGCCTTGACAGTCTGTTATCCCTATAGTACTTTCAGACGTTTCTACGACGTTTGCAGCAGATCCTGGGCTGCGGCCGGGTCGGCGGAGGAGTACTCATGAAATTGGCGGTTATCGGGTCGGGCTACGTGGGGCTGGTGGCAGGGGCGTGCTTCGCAGAGACCGGCAACGACGTGGTCTGTGTGGATAAGGACGAAGCCAAGGTCCGCCTGCTCCGGAAGGGCAAAATGCCCATCTACGAGCCCGGGCTCGAGGAGGTGGTGAAGCGCAACACCCTGGACAAGCGCCTGACCTTCACCACGCAGTTGGCCAAGGCCGTCCGGGCGTCGCAGGTCATCTTCATTGCCGTCGGGACGCCGCAGGGCGAAGACGGCTCGGCCGACCTCCAGCACGTCATGTCGGTGGCGCGGGACATCGCCAGGGCGATGAACGGCTACAAGGTGATCGTCGACAAAAGCACGGTGCCGGTTGGAACGGCCGCAAAGGTCCGGGAGATCATCCGGCGCGAGACCACGCACCCGTTCAGTGTCGTCAGCAACCCCGAGTTCCTGAAGCAGGGCGCGGCCGTCGATGACTTCTTCAAGCCGGACCGCGTGGTGATCGGCGCCGAGGACGAGAAGGCCGCGGAGATGATGAAGCACCTGTACAGCCCGTTCACGCGGACGGGTGCGCCCATCATGGTGATGGACTGCGCCAGCGCGGAATTGTGCAAGTACGCGGCGAACGCCCTGCTGGCGACGAAGATCTCGTTCATGAACGAAGTCGCGAACGTGTGCGAGCTGTTCGGCGCCGACGTCGATCAGGTGCGCCGCGCCGTCGGGTCGGATCGCCGCATCGGGCCCTCGTTCCTGTTTCCCGGCACCGGGTACGGCGGCAGTTGCTTCCCGAAGGACGTCAAGGCCATTGTGAAGTTCACGGCCGACAAGGGCTACGACTTCCGCATCGTCAAAGCCGTGGACGAGGTCAACCAGACGCAGAAGTCGCGGCTGGCGTTCAAGATGGAGAAGTACTTCGGGTCGCTGAAGGGCAAGACGATCGCCATTTGGGGATTGGCGTTCAAGCCGCGGACGGACGACATGCGCGAAGCCCCGTCGGTCGTGCTCATCGAGCGGCTGCTCGCGGGCGGGGCCAAGGTGCAGGCATTCGACCCGGAGGCCCTGCCCGTGGCGAAGCAGATCTTCGGCACCCGTGTGGCGCTGGCCGCGTCGAGTTACAAGGCGCTGGAGGGGGCCGATGCCCTGGCGCTGGTGACCGAGTGGAACGAGTTCCGGGAGCCGGATTTCGCGAAGATGAAGAAGGCGATGAAGACGCCGGTCATCTTCGACGGCCGGAATATCTACACGCCCGAAGTGATGCGGACGCATGGCTTCGAGTACTTCAGCATCGGGCGCTAGCGTGGGCACAATCCTGGTGACCGGCGGGGCGGGCTATATCGGCAGTCACGTGGCGAAAGCCCTGTCGAACGACGGGCGGGATCTCGTGATCTACGACAACCTGTCGACGGGACACCGCGGCGCGGCGCGATGGGGCGATCTGGTGATCGATGACGTGCACAACGTGGCGCGGTTGCGCGACGTGATGCGCGCACATCACACGACGGCCGTGCTGCACTTCGCCGCGTCGCTCCTGGTCGGGGAGTCGGTCAAGGATCCGATCGGGTACTACCGCAACAACGTCGGCGGCGCGCTGGCGGTGCTCGAGGCCATGGCTGGCGAGGGGGTGGGCCGGTTCGTCTTCTCGTCGACGGCGGCCGTCTACGGTGAGCCGAAGACGGCGCCGATCACGGAAGATCAGCCCGTGCATCCCATCAACGCGTACGGCGAAACGAAACTGGCGGTCGAGCGGGCGTTGCCGCATTTCGAACGGGCGTACGGCATCCGCGCCGTGGCGCTGCGGTACTTCAACGCGGCGGGCGCCGACCCCGAGGGCGAGCTGGGTGAGGAGCATCGCACCGAGGTGCATCTGATCCCGCGCGCCATCGAGGCCGCGCTTGGCGGGCCGCCGCTGCAGGTGTTCGGCACGGATTACGACACGCCGGACGGCACCTGCCTGCGCGATTACATCCACGTCAGCGACCTGGCCGACGCTCACCTGCGGGCGCTGACCCGGCTGGAGGGCGGCGGTGCGTCGGATGTCTTCAACCTGGGCACCGGGAAGCCGTTTTCCGTCCAGGACGTCATCAGCGCGGTCGAACGCGTGAGCGGCCTGAGGGTGCCGGCCGTGCGAGCGCCCCGGCGCGATGGGGATCCCGCCGTGCTCTTCGGGTCGAGCGAGCGCAGCCGGCGGGAACTGGGCTGGACGCCGAAGCACGTGCAGCTCGACGAGATGGTGGGGACCGCGTGGGCCTGGCGCCAGTCGCATCCGCACGGTTACCCGTCCGAGGCTGGTCGCTGATGGCCGCGCGCCGCAAAATCCCCGACGGGATCCGGCGGCCGCGGGCCTGGACCTAGGGGCACGCTGCCGTGGACCCGCTCCTGAGGCTGATTCAGTACTCGAAACGCTACCGCGGGCGATTCTTCGTCGCGTTGGCGGCGATGATCTTGTACGGCGCGGCGTCGGGCGCGCTGGTCAAAGCGGTCCAGTTCATCTTCGATGAGGTCCTGCCGCATCAGCAGGCGATCGGCAGGATCGCGTGGTGGATCCTCGGCGCCTTCCTGCTGAAGGGCATCGGCTCGTATTTCTCCGGCTACCTGATGGCTGAAGTCGGACAGCGCGTGGTGTGCGACCTGCGCAACGACGTGTTCCGCCATACGCTTGGCCAGTCGGCCGCGTTCTTCAAGTCGAAGAGCACCGGCCAGCTTCTGTCGAAGCTGACGAACGACATCGCCCAGGTGCAGCAGGTCGTGGCGGAGACCATCGCGGACTTGTTTCGCGAGAGCGTGTCCGTGGTGTTCTACGTGGGTCTCCTGTGTTACTACGATTTCGGCCTGGCGCTCGTGTGCCTGACGGGCGCCCCGATCATCGTGTACCCGCTGGTTCGCCTGGGGCAGGCCCTCCGGCGGACGACGCGGCGGAGCCAGGAGCACCTGGAGACGATGTCGCACGTGGCGATGGAGGCCTACACAGGACATCGCATCGTCAAGGCGTTCGGCGCCGAGCGGCGCGAAGGCGAGCGTTTCGGAGCAGCCGCCCGGGCGCTCTACCGGGCGAATATGAAGGTGACGGCCGCGGTGTCGATGATGCCGCCCATCATGGAGCTGCTCGGCGGGGCCGCGATGGCCGCCGCGCTCTGGTACGGCGCGCGGGAGATCGCCAACCACAAGATGACGGAGGGCGAGTTTGCCGCGTTCATCGGCGCGTTGCTGCTGATGTACGGGCCGCTCAAGAAGCTGAGCCGGGTGAATGCCAAC
>Ga0334722_10001927_pt1 | contig 24518 bp, 21 predicted proteins | sample C3_bottom_MG_FD_207210 | JGI IMG/M metagenome (GOLD analysis project Ga0334722, IMG submission 207210) | Sediment microbial communities from Yellowstone Lake, YNP, Wyoming, USA - C3_bottom | ecosystem: Environmental > Aquatic > Freshwater > Lake > Sediment | place: USA: Wyoming | collected... | reverse complement strand
CCCACCAGCCTGCCCATGGATGTGCAGACCGCCATGCTCCGCAGCATCAAGGGGCTGGAGAATGTCGCCATCATCCGGCCCGGCTATGCCATTGAATACGATTATGTCGATCCGCTGGAGCTGCACCCGTCTCTGGAAACAAAACGGCTGAGGGGCCTTTTTCTGGCCGGGCAGATCAACGGCACCTCGGGCTACGAAGAGGCCGCAGCCCAAGGGCTGATGGCCGGGATCAACGCAGTGAAGTATGTGCGTGGGGAAGACCCGCTGATCCTGGACCGCTCCCAGGCCTACACCGGGGTGCTCATCGACGATCTGGTCACCAAGGGCACCAAGGAGCCGTACCGCCTCTTCACCTCCAGGGCGGAATACCGGCTGCTTTTGCGGGAAGACAATGCCGACCTGCGGCTGGGGGAGATTGGCCGGGACTTGGGGTTGGTGACGGACGAGACCTACAGATTGTTTGTTGCCAAGAGACAGGCCATCGAAGAAACCATTGCCCTGTTCAACACCACCACGATCCGGCCCAAACAGGAGCTCAACGACCGCCTGGTTGCCATGGGCAGCGCCACTCTCAAAACCGCAGTGAGCGCCGCCGACCTTTTGCGCAGGCCGGAGATGGATCTTGACACCGTGGCCCAACTCATCGGCATCACCTTGCCGCGGCCCGAAGAAGAGGTTACCCGGGAGGTCGAGCTGGCCATCAAATACCAGGGCTACATCGAACGGCAAAGCGAGCAGGTGGACCGCTTCCGCCGCATGGAATCAGTGCTCCTGCCAGGGGATCTCCCCTATCAGAGCATGTCCGGCCTTTCCCGCGAGGTGGTGGAAAAACTCACCAAGATCCAACCCCGAACCCTGGGCCAGGCCGCGAGAATCTCCGGCATTACCCCGGCCGCCATCTCCATCCTCCAGGTGTATCTCAAGAAAGAGAATCTTTTGTAGCCATCAGCCGTGGAGTATATAGCGGACAAAGAGAAAAAGAATCTCCCGCCTGAAGAAAAGATAAAGCAGAGCCGCCATGGCCAGAAATGGCCCGTAGGGGATAACGGTCTTGCCGCCCTTGCGCTGTTCGACCATGGCCCAGACACCCGCCACCACCCCCAGCACCGAGCTGCCGAACACCACAAAGGGCAGAGACTGCCAGCCCAGAAAGGCGCCGATCATGGCCAGCAGCTTGATGTCCCCGCCGCCCATGCCTTCCCGCTTGGTAAGTAGATAATAGACCAGGGCCACCAGATAAAAACTTCCTCCCCCGAAAAGAATCCCCAACCCGGCATCCTGCCAGGTGACGAAGGGGTTGACAAAAGAGAGGACAAATCCGAGGGCAACGCCGGGCAGACTTATCACGTCGGGGATGATCTGGTGCTGAAAATCAATGAAGATGACCGCGATGAGGGCGGCGCAGAAGACAAAATAGATGGGCAGCAGGATGGTAAGGCCAAAGTGCTGATACAGGGCCAGGGCCATGAGCGCCATGGCGGCCTCGACCAGGGGATAACGCCAGGAGATCCGCGCTCCGCACTGCCGACACCTGCCGCGCAGCAGGAGAAAACTCAGCAGGGGGATGTTGTCATACCAGGTAATATCCTTTTTGCAGGCCGGGCAATGGGAGGCCGGAAAAACAACGGAGGCGCCTTCCTCGGGCAGCCGCACAATGACCACGTTGAGAAAACTGCCGACCAGAGCCCCGAACAGGGCGACAAAAATAGAAAGCGTATTCTCAACCATGCGTCATGTTTCCTTGCCCGACCATTCGGGAATTTTTTACCCTGCCGCTACGGAACTGTCTGTTGCCAAACCGCAGAAATTTCTGCTATAGTACTCTACAAAATTTCCAGTCACAATAGGCCATTGGCCCAGCTTGACCTGAAAAACCCAACCCCGTCTCTGGCCTGGGCTGGCAAAATTGCACGAACAAGACCGACGCCCACAGTCTGCGGGGGTTCTTGTCTCTTTTGGAACTGTTCAGCAGCGCCGCTTCGCTGCTGCCGCAGATGCTAGGAAGAGGCCTGCAAAGTGTGCTAGTGCACACGCACAGGCCGATGACAGCTAAGCGAGCGCAGCGAGACTGCGACGCAGATGCGGTGCTGCTGAACAGTTCCCTTTATAAAGCCAATGGCTGTGGAGTATTGCCGGTGATTCTTTCCCTCGACGAATCCATCCAAAAACTGAAAACAGAGATCCTTTCCCAGGACTGGAGCCTGTCCCAGAAAAAAATCGAGCCCCTCAAGGCGGCCTTTACCTGCCTGAAAAACCGTTTCAAAACCAGAAAAAATGCCCTGGCCATCCTGAGCATGGCGGACAGCGTTCTGCTCTACGCCCAGAAACGGCAGGATCAGATTCCCCCTGAGTTCATCGATTTCCTCAAGGAAACCATGGCCCATGTGGTCAACATGTATGAGGATGGCAAGTTCGACCCGGACCGGGATGCCGAGGTGTTCAAGCGGGTGTACGGAAAATTTGCCAAGCTCAAGGAAAAGGTCGCCGCGGAAAAGGGCGAGGCGCCCAGGCCAGCGGGGCAGGGGGCAGGGACATCCACCGACCTGGAATCTTGGGACGAACCGGTTTCCCTGGACGATGCCATCCCAGATACGGGTCAAGCCAAGGCAAAGCGAGTCCCTGCAGCCAAGCTTCCCGGACAGGCAGCCGCCAAAACCGCAGAGGCAAAAAAACCGCCAATCCAGCCTGGGGCTATGCTCCGCCCCATCACCGTCGGCAAGCTGTCCTTGGCCATTGCCGAAGAACACATCGCCCTGATCAAACCGCTCTCTCCCAAAAAAAGAAAAAAATACATCCAAAGCAGCCAGATTCCCCTAAAGGATCTGGGGAGCTGGTTTCGCCGCCTGACCGGCCAGATTAAAGGCCCCCTTGCCCTGCTCAAAAACGGCAAGCTGAAAAAACTTATCCTGCCCCTCATGATCCCTCGGGGCATTGGCCTCACCGACATCCCCGATGAAGAGGCCGCCATGCTGGTGGTGGTAAGCAACGGGAACTGGCACGGGGTGATTCTCTGCCGCCGCCTTGAGCAGGAAGCGGCTCCGCTGCTCTCGCTGGATCGGGCAAAAAATGGCGACATTTTCGGCCTCGCCCGACTGGGGGAAGACCAGGAACTACAGTTGCTGAACATCGGCCAGTTGCTTGAACGGGAGGGGTTTCTCTTCATGCCGGAATAGGATCGCTGCGCAGAGCAGGCAACCCACGCCACAGGACAAGAGGATTCAACCATGAAAAACAAGCGCAAAAACAGCAGGGTGCCCTTTCAGGTCATCATCAGTCTGGACTTTCCGGATCAGAGCCATGCGGAATGCGAAACAGCGGACCTGAGCCTCAAGGGGGTCTTCGTCCTGGGCGTTACCGGACACAAGATCGGCGAAAACTGTCTGGTCTCCCTGCGGTTGGTGGGCTCAACCAGTCACCTGAGCCTGCAGATGAAGGGCACGGTTGTCCGGGTGGAAGCAGATGGGCTGGCCCTGCACTTTTACGAGATGGATCTGGACAGTTTTTTCCATCTGAAAAATATCCTCTACTACAATTCCGAAAATCCGGACGCGCTGGACGACGAACTCTCCGCACAGATCGAGAGCTTCCAGGACAAAGAGCAAGGGTAACGCCTTTTTACTTTGCGCCCATTGCGCCTCTGCGTTATTTTCTTTTTTGCGATTGCAAAACCTGTTTAGGGAAAAAGCCATGGCGATCATGCAGCTGACCATCATCCCCTTGGGCACCCAAACCCCCAGCGTGAGTCAATACGTGGCAGAAATAGAGCAGACGTTGCAGAAGGAAGGCATCCCTCATACCCTGACCGACATGGGGACGATCATCGAGGGCGAATCCCAGGAGCTTCTTGCTCTGGCAGCCCGACTGCATGCCCTGCCCTTTGCCCACGGGGTGCAGCGGGTCGTGAGCCAACTGGTGCTCGATGAACGGCGCGACAAGGATGTGAAGCTGGGCGATAAAACCGCCGCGGTCCAGGGCCGCCTCGCCTGCAATAATCCCGGACAAATGCAACCATGACCCAGACGACCCACGACCTCCGCAAAAAAAGACCCATCCGCAAGGCCCCCTTTGTGGTGATTCCCTTTTTTCTTCTCCTCTGGCTGATCGGTGTCGCCACCGGCGAACCAGCCAGGGTTCTGGAACAGGCCGTCCAGGTCTGCCTCAGCTGCATAGGGATAGGCTGAGATGGAAACCGTCCGCAAATGGGTCCAGGTGATCATCGGCTTTCTCACCAACAGTTCCTGGGCCTTCCCCTTTACCAAAACCATCTATCAGGGACCGCTCAAGGTGATCTGTGCCCCCGGCCTGAACTGTTACTCCTGCCCGGCCGCAACCACCTCCTGCCCCTTAGGTTCGATCCAGCAACTGCTGGGCGGCCTGCGCATCAACCTGGAAAACGGCCAACATTATTTCGGTCTTTCGGTCGTCGGCAGCATCGGCGTGCTCGGCGGGCTCTTCGGCAGGCTGATCTGCGGCTGGGCCTGCCCCTTTGGTTTTATCCAGGAACTCCTGCACAAGATCCCCACCCGGAAATTCGGGATTCCGCGCATGCTCTCCTATGGCAAATACATGTTCCTGCTCCTCTTTGTCGTTGTTCTGCCGCTGGTGCTGGTCGATGAATTCGGCACCGGCCATCCCTGGTTCTGCAAGTTCGTCTGCCCGGCAGGAACCCTGGAAGCGGGGCTGCCCATGCTCTTTCTTCAGCCCAACCTCCGCAACACCATCGGCCTGCTTTTTTTCAATAAATTCGTAATCTTGATCCTCTTTCTAATCTGGGCCGTCTTTTCCAGCAGACCCTTCTGCCGAACCACCTGCCCCCTGGGCGCTTTTTACGCGCTGTTCAGCAGAGTCCGGTTGATCAAGCTGCATCTTGATGAAGCAAAATGCACCAACTGCAAGGCCTGCCACCATGTCTGCCCCATGGGGGTTAAATTCAATGAATCACCGGATGACCCGGAGTGCATCACCTGCCTGGCCTGCATGAACAAGGCCTGCAAGTTCGACGCCATCTCTCTGGAAATAGGCGGCATCCCGTTGGCTGTCCCGGACAGGGGCCTGACCCCGGCCAGTAAACAGTAATAACCATTCCGTACCTGGAGGTTTTTCCATGATCCGCCGATTCTGCCTCGGACTCGTTTTTCTGTTAATTTTAGCCTCGACGGCCCACGCGGAAATGGTGAGCATCAGTCACGACAAGGCGAAGATGTATACCGGGCCCGGTGAAAAATTCCCGACCAAATTTGAATTGGGCGTGGGCTACCCCCTGAAGGTGGTCAGCCGCCAGGGCAGCTGGCTCAAGGTGACCGATTTTGAAGAGGACGGAGGATGGGTCAACGCAAAACAGGTTGCCAAAACGCCCTACATGATTGTTGAAGACAAAAAAACCATCATCCGCAACGGCCCCGGAGAAAACCAGCGCGTCGTGGGCAATGCCAACCGCGGCGTAGTTCTGCGGACCATCACGCACAAAAAGGGATGGGTCCAGGTGAAGCATGAATCCGGCCTCACCGGCTGGGTTGAGCGCGACACGCTCTGGGGCTGGTAATCCTCTTCATCCGGCCTGCTGCCAGGCAATTCAATCCGTGCACACAAGGAAGAGCATGAAAATTTTTCGCACCAAAAGCACCACCCCGGACGATTTAGACCATACCGGTCTCCACAAATGCCTCACTGCCTTTGATCTCACCCTGTTGGGGATCGGGGCGATCATCGGCACCGGTATTTTCGTGCTCACCGGCATCGCCGCCGCTACCCAGGCCGGACCCGCCGTGGTGCTCTCCTTTGTCATCGCCGGAATCGCCTGCGCCTTCGCGGCCCTGGCCTATGCCGAACTTGCCTCTGCGGTGGGCGGCTGCGGCAGCGCCTACGGTTACAGCTATGTAGCCTTCGGCGAGCTGATCGCCTGGATCATCGGCTGGGATCTGATCCTGGAATACGGGGTGGCCACCGCCGCCGTGGCCACCGGGTGGGCCGGGTACTTCAACAACGCCCTCACCGCCATGGGCATAGCCCTGCCGGATGCCCTGACCAAGGCTCCCTCGGTGGGCGGGATCATCAATCTGCCTGCGGCAGGCATCGTCCTGATCCTCATGGTCCTACTGATGCTGGGCATGCGGGAAAGCGCCCGCACCAACATGGTCATGGTCTTCGTCAAGCTGCTGACCATTTCGGTGTTCATCGGGGTGGCGGTGTTCCACGTCAACCCGGAAAACTGGAGCCCGTTCATGCCCTTTGGCTGGAGCGGCACCAGCCCGGAAGGCAAACCGGTCGGGGTGCTGGCTGGCGCGGCCATGGTTTTCTTCGCCTATGTGGGCTTTGACGCGGTTTCCACTGCCGCCGAGGAGGCAAAAAACCCGCAGCGCGACGTGCCCTTCGGCATCCTCTTTTCCCTGGTCTTCTGCACCGCCATCTACATCGTAGTCGCCGGCCTGCTCACCGGGATTGTGCCTTACACCCAGCTGAACGTACCCTCGCCCGTGGCCCACTCACTCCAGCTGATCGGGATCAACTGGGCCTCGGCCCTGGTGGCAACCGGCGTCATTGCCGGACTGACCACGGTGATGCTCGTCCTCTATTACGGACTGACCAGGGTGTTCTTCGCCATGTCCCGGGATGGCCTGCTGTCGCCGTTCTTCGCCGAGGTCCACCCCAAAACCAAAACCCCGGTGCGGGTCATCGGCCTCTGCGGCCTGCTCATTTCCATGATCGCCGGGTTCATTCCCCTGGGCGAGCTGGCCGAACTGGTCAACATCGGCACCCTGGCCGCCTTTGTCCTGGTCTGCCTGGGGGTCATCGTCCTGCGCATCAGACAGCCGCATCTGCACCGACCCTTTAAAAACCCGCTCAACCCGGTGTTCCCCCTGCTCGGAGCCTTCTCCTGCTCGGCGCTCATGGCGTTTTTGCCCTGGGTTACCTGGGTTCGCTTCGCGGTCTGGCTGATGATCGGGATTGTCGTCTATTTCTCGTACTCCATCCACCACAGCAAACTGAACAAGCAAGACAGCTGATCTGAAGCCAGACATAGAGCCATTGCGATGGAGGTGTGCCGCGGATGAACACCTTTTTGCATAAATTATTTTCCGGACACCGGCCCAAGCTCGGCGGCCTTGACATCCTCAAGTACATCGGCCCAGGGTTCATCGTCACCGTCGGCTTCATCGATCCGGGGAACTGGGCAGCCAATGTCGCGGCTGGCTCTCAGTTCGGCTACAGCCTGCTTTGGGTGATCACCCTTTCCACCCTGATCCTGATCCTGGTCCAGCACAACGCGGCGCATCTCGGCATCGTCACGGGCCTCTGCCTCTCGGAGGCCGTGGCCAAATTCAGCACCAAACGCTGGAGCGCATTCCTGCTCGGCAGCGCCATGCTGGCCTCCATCTCCACCTCCCTGGCGGAATTGCTCGGCACGGCCATCGGCCTCAACATGCTTTTCAAGGTTCCCATTTATCTGGGCACACTCATGACCGCCGTTGTCGTGGTGGCGGTGGTGCTGGGCAAAGGCTACCGCGCCATCGAGCGCTACATCATCGGCTTTGTCTCACTCATCGGCCTCTCCTTCATCTATGAACTCTTCCTTGCCGAGGTCAACTGGCCTGCCACGGGCAAAAGCCTTTTTGTCCCCTGCGTACCCCATGGCTCCATCATGATCATCATGGCCGTGATCGGGGCGGTGGTCATGCCGCACAACATCTTCCTGCATTCGGAAATCATCCAGAGCCGCCAACTTAATCTGGGCGATGCCGAAAGCATCAAAAAGCACCTGCGCTATGAATATATCGACACCATCGCCGCGATGCTCGCGGGCTGGGCGATCAACAGCGCCATGATCATCATGGCCGCCGCAGTTTTCTTCTCCGGCCACACCGTGGTGACCGAGCTTGCCCAGGCGGAAGAGACGCTAAGACCATTGCTCGGCAACAATGCGGCCCTGATCTTTGCCACAGCTCTGCTCTTCGCCGGGTTCTCCTCCTCCATCTCCTCCGCCCTGGCCGGGGGCAGCATCTTTGCCGGATATTTCGGCGAACCCCTGGATGTGGCCGACAGTCACTCCCGGCTGGGGGTCGTTCTCTCCATCGCCCTTGCCGCCCTGGCAATTCTGTTCCTGACCGATCCCTTCCAGGGCCTGATCTGGAGCCAGGTGGCCCTCAGTATTCAGCTGCCGTGGACGGTTTTCGGGCTCATCATTCTCACCTCGTCTACGCGGGTCATGGGCATCCACCGAAACACGGGCATGGAAAAATGGATGCTGTGGGGGATTGCCGTATTCATTGCGGCCTTGAACGCAATCCTGTTGTACAGTTTTTTCTGATGCAGGATTAAGAGGCTTTGATATTGGACGAAAAAAAAGGGGCACCCATCCGCCATCTTTTGCGCGCGCTCCGTTCCCGGAACTACCGCCTTTTCCTCGCGGGGCAAGGCGTGTCCCTGGTCGGAACCTGGATGCAGTACGTTGCCATGAGCTGGCTGGTATACCGCCTGACCGGTTCTTCCATGCTGTTGGGCGTTGTGGGTTTCACCAGCCAAATCCCGACCCTCTTCATCTCCCCTCTCGCCGGGGTGCTTGCCGATCGCTGGGACCGGCGGCGTCTCCTGCTTGTTACCCAGTCCCTGGCCATGCTGCAGGCGGCCTTCCTTGCCCTTGTCGTTCTCACCGGAGTCGTGCAGGTCTGGCAGATCATCCTGCTGAGCCTGATCCTGGGCATTGTCAATGCCTTTGACATCCCGATCCGCCAATCCTTTGTCGTCGAAATGGTCGATCAGCGCGAGGACCTGGGAAACGCCATTGCCCTCAATTCCTCCCTGGTGAACGGGGCGCGCCTCATCGGCCCGGCCATCGCCGGATTGCTCATAGCCTCGGTGGGGGAAGGAGTCTGCTTTGTCCTCAACGCCCTCAGTTACCTGGCGGTCATTGTGGCGCTTGCCGCCATGCGCATCCCCCAAGCATCCCAGCGCCAGCATCCCAGACGCCATATCCTGCATGAACTCCGGGAAGGGTTTCTGTACGCCTACAACTTTGCCCCGATCCGCAGCATTCTGCTCCTCCTTGCCCTGGTCAGCCTCATGGGGATGCCCTATTCCGTGCTGGTGCCCGTCTTTGCCAAGGATATCCTGCACGGCGGCGCGCACACCTTCGGCTTTCTCATGACTGCCGCAGGCAGCGGCGCCCTGGTCGGCACGCTGTATCTCGCCTCCCGCCAGAGCGTCCGGGGACTGGGCCGGGTGATCGTGCGGGCGACGATCCTTTTCGCCGTCGGCATCGCCGCCTTCGCCCTTTCCAGAAATTTCATCCTCTCGCTGGCCGCGCTGGCCCTGGCAGGATTTGGGGCGATGACCCTGGTAGCCTCTTGCAACACCGTTCTGCAAACGATTTTGGACGAAGACAAACGCGGCCGTGTCATGAGCTTTTTCACCATGGCGTTCATAGGAGTGGCGCCGTTCGGCAGTCTCGGCGCCGGCACGATGGCCGGGATTATCGGCCCACGTGACACCTTGCTGCTTGGTGGCATCGGTTGCTTGGTCGGAGCAGCGGTCTTTGCCAGACACCTCCCGCAAATCAGGGAAAAGGTGCGGCCCATCTATCTGCGCATGGGAATCATCCAGGAAGTGGCGAATGGCTTGGAGACTGCGGCGGAACAACCGCCGTTGCCGGTGAGCGGAGGGCCTGAAGAAGATGGGGCCTTAAAAACCTGAGCAGGGCTGGGGAAGTATCGCTAATTCCCCTTATTATTGCCAGCCGTTTCCTGCCACGGCGCAACCTTCAGCAACAGCAACATCCCCGGCAACGCCAGCAGTGCGCAGAGCAGAAAGAATCCCATCCAGCCCATCATCTCCACCAGCCAGCCGGTGGCGGCGTTGGCGAAGGTGCGCGGCATGGCGGCAAGGCTGGTGAACAGGGCGAACTGGGTCGCGGTGTAGGCGGGGTGGGTGGTGCGGGCGATGAAGGCGACGAAGGCGGCGGTGCCCAAACCCACGCCCAATGCTTCGAGGCCGATGACGATGGCCAGTTGGGCGAGTTCCACACTGGTGATTTCGGCGTGGTATCCCACCGAGGCCAGCCAGGCGAAGCCGAAGATGGAGACCACTTGCACCACGCCGAACAGCCACAGCGCCCGGTTGATCCCAATCCTTACCATCCACAGGCCGCCGAGCAAACCGCCGATGACGGCGGGCCACAGCCCTGCATTCTTGGCGACCAGCCCGATCTGGGTCTTGGTAAAGCCCATATCCATATAAAACGGCGTGGCCAGCGCGGTGCACATGCTGTCGCCGAGTTTATACAAAAACAGAAAAGCAAGAATCAGCAGCGCGCTGTTCCAGCCCCGGCGGGTGATGAATTCGTGAAACGGTTCGACCACCGCTTCGCGCAGGGTCTTGGGCGGTGCGGCGCGGTGCGGCTCTTGCACGACAAGGGTCATGGCCACTCCAGGCAGCATGAACAGGGCAGTGCAGATGAACACCATGTTCCAGGGCAGGAAGTCGGCCAGGATCAGCGACAGCGAACCCGGCACCAGACCGGCGATGCGGTAGGCATTCACATGCACCGCATTGCCGAGGCCCATCTCGCTGTCCGCCAGCAATTCGCGACGATAGGCATCAAGAACAATATCCTGCGTGGCGCCGAGAAAGGCGAGCAGCGTGGCGATCCAGGCGATGGTGTGCAAATCGCTTTGCGGCGAAAACGCCCCCATCGCCGCAATCACCAGCAACAAGCCGATCTGGGTCAATAGCATCCAGCCGCGGCGGCGTCCGAGCAGGGGCAGGACGTAGCGGTCGAGCAGCGGCGACCACAAAAACTTCCAGGTGTAGGGAAACTGAATCAGCGCGAACAGGCCGATGGTTTTCAGATCAACATGTTCGCTGCGCAGCCAGGCAGGCAGGAGGTTGAACAGCAGGTACAGCGGCAGGCCGGAAGAAAACCCGGTGAACACGCAGATCGCCATGCGGCGGGTGAAGAGTTGTTGCCATACGGTCAATTGGTTGTGCGCTGTGCGCTCGCCCTCTTCCACTTGCGGCCCCCACCTGTTGAATAATGTCTCTTTTGGGCAGATTACCCTGGACAATAAGAAACCCGCTTCCCGAAAGAAAAGCGGGTTTCAGGACATCTCCAGACGTTACCAGGCTAATAAGTGGCGAGTAAGTCCGTATAACCGAATCATGCAACAGCTTGTTTATTAATAAAAAACTCTTATGCGAAAAATGCCGACCCACTAAAACCGAGATGTCTCAACGGTGCGGTCGGTCTACGTTTGATATGTCGTTTTGTTAGCTCTTGACTTGATTTGATGTGCGATTTCATTTGCCGGGCCTTTCGAAACGCCTACCAAGTAGGCTTCCGGAAGGGGTGGCATCCGAGAGCGTTAGCCGAACATGCTGCTGGAATTCGAATCCCTTGGTGAAATCTTCGGTCGGAACCATGTCCGAGTTAATGGTGCAGATGTACTGCCCGCCAAGAGTGGTAGTTACCTCGTGAGCACGCTCGAATGCAAGCGCCCGTTGGCGGGCATCTACTGAGTCGTACATCAGGGTGTCATGAATCAGGAAGTCGATGCCTTGCCTGGTTTGCATCTGTAATTGGAGCACAGCAAGGTCAAAGCAGAAGATCTTCATCTTCTCAATGCCCTCGCTGCCGCTTCGCGCAATGTCGACCTGATATTTGTAACCCGTGTCGCCGACGTCAATGACGAGCTTCCCTGGTGATTTGTAAAGCGCTTGAGAATGTTCGTTGAATAGTCGAACCACCGCGGACCACACACTCCTGCGTTGCTCGTGATCCTGCTCTGCAGTCTGGACCAATTCAGCTTTCATCGTTTTAACGTTGCGCTTGGTCGTTTTTAGGTTTTTCATCTCTCTGAGATGGACCTCCACGCGATCAAGCGTTCCCTGCAATGCCATGTGGAGCTCTTGGTGTTTCGTCATCTCCTGTAGGGCTCCATGTGTCTGAAGAACCTGCATCACCTCGGCCCGCAGCTCCGTCAACTCCCGAATTCGCACTTCTCGTTCATCGATGGTTTGTTGAATACGCTTGATCTCAATCTCTAGAAAGTCGCGGCGGTTGGACACGATCGTGTGGTGAAAGATTCTGGACTCGTCCAGGGTACGCTTGACGGCATCAGGAAAGACCAGGCCGGACTCCTCGTAGAGGCGTTCTAGTGACATTGCCGCCGGTGGTTTTTCCTCTTTGATGGACTCCTCATAGCGTGCCAGGCGGCGTCTGTCGACGACGTTGAGATTGACCAGGTTGTGGATTTCCTTGGTCAACCGGTCCGCGTCCTGCTGCACCGACTCGTACTGCGGATGAACCCTGAATGTATTCAGCGCTTGCTTGGCGGCAGCCGTCTTTTGTTCCAGTTGGATGCGCTGAGTTTCAAGTTCACCAACAGTGCCGATTGCGCCTTCCATTGCGCCCGTCTTGATGGCCTTCTCGATGGCTTTGACGCCTTCCTCTTGATCTTTTAGGGCCTGCCAACGAGCTGCATATTCCCAATTCATTCCCAGGAGATAGGCGGTGTGCAACTGAATGTCCCATGTCTTCTGTTGTCGAAAGTGTCGGAAGGGGCTTGTGTAAGCATCTGGCCCACGCCGGACGAAATAGGATATGAGGCTTCGGTAACTAGGCCGGTATGAAAGTTGATCTGTAGAGCCGGGAAGATCAAAAAGTGCCCATCCGAGCAGTGATCGCCATCGATCCGCCTTGAAGACGCGTTCACCGGTTTCCTCGTCATTATCAGGCTGTTCCGGCCAACCTTTTGTGGGGCCATCAATGACGATACGGCTTTGGTCCGCCACCGCCCGCCTTACATTAACCCGATTGCCACCCAGAGTGATTTCGAGCGTGAAAACCCACTGTTCCAGCGGTTCAATCAGCAGCCCCTTGCCCTTGGTTGCACGGCTACCCAAGCAGAAGTCGATGATTTCGATCAGTGTCGATTTGCCAAGGCCATTGCGGGTGTCTTTCTCGGTCGAAACTTCGGAGCGCTCGGCGAGAATGACGTTTAACCCCGTCGTGAAGGTTACGGTATGGAAGGATTGCTGGTTGGCGGACACGCTGTGAATCATGACACCTCCCGTTGGATCATGCCCTGGGAGAGATTTATGACCCCGGTGATGTGCAGTAGGTCCAATGCCAGCACAAAGCGCTCGTAAGTACCAACCGCCCGATCATCCCGCACCTTGCCCCACAGGCTCGTGACGGTTTGTGGTCGTTCCAGGTGACGAAGCACTACGGCACCGACACCGAGCAAGGCTTGGTCTTCTGAAATGTGCTTCGATGGTAGTATCATTTTTCGAATACCTCACATGCTTCGAATAAATGAATCAGCACCGCCAACCCGGCTGACCGCTGAGCTTGCCGTTGAAAGCCCTGTTGGGCAAATCGACACATCAACTCGAACAGCTCACCGCCGTTGACGCCTTCTTTTTTAAGCCGCCAGTATTCCGAAAGGAATCCAGCCTTCAGGCGTTCCGGGAATTCGGTATCGGTTTGTGCCACGTTCTCGATGTATTTTGCCACCTCATTCGCTACTCCTAGACCCATTGCTATGACGCCACGCGCATCATCATCGATATGGTTCTTCTTGATTTTGTCATCCAGCTTGAGCAAAGAGTAGTCGCTGGTGACGACAGACGAATGGATGGTGGTAGCCCACTGTGTTGCCTCCTGCAATTCCGGGAAGCCGACATCTGCAAAGGCGTTGAGCATAGCTTGGCGTACTTTTGCCGCATGCTCTACTTTGATCGCATGGAGCCGTTTGACTGGATAATTATTCTCTCCCTGCGGGAGAGCGTCGATGATGGTGTGGCAGGTTGCGCATAAATAGATCAGATTGTTGTAGTGGTTGCGCTCCTCGTCGGTCATGTTCGGGTCGTAACGTGCGGATCGCTTGCTTTTGTCTTTCCCATCGTGTTCGCCCGCAATATGAGCGGCTTCGCCGACGTTGATGGGGCCACCTGATTCACTATCAGGGGTGAGCCTACAGCCACAACCCGGCAGAGCGCAGACATCCCCACTTCTATAGGCAAGTAGTAATTTGGTTGCGTAGGTTGCACTCATATAATTTTTTGTCCGTTTCTCAAAAAGCAAACTCCATATGCCTATCTCGCCTAAGGGGCTAACGTGGAACCGAGTCTCTTCCGGAACATTGTTGATGTGTCGACGGACCTCTCCCTTGAAACTTGGACCGATTATAATTTACATCCCCTCTTTACCACAGCACTTACCCAGGAACGACTCAAATGAATCACCCTATCAAACCTAAACACCAAACACAACACAGAAAACAAGGCACAAAAAAACCCGCAAACCATTTCTGGCGCGGGTTTTCTTATGTTGTACCTCAAACGGATTGCTCCGCAAAATTAATGGCGGAGAGCGAGGGATTCGAACCCTCGGTAGGACTTTTGATCCTACACTCGCTTAGCAGGCGAGCACCTTCGGCCTACTCGGTCAGCTCTCCACAATTCGTATTTACTTGTTTGTTGGCGGAGGAAGTAGGATTCGAACCCACGGTACTTTCGCACAACGGTTTTCAAGACCGCCGCCTTAAACCACTCGGCCATTCCTCCCTCAAGTCCGTCAGTTATGTACCATTTCGAAAAAGGGCTGTCAATGGTAAGCGTCCCGCAGCACCACATCTGCTTTGTCATCGGCCTGGCCCGCATACCTGATGTATCGCGGACAGGCCTCTTTCGCGCATCTGCGGCACTGCGGGACGCTTACCATGTGTACGGGGGGTAGTCTGTTTTTTTAACGACAGTGCGGCCTTCCTTACCGGACCGCCTCGATAGCCTCGGCCAGCTTTTTGACCCCGATGATCTCCATGCCCTTGACCCCGCCCTTGGGCACGTTGGCCAGGGGGACAATCGCCTTTTTAAAGCCGTGCTTGGCCGCCTCCCGTAACCGCTCCTGGCCGCTGGGCACGGGCCGGATCTCGCCGGACAGACCCACCTCGCCGAAGGCCACCAGCTCCACGGGCAGGGGTTTGTTTTTCAGGCTGGAGAAAACCGCCAGGAGCAGGGGGAGATCGGCGCTGGTCTCGCTCACCCGCACTCCGCCCGCCACGTTGATGAACACATCCTGGCCATAGGTAGCGATGGAGCCGTGGCGATGCAACACAGCCAGGAGCATGGCCAGCCGGTTCTGCTCAAGGCCCACCGTGACGCGGCGAGGGTTTTCGCTGTGGCTGTCGTCCACCAGGGCCTGCATCTCCACGAGCAGAGGGCGGCTGCCCTCCCAGATCGCCATGACCACGCTGCCGGGCATGGCCTCGGCGTTGCGGGATAAAAAGATGGCCGAGGGGTTGGATATCTCGCGCAGCCCCTTGTCGGTCATGGCGAAAACCCCCAGCTCGTTCACTGCGCCGTAGCGGTTCTTCACCGCCCGCATCACCCGGAAACGGGAATCCCCGCCGCCTTCGATGTAGCAGACCACGTCGATGATGTGCTCCAGCACCCTGGGTCCGGCCAGATCGCCGCTCTTGGTGACATGCCCCACCAGGAAAATGGCAACGCCGGTCTGCTTGGCGAACTGGGTGAGCAGGGCGGCGGACTCCCGCACCTGACTGACGCTGCCCGGCGCGGACTGGCTGTCCGCAACCTGCATGGTCTGGATGGAATCGATCACCAGAACCTCAGGCCGTTCTTTCAGCGCGGTGGCGCAGATATCCTCCACCCTGGTCTCGGCCAGCAGGAGCAGGGCCTGATCCGGCAGGCCGAGCCGCCTGGCCCGCATGGCAATCTGCTGGAGCGACTCCTCGCCCGTCACATAAAGGCATTTGCGGGTAAGGCTCAGGTTGCAGCAGACCTGGAGCAAGCCGGTGCTCTTGCCCACCCCCGGATCGCCGCCGATGAGCACCACCGAGCCCGGCACCAAGCCGCCGCCCAGCACCCGGTCCAGCTCGCCCATGCCGGTGGAAAAACGGACCAGCTCATCTTTGCCCACCTCGGCCATGGTCTGCACCTGGGCCAGACTGCCGGAATAGCCCTGAAACCGACCCGCCGCCGCGGACGCAGGCTGCTGTTCAGCCAGGGTGTCCCAGGCGCCGCAGCCTTCGCACTGCCCGGCCCATTTCGTGAACACCCCATTGCAGGTGCGGCACACATACGATATTTTCTCTTTCGCCATCCTTCCCTCGCCGCCTTTCCTTTTATCTTTTGCCTTCCAGAGCCTTGCGCACCGTTTCGGCCAGCGCCCGCATGGTCAGGGGCTTCATGATGAAATGACGGACCCCCATTCCCCCGGCCGTTTCTTCGTCGATTGCCGCGCTGTATCCGGTGCAAAGGATCACCGGCAGCTCGGGCCGGATTTTCCGAACCTCCTGGACAAGCTGCACCCCGGACATCTTGGGCATGGTCTGGTCGGTGATCAGCAGATCAAACTCAGCAGGGTGGCGGCAAAATTCTTCCAGGGCCTCAAGAGGCTTGGTTCTGGCCGTCACCCGGTAGCCAAGCCCGAAAAGCATGGCCTTGCCCATCTCGGCAATGCTTGTTTCGTCATCAACGAAAAGAATCCGCTCCTGGCCGGAAGGAAGCGACCATTCCTGCGCACTTTCTGCCACGGCTGTACCCTTGCCGATCTGCGGCAGATAAACGCGGAAAACCGTACCGCTCCCCACGGCGCTTTCCACCTGCACCATGCCGCCATAATTTTTGACAATGCCATGCACCACCGCCAGTCCCAGGCCTGAGCCCTTGCCCACCCCCTTGGTGGTGAAATACGGATCAAAAATACGGGAGAGAATTTCCGGCGTCATACCCGGCCCGGTGTCGCGCACGCTGAACAGCACATATTGCCCAGGCAGCAGGTCGGCTTCTCCTGCAAGCTCACCTTCATCCAGCTCCACATTTTTCATGGCCACGGTCAGGACACCTCCCGCCGCCTCCATGGCATGAAAGGCGTTGGTGCAGAGATTCACCACGATCTGGTGGATATTCGTGGGATTGGCCAGGATGGCGCCACAGTCCGGATCAATATTCTCGCGGATTTCAATGCTCGCCGGAATCGAGGCCCGCAGAAACTTGAGCGCCTCCTTGACAATGGGCCTGGGCGAGATCAGACTCCGCTCCTCCCCGCCTTTCCGGCTGAAGGCCAGAATCTGCTTCACCAGATCTTTGGCCCTTAGCCCGGCCAGGAGAACCTGCTGAATATCGGTTCCGGCGCTGCCAGCCTCTTGGGGCAGACTTCTTTTCGCCATCTCGGCATAACCGATGATGGCGGCAAGAATATTGTTGAAATCATGGGCAATCCCTCCGGCCAGGATGCCCAGGGCCTCCATCTTCTGGGCCTGTCGCAGCTGCTCTTCCAGTTGCTTCCTGCCGCTGATGTCATGGCAGATGGCAATGATCTCCAACTGCCCGTCGCTGTGCACCAGCGTGGCATTGATTTCCACAGAGGTGAACTCTCCTTGGCCATCGACATAATCGATTTGCAGGTGGCGGATAAAGCCCAGCCTGGCGCATTCCTCAACCGCCTCCCGGTTCCTGGCCAAATCGTGGGCCGCGGTCCACTCGAGCACTCGGCGGCCCAAAATCTCGGCTGGATCTTCGTGTCCGGTCAAGCGCACATACTCCTGATTGGCATCCAACACCCGGCCCTCGCCATCTATCTTTACAAAGCCGGTGCCGGTGGTTTCGATCAGAACCCGGTATTTTTCCTCGCTTTTGCGCAGGCCGTCTTCCATGGCCCGTTGCTCGGCCAGCATCTGGTTTGCCGCCTTGGCCAAAGACCGGAACTCGACAAAATGGAGGCCTGCTGTCTCCATTTCCACCTTTTCCCGAGCCGCCTTGTCAAAAAAGGTCTCAAAGGCGGCAAAAGCCTGCTGGATTCTCCCTGCCATTTTGCGGACAACCAACAACCCCGCCAGGAGAGCCGCAAGCATCAACAACAGACCCAGGCCGACAATCTTGACAATCTCGTGCCGCAACTCCCGCCGGGCTCCGACGCTGGCAGCCTCAAGATCGTCAAGATAGACTCCGGCCCCCACGTACCATTGCCAATCCTTAATCCCCCGCACATAGCTGAGTTTCAAGGAGTTGCGCTCTTCGCCCAATTTCGGCATCACATACCAGAGAAACCCGCCTTCCTTCCGGGCCAGGGCGATGGCTTCCTCCACAATCTTCACCCCGTTGGCGTCGGTCACCCCGAGCATATTCCGGCCCTTGGCCGGGTAGGTCAAGGCAAGCCCGTCCCACTGCCCGGCAAAGACATAGTCGCCCTCTCCAAAACGCATATTTTCAATGCGCTCCAGCGCCTCGACCTTGACCTCCGCCTCGGTGTCGCCCAGGTATTCGCCCGCCCCGATGAAACAGTCAAGCTGCGGCAGATATTTGATAAAGGAAATCTTCTCGAACTCCCGGTCCGGGGGGAACCCCGGCTTTGGCCAACGGTAGGAGATAAAACCCTCCCCCTTGCTCCGGGCAAGCGCGATCATCTCCCGGATTACGAAGGTGCCCTCGGTATCCTGCATGGTCAGAAGGTTTTTCTGCTCAAGTTCCGGTTGGACCGCATGGAGCAACACCGTGCCATCCATGGCAAAGATGAAAAAATAGCCCCTGCCGTTATTAAACCGCTGCTTGCGCAGAGTCTCACGCACCAGGCGATGGAGTTCCTGTTTGCTGTGCGAGCCTTTGCTGATCTCGCAGATGTGGCTTACTGCCCCATGGGCGTCCCGGACCCTGGACTCAAGCCCCCCCTGCACCCTGGCCCGAACTTGATTTTTCTTGAACTCGATATGAGATACCGCCTCGGCGACCTCCGTTTCAAGCTGCTTCTTGCGCGCCTCGATCTGCCTCCCCCAGAGCGCATCGACCTCGCTCCGGTAGCGGCCATACTCATGTACGACTTCAACGCCGCCAAGGACCAGGACCAATCCGACAACCACCAGCGACATGGTGACCAGCAGTTTTCTGGCAATGCTATTCGCGGGAAGAATCATTAACCGCCCCCATGGTGAAACATTTTCGCCACATAATTATTCAGACAAGCCGGGCCAACACCTGATTGGCCACGGGCAGACCTGCCTTGGTAAGACGCAGGCTGTCTTTGCTAACCGCGACCAGCCCCTGTTGCTGCAAATTCTCCAGTATTTTCCCATAATAGCCCGGCGGCGTCAAACCAAACTGCCGGTGCAGCCGGGCAAAAGAAACCCCTTGGATCATCCTCAGCCCCATGACCACGCTTTCCCGGAATCTGGTCGCCAGCGACAGGCATTCGCCCTCGGCCAGCGGGAGTTCTCCTTTTTGGACCAGCCCGGCAAACTCCTCGGGCTCCTGCACCGTGCCGAACCTGAACCCGGACAGACAGGAGACCGCCCCGGCCCCCAGGCCAAGATAGGCCCCGTTTCGCCAGTAGTTGAGGTTGTGGCGACACTCCCGGCCCGAGGCAGCGTAGTTGGAGATCTCGTAGCGCTCCAGTTCGGCCTGGGCCAGAAACGCATGGGTGAGTTCGGCCATGGCCAGGATCTCCTCCTCGCCGGGCAGGATCAGTTCGCCCCTTTCCACCAACCGGGCAAAAGGGGTTCCCTCCTCGATGGTCAGCTCGTAGCAGGCCAGATGCTCCGGCGCATGGGCCAGGGCCTGGGCCAGACTGTCCTGCCAATCCGCTATGCTCTGGCCGGGCAGGCCGTACATCAGATCCAGATTGATATTGGCAAACCCGGCCCGCCGGGCGGCCCCTATGGCGGCGTCTGCCTCGGCCATTGTGTGACTGCGGCCAAGCCCGGTAAGCAACCGGTCGGAAAAAGCCTGCACCCCGAGGCTCAAGCGGTTGACCCCGGCCCGGCGCAAGGCCGTCAGCGCCTCCACCGTGACGGTGTTCGGGTTGGCCTCCACCGTGATCTCGGCAGCTTCCATAAAGTTGAAGGATGTAAGGCACAAACGAACCAGGTCGGCCAGCTCGCTCCCCGCATAGATGGTCGGGGTGCCGCCGCCGATGAACAGGGTGGAAAAAATCCGCTCCCGGCACCACTGCTGCCCGGCCCAATGACGGACCTGACTGGACAACGCCGCCAGGTATGCAGCCGGAGGCGACTGGCAGGCATAGGAGTTGAAGGAACAGTAAGCGCACCTGCTCTTGCAGAAGGGGATGTGGAGATAGAGGCCGGGCGGCTCTTCGCCGCTGGCGGGGGTGAAGTCGGGCTCTGGCACCGTCAATCTCCGGCGATAAGCGCCCGGCCCTGACGGCGGATATCCTCCAACAGCCCATGGTCGACGAAACTGAAAGGCTGCTCAGCCTCCCCCACGATGAGATGATCCAGAAGCTGAATCCCGGCAAAACCCAGAGCGATGAAGAGATGGCGGGTGAGCCGGGTATCCTCCGCCGAAGGGATCAGGCTGCCGGAAGGATGGTTGTGGGCGATGACCACCGAGGCGGCATGGTGCTCCAGGGCCATCTTGATCAATTCACGGGGATGTACGGTGTTACTGGCCAGGGTTCCTTCCGCCACCAGTTGGGTGTCGATGATGGCAAGGGAGGCGTCGAGAAAAACCGCTGTCAGCACCTCACGCTTGAGACCGCGCATGCTGTGGACCAGATATTCCCCCACTTCGCGGGAGGAGCGGAGGTATTCCTTGCTCACCAGCCGCTGCCGCAAGTAGCGCCGGGCCACGGCCTGAACAAAGTGCAGGGCAAATCCGTTCTTCGGCCCGATGCCTTCAATCAGCTCAAGCTCGGCCTGGCTTGCGTCCAGGGCCTGGGCCAGGGTGCCAAACTGTTTGAGCAGGAGGCGGGCGGTCTCCTTGCAATCCTTACGCGGGGTGCCAAGGGACAGCAGCAACTCCAGCACCTCGGCGTCGGTAAAGCCGTCCAGGCCGTGGTCCAGAAACCTGTCCCGCAACCGCTGCCGGTGGCCGTCGCCTTTTTTCTGCCAGTCGGTTTTATCCATGCGTGGCTACAAACTCCGGGAGGTTTTCACAGATACGATGGCACGTGACGTAAATTCCCCATTGGCACGCAGCCGAGCACCGGAGAGGCTGCCGAAAAGGGGATTTGCACTGTTTGAGGCGCAGCCGAGTTTGCAAAGCCCCGGCAGCATCAAGGAGCGCAGGGCATCCCGCCTGCGGCGGGACAAGTGCCGGGGTGCCCTTTCTTTTTCGTTCTTTTTCTTTGGGCACGCAAAGAAAAAGGACAATCCCTACTCCGCCAGCGCCTTGACAAACAACTCGTTGGCCAGCCCAGGATTGGCCTTGCCCCCGGTCTGCTTCATCAGCTGGCCCACGAAAAAGCCCATGACCTTGGTCTTGCCCTCCCTGAACTGCTCCGCCTGCTCGGGATTGGCCGCAATGATCTCTTGAACGATGGCCATAATCTCGCCCTGGTCGCTCATCTGCACCAGACCCTTCTCCTTGACCACACTCTCCGGGTCCTTGCCGGAGACCATCATTTCCTCGAACACGGTCTTGGCGATCTTGCCGCTGATGGTGCCTGCGTCGATCATGGCCAGGAGCGCAGCCAGATTCTCGGGAGAGACCGGACACTGGCTGATATCCATGGCCTCCTCACCCTTCATCAACCGCATCAGCTCGGTCATCAACCAATTGCCGAGCTTCTTGCCGTTTGGATACCGGGCCAGGGCCGCCTCAAAATAATCGGCCAGCTCCTTCGATGAGGTGAGCACCGAGGCGTCATTGTCCGACAGGCCCAGCTGTTCGCAAAAGCGGCGTTTCCGGTCATCGGGCAGTTCGGGCAGGGTGGCGCGGATCTCCTCGATCCAGGCCGCGTCGATCACCACCGGCACCAGATCGGGATCGGGAAAGTAGCGGTAATCGTGGGCCTCCTCCTTGGAGCGCATGGAGTTGGTCACGTTGCGGTCCGCATCCCAGAGCAGGGTTTCCTGGATGATCTTGCCCCCGTCCAGCAGTAGATCGCGCTGGCGGCGCACCTCAAACTCCAGGGCCTTCTGCACGTTTTTGAAGGAATTCATGTTCTTGAGTTCGGTGCGGGTGCCCAACTCCTTCTGGCCCACGGGCCTGAGCGAGATATTGGCGTCGCAGCGGAAGCTGCCCTCCTGCATGTTGCCGTCGCAGATGTCCAGATAGCGCAGGATGGCGTGCAGCTTCTTGAGATAGGCCGCAGCCTCTTCCGGCGAACGGATATCCGGCTCGCTGACGATCTCGATGAGCGGGACCCCGGTGCGGTTGAGGTCCACATAGCTCACCGGCTCGCGCTCATCGTGGATCAGCTTGCCCGCGTCCTCTTCCATATGGATGCGGGTGAGGCCGATTTTTCTGGTCTGGCCATTCGCCTCCACCTCCACCCAGCCGTGCTCGGCAATGGGCAGATCGAACTGGGAGATCTGGTAGCCCTTGGGCAGATCGGGATAGAAATAGTTCTTGCGGGCAAACTGGTTCAGCGGGCCGATGGCGCAGTTGGTGGCGATGGCCATCTTCATGGCGTACTCCACCACCGTTTTATTCAGCACCGGCAGCACGCCTGGCATGCCGAGACAGACCGGGCAGGTGTTGGTGTTGGGCGGGTTGCCGAAGGCGGTGGTGCAGCCGCAGAAAATCTTGCTCTTGGTTTTGAGCTGGGCATGGACCTCAAGGCCGATGACGGTTTCAAATTCCATGGTGTTCTCTCCCTTATCCGTGCCCGGCAGCGGGATACAACCGCCGGTCAGTGTGTCTCTTTTCCTTTCCGCACCCAGGCTTGCATCCGGGTCAGTTCCTGCTCCCAACCGGAGCCGATCCGCAGTGCAAGAAACATCCCGAACAGCTGGTCCACGGTGCGCACCACCATCTCGTGCAGGCCGACGTGTTCAAGCAGCCTGCCTTCCACCGCTTCGGGGTCGTTGCCCTCTTCGGCGGAGCCCATGGTCTTGGGCGGCTTGACATTGCGGAACTCCATGAGGGTGGCCTTGAAGGAAAGATTCCACTCATACTCCCCCCGGGTCAGCAGCATTCGGGCCTGCTCCAGCTTTTTGCCCATGGCCAGACCGGTGCGCGCCTCCTGGAGCTCGGTCATCAGCCCCCGGCAGATCAATTTTTCGCGGTTCTCGCCTTCGCCGTACTCAAGCATCATGTGCTTTTCAAAAACCAGCTGGATATCCTCCCCAGCCTCGGGAAGAAAGATGGTGCCCCCCCGCTCCTCGCTTTTGAACCAGAGCCAGGTGAGAAACTCCTGGCCCACAAATCGTTTTTCATCAATAAGATCAACTAAATCCATGCGCGTAATGCCTCTGGGGATTCAAATAAAGGTGGTCTCGCAAAAATGGAGAAAAACCACCGGTCCGTAACGCCAAATCAAAGAGTACACAGCAATAACCGTTGTAATCGCGGCTTGTTGCGATTTCAACAAATGAAGATTGCAGGGGTGATGCCGGCCAGGGCCTCGCGGCCTGGGGCGTCGAGCAGGTGTTCGGCGGTGAGATACGGCACCTGCAGCATCAGACTGAGATCAAAGGTTTGCTTGAAAAATTCCTCCAGCAGCTCCTGGGCCTTCTGGCTGGTGGAAAAAAACAGCACCGTCCCCTCGGCCAGGTTCCAGCAGAGGTCATACACCGCCGGGGTCGGCGCCGCCTTTTTCATCAGCATCAGCTTAACGCTCTCCTTGATCTCCACCCGGTGAGCCCTGGCCAGCTTGGGAATCTGCCGCGCTTTTTTGAGCCGTTCCTCTTCCTTGAGGCAGAACTTGTTGAGCACCTTGGGCGAGACCCGCCGCTCATCCACCCGCAGGGAAAGCACGACATGGTCCGCCGCCGCGTACGAGGCATAGGCAAACTCGCTGTCGAACATGTTCAAGACGGATACCCAGCCCACGGAGCGCTCTTCGTAGCTCTCGTCAATATCCCGGAAGGAATTCCGGGCAATCCGCTCGGCGGCGAACTCCCAGAAATTCGCGGGCAGCTCCCCTTCCACCGCATAGCGGACAAAACTTGCCGATCTGGCCAATAACCCCATGGCGCACCCAAAAGTAAATAGTCACCCCAAAAGCCCTGCTCTGCGCAGAAGCTCCATCTTAATCCGCAACAAATCAGAAGATATAGCAGACCCTCGCCAGCGTCACAAGCTATTTAAGCGACAAAGCCCCAGCAGGAAAACCCCAATAATCACACAAGCTCATGACGTTATCCGGCAGACTGACCGGGAAGAAGTCGAGAACAAAAAAGGAGTGACTATCGAGCCTGGTGCCGGAAAAGAGCCTAACTGTTCAGCAGTGCCGCAGATGCGCAAAAGAGGCCTGTAAGCCATAGCCAGCCTATGCGAACAGGCCGATGACAAAGCAGATGCGGTGCTGCTGGACAGTTACAAAAAGGAAAAAGAAGACAGCAAATACTTGACACAGAAAACCGACTGTTGTAAAAGTGCCTTTTCCTACAGGTTGGGTCGTTAACTCAGTCGGTAGAGTATCTGCCTTTTAAGCAGAGAGTCGCGCGTTCAAGTCGCGCACGACCCACCATTTTCTGTACGGATATTTGTCCCCATCGTCTAGCCCGGTCCAGGACACCGGCCTTTCACGCCGGCGACACGAGTTCAAATCTCGTTGGGGACGCCAGAAATTCTAAAGGGAATCAACTAATTAGTTGGTTCCC
>Ga0334722_10001926_pt1 | contig 24522 bp, 6 predicted proteins | sample C3_bottom_MG_FD_207210 | JGI IMG/M metagenome (GOLD analysis project Ga0334722, IMG submission 207210) | Sediment microbial communities from Yellowstone Lake, YNP, Wyoming, USA - C3_bottom | ecosystem: Environmental > Aquatic > Freshwater > Lake > Sediment | place: USA: Wyoming | collected... | reverse complement strand
GGTGCTGCCGCTTCAACGGTGAACAATTCCGGGGTGCAAACGTCTTCTTTGGCGCTCGCTCTTGGGCCGGTTTCAAAGAGTTCTTCGCAAGGGTCGCAGACGTCTCGAACTATTGAAGGAACGCGCATGATCAGTGCAGTGTGCGGATCAACGATTAATGCGTGTTGTGATATTACATCACCTGGCAGTTATTTGCTGAACGTGAGCATCAGTGCGGGAACTACTTGTATAACGATTAGTGCAAACAATGTTGTTTTTAATTGTAATGGCTCTACTATTAACTTTTCAAGAACCGGGTCGGGATTTGGAATTAATGTTGGTACTGGTGCGGGGATTGCAAATGTGACGATTGAAAATTGTAATGTGACTCAAGCGAATTCAAGTGTTACGTCAAGTATTCCGATTGAGTTGTTTAAGGTGAACGAAAGCGAGGTACTTAATACGAGCGTGTTTACGGCCGGCGTGCTCACCAGTCCGGGTATTAAAGTAGAAGGCCCGTCAAGGAATACGCGCATTATTAATACGAATGCAACGGCGGGAGCAGATGCGGGAATCTCTGTGTCGTCGTCTGCCGTGAACGTAACGCTAATTGGTGATAGCGCGTCTGGTACTCACGGGTTTGCTTTTGAAGGAACGGGATCAGGAGACTTATCAGAAGAAACCATACGCGATAGTGTTGGTCAAGGAACTACTAGTGGTTTTCGTCTTGTTCTGATAAATAATTCTGTGGTGGTGAACAGCACAGGTATTTCGTCGAGTGGTGCTGCGTTTGTTCTAGGTGGGGACAATATTACGCTTATCAACTCGACGGGGCGGACAAACACAGGAGTTGCACTGTCGAGTAGTGTATCGCCTGTCAGTAATAGCAGCTTTTCAAATGTTACTCTTGAATCAAACAGCACGTGGTTGGCGATGGGTTCAGGTTCAACAAGGAATACGCTGAGTAATATGACATTTGCTTCAACGAACGGGAGTATTCGTATCTTGAATGTAACAACCATTCCTGAGTCAACAACGGTTGATGTTGCACATCTGAATACATCAACGAATCACTCTTTCTTGAACGCTTCGAATCTTTCGTTCTTGAATGTTTCCGCGCAGATTACTTTGGATAATTTGCCGTTCACAAATCCGCGTATGTTGGTTGATGGGAATGATAGCAATAGTTTTGTGGTGTGCAGTAGTCCGCAGTGTGTGCAGCAGAGTTATAATGGATCGACGTTCGTTTTCAATGTCTCGCATTTCACAAGTTATGCGGCTGCTGAGACGGGGGCGTGTCCGGGTGCGATTACGGTGAGTACGAATTTGACGCAGAATGTTTCTGCAAGCGGCACGTGCGTGACGATTGCTGCAGCGAATGTTGTGCTTGATTGCAAGGGTTTCACGCTGACGTGGAACACAGGCGGTGGGAGTGGCGGCGATACGGGCGTGCTGATATCAACGAGTGCAAGCAATGCGACGGTGAAGAATTGTGTGATGGTTGATGGTTCTTCGGGCAGCGGGTCGGGTGCGATAGGGGTGTCGGTGACGGCAAGTAATGCGGTGATTCGCAATAACTCCATTCAGGTTTCTGGTTTGACGACGAATTATGGTGTGGATTTGGAGAGTAGCGTGGGGCTGCAGGTAGATAATGTATTGGTCGAGAATAACAGTATTTTCTCGAATGGTACTACGGGCAACGAGGGTATTCGTTTGGGTACTGATGGGGGAACGACGTCGAGCAACAACACGTTTAGGAATAACGTGGTTGTTGCGCAGGGGACGGGTGGAACGAATATAGGAATAGATGTGATGCCTTCTGCAGGATCAACTGCGTCTTTTATTCTGAACAATTCTGTTCGCGCGAATGGGACTACGGGAAATATCGGGATTCAGGTTTTTGCTATCGGGGGTCAGCATCAGATCGCGAATAACACCGTGGTGGCTGATGGAACGGTTAGCACTCGCGGGATTTTGGTGACGTTCAACACGCAGACGACAGAAGGGGGCAGTGTCACGAATAATTCTGCGTCGGCGAATGGGGCGTCGAGTTATGGCATTCGCGTTGAGCGCTCGCATAATTACGTGTTCGACAGGAATACGGTTTTTGCGTCGGGGAATGCAAGTTATGGTGTTTCTTTGGGAACGGCGAATGTGACGGTGAATAATACGGTTTTGACGGGTTCGTCTGGTTGGGTTTTTGACGAGCAGACGGTGAGTCCGAGCAACCAACGAAGTAATTTTACGAATACGACGTTTTCTACGGGTAATGGGAGCATTCGGTTCGCGGGAACAATCGCGTTTGTTGATAATGTGACGCTCAATCAATCAGATTTGAATGTGTCATCGAATCGCGCGTTCCTGAATACCACGGCGTTTTCTTTCCTCAATACGAGTGCGCAGATCACGTTGCGTAATTTGAATGCCACGTCGCATAGTGCAAGGGTTGATTTTGCAGATACGGGCAGTTTTGTTGCGTGTGATGCATCGAATTGCACGGTGGTGAGTGATTCTGCGGGGACGTTTGTGTACAATGTCACTCATTTCACGCGTTATTCGTCGTCAGAAGTAGGAGTGTGTCCGGGGTTGATTACGGTGAACACGAATTTAACGAGTAGTGTTTCTTCGAACGGGACGTGTGTGTCATTTGGAGCGAATAATATTGTGCTGGACTGTCAGGGTTTTACGATGACGTATGATTTGGCGGGGAATAGTTCGGGGGTTATTCGTAATGTGGGTGTTTTGGCGAGTGTGAGGAATAATGTGACGGTTCAGAATTGTGTGATTGTTGATGGGAATGCGAGCGGGTCGAATGGGTTTGGTGTGTTTTTGAATTCGACGGGGAACAGTACGGTGACGAACAATTCGATTCGTACGAATGGGACGAGTGATAATTATGGGGTGTATGTGTTGACTGTGGGAAGTAACACGGTGAGTAATAATTCTATTTTTGCGAGTGGGACGACGCTTCTTAATGTAGGGGTGTATTTGGATGGTGCTTCGAGGAATGTGGTGCGGGGTAATGTGATTCGTACGAATGGGAGTGATGATAATATTGGTGTTGATGTGGTTGGTGTGGGTGCGGGGAATAATACGCTTGGCAATAACTCTATTTTCACGGATGGATCGACAAATTTCAACTTTGGGATTTTCTTAACTTCGGCTCCGGGGAATGTGGTTGTGGGTAATGTGATTGTGACGAATGGTACGGATAGTAATCAGGGTGTGCGCGTGGTGGGTGTTTTGGCTGCGAATAATACGATTACAAATAATTCGATTGCGACGCGGGGTTCGAGTAGTTCTAACGTTGGAGTGTTTTTGAGCAGTGCTCCTGGGAATTTGGTGGCAGGTAATTTGATTCAGACGAATGGTACGGCGAGTAATTATGGGGTGCATGTTGCGGGTGGGGTGAATAATTCTGTTTTCAATAATACGATTGTTTCAACGGGAACCGGCACTGCGAATTATGGTGTTATTGTGAGTAGTGCGAGTGCGAATTCGGTTGCGAATAATGTGATTCGTGCGAATGGGACAACTGATAATTATGGAATTTATGTGGATGTTTCGTCGTCGAATAGTTTTGCGAATAATGTGGTTCAGACGAATGGTTCGACGAATAATTATGGGATTTTCATTTCAGGTTCGGCTTCGTCGAATAATTCGGTTGATAATAATTCTATTTTTGCAAGTGGGACGAGTGTGGGTAATGTTGGGGTGTATGTGTCGAGTGCGCCAAGGAATGTGGTGACGCGTAATGTGATTGTGACGAATGGTACGGGGACGAGTTTTGGTATTCGTGTTCAGGTGGCGGCTTCGGTGAATAATACGTTCAGGAATAACGTTATTACGGCGCGGGGTGGTGGGACAAGTGATGGGGTTTTGGTTGATGCGGCGATTAATAATTCGTTCAGCAATACGACGGTGCTTGCTGCGTCGGGGAATCAGGTTAATTTAACGTCGACTGCAACGGGGAATATGTTTGATAATACGACGTTGAATGGGACGACGACGTGGATTGTTTCTGATGTGTCGAGTGTGGGGAATAATTTTACGCGTACGTTGTTTAATTCGCCGCTGGGAAGTATTTTGATGATTAATCAGACAACGGTTCCTGCGAACGTAACACTTTCAATGGCAAAACTGAATACGACGTTGAATCGTTCGTTTGTGAACGTGAGCAATCTTTCGTTCTTTAACGTGTCTGCGCAGATTACGTTGCACGGTTTGAGTTTTTCGAATCCGCAGGCAGCAGTTGATGCGAATGACACTGGGGTGTTTGTTTCGTGTGGCTCGCCGCAGTGTGTCGCTCAGAGTTACAATGGAAGCACGTTCGTCTTCAACGTGACGCATTTCACGAGTTATGCGGTTTCTGCAGGTTCTTCGTGTCCGTTGAACGTATCAACAAGCACAACGCTTACGGAAAATCTATCGTGTCCGGGCACTGCGGTGAATATTACTGCAAATAATGTGGTGTTTGACTGTAATGGGTTTGTCATTAATTATTCTTCGCAGGTTGCAGGGAATGGTATTTTGGCGTTTAATCAGTCGAATGTGACCGTGAAAAATTGCAAGGTGCTCGAGACGAATCTGAGCATTTCATCTGAGTCAAGCGGGATTCGATTTAATGGGGTGACTGCAAGTTTGATTCAGAATAGTTCGGGGAATGCAACGGGTTCGGCAAGTCATGGAATCATGCTTGATAATCAGTTCGGGACAGGGGGCGAAGGGAATAGGCTTCAGGATGTGTTGGGGCAGGGAAGTACGTTGTCAGGATTTTTCATTGCAGGGCAGACGCATTTGTCTGCCGTGAATGTGATTGGGATAAGTATTAATGATAGCGCATTCGGTGTGCAAACAACTGGAAATAGTTCGTTCACAAACGTGACGGGTGTTGGTGGGGTTGCCGCGGTATTGGATTCAGGTAGCGAGAATAATAATTTCACGAATGTGAACGCAAGCGGCGGGCTTTTGGGAATTGATTTCGTGAGTTCGAATGATCGTTTGGTGAACGTTGTTGCGAGCGCAAGTGGCTCCTTCGGAGTGGGATTTGAGCTGAATGGTAATTCGAATACCGTTGTGAACGCGACGGTTTTCGACTCAGATGGGACGGGAATGGATATCGCAGGGGGTTATAATACGATAGTGAATAGTTCGGTGTCGAGTAATTCAAATGCGGCGTTGCGCTTGGCGCAAGCGAATGGCACGTTCATGAATAATGTGTTCTCGAGTAACTCAAGTTTTGGTTTGACGACGACGTTAAGTCCGCGCAATAACACGTTTGTGAACAATACGTTCTCAAGTGCGAGTGGTATTGTGCTGAATCTTATTTCTGCGAATAATATTTCTTTTGTGAACACGACGCTGCGCACGAATGGGACGTGGGTGAAGACGGACAGTGCGAGTTCATCGAATAATTTGACGAATACGTTGTTCCAAAGCAATGAGGGGAGTATTTTTGTGATAAATACGACGACTATCCCTGCAAGTTTGAATGTTTCAATGGTTAGGTTGAACACATCGCTCAATCGTTCATTCATGAACGCATCAAATCTCTCTTTCCTCAATGTTTCTGCGCAGGTCACGTTGCATGATTTGAACTTCACGAATCCGCGGGTGGTCGTTGATGTGAATGACAACAATGTATTCGCCGTGTGCAGTGCTCCTGATTGTGTGAATGTCAGCTACAACGGTTCTACGTTTGTCTTCAACGTGACTCACTTTACGAGTTATGCGGCATCTGAGAGTGCGGTCTGTCCATTAAATATCGCATCGAGTACAACGCTCACGGAGAATGTGTCGTGTCCGGCGACTGCGATAAACATCCTTGCGAATAATGTGGTGTTGGATTGTGCGGGGTTCACGATTAGTTATGCGAATAGTGTGGAAGGGTTTGGGGTTAATAGTACTGATAGGAGTAATGTCACGATTAAGAATTGTAATATTAGTAAGACGAGTGGTGTGGGGTCTCCATCACATGGCATTTTCCTTCAGGGGGGTTCTGGTCATGTGGTTTTGAACAACTCGGTGAATTTGAGTGGTAGTCTTGGAATTGACGTCGTCTCGGTTGTGAATGTCTCGCTTCTCAATAACATTGTCCGCGCGACCGGTCAAGCCGCAATCTTTTTGACTGGTTCGAATGAGAGTGTGCTTTCGAACAATAATGCGACGAGTGATATTTCAGGAATCTTCCTTTCTGCTGGTTCGAATAACAACGTGCTTACGAATAATACGGGAACGGGTGATCATGGTATTGACATTAGCACGAGCTTGAATAATGTGTTGGTGAGTAATACGGGAATAGGTCCTACGAGTAATATTGGTATTGCGCTTACTGATGCCAATAATTCTGTGTTGGTGAATAATACGGGTACGAGTGGCAGCCTTCAGGGTATTCGTCTTATTAGATCGAATAATAACACGTTGACGAATAATACGGGATCGAGTGGTAGCAGTGGTCAGGGTATTCGCCTAGAGACGAGTTCGAATAATAATATTCTGGTGCAAAATAATGGGACGAGTAGCACTGATGATGGTATCTTACTTACCACCAGCAGTTCGAATAATACGTTGACGCGCAACAATGGGACAAGCAGCACGGGTGCTGGCATCTCGCTCTTTGGCAGTGGGAACAACAATGTGTTGGTGAATAATACGGGTACGAGCGTCACCGGTCATGGTATTGTGGCTACGAGTTCGAATAACACTTTGTCAGGTAACAGGGGATCAAGTGGTAGTGGTCAGGGTATTCGTATCGCATCTGGCGCGGAAAACAACACTCTGACGAGCAATACGGGAACGAGTCTCACGGGTGTCGGTATTTCGCTCTTTGGTAGTGCGAAACATAATGTGCTCGTGAATAATGCGGGTACGAGTAGCAGTGGTCAGGGTATTCGCATTGACACGAGTTCGAGCAACAACGTCTTGATGAACAATACGGGAACGAGTCTCACGGGTGCGGGCATTTTCTTCATCGCCAGCGCGAATCATAATGTGTTGGTGAATAATACGGGAACGAGTACCAGTAATCGAGGTATTGTCATTAACTCGAGTTCAAATAATACGTTGGTGAACACTACGGCTACGAGTGGGAGTGGTACGGCGTTGGTGTTCATAACGAGTGCGCAAAATAATACGCTTGAGAACACTATTCTTCGAACGGGGGACGGTTGGATCACGGCAGATGGTACGAGTTCAGGCAACAATATGTCGAATACGACTTTCCTGCAGTCGAACGGGAGTATTTTGATTCCGTCTTTGGTGGTTGTTCCGGTTGGGGCGAATGTTTCGCAGCGGAGTTTGAATACTTCTTTTAATCGTTCTTTCCTTAATAGTTCGAATCTTTCGTTTTTGAACGTTTCCGCGCAGATTACTCTTCATAACTTGAACTTTTCAAACCCGCGTGTTGTTGTTGATGCGAATGATAACAATAATTTTGTGGTGTGCAGTGGTCCGCAGTGTGTGAATCAGAGTTATAATGGTTCGACGTTTATCTTCAATGTGTCGCACTTTACGAGTTATGCTGCTTCGGAAATTGCGAATACGCATCCAACGATTCAGCAAGTGATTCTCAATAGCACGTCCGGCACAGGTGCGACTCAGAATACATCGTTTGACACGGAGAATTTGACCGCGTTCATCATCAATGCAAGTGATGCGGATGGTGATCATGTTGAGAATATTACTGATTGGCGTGTGAATAATGTGAGTATTGCCGTTTTGAACATGCCGTTTGAGACGAATGTGAGCAGTGTGAATGGGTCGATTAAGGACTATTCAACATTTGTGAATAATGGGACGCTTGGGAATGGGAGCGCAGGGACGCAGCCGGTGTGGAATGGGTCAGGAAAAGTGGGTGGTGCGTATACGTTTAATGGCATTAATCAGAGTATTACTCTTGGGGATGTGACGTCGATGGACGGGGCGACTGCGATCTCTTTTGGCGGGTGGATTAATCCGGGATCGTACGCTCCTGGCCCGACTGCCTTTGACGTTCGTTCGGTGATGAGCAAGAGTAATTATAATGGTGATGGTAATATTACTATTGCTGCTTTCTTTAGTGGGGTGAACCAAAGCAATGGGACTCCTCCTGCGACGTTCAACTGCTTTGTTGATACTGCCGCCGTGGGTGATGGTTTTGTTGATGTTCCTCCGGGAACGTTCCCGATTGGGAGTTGGACGCAGTTTATGTGTACGTGGGCAAGTGGTGGGCCGGTGAAGTTGTATGTGAATGGGACGCTTGTTTCCACGGGGTCTTCAGTTCAGACGGGTGGTTTGAACAACGTGCCGCATCCGCTTCTTATAGGAAGTAGCAACTTTAGTGGCGAGGATACGTTCAACGGGAGTATTGATGAAGTGGTTATTTTCAACCGTTCGCTTTCCGCGCAAGAGGTGAATCAATCGTATCAAGATGGTCTTGCTGCGCGTCATCTGGGGTCGATTGTTTCTTCGGAGCTTTCGGTTGGTGATAATTGGTCGGTTGCGGTGACGCCAAATGATAATCAGAATGCGAGTGATGGGAATATGGTGTTGAGTAATGGTGTGCTTATTGTTTCTTCCTGTCCGCTCAGTGTTTCAACCAGCACAACACTCACAGAAAATGTCACCTGTCCTGCGACGGCAATTAATGTTCTTGGAAGTGATTTGACACTTGATTGTGCGGGCAAGACGGTAACGTTTGATACCGCGGGTGCAGGGAGTGATAACGGTATTCTTGCGCAATCGAGAAGAAATGTGACGGTAAAGAATTGTATCTTTACTGATGGAAATGCGTCAGGAGCGTCAGGTGTGGGTGTTCAGTTTGTGTCGGTGAATGATAGTAGGGTAGTGAATAATACAGTGCAGACGAACGGTACGAGTTTGAACCATGGCATTCTCTTACAGAATAATGCGAATAACAACGTGGTTGAGAATAATACCGTCCGCACGAATGGTAATGAATCCGCAAATGTCGGGATTTATTTGTTTACTCATATGCTGAACAACTCAGTCGTAGGAAATTCGATTACGACTCAGGGCACGTCAAATAATTATGGGGTATTCCTCGAATCGAATGCGAACAATACTCGGGTTGAAAATAATTCGGTCGTTACGATGGGTACGAATGACACGAATCTGGGTATTTTCGTTTTCACAAACTCTTCAAACAATATCGTGGAGCGTAATACGATAAGCACGAATGGAACGTTCCAAAATCATGGGATTTTGCTCGAGACGAATTCAAGTAATAATTCGGTGCGCAATAATGTGGTGTCAACACATGGGAATTCTTCATCAAACATTGGCATTTTCTTGTTCGATTCAGAGAATAACAACGTCATTGCAAACAATTCTATCCAAACAGATGGGCTTGACAGCAATCGGGGAATTACGCTAAATACGTTTGCTGAGAACAACATTGTCGCAAACAATACGATTCGCACGAATGGCGCTGCGACGTCAAATATCGGTATTTTCTTGACAACTTCCGTTTCAAATAACACAGTTGAGGGCAACGATATTGTGACGAATGGTACGGCTAGTAATCAGGGGGTTTTCATCATTGCGGGTAACAACAACATAGTGAGGAATAATACGGTGGTTGCAAGGGGAACAGGGGATGGAAATGACGGCGTTGTCGTGGCTACTTCTTCGCAAAATAATATTGTTGTCAATAACTCGCTGACGACCGGTGGCGGTACAGGCAATCATGGTGTTTTGTTGATTTCGAATGTGAATGGTACGCTGGTTGCGAACAATTCAATTCTCACTCGTGGTTCTGCTTTTAATGTGGGTGTGTTTTTGTTGACGAATGTGTCGAACAATACGGTTCGTGGGAATGTTATTGTGACGAATGGGACGGACAGCAGTAATCATGGGGTGTTTTTGGAGGTCGAGGCAAATAACAATGTGGTTGAGAATAATGTCATTCGTACCGGACTTGCCGGAAGTAGTTTCGAATATGGGGTGTTGGTGTTTGGAAATGCTTCGAATAATCATATTCGCAGTAATGTGATTTTGGCGAGCGGGATAAATGGTTCGAACGGGATTCTTCTTGATGATGCAGGAATCGGGAGTACGGTTGACAACAATACGATTGATAACAATACTTTTATCGGCAATGCCGCAGGGTCCTTTAATGCGGGAATTCTGTTGTGGGGTGCACAAGGCACGAACGTTACGAATAATAAAGTGAATGTCACAGGTGCAGACAGGAACATGGGTATAAAGGTTGAAAATGGTGTCACAAGAATCAGTAGTGGGAATCTTATCAAGAACAATGTCATACGTACGAATGGCTCTGCTGAGAATAATTTCGGGATCACATTCTCATATAATTCTTCGAATAATGTGGTGAGGAATAACAATATCACAACGAATGGGACGTCGTCGAATGTGGGGATTCGTTTGACGAATGGCTCGCGCGATAATGTTTTCGAGAACAACGTGGTGTTTGCACAAGGGTCTGCAGGGGGTAATTTTGGTGTTCTTTTGACGAATGTCTCTGGAAATAACTTTACGAATAATACGGTCAGCAGTGGAAATGATGGGTTCTCGATTCTTAGGTCGTCAGGAAATGTGTTTGATGGAAATGTAATTCTTGCGCACAATGATTCTTCCATCAGTGTGAGTCGTTCGCTCAATAATGTGTTTGTGAATAGTTTCATTCCGAACGGTTCAGCATCGTTGTTCATTAATGAGACAAATGGTCTTATTGCATTTGCTGACTCGCTCAACCTCAGTACGTCTACGAATCTCTCAAGAGTGGTCTCTATTTTGGCGAATAGGATTTTTGTGAATACGTCTGATCCGGCGGGAAATCAATTGAATAAGTCTGCGAAACTCTTCTTGTTTGGCATTTCGTTCATCGATCCTCGTCCGGTGGTTGACGCAAACGATTCGGGCGCGTTTATGAATTGTGATCCGCCCGTGTGTGTTGAGGAGAGTTTCACAGGGGGAGTGTTTGTCTTTGACGTTTCTCATTTCACGGCGTATGCGTCTGCCGAGCAGAATGTGAGTGCGACGTTGCTTAAGATAGCGGCGCCGGATCCTGCGATTGCAGGAACGTTGCTCAATTACACGATCACGTTTAATGTGACGGACGGGAACGCCTCGAATGTGACGATTCTTGAGACGTATCCTCTGGGAGTGTCTTTTGTTTCATCGCAGCCAGCGCCAACAAGTGGGGATGATACGTTTGCGGTTGGGAATTTGACCGCGGGCCAGTCACTTGTGATCAATATCACGGTGAATGTCAGCGGGTTGTTGAACAATGGGACGGTGATTAATAATACGGTGACTGCGACGTTCCAAAATAGTACAAATGGGTTGATCACGTTGAATACGACGATAGGTACTGCGGTGTTGAGCTCGATTTTCAATAGCACGATCACGAATTCAACGGTCTCTAATTCGACGATTAACAATTCGAACGTTACGGATTCGACAAAGATTGATAGTTTTGTCACGAGTTCATCCAATCTGGATTGTATTGTGATTGCAAGTAATGAGACTGATTCGGTGTGTGTGGACTCGAATTTGACAGGGAGTTCGGCTACGAATTCGAGTATCACGAATTCTTCGAAGACGAATACGACGATGGTGGATGCGAATGTAACCTCTTCGACGAATGTGAATTGTGTGGTTGTTGCAAGTAACGAGACGAATACGAATTGCATTAGTTCGCTTTTCAACGGAACGTCGGTTACGGATTCAAATGTGACGAATTCATCCAAGATAAACAGCACGGTTGTGAATGCGACGGTAACTGATTCGGTGAATACGAATTGCACGGTGTCTTCGAGTACTGAATCGGGAAGCAATTGTACGAATTCAGTGCTCGATAATACGCAAATCTTCAATTCGAATGTGACAAATTCAAACAAGACGAACAGTGTCATAATAAACTCAACGATTACAAATTCGGTGAATTTCAATTGTACGATTGTTAATGGGGTTGAGCAAGGGACGAATTGTACGAGTTCATCAACTGCTGATTCGACGTTGATTAACGTCATTTTGGATGGTTCGAATGTGACGAATAGTACGAAGATCGACAGTAATATTTCGAATTCGAACGTTTCGGATTCGCTCAACAATAATTGCGTGTTGAATAATTCAGTGGAGATTGCAAGTTCGTGCACGAAGTCAACGGTTCAAGATTCAATCGTTCAGGATTCGGTGCTGACGAATTCGAGCGCGGTGAATTCGACGATTGTGAACTCGACGAAAATCAACAGTGTGATGGTGGATGCGAGCATTGTTTCGTCAACGAATATGAATTGTACGATTGTGAACTCTTCAGAATCAGGAGTGTCGTGCACGAATTCGTTCATCCAGAATTCGACGGTGGTGAATTCAACGATCATTAATTCGTCGGTCTTGAATGCGACCGTGGTGAACAACTTCTGTTTCAACGGCACGATTATTTTTAACGACACAGTGTTCCCATGCCCGGTGAACTTGTCGGATATTTATCCAAAACCAGCTCCTGCGCCAACTCCAAGTGGTGGTGGCGGTGGGAGCGGTGGCGGTCGTGGTGCGCCTTCGCAGATCAAACCCAATGAGACGAAGATGCAGGGCGATTATTTTGTCACTCCTGCTCTTTCGCAAAATGATGTGGTGACGTTTACGGTGCAAGGTGAGCGGCATGCATTGACGGTGTTGAGTGTGTTTGAGGATAGTGTGCGTATCGGTGTGGCGAGTGCTCTGAAGGAGTATGTGGTGAAGAAAGCAGTGGTGAGCGCAATTGATGTGACGGGTGATGGGAGCGTTGACTTGACGGTTGAAGTGGTGAGCATCGAAGATCACCAGGTGGTTTTGAAAATGCATCGGGTGGGAGTTGGTCGGTTGCCGCAAAAGCAAGTGTCGATTGTGATTCAACCTCCTGCAGAGGTTCCAAAAGAGATGGCGGTTGAGAACAAGACGGCAGAACAAGGTGAGATGAGTGTTTCTGCTGCCGCGCCGATTGGCCGTGCTGCATGGTTTAATTGGTCGCTGCACGTTCCTGAAGGGGTACAAAAGGTGTGGCCAATTGGACTTGGGGTCGTGCTCCTTGCATTGCTTGGCGTGTTTGGCGTTTCTGCATTGGTGCGTGCGCATCGTCGCTCTGAGCTTGAGTTGCCTGCGAACCCTGATGTGGGATCATTGCTCAAGACGCCGATACATCGCGTGCGAATTGTAAAAGTGAATGTGGATGTGAAAAAAGTGCACGAGGATATGAAGCGTATTGAGAAACTTCTCAAAAAATACGACAGACAATTCAAAAAATAGTTCTTATCGTTCTTTTTTATTTATGTACGGTATCGTCGAGACAAAATCGGAATGTTTAAATAGCTCATTTATAACGGTATCGTCAGATGAAAAGGGGTGGATTACGACCTGTGTTAGTGGTAGCGATAGTTGTAGTTCTCACGTTTTTGTTGCTCGGCCTTCCGCAAAAAAGTCCGACGGGTTTGCAAACGGCTGAGCAAAACGGTCCGCCGGTGTTTTGGGGTGCGAATCTGGGCGCAAGTGCGCTTGTTCCGATTGCGTTGAACTTGTCGCAGTATTTTAGCGATCCGGAGAATCAGCCGTTAATGTTCTTGGTTGATGATCCTGCTGCGACGATTGCAGCAGACCAGCTTACATTCACGGCTCCGGCGAATAGTTCTTCTGAATACGTGCTCAATGTGCAAGTGTCCGATGGGGTGAATACGATCTATAAGCCGCTTGTGATTGCGGTTGAGGGTGGGAATGGATTAAGTGAGTTGCCAGTCGTTGAGGCAAATGAGACTGCGATAAATTCTTCGGTGGATACGATGAACCAAACAAGTACGCAATCTGCTGTGAATAAGTCATTAATGGGCGGTTCTTCATCGCCGTTAGCGGTCGCAACAACGCCGCAAAGTCAGGCGATTTCGACCACATCAAACAGCACATCGGGTTCAGGGCAAATCTCGCGAGGTACGGAAGTGTTTCGTTCGGTTCTTGCAGCGCCTACGATTTCGCAGGTGATTTTGAATAGTACTTCGGGTTCTGGTGCGACGCAGAATGTGTCTCGTGCAACTGAGAATTTGACGGTGTTCGTGATTAATGCAAGTGATGCTGATAATGATAGCGTTCAGAATATTACGGATTGGCGGGTTAACGGGACATCGTTTGCTGTTTTGAATATGCCTTTTGAGACGAATGTTTCTTCAACTTCATCGGGTGCGATTCGTGATTATTCGTCGTTTGTGAATAATGGGACGCTTGGTGGGGGCACTGCTGCGAATGCACCGGTGTGGAATGCGTCTGGAAAGGTTGGTGGTGCGTACACGTTTGATGGGGTGAATGATCGCGTTGAGATGGCAAATTCTGCTTCTTTGAATTTGACGCAGCGTTTGTCGATTTCAGCGTGGGTGAGAACGACTGATACGGCAGGTATGATTGTGAATAAGGATGATACGGGTTCGAATAGGCAGTACGCGTTTCTGATTACGGCCTCGAATGCTCGTTTGGCCGTGTTTCAGAATTCAGTTACGCTTTCGGATGCGATTGGGACGTCGAATGTTTCTAATGGGAACTGGCATAATATTGTTGGAACGATTGATATTTCGGGTGATGGAAAGTCGAGGATTTATGTTGATGGGGTGCTCGAAACGACTGCGTCTGTGGCGATTAGTTCGATTGCGTCTACAGCGAGACCGGTTTGGATTGGTGAGCGTGAGGCTAATAGTAATCCGCTTGGGGGGAGTATTGATGAGGTTCTTATTTTCAATCGTTCTATTTCTGCTTCGCAAGTTTATCAACTCTACTTTGACGGCAATCAATCACATCATCCCGAGACGATCGTTTCTTCGGAGCTTTCTGTTGGTAACAATTGGTCTGTTGCAGTGACTCCGAATGATAACCAGAATGGGAGTGATGGCACAACGGTGGTGAGTAATGGTGTTGTGGTTCAGGCGAATAATCATCCAACAATTCAGCAGGTGGTTTTGAATAGTTCGACAGGGACGGGTGCGTTGTTGAATACGTCGCGTGCGCAGGAGAATTTGACGGTGTTCGTGATTAATGCAAGTGATGCTGATAATGATGGTGTTCAAAATATTACGGATTGGCGTATTAACGGGTCGTCGTTTGCTGTTTTGAATATGCCTTTTGAAACGAGCAGCAGTAGCGTGTCGGTGGGAGGGGTTCGTGATTATTCGTCGTTTGTGAACAATGGAACGCTTGGTGGGGGCACTGCTGCGAGTGCTCCGGTGTGGAATGCGTCGGGGAAGGTGGGTGGTGCGTTTACGTTTGATGGGGTTGATGATTTTATTAATGTGGGTTCTGCGGGTAATGCGAGCGGTGATTTTACTGTTGCGGCGTGGATTAAGACGGGTAGTGATTCGAATTTTAGGTTTATTGCGGGGGATCGTGAGGCAACGGGTTCTGAGAAGGGGTGGGAGGCGTTTGTTTTCACGGATGATAAGTTCTATATTCAGGGGGGTAATGGTGTTGGTTCTGCAGGTGGTTCGTCGAATGTTCGTGATAGTGCTTGGCATCATGTTGTTGGTGGGCGGCAGGATTCGAGTTGGTTTGCGTATGTGGATGGTGTTCTTGAGGGGTCTTCGGTTGGTACTTCGGGTAGTTTGTCAACGAGTGCGAGTACGCTTATCGGAAAGACTCCTTCGGGTAATGATGTGGCGGGGAGGCGTTTTAATGGTTCGATTGATGAGGTTTTGATTTTTAATCGTTCTTTGAGTTCGCAAGAGATCAGTCAGTTGTATCGGGATCAGAACCGGAGCAAACATCTTGAGACTGTGGTGAGTCAAGAGCTTTCCGGTGGTCAGAATTGGAGTGTTGCGGTGACTCCCAATGATAAGCAGAATTCTTCCGATGGCTCGACGGTGTTGAGTAATGGTGTGGTGATTCAGGCGAATAATCATCCAACAATTCAGCAGGTGATCTTGAATAGTACGACAGGGACGGGTGCGACGCAAAACATTTCGCTTGTAACTGCGAGTTTGTCGGTGTTTGTGATTAATGTGTCGGATGTTGATAATGATGGTGTTCAGAATGTTACTGATTGGCGTGTGAATGGGACGAGTGTTGCTGTTTTGAATATGCCTTTTGAGACGAGCAGTAGTAGTGTGTCGTCGGGTGGGGTTCGTGATTATTCGTTGTTTGTGAATAATGGGACGTTGGGTGGTGGGGTGAGTGCGCGTGCTCCGGTGTGGAATGTGAGTGGGAGGGCGGGGGGCGCGTATATGTTTGATGGGAGTAACGATTTTATTAATATTTCTCATAATCAGAGTTTGAATCCGAATGGGGGTGATTTTACGGTTTCGGTGTGGGTTCGTACGTCGCATGCGTATCCGACGGACAGTGATATTGGGAATGTGGTGTGGAAGGGGCAGGAGGGAATTACTAATAGTCATTATGAGCTTGTTGTGCGTGGCGGGTCGTTGAATGGGACGTATTTTCAGTATCGTGTTGGTGCGCCTGCTGGGGAATTAATGCAGTCTTTGGTTAATATTAGTTCGAATATTTCGGATGGAAGTTGGCATCAGATTGTTGCGACGGTTGATGAGGGTGCGGGTGTTGAGGGTAGGTTGTATTTTGATGGTGGTGAGGTTGGGAATCGGTCGAGTTTTACGTTGGCGGTTAATCCGTCTCAGAGTATGGTTTTGGGTGCGGAAGTGAATGCAAGCGGAGGTTTGGATTTGTTTTATAATGGGTCGATGGATGAAGTGCTTATCTTGAATAGGTCGCTTTCTGCTGGGCAGGTGCGCCAGCTTTATCTTGATGGGAGCGCAGGTCATCATGCGGAAACGTTTGTGAGCCAAGAGTTATCAGTTGGTAATAACTGGTCCGTCGCAGTGACTCCCAATGATCAGCAGAGTGCGAGTGATGGCACAACGGTGGTAAGTAATAGTGTGACGATTGTTTCTGCAGATACGTGCCCGCTTAATATCACGTCGAGCACGACGCTTATCAACGATCTCACAAGCGACGGAACATGCATCACTATCGGGGCGGATAATATCGTTCTTGATTGCGCAGGCTTTACGATCAATTACAGCAACACACAACCGGGAAGCGGAATCAACGCAACTGATCGTGCAAACATCACCATTCAAAACTGCCGATTCATTCAAGGGAGCAGCATCGCAGGCGCCAACGCAAACGCAATCTCGTTCACGCGAGTTAATGACAGCATTGTTAAAAACTCCATTGTGAACGTCACACTCGGAGGATTTGGCGTGCTCCTCTCATCTAGCCGGAATAATAATATTGCGAACAACACATTCACAAGTGCCAACTCACAACCGGCAATAAAACTGACTCTTACGAGCGTTGGCAATAACGTCACCCAGAACACGGTGACGGCAAGCCAAAACAACGATGCGTTCAGCATCGCGGGCGGTTCTTCATCGAATGTAGTGAATAGCAACATGATCTCGAATTATGGGCTTGCCAGCGCAATAGTCATAGATGGCGCCTCAAGTAACACGCTCACCAACAATACAATATTCGGGAACGGAGACGCCATTGGACTACAAAATGGTTGCACGAGCAACACCATTGCAAACAACAATGCAACAACCAACGCGACCGAAAACTTCAACGGAGCCTATAGCGATAGCGGGTGTGGCAGCAATACTGTTAGCAATAATGTTTTCACTGCAACAAACATATCAAACGGCATCAGGCTCATCTTCTACACAACAGGGAACATTTTTACCAACAACACGGTGTCAAGCAATGACGGAATCGCAATATCGCTCTCCAATTCCAATCGCCAAGTACAGTTCATCAGTACTACTGCGTATAGCAACACGGGTACTGCCATCAGAATCAGCAATGCAAATAACACGGTCCTCACGAACACAAATGCAAGTACCAACACGGGCACAACGCTCTCCTTTGTAACAGGAGCAACCCAAACCATTGCGATCAATACCACTCTCTTCACCAACGCAACATGGATCGAGACAGACAACGCAAGCACGGGCAACAACATCACGAACACGCTGTTCGTCGGAGCGAACGGGAGCATACTCATCATCAACACGACAACAATTCCTGCAAACGCAACAGTTAACGTCGCAAAACTTAACGTTACGTTCAATAAAGCGTTCCTCAACAGCACAAACTTATCTTTCTTGAACACGAGCGCGCAAATCACGCTTGGCGATTTGAACTCAACTCTTCACGTTGCGACGTTTGACGGTGCAGATTCAGGAGTGTTCGCTACCTGTCCTGGAACGCGATGTACGCGCGTGAGTGATGCAGCAGGAACTTTTGTGTACAATGTCACCCGTTTCACATCGTACTCGTCTTCGGAAGCGATGACGTGTCCTCTGACGATCAACACAAGCACCACGCTTACTAACGACCTCACAAGCAACGGAACGTGTATCACGATCGGAGCAAATAATGTCGTGCTTGATTGTGTCGGGTTCACGATCAACTATTCTAACACGTTAGATGGCTACGGAGTCAACGCAACCAACAGAACCAACATCACGGTAGAAAACTGCACGATCATCGAGGGCAATTCGAGCATCTCGTCCGCGCACGGGATTTTTTTCTCAGGAACGAACAACAGCCGCATTCTCCAAAATTTCATCAACGCGACGGGTGAATCCAGCGGAATACACCTTCAAGATGGATCCACGAACAACACGCTTAACGATAACACGGTGTACGCGGGCTTTGAAGCAATCCGGATTAGTTTCTCAAACAGAACCACGCTCAACAACAACAGACTAACGGGCGTGTCAGTTGGCATAACCACGGAAAGTTCCGACCGCGAAACAATTCTTAACACCATCGCAACTGGCTCTGGCGCAGTGGGTACTGGAGTATTTATTTTGGACGCAACGAACGGAGTTTACACGAACAACACGGGCACTGGCGCACTGCGTGGTTTCAGATACAGTGGTCAGAACAGTATTCTGGTGAACAACTCAGGTGCCAGTCCAACAATTACCGGATTCCTAATAACGCAAAACACGGTTACTTCACAAAACAACACGTTCGTGAACACGGTAGGAAGCACTGAGTCTGGAACGGCAATAGGCATCTTTGCCCACAAACAAGACACGTTCACGAACACGACTGCTATCGCAAACACAGGAACAGCGCTCAGCTTTGCAAGCAGCACTCAGAATAACACGCTTGCCAACACCACGATTTACGCGAACAGTACGTGGCTCACGACTGACTCCGCAAGCACGGGCAACAACATTACGAACACGCTCTTCATCAGATCTAACGGGAGCATTCAAGTCATCAATGCGACAACGATTCCTGCAAGCACGACGGTAAACCTTGTGAAGCTGAATATCACGTTCAACAGGGCGTTCCTCAATAGTTCGAACCTTTCGTTTTTGAACACGAGTGCGCAGATCACGCTGCATAGTTTGAACTTTACGGTGCCTCGTGCGATTGTGGACCTTGGAGACAATGGAACGTTTATCACGTGTAATGCGACGCGTTGTCAGAATGTGAGTTATAATGGGAGCACGTTTGTTTTCAATGTGACGAGTTTCACGACCTATGCCGCGAACGAAACGGTTGCATCTCTCACGCTTGAGAAGGCGGTGGTGACGTGTAATGCCCAAGTCAATCAGAGTGCGACGAGTGCGGTGTTGAATACGTGTAATGATAATGGTGGTTCGGGAAGTCCGAACCCGAATGCGGGTGGTACGATCACGTGTGATGATGGGACGGGCAAGAGTGATGCTGCGAATGTGAGTACGTGTGCGGGTGGTTTCAAGTTGCAAAATGATGGTTTGCCTGTGAAGTTGTCTGCGAAGTTGTTGTCTTCTTCGGGGCCAATTGATTCGCTCAGTACGTATTTGTATAACATTTCGGGGTGCGCGGGGAGTTGTAATCTTGTTCCATCGTCGAGTCCACTTGCGCTTACGGGGAGCGATCAAACGTTGTGTAATACGTTTTCATCAGGGGGGGAGTTGTGTCAGTGTATGACGGTGCAAATTTCAAGTCCGGTGAATGTGCTTGCGGCAAAGGCGGGCGTGCCGATCGTGTTTAAAAAGCAGGATTCGGTGACAACGCCGAGCGTTTCCTGTTAAGTCAGTAGTGAAAAAGGTATAGTAGTGTTGTATTCCAGTAAAGTTTAAATACTGGGCCCGCATTATTGCCAATCGGCGATTATTGTGAATGAAAAAAAAGGTATCATTGTTTTGCTGGTGCTGGCGGTGCTTGTTATCGGATTTATTGCGGTTACTTTGCCCGAATCGAACACTGGTCAGGCGATTTCTCAAAAGATTTCCCAAGGTTCAGTTGACAAAACTCGTGCAGTCGGAACGGGTACGATAAACTTTAAACCGGCAGGAGGTAATTAATATGTCTGAATCAAATATTGGTTTGTATGTGGTGCTTGGAGTGGTCGTGGCATTTGCAGGTGTTGGAATGTTCATGACGTTTCAAAATAATGCGGCTTCACAAGTGGTGTACGTGCAAGAGGGCCTAGGCGCGCGCCAAGCGGGTCCTGCAGTATCTTATTTGCCGCGTCTTGCTTCTGCTCCGTTTAGAATCTTTGGACGGGGTATTACGGGCGCCGATGTTACTCAAGTGGGTAATAGCACGGTGAACTTCACGCAAACAATTGATCTTGCCATGACGAAGAACACGATTACGTGCACGGCACAGTTGACTCAGGGTGCAACAAGCGCGTTTTTGAATACGTGCAATGATAACGGTGGCTCGGGAAGTCCGAACCCGAACTCGGGCGGAACGATCGTGTGTGATAGTGGAACGAATAAGACGAACTCCACGCAGATTGCGGCTTGTGATGGTGGGTTCTTCCTTACAAACAATGGAGTTTCAGGTAAGCTTTCGGCGTTTTTGAACGCGTCGTCAGGTCCGGTGAACTCGGTGAAGACCTACGTGTATAATTACACGGGTTGTACGGCGAACTGCACTGTTGCCTTGTCGTCAAGCCCGGTGACGTTGAACTCGACGGATCAGACGTTGTGTAATACGTTCATTTCAGGTGGGTCGGTTTGTCAGTGCATGACCATCGGTATTACGAGTGCGGCAAATGTTCTCTCTGCAAAGTCGGGAACGCCGGTCACATTCCGTAAGCAGGATACCGTGACAACGCCAGCGACCGCCTGTTAGGGCGAAAGCTTTTTATCTTCTTTCTTTTTATTTGTTCCCATGAGTTTACGCACGTTCTTTTTCATCTTTTTGCTTGTTGCTTCGCTCGTTGAGGGATTGGGTCTTTCGATTCCTGCCGAGCGGGATATTTTATTTAGGCCGGGTGAGCAAGTTTCCTTGCCGTACACGATTCAGAACTCCAATAAGGAGCCGATGACGGTTCTTGTGGAGGTGGATGCGGGAAAGATCCCGATCGCTTTGGATTTGAGCAGGAGCGTGCAATTGGGTGCGGGTGAGAGTGTTCCGTATGTGGTTTCGTTTACGTTGCCAATCGTTCTTGATCCGGGAATTTATCCGGTGTCGATTCGCGTGAGTGAGGATGCGCGTGGGGAGGGAATGACTGCTACGGCGGGTGTGGGGGATGTTGTTTCGATTATTAGTCCGTATGCGACGGGTTTTACGATTGGGGAGATGTCGCTGCGCAATCGTTATGTGCCGGGGGACGAGATTAGTACGCGGATTAATGTGCGCAATTTGGGGCGGGTACGAATTCAGGGGTTTCACGTTCATGTGGCATTGATGCGTAATGAGGGTGTGGCAAGGGAGTTTGATACTCCCGTGCGTGATTTGGGGCCGTTTGAGAGCGTTTCGATTCCGTTTGCTTTCTCGTCGCAAGGTCTTGAGCGCGGGCATTATGATGTTCGGGCATCTCTTCTGGGAGCAGGTGTTAATAACTCTGTTTCAGGTTCATTTGATTTGGGTGATCCTCGTATTTTGGTGCTCAGTCCTCCAAGGCTTATTGCGGGAAAACAAAATGAGTTGGCGTTGCGCGTGGTGGGGGATTGGAACGTGCCGATTACCGATGCGACATTGCATATCGCAACTGATAGGAATTTGTTCAGTCAGGAAGTGAAGGCGACCCTTGATCCGGGGGAGAATATTGTCGTGGTTAAAGGTTTGGTGCCGCCTGCAAAAGATGGTGTTGTTCAGGCAGAAGTTGCGATTGACAATCAGGTGTATCATGCGGCAACGCAGTTTGAGATGAACGTGACCGGTTCGGGTCTTTTGAGTTCGTTGCTCGTGGGAAACGCGCCTGCGCTGGTGCAAGAAGCGAATGGTTCACCTGTTTCTTTTATGTGGGTTTGGTTGGTTGTTGGGGCGGTTTTCGTTGTGGGCGTGTTCGCGTTTTTGCTTGGTCGTTCATTTGGTCGCAGGAATGGTTCTGTGCAAGAAGGTGTGGATGGCAAGAAAGAGTGATGCGTCCAAGAAATGGTTGTGGGTGGGTGCAGTTGTCCTATTAGTTGGAGCGCTTGTGTTTTGTGGGTATGCGTTTTATAGGTCTTTTCATCCGGTGACTTTGGAGCATACCTTGTATGTGGAAGTGACTGCTGAGTCGAGTCAGGAGATACTTTCGGACTTGGAGCGGGCAAATGCAAAGAAGGTGTATGTGTTTTTCAAGGAGCAGAATGCGATTCCGTTTTTCTTTTTGGGCAGGGGCGAGGGTTTGACGCGTAAGCTCGTTGTGAGCGATGTTTTCGCGTTTCCTGTTGAGATGACCGGGTCGGTTTCCGGAAATATATCGTCGTTTGTTCGTTTTGAGCCAAGGATTTGGCGCTTATCGCCGGGTGAAAATCAAACCATTAATGTGACTGTTGAGATTCCAAAGAGTGCGGTGTTGGGAAATTATACGGGTAAGCTGCTCGTCGCAGTTCGTCGTTCGTAGCATATTCATGGATACGCAAAAGAAGGTGATTTTAGCAGTGGTGGTGTGGGTAGCTGCTGCGCTGGCACTTTCAGTGTTCATCATTCCCGCGCTTACGGGTTTTGGCACCGTGCAGGTGGGGAATGCGACGATTGCGTTCATTCCCGTGATTCCTCATACGCTGACAACTCCGGACGATCCGTTTACTGCTTCTTTTACGATCGTTGGGAACGTGAGCGGGGTGATGGAGAATGGGTCGAATTCAACTATGGTTCAATTGCTGAGCTTTTTTGAGGGAGGGAGTACGTTGCGCATGGACTTGGTGGCGTTCTTTAATGCGGAGGATGTGAACTTGTCCGATTTGGTTATCACGACGACTGCGACAAGTATTGCGGTTGATCATCGGAACGTGACGGGTGTGGGGAATAAGACGTTGTATCTTTCTAATACGCAAAATCTCGGAGTGTTCGTCTGTCTGAACGCGACGAGCGTGTCAGAAGTGACGCAGTCGTGTCCGGGAGTTCTCAAGTGGTCGCAGGAGGAAGCAGTTGCGGGCGTGACAAAAGATGGCATTCAGACCAATCTTACAGGTGGCGTGTATGCGGTTTCGAACTTGTCGGGTTCGGGTGTTGGTGAGGTTCCTTCGTCAAGGGTGGGGGGCGGTGGTGGCAGTGGGGGCGCGGGCGGCGCTGCGGTGAATAGGTCCAGGATTCCGCATTTGTACGATCTTGTCGGTGGGGAGGGTAAAACCTCTTCTTTGGTGGCGGGCGATGGTGTTCGGGCACTAATCGCAAGGAGTAATCGTGTGTTGCACGTGATAGGCGTACGAGATGGAGTGGTGACGCTTAATTTTGAGACGCGGGAGGGTGATTTTACGCTTCGGGCGGGTCAGGTAAAACTGCTTGACTTCACAGGTGATGGTGCAAGTGATGTGAGTGTGCGTGTGGTGTTGGTTTCAGGAAGCGAGGTTGTTCTTGAGATTGCAAAGGTGGGCGTGCCGGTGTTGCGCAAGGAGTCTCCGTCGGGTTTAGCGGGTGCAAAGAATGCGCCTGCGGGAGTGGTTGGTGCAAAAGAGCCCGTGACTGATGCGCTAGAGCCTGCGGGCGTTGCGGTGCATGTGATTCCGGTGTCACAAGGTTCGGTGATGTTTATTGCAGGAGTGTTGGGTTTGATTGTTTTGATGGGTGTGGTTTTGTGTTTGTTCATGGTTGGTCAGTATAGTGCGTACGCGCGTGGTGTCGTCAAGGTGGCTCCGGCGGTTCGTTCAGGCAGGTACTCAAAGGAGGTTCTTGCGAGTCTGAACATGCTTGATGCGGATTTGAATGAGATTCACGCGATTGTTGCAAAATATCATCGAAAAAAGAAGCGATAGCGGGCGGCTCTGGTGAAAATATTTGTTGCCAGCATCAGGCGAGCCTCATGAGTGAATAGTGTGCATTGACAGGGGGGTTGGACCCTTCGGGGAATGTCAATGGTTGAGCAAACAGCAGAGGCGAGAAGCTGGCAACCCGAGCAAAAAGCGAGATTTTCACCAGAGCCATAGCGGGCAAAACATTTAAATAGTTCTTTTATAAGTTTGTCGTCAGATGAAAAAAGGGGGATTTCAACCAGGTGTAGTGATTGCGTTAGCGGTTGTGCTCGTTTTTCTTTTTTTAAGTATTCCAACGAAAGGTCCGACGGGTTTGCAATCGGCTGAAGCGAACGCGCCGCCGCTTTTTATGCAGCCGTCGCTGAGTGCACTGCCGCTTCAGTCAATCACGGTCGACCTTTCGCAGTATTTTTCTGAT
>Ga0334722_10001925_pt1 | contig 24522 bp, 24 predicted proteins | sample C3_bottom_MG_FD_207210 | JGI IMG/M metagenome (GOLD analysis project Ga0334722, IMG submission 207210) | Sediment microbial communities from Yellowstone Lake, YNP, Wyoming, USA - C3_bottom | ecosystem: Environmental > Aquatic > Freshwater > Lake > Sediment | place: USA: Wyoming | collected... | reverse complement strand
ATAAGCCAGATCATTACAGGTACTAAAATAATTGGTTATATTCGAATCAGGGACTTATCACAAGTCCCTTTTTTATTTAGTAATTATTCCATACTCTCAGCCATCTGCCATCAAAACTGGTCTTATAATTTTTCAGGGGATACCTTCCGATACCCTCTGCAGGAGTACCGTTCACCGGCAGGCCATATTTGGTTTTGCATACAGGACAGATTGCATAGAGGGAATTAGACTTGTCAACATCAATCCTGACTGCTGATCCGTCTTCAGAATATTCATAGGGACAGGTTCTGTCATAAGCAAAGAATTCATTGTTCCCCGAATGAATTATTATTCCAGAACCGGCATATCCTCCGGCCCTTGCTCCGAAATTGTTCGTACTCTGATTCACCGTTACGGTTTGTCCGAAACTATTTAGAATAACGAATTCCGGATCCATCAGATCAATTGTAAAATCGACATATACATCAGGAATAACATCATTTTTACTCTTCTTGCATGAACTTAAAAAAGATGCAAGTATTACAAAAATCAAAAAAAGATATATTTTTGAATAAGATGTCACTTTAATAATTTTTAAACCGCACAAAATTAGTAATAGGCACGTTAAAACAAACGTTGGAGCAGGTTATTTATTACAATAACAATAAATGAAAAGATTTACTTTAAGGAATATTATTGTCTTTATTCTTGTGTTTATGCTGGGTACAGGCGTAGCCGCGGCAGTAAATTCAAATGAAAATTCTTTTCCCGGGCTGGGGCTGTTTCAATCACGGAAAGCAAAAAAAGCTCAGAAAAAACAGGATGCAAAAAAAAAGGAAAAGAACAAATCTATAAAAGAGGGAAGCAAGAAGGCACAGAAACGATCATATGATATACAGTCGCCTGACGTACAGGCCCGTATGAAACAGAATAAGAAAGATACCAAGGCCAGGGATAAGGCAAAAAGGAAAAATAATAAAGCAGGTACCAAAAGGGGGGCAAAGAAGTATAAATAGTAATTTGATTTGTAACTTAAACTGCTGTAAAACAATTTCTAACAGGATTTTTATTTGTTTTAATAAATTTTTTATATATTTGTTGTGAAGAGTTCCGGCAAAAGCCGGAATTCTTCTTATTTTTTAAATATAAGAGAGAAAATGTCAGAGATTATTTATGTGACTGAGGACGGTCTTCAGAAACTCAAGGATGAACTTGATCATCTCCGGAGCGTAGAACGGCCAATGATTTCAAAACAGATTGCTGAAGCAAGGGATAAAGGGGATCTTTCTGAAAATGCAGAGTATGCTGCTGCCAAGGAGGCCCAGGGTATGCTTGAGATGAAGATCAGCAAGCTTGAAGATATTGTCGCCCGTTCCAGGATAATTGATGAAACCAAGATTGATACTACTACTGTAAGGATACTTAACAGGGTTAAAATAAGGAATAAAACCAACAACAGTGTGATGGAATATCAGCTTGTTCCTGAGAGTGAAGCCAATTTCAAGCTTGGAAAAATTGCTGTCAGTTCGCCTATCGCCCAGGGCCTTATCGGAAAGAAGGTCGGAGATATTGTACACATCAAAGTTCCTTCAGGCGTTATTCCATTTGAGATCGTCGAAATTTCATTATAGATAAAATGGCAACCTTATTCACACGTATTATCAAAGGAGAAATTCCATGCTACAAGGTGGCTGAGAATGATCGTTATTTTGCCTTTCTTGATATTAATCCGTTAAAGGCAGGACATACTCTCATTGTCCCCAGGCAAGAGGTCGATTATCTGTTTGACCTTGATGATAATGATCTTGCCGGAATGATGGTTTTTTCAAAGAAGGTATCAGCTGCAATCAAAGCTGCATATCCATGCAACAGGATTGGAGTCGCAGTTCTGGGTCTTGAGATTCCTCATGCACACATACATCTTGTGCCAATGGATTCTATGGACGATATAAATTTCAAAAACCCGAAATTGAAGTTCACACCTGAAGAGTTCAGGGAAATTGCAGCAAATATCAGCAAAAGGATAATTCTTTAGATTTTTAAAATACACCGAGGTGTTAATTCCTAAAGTATATTTATTAACTTTAGGATACTAATGCTCGCTGCATGAACCGGCTTTATGATCTTTGGGATGACTTCCTGAGTCTCCTTTTTCCACGTATTTGCTATGGTTGTGGTAACCATCTGCTCAGAAATGAGAAAATTATCTGTACCGAATGTTATGTTGTGATACCCAGAACAAATTATCACAACCTGAAAGGAAATCCTGTCGAACAGCTATTCTGGGGGAGATGTCTTATTGAATCAGCAGCAGCATTTTCATTTTACAATAAAGGCAGCAGGATAAGGAATCTGATTCATAATATGAAATATAAAGGAATAAAAGAGATCGGATCTGAACTTGGCAGGATATACGGGTTATCACTTAAATCATCAGGTTTCACCAATGGTATCGACATAATTGTCCCGATACCTTTGCATCCGGCAAAAAAGAGATCCAGGGGGTTCAATCAGAGTGAATTGATTTCTGAAGGTCTGGCAGAGGCAACCGGATTACCTGTGAATACAACTGCAATTGGAAGAGCAGTAGCCTCATCAACACAGACTAAGCGTTCCCGATACGAAAGGTGGATCAATGTTGAAGGAATATTTGTTGTTAACGACCCTGATTCATTAAAGGGGAAACACCTTCTGTTGATAGATGATGTTATTACAACCGGCTCTACAATGGAATCGTGTGTTAATGAGATTCTAAAAACGGAAGGAGTTAAGGTAAGTGTTGCCGCTCTTGCTTTTGCTCCAGCATAGTGACTATTACTTTATTACTCTTTTGGGGTTTTTATTCATGAAATCTTTCCAGCTGTTATAGTTTTTTTCCTGTACCGGATTATTGGTCTGATAAAAATGGCAGAGTGCGGCAGCCAGTCCATCAGTGGCATCCAGTTTAGTCTCTGCTAACTTGAATTTAAGTATGTTCATGAGCATTGATGCTACCTGCTCTTTCGATGCTGCTCCCTGTCCTGTGATAGACATTTTGATCTTCCTGGGTGCATATTCAAAAATTGGAAGTGATCGGGAGAGGGCTGCGGCTATTGCAGCGCCCTGAGCTCTCCCAAGCTTAAGCATTGACTGGACATTCTTTCCATAAAAAGGAGCTTCAATTGCCAGCTCATCGGGATGGTATTCATCTATTATGCCAATTGTCCTGTCAAAAATATGTTTCAGTTTCACATAGTGATCGTTATATTTTGACAATTCGATTGAACCAATCGCTATAAGTTCAGGAATTGTTCCTACTGTTTTGATTACGCCATACCCGGTTATATTTGTGCCAGGGTCTATGCCAAGGATTATCCGTTCTCTAGGTTTTTCCTTCAATAGGATTGTGATTATGTCTATTTATCAATAAGATATGCATTTTTAGGGCCGTCAGGCTTCTCTGAAAACTGAACCGAACGCTTATAACTGTAGGAACTTTTTGAAGAAACTGAACCGTTTTCAAGATAGTAAATAGCCTCCTTCAGACATGACTCACGTCTGTCATCCCAGTCATGTGTAATATCGTCCTTCACATACTTTTCCGGAAAGAATCCTTTATAGAAATCACCCTCGCTGGCCGTATTGGTAAGTTCAAATGATATTGGCCAGAACATATATAAATCATTATGATTGAATCCATACATGCCAACAGGTTTCCCGTTAGTGGTGTCACCTATTGTTTTGACTTCCAGGAACGGCTTAAGTCCGTTTATCAGATCTTCGCTGGCCGATGCTGTTGACCGGGTAGTTATTACAATCATTTTACTTACTGAAACCGGAGATGTTACCGTGCTGAAATTGTATGTCTTATTCCTTGCAACCTGCTGCTGATTATGCTTAAGTGTAAGGAATGGTTTCCCAAATCTTGCAGAACCACCAATATATGCAGCCAGGTTCTGAAGGACTGTCAGATCACCACCTCCGTTGTACCGCAGGTCAACTATGATGTTATTGATATTATTCTGTTTGAAGAAAGCGAATGCAGTCTCGAGCTCTGCATTGGAAGGCTGAACGAACTGTTCGAATACAAGATGCCCGGTAACTCCGGACTTAAGCATTAATGTATCATATTCAATTACCGTATTGAGGGTAAATGACGATTTGGTGGTAGTTATTGTAGAGTCTTTTCCTTCAGGAGTCTGAAACAGGAAGGTATTTGTCACACCTGCCTGAGAAGCCCCTATAAGAGAGTAATAAGCTTCTCCGTCACCTGCAATAAATATCGGTGCAAGGTCGGTACCATTGAGCTTTTTAATAATCCATCCTCTCCTTACACCAAGTGAATACATAGGTGATTTTTTATAGATCTGCGCAATTCGTGTCTGATTATTCTGGTCGAGTCCTATCCTTATTCCATGACCCACAAAAATTGCCTGGCTCTGTGCAACAAAATCGTCATAGTTCTGCACATAGCTCCACCTGTCAAGCTCTTTGTACCTCATTGCTTCAAGAAGGTCCGTAGGGCCAGTATAATTTTCCTTGACAACAACAGGCATCAGCTTATCCCACAGGTAATAAGTATTCATTATGTCATAGAGATCATCCCTTGCCAATTCATCTTCAGTTGGCTCAGTAACATCAGTATTATTTTTATCGTCTTTTTTACAGGAATAAATAACCAACACCAGCAAAGCACCCAGTAATATGAAAATCTTTTTCATTTAAACCTTAATAATGATATATCTAAATCTAAAACTGTAAATATAACGATTAAACATAGGGCTTTGTTTTACGATTCTGCACAAAAATTCCAAATATAATCAGCAGAAGTCCGACAGGTGTAGTGTAATAGACAGGTTCTTTTATTATAAAATGAAGCAAAATCAGAGAAAAGAAGGGGGCAAGATATACCAGGTTGCTTACTTTGTCAGTAGTATCAGCCATCTTCAATGCCTTCAGCCAGAATAAAAATGTAATTCCCATTTCAAATAAGCCAACATATACTGAAGCTATGATTCCTTTTAATCCTGTTACCACCTGCCATTGACCAGTAATTATCATGGCAATTATCAGATAGAATGAACCGAAGAGGAAATTCAGCAGAAGTTTAATTGCCTCATCCCTTTTATCCCTGACATTCAGGATGAAATAGAAAGCCCAGAAAACAGAACTTCCTGAAGCCAGCAATACGCCTGCCGGATTTGCATTTCCGTGCTGGAACAATCTTCCCTGCGAGGATATTATATATACCCCTATAAAACTTATGAAGAGGGCAAGAAAACTCTTTTTCTCAATCTTCTGCCCAAGAAGCGGTACTGAAAGAAAAACCAGTATAATAGGCCATATCATATTTAATGGCTGGGCAACCTGCCCTGGCAGCAAAGTATATGCTTTAAGTAGAATAAGATAATATACAAACGGGTTTATGAAACCCAGGATTGCTGAGTTTAGCAATTCCTTCCTGCCAGCAGATCTGAGAAGAACAAACTTTTTCTGAACCAGGACCACAATCAAAAGTGCTGCAACAGAAGTGATTGAGGCAATGGTAAGCACTGGCAGTATACCCAATTCACCAAGACTTATCTTGAATGCCGTAGGAACAGTTGCCCAAAATAAAACCGCCAGCCCGGCATAGACATATGATTGACGGGATTGGTTCATAAAAATATTAATGAGAGATATGGGGCTAATTTATGAGGTCAAATCCTGTATATGGTATAAGTACTTCTGGCACTTTAATACCTGCATCAGTCTGATTATTCTCGAGGATTGCCGCAACTATTCTAGGAAGCGCAAGTGCACTTCCATTAAGTGTATGTGCAAGCCTTGTCTGTTTATCTCCTTTATCCTTGAACCTGCATTTGAGCCTGTTTGCCTGGAACGATTCAAAATTTGATACAGAGCTGACCTCGAGCCAGCGTTTCTGAGCAGCGGACCATACCTCAAAATCGTATGTAAGTGCAGAAGTGAATGACATATCACCTCCGCAAAGTCTTAAAATACGATATGGAAGATCAAGGCGCGCTACCAGACTTTCGACATGATTAACCATATCATCGAGCGATTCGTATGAGTGATCGGGATGAGCTATCTGGACTATTTCAACTTTGTCGAACTGATGAAGCCTGTTCAGACCTCTCACATGAGCACCCCATGATCCTGCTTCTCTCCGGAAACAAGGAGTATATGCCACATTTTTTATTGGCAGTGATTCTGCACTCAGGATAACATCCCTGTAGATATTTGTTACAGGAACCTCGGCTGTCGGGATCATATAGAAGTTATCAAGGGTTGCATGGTACATCTGACCCTCCTTATCCGGAAGCTGCCCGGTTCCAAACCCCGAATCCTCGTTTACCATGATAGGTGGCATAACCTCGCGGTATCCTGCCTTTACCGCCTCGTCAAGGAAGAAATTTATTAAAGCTCTCTGAAGCCTGGCTCCTTTACCGAGATAAACAGGAAAACCGGCTCCTGTAAGCTTAATCCCCAGATCAAAATCAATTATGTCATATTTTTTTATCAGATCCCAGTGAGGAAGTGCTTTTTCAGATATTACAGGCATTGTACCTCCCTGTCTTACAGTTACATTATCTTCAGCGCTCTTCCCTGGTGCAACAGATGAATGCGGTAGGTTAGGCAACCTGATGATCTCATTTTTAAGATCACTCTCAATGGGAATAATCTTCTCGGAAAGGATTTTGATTTCTTCTTTAAGTGAGTATGTTTTTTGTTTAGCAGATTCAGCTTCCTCTTTTTTGCCTTCTTTCATCAGCGAGCCGATCTCTTTTGAAATCCTGTTCATCTCATTCTGCATTGAGTCGGTCTTTACCTGTATTTCACGTCTTGATGTGTCGAGATGGATGATTCTTGCAACAATTTCTTCAGCTCTGAAGTTTTTAACTTTAAGCCGTTCAATTATAAAATCCCTGTTTTCGCGGATCTGGTTTATTGTTAACATATTCGGATGTATATTAAAAAAAATGCAGGCTTTTGTAAGCCTGCGGCAAAATTATGAAAAACTCCCGATAATGCTTTCCTGATGAAGAAAAGAATTTCGGGAGCTAATGTCTTAATGAATAATAAGCTATTCTGTGACCGGGTTTACCGATACATATGTCTTATTATCTTTTTTTCTCTTGAATTCAATCTCACCGTCGATGAGTGCAAAGAGAGTATGGTCTTTACCAAGGCCTACGTTAAGTCCGGGATTATGTTTTGTTCCCCTCTGGCGAACAATAATATTACCTGCTTTAGCTGCCTGTCCCCCGAAGAGCTTCACACCAAGCCTTTTGCTCTGTGAATCGCGTCCGTTACGTGAGCTGCCTGCCCCTTTCTTGTGTGCCATAATTATATATTTTTAAGATATCCTTACTTATTCAATTTTATTATTCTTTTCCTTTAGCTGTTTTCTTTGCTGCCGGTTTCTTCACAGCAGTTTTCTTCTCAGCCGGTTTCTTTACAGCTGCCTTTTTTGCAGGGGCTTCTTCTTTTTTAGCTGCAGCTTTTTTAACAGAAGCTTTCTTTTCTTTAGTTGTTTCCTCAGCAACTTTAGCATCTTTTACTTTAGGCTCAGCTTTCTTAACAACTTTTTTTGGAGTTCCTTTTGGTGCAATACTTACTATTTCAACATGTGTAAGGTTCTGACGATGACCATTTTTGATCCTGTATCCTTTTTTTCTTTTCTTCTTGAATACAATAACCTTATCGCCTCTCATGTGTTCAAGTACATGACCATCTACAATATAATCAGTTATTACTGGTTCCCCGATGGTAATTTTCCCATCGTCATCAATCAGAAGAACTTTATCAAATTCTACATTTGCCCCCTCTTCTGCCTCCAGACGGTGAACAAAAATCTTTTTGCCTTCTTCAACTTTAAACTGCTGACCTGCAATTTCTACGATTGCGTACATCTCTTTTCTTTTTTATGTTAATCCGTGAGGCGTATACTTCGATCTGATGGTATAACTTCAATTGCCTGCGAACGGATTTATTTTAAATTCGGACTGCAAAGATATACAAATTAAGTAATTTCCAAATGCGGGAGTTGATTTTTTAAGTGATAAAAGAGCTAACCCGGAACAGTTAAATGCAAAATAATCAAAAAAATAAAATCTTTATGCCTTATAGCATCTTAATTGCGTGTTAATAAAAAAGGATATTGTAAACCTTAGTGTTACTTCTATTATCTTTATATTTGTCTGAATTAGCATGAATGCAGAATATTTCCTGTACAAACGGTTGATATGAAGAGAGTTAAGCTTAAGGTGATGGGAATTTCCTACAGCCAGACACAATCTGGTGCCTATGCACTGATTCTTACAGAGGAAAAAGGAGACAGGAGAATTCCTATAATAATCGGCGGTTTTGAAGCGCAGGCAATCGTCATCAAGCTTGAAAGCCTTAATCCACCCCGTCCGCTTACCCATGATTTGTTCAAAATGTTTGCAGATGAATTCACTATCTCAATTATGGAAGTTTTTATTTATAAGCTTGAAGATGGTGTGTTCTTTTCAAAACTTATCTGCAATAACGGAGAAAAGGAAATATCTATCGACAGCAGGACTTCTGATGCTGTTGCTCTGGCACTGAGGTTCGGATGTCCGATTTATATAACGGAGGAAATACTGGAAAAAGCAGGAATTATTGTAAGTCCAGCCAGTTCAGATGAGGTTGCCGGCAGTTCAGTTGACAGCATACTTGAACCAGAGTCATCTAAATACGATTCATTTACTGATGAAGAACTTTATAAAATAATCGATGAGGCAGTCAAAACTGAGGATTATGAAAAAGCTGCCGCAGTCAGGGATGAGATCGAGAAAAGAAAAAGGAAGAAAGGCTGATGCCTGATAAATGTTCCATTTTTTAAATCAAAAAAACAGAGATGTATAAAAAAATTATTCTTTCAGCTTTGTCATTCTGTATGATGATGTCTGTTATCGCTAAAGATTATAAGGTGACATCACCTGATGGAAAAATTTCCGTGACAGTGACAAAGGAGATACAGGTAAGATGGACCGTAGCATTTGATGGAAAGGAGATAATGAGTTCATCAGAAGCAGCTATGGAGCTCACCAACGGAAGGATTCCCCTGGAGAAGGACAAAATCCGCAAATCCTCAGTAAAAAGGGTGAAAGAAAATATTATCCCTGTGATTGCTCATAAAAGATCGGAGATTTTAAGTGAATACAATGTACTGGAATTGACATTTTCTTCCGGTTCTGCACTTGAGTTCAGGGTTTATGATGACGGAGTTGCATACAGGTTCAGATCATCAATGGAAGGAGAGATTACAGTAGTAAAAGAGATTGCCAGACTAAAGTTTCCTTCCGGAACAAAATCATGGTATCCTCTTGAAGAGAGCTTTATGTCACATAATGAAAGGATCTTTATCCCTTCATCTGCCGATACAATTAATGACAAACATCTTGCAAGTCTCCCTGCCCTGTTCCAGGTCAACGGAACAAATATTCTTATCACGGAATCCGATATTGAAGATTATCCGGGGATGTGGCTTCGCGGTGCCGGTTCTGGCAATTTTTACGGAGTGTGGTCTCAATATCCTGATAAAGAGGCTCTTAAACAAGATCGTAATCTGTTCATTACAAGCACTAAAGAGTATATTGCAAAGACAGAGGGTACAAGATCATTTCCCTGGCGGGTTTTTGTAATTGCATCCACTGACGGGAAACTTGTTGAAAGTGACCTGGTGTTCAAACTGGCTCCACCCTGCAAAATTGAAGATACAAAATGGATAAAACCAGGACATGTGGCATGGGACTGGTGGAATGCAAATAACATATATGGTGTTGATTTCAGGTCTGGCATTAACAATGAAACCTACAAGTACTATATCGATTTTGCTTCGGCAAACGGTATAGAGTATATAATTCTTGATGAAGGCTGGTATACTTTGGGTAACGTAATGGAGCAGGTTCAGGGAATAAACGTAGAGGAACTCTGCAGGTATGCTGAAAGCAAAAATGTGGGAATAATTCTATGGGTAGTATGGAAATCATTATGGGATAAGATTGATGAGGCATTGCCTTTATGGGAGAAATGGGGAGTGAAAGGCATAAAGGTTGATTTCATGCAGAGGGATGATCAGAAAATTGTCAATTTTTACCATGAAGCGATTGAGAAAACTGCAAAACACCATATGCTTATCGATTTCCATGGCGCCTATAAACCAGACGGAACTGGCCGCACCTGGCCAAATGCAATAACCCGCGAAGGCGTCAAAGGGATGGAAAACAACAAATGGAGCAGGGATATCAACCCTGAACATGATGTTACACTTCCTTTTACAAGGATGGTAGCAGGGCCCATGGATTATACTCCCGGAGCTATGGTTAACATGGACAGCGCCAGCTTCACCCCTAAATTTACACGTCCTGAAAGTCAGGGAACAAGGGCACACCAGGTAGCACTATATGTGATATACGAGAGTCCTTTGCAGATGCTGTCTGATAGCCCGTCGAATTATATCAGGGAACCTGAGACAACCGATTTTATTGTAAGAATTCCGGTTGTATGGGATGACATAAAGGTTCTGGATGCGAAAGTAGGTGATTATCTTCTTCTTGCACGACGGTCAGGCAAAGATTGGTATATAGGTGGTCTTACCGACTGGAAAAGCCGCGATATGGATATGGATCTCTCATTTCTGCCAGCCGGTGAATATAAAATGGATATTTTCCAGGATGGGATAAATGCCGACAGGTATGCTACAGATTACAAGCATATGATCATTACGGTCAGATCAGGTGAGAAGATGAAGATTCATCTCGCACCTGGAGGCGGATATGCTGCCAGGTTAACGCCGGTTAAATAAAACTTTCTCAGTTTCATGAAACAGTATCTTACTCTGCTCGACCATGTGCTGACAACAGGCACAAAAAAAACCGACAGAACGGGTACTGGCACTATTAGTGTATTCGGGTACCAGATGAGATTCAATCTTGAGGAGGGATTTCCGGTAATGACCACCAAAAAGCTTCATCTGAAATCGATTATCCACGAATTATTATGGTTCATATCGGGTGATACCAATACTAAATACCTTAAAGATAACGGAGTAAAAATATGGGATGAATGGGCTGACAAGGATGGTAACCTTGGTCCGGTTTATGGTTACCAGTGGCGTTCATGGCCTGCAGATGGCGGAAGAAAAATTGATCAGCTGACAAATGTAATCGGGTCAATAAAGAAGTCCCCTGATTCCCGAAGGCACATAGTAAATGCCTGGAACGTAGGTGATCTTGACAGGATGGCTCTTCCTCCATGCCATATCCTTTTCCAGTTCTATGTAGCGGACGGGAAGCTTTCATGTCAGCTTTATCAGCGCAGTGCAGATATTTTTATAGGAGTTCCGTTCAACATTGCCTCATATGCGCTGCTGACTATGATGATAGCCCGGGTCACCGGTCTTAAACCCGGAGATTTTGTACATACTCTCGGGGATGCCCACATTTACCTTAATCATACTGAACAGGTAAAGCTCCAGCTTACACGAAAACCTTACAAACTTCCTAAAATGGTCATTAATCCTGAGGTAAAAGATATATTCAGTTTCAGGTACGAGGATTTTACTCTGACAGACTATATGGCACATCCTCATATTAAAGGGGAGATATCGGTTTAATGGCGGCAGGCACCGGAGAACGGACCAAATGATAACAATTCGGTTCCTTTCATGGGAGAAATTAAGTTGGGATTAAATATAAAACCAGAAAAGTTTATGATTTCAATAATAGTAGCGGTTTCGGATGACTGGGGAATAGGAAAGGATAATGAACTCCTTTGGCATATTTCCGAAGACCTGAAAAGATTTAAAAGACTGACTTCAGGCAAGACAGTTATTATGGGGAAGAAAACCTGGTACTCTCTCCCAAAGAGACCGTTACCGGGAAGGAAAAATATTGTCCTGACTGACATTCATGATGAGATCATAGAAGGCTCTGAAACAGTTCATTCAATTGAAGAAGCATTGAAATTATGTTCACAGAATGAGGAAGCATTTATTATAGGAGGGGGTAGTATATACAGGCAATTCATGCCGGTAGCCGACAGGCTTTATATAACACATGTACACATGAAAGCTCCCGCCGATGTCTATTTCCCTGAGATAGACAGGAAAGTTTGGAAAGTTACTGAGGAGGATCATTTTCCGCTAAGCGAAACCAACACAATCCCCTATACCTATATTATATACGACAAGAAATAGAGTCATTAAGAATTTATTTCGTACCCCGGTTAAACCTTTTGGCATAAATCTCATCTTATAGAGGTGGAGAACAAAAATTAACTTAAAAAGAAGATTTATGAAAGCACGTTATTTTATTATGATTACAGCGGCAATAATGATAACACTTTTATCATGTCAGAAGGATTCATCACTTATTGATAAAGAGAGCCTTAATTTAGCTGATGATGATGCTGTTTCTGAAGCAATCTTTGAAGATGTATTCAGTACAGCGGATAATGCGTCGATAATAGCAGAAGGTCTTTCGAAGGGTGAAAATTCAAAATCAGGAACAGAAGTTGTTGCAGATTCATGTCCTGCTATTACTGTTTCCCGTCCGGGACCAGCGTTGTGGCCGAGAACTATAACAGTCGATTATGGAACCGGTTGCACAGGATTGAATGATGTGGTAAGAAAAGGGAAAATTGTTATAGAAGTAACTGCACCAAGGCTCGAAGCAGGAGCAAAGAGGACAGTTACCTTTGTGGATTATTATTTTAATGGCATTAAAGTGGAAGGTACAAAAGTACTTGAGACTGTCGGATTCAATTCAAACCAGCATCTTGTTGTATTGGTAAAGCTTACAGCGGGCAAGCTTATCCTGCCTGATGGCAAAACAATTTCACGTGAAGTGAACCACCAGAGGGAGTGGGTGGCAGGACTTCTCACAAAGAATATCTGGGATGATGAATGTCTGGTATCCGGCACAGCTACAGGCGTTGATATAAACGGCATGGGATATACAAACACGATAATGACTGCGCTTCACTGGACAAGAGCCTGCAGGTTTATTGTCAGTGGAGTTGTTAAAATAGAAAGGGATGATGCAGAGCCTGTCATGCTTGATTTCGGAACCGGTGATTGCGATGCTAAGGCTGTAGTTACACGGGGAGATGAATCGAAGGAGATTACCTTAAGGAACAAACACAGACTGTGGAAATAAATAATATGGAATAAAAGCAGGGACATTCCATGGAATATCCCTGCTTTTTATGATACTTTTAACACTTTAAGATTGATCCTCTGCAGTTTATGAGCAGCATATTCAGTGGTAATCTCCAGCTCATCTGAATTATCAGATGGCATTTCAAACATGGCATCAAGCATAATTGCCTCACAGATTGATCTTAATCCACGGGCGCCAAGCTTGAATTCAATAGCTTTGTCAACGATATATTCAAGAACTTCTTCACTGAATGTGAGTGTTATATTGTCCATTTTGAAGAGCTTGATATACTGTTTTACCAGGGCATTTTTGGGTTCTGTAAGAATAGCTCTAAGTGCTTTCCTGTCGAGAGGATCAAGGTGAGTCAGTACAGGAAGTCTTCCTATTATTTCAGGGATGAGGCCGTATGATCTCAGATCCTGGGGAGCTATGTATTGAAGAAGGTTATCTTTATCAACTTTATCTCTGATCTTAGTTGCACCAAATCCTACTATCTGTGTATTAAGACGCTGTGCAATTTTCTTATCAATCCCTTCAAAAGCTCCGCCACAAATGAAAAGGATATTTTTCGTGTCGACAGGGATCATCTTCTGTTCAGGATGTTTGCGTCCACCCTGTGGAGGTACATTGACAATAGAACCTTCAAGAAGTTTCAGCAAACCCTGCTGAACACCTTCCCCTGATACATCCCTTGTTATTGAAGGGTTATCTCCCTTTCGTGCTATTTTGTCGATCTCGTCAATGAAGACGATGCCCTTTTCGGCAGCCTTTACATCGTAATCTGCATTCTGAAGAAGCCTGGTGAGAAGGCTTTCTATATCCTCTCCGACATAACCTGCCTCTGTAAGAACAGTGGCATCAACGATTGTGAACGGAACATGGAGCATCTTTGCAACGGTTCTTGCAAGAAGAGTTTTTCCGGTTCCGGTTTCTCCTACAAGTATAATATTCGACTTCTCAATCTCTATATCTTCGCTGTCAGGCTTCTGCATAAGCCTTTTGTAATGATTGTACACTGCAACAGAGATTATTTTCTTAGCCATCTCCTGCCCGATTACATACAGGTCGAGGAAGCTCTTTATTTCTGCCGGCTTAAGAAGATTAATCGTATCTAAAGCAACATTCTTCTTACTGCCAAGTTCTTCGGTCATAATACTGTGAGCCTGTTCAATGCAGTGGTCACATATATGTCCTTCGAGACCTGCTATAAGAATGTTGGCTTCTTTCTTTGTTCTGCCGCAGAATGAACATTTATCCATTACCGGCTATTTTTGATTTTTCTGAAGAATCTCATCAATCATTCCATAGTCCTTGGCTTCCTGGGAAGTCATCCAGTAATCCCTGTCTGAGTCTTTCTCAACTTTTTCAATAGAATTTCCTGAGTGCAAGGCTATTATTTCATAAAGTTCTCTTTTCAGCTTTACAATCTCACGTACAGTGATCTCAATATCTGAAGCCTGTCCTTCAGCGCCACCCATAGGCTGGTGTATCATTATCCTGGAGTGTTTAAGCGCTGATCTCTTGCCTTTTTTTCCAGCAGTCAGAAGCACTGCACCCATTGAAGCTGCCATACCTGTACAGATTGTAGCTATATCAGCTGAAATGTACTGCATAGTGTCATAAATACCAAGTCCGGCATTTACTGAGCCACCGGGAGTGTTGAAATAGATCTGTATATCCTTTCCGGGATCAGCTGAATCGAGATACAGGAGCTGAGCCTGTATAATGTTAGCAACATAATCATCTATTGGAAGCCCCAGGAATATAATCCTGTCCATCATCAGACGTGAGAATACGTCCATTGATGCCACATTCAGCTGTCTCTCCTCAATAATTGTGGGTGATATATAACTGCCATATATGGAGCTGTACTTATGAAGACCGAGGCTGCTGACTCCGTGTTTGCTTCTGGCATATTTTCCGAAATCGTCTAGCAAATTCATTTTTTCCGTTTTTAAATTAACCAACAAAGATAATAAAAAATAACCTTGAGTTTTGCAACTAGCTGAGTATTATTCAAAAAGCTTGTTAAATTCCTCTACAGTAACACTCTTATTTTCAATCTTCAGAAGCTCTTTCATTATTGCAATTACTTTCTCTTCGAGGATCTTGTCAGCGATTCTTTTCGCATCTTCCTCCTTCTTTAGCGTCTCTTTTGCATAATTAGTCAATTGCTCATCAGTAATATAGAAAAGCCCGTATTGCTGGAACTGATATCTTGTAATATTTTCAGCCTCTTTAAGCAGCTCTTCTTCGCTGATCTTCACTTCGTTTTCACGTGCAACTTTGTTTCTGATAAGCTGCCATTTAAGATCCTTTCTGAAGTGTTCAAATTCTGTTTCTATCTGCTCCTGAGTAGTATTTTCATTTACTCTTAGAAGCCATTTCTTGAGAAATTCCTCCGGCAGCTGGAAATCAACTTTTTCAAGGGCCAGAGCTTTGATATCCATCATTAGTTTGTAATCGCTTTCACGCTTAAGGTTCATGGCAATTTCATCTTCCAGTCTTTTCATGAAATCCTCTTCGCTGTTCACTATACCTTCACCATATATTCTGTCGAAAAGCTCTTTACCAACCTCTGCAGGATGAAAACGGCTTATCTCATTGATAGTGAACCTGAAGTTCCCGCTGATATTCTCAACTTCCTCTTTTTTCCTTTTCAGTATACCGGCAACCTCACTGTCGTTTGGGAATGCTTTTTTAATGTCGAAATCAATACTACTGTTTAAAGCCTTTCCGAGGAACTCTTTTTTAATATCTTCATCCTTGATGATGTCGATGGCCATTGAAGTCTCCTCAGCGGAAAATCCTTCAGTCAATGGGTTGCCATCACTGTCGATGGCTTCGATACGTCCTTTTACAATATCCTTTTCTTCTACCGATTCAGCCTGTCGCAGTTCACCATAGCGTCTTGTATAATTATTGAGATAATCATTCTTCATCTTTTCATCAATGATTATCTCATGAAAGTCTACCTTATTCTTTTTGGATAGTTTCAGCTCAAAAGAAGGGGCAAGACCCAGTTCAAACGAGAAAGTAAAATCTTCCTGTGTGTCGAAGTTAATCTTTTCATTTTCATCAAGTTTTGGCAGCGGATCTCCAAGGATCTCTACCTTTTCATCAGAGAGATACTTCTGTATGCTTTCGGTGACCAGTTTATTTATTTCGTCGACCTGGACAGCCTTGCCGTACATTTTCCTAACAAGTCCGATAGGGACCATTCCGGGACGGAATCCTTTAATGTTTGCTTTTTTCCTGTAGTCTCTGAGAACGGTTTCAACTTTCTCTTCATAATCGGGTTTGCTGATCTCGACTTTCAGTACAGCATTCAGATCATCAATGTTTTCTTTGGTGATATTCATTTCATTTCCTGTTTAATACGTAGTTAAAAAAACCGCCAAAACGCACTTTTAAAGAGGTTGAAGGCGGTTTGTCACATTTGTGCGGATGAAGGGACTCGAACCCCCACGTCACGAAGACACAAGATCCTAAGTCTTGCTCGGCTACCAATTACGACACATCCGCGTAAAAAATTTCCGCAAAAGTACAATAAATATCAATGAAAACAAATTGATTCTGTCAGCGGCGCAGTTCAAAGTTCTTTCCAAGATAGACTTTTCTTACATGTTCATCTTCTGCAAGTTGTGCAGCAGTGCCCTGCATAAGAATATGTCCCTCGAACAGCAGGTAAGCCCTGTCGGTTATTGTAAGTGTCTCATGTACATTATGATCAGTAATGAGAATACCTATATTTTTCTCCTTTAATTTGGCCACTATCTCCTGGATATCCTCCACTGCAATCGGATCTACCCCTGCAAAGGGTTCATCGAGAAGAATAAATTTCGGTTTGAGGGCCAGGGCCCTTGCTATCTCAGTGCGCCTTCTTTCACCTCCCGACAGCTGGATGCCGTTGCTTTTTCTTATTTTATTAAGCCCGAATTCTCCAATTAATGTTTCAAGTCTTTCTTCCTGTTCCGCCTTGGGGAAATTAGACATTTCAAGAACAGCTTTAATATTATCTTCAACTGACATGTTCCTGAAAACCGAAGCCTCCTGTGCAAGGTACCCGATTCCTTTTCGGGCCCTCATATAAACAGGGAGTGTGGTAATTTCTTCATTATCAAGGAAGATCTTTCCCTCTCCGGGCTTGATAAGACCCACAATCATATAGAATGTGGTTGTCTTTCCTGCTCCGTTGGGTCCAAGCAAACCTACAATTTCGCCCTGCTGTACCTCAACGGAGACATTATCAACAACAGTTCTGCTACGGTATTTCTTTACAAGATTTTCAGTGTAAAGTTTCATACTGATTATTATGATGTTGCAGTACTGGTCTTCTCATCTTCATCATTCATAAACTCATTTCTGTCTCTCTCCTTCTGCCTCATTACTCCGGCTGAAATAAATATGCTCACCTCGTAAAGAAGAAGAAGCGGAATTGCCACAAGGGTTTGTGAAAATACGTCAGGAGGAGTAATAATAGCAGCAATTATGAAGATCACTACTATGGCATGTTTCCTGTATTTTCTCATGAAAGTCGGGGTGACAAGACCAATTTTTGTAAGGAAGAATGTTATTATCGGGAGTTCGAAAACCACTCCGGTTGCAAGACAGATAGATGTAAGAGTTCCTATGTATGACCTGATATTGATCTGGTTGACAACCTCGGAACTTATTTCATAGGAGCTGAGGAAGTGTATCGAAAGAGGAGCAAGCATAAAATAGCCGAATGCCACTCCAATGAAGAAAAGCATTGATGCGGCAAATACAGCTCCTTTTGCATAACGTGCTTCAGTTGGCTTAAGTGCAGGCTTGAAGAACTTCCAGAATTCCCAGAGCACCACGGGAAATGCAAGGATCAATCCTGATACCAGCGATACTATTATGTGGGTTGTGAGCTGCCCCGACATACTTATATTTATAAGGTTTAAAGGTTGTGTATTTATGCACAAACCATCTGTATTCAAATATTGCCCGAGCCTGCATAATAGCCTTGCAGTAATGAAATCTGGACTTTTCGGTGCAAGAATTATGCTGTCGAATATTACATTTTTGAAAATAAATGCAACAATCATCAGGGTTACAATAGCAAGTATAGAGCGTATGATATGCCATCTTAACTCTTCAAGATGTTCGAGGAATGACATCTCTTTTTCACCCTTCTTCCCTTTTTCCCAGAAATTTGCCATACGCTAAAGAATATAGTTTTAAAATCAGCCTGTAAAGATGATAAATCTTCTCTTGCAAAACAACATCAATTTTTCTGCTCAAAAAGGAGACTTTAATATTTATCCGCCCAAATTTGTTAATAATACCAAAAAAATATTTTTTAATAATGAAATTTATTAACTTTATATAAACTGTTAGGTTTTATGTTCACTTAATAGTTTTTCATATTTGGGGATATTATGCTAAATGATTCTACAATACATGATTACTTAAAGAAGTATTTTGGCTTTGATACTTTTAAAGGTAACCAGGAACCAATAATAAAAAACGTTCTGGAAGGCAGGGATACATTCGTTCTTATGCCTACCGGAGGAGGCAAATCACTTTGCTATCAGCTTCCTGCCGTTATGAAATCAGGAACGGCAATTGTCATTTCTCCTCTCATCGCCCTGATGAAAAACCAGGTTGATGCAATGAGAAATTTTAGTACGGATGATGATGTTGCACACTTCCTTAACTCTTCCCTTACAAAATCTGAAATAGCAAGAGTTAAGAAAGATGTACTTTCCGGAAAAGCAAAACTGCTTTACGTGGCCCCGGAGTCATTGACCAAGGAGGAAAATATTGATTTCCTGAAGAATATCGACATTTCATTTTATGCCATAGATGAAGCTCACTGTATTTCGGAGTGGGGACATGATTTCAGACCTGAATACAGGAGAATCAGGCCGATTATTGATACAATAGGCAGATCTCCTATTATTGCTCTTACTGCAACAGCCACTCCTAAAGTGCAGCACGATATTCAGAAGAACCTTAGCATACTCGATGCTGATGTTTATAAATCTTCATTTAACCGGCCAAATCTTTATTATGAGGTAAAGTCGAAACAGGATGTCTCCAAGGAGATTATCAAATATATTAAGAACAACTCCGGTAAGTCCGGGATTATTTATTGTCTTAGCCGCAAGAAAGTTGAGGAAATAGCAGAGCTGCTGAAAGTAAACGGAATAAAAGCTCTTCCATATCATGCAGGAATGGACTCGGCAACACGTACGACAAACCAGGACAAGTTTCTGATGGAGGAGGTTGACATAATAGTGGCAACCATTGCATTTGGCATGGGTATCGATAAACCTGATGTACGGTTTGTAATACATTATGATATCCCCAAAAGCCTGGAAGGATATTACCAGGAGACAGGAAGGGCGGGCCGCGATGGAGGAGAGGGTAACTGCATAGCTTATTACAGCTATAGTGATATAACCAAGCTTGAGAAATTCATGCAGGGAAAACCTATTGCAGAACAGGAGATAGGAAAACAACTACTGCTTGAGACTGTTTCCTATGCAGAATCATCTGTATGCCGGAGAAAACTATTGCTTCATTATTTTGGTGAGGAATATGATAAGGAAAACTGTGAAGCCTGTGATAACTGCCTCCATCCTAAAACCCAGTTTGAAGGCAGTGATGCCGTTGTCAGCGTACTTGAAACAATTCTTGCTGTAAAGGAGAAGTTCAAGGCCGATCATGTTGCCAATATACTTGCAGGAAAGGTTACCTCAGCTATTAAATCGTACAAACACCATAAGCTTGAATATTTCGGTGCAGGAGAGGACAAGGATGAGAAGTTCTGGAACATGGTGATCAGACAGGCTCTGATTGCCAAATTTCTGACAAAAGATATTGAGAATTACGGCTTGCTGAAGGTAACTGCCAAAGGGATGGAATTCCTTGAAAAACCTGTATCATTCATGCTCGCCGAAGATCATGATTATGAAGAGTCGTCAGACGACGAGAGCGCCTTTGGAGCAAAAATAACTGCTGTTGATGAAGAACTGTTCAGTATTCTGAAGGATCTCAGGAAGAAGATCTCAAAGGTCAGAAATGTACCCCCGTTTGTTATATTTCAGGATCCGTCGCTTGAGGATATGGCTATCCAGTATCCGATAACAATCGATGAGCTTCAGAATATTTCAGGCGTTGGTGCGGGAAAGGCTCAGCGTTATGGTCAGGAATTCATTGAGGTTATACAACGGTATGTGGAGGAAAAGGAGATAATGAGACCTCTCGATATGGTTGTCAAATCAGTGGTCAATAAATCGGGCATAAAGGTTTACATTATCCAGAGCATTGATATGAAACGTTCTCTCGAGGATATAGCAGAGGCAAAGGGAATGGATATGCCTGAACTGATCTCTGAAATTGAGGCAATAGTTAATTCAGGCACACGCATTAACATTGATTATTATATAGATACGGTTATTGACGAAGAACGGCAGCACGACATCTATGCATACTTCAGGGAAGAGGCGGAAACTGATTCCCTCGAAGATGCTATAAAGGAGCTAGGTAGTGAATTCGAAGAGGAGGAGATAAGACTTGTTAGGATCAAATTCCTTTCCGAAATGGGCAACTAAGACTTTTTGCCAGGTATCACGAAAGCATAGAGGGCAGTAATCAGAACGTAAAAAGGATAAATGATCTGTGATGGTATAAAGTATGCTATCAGATCGCTTTTGCCATAACGTTTTGTTGTGTTCCGGAGGATAAGATAATCAGGTATTGATTTTACGGCCAGGATAGCCAGATAAATATAAAAATATGTGCTGTCAAATAAGCCGGCTATCAGGGATAGTACCTGAAGTAAAATTGTAACAAATGTTACAATCCCCAGCATAATGGTATGCATATCGTCATAAGCGGCAGCTTTTTTGATCCATCTTTTACGCTGTGCCAGGAACTTGCCAGCAGATGCATTATTGACTGTTGTCACAACTGATTCCATTGATTCCAGCCAGTCTATCCTGGCGCCAGGAATTTTTTTAATCGCATGCAGCAGGAATATATCATCGCCTGATGCAATTTCAGGATGGAGTTTACTCTGGTTTTCAATGTAGATCTCTTTTCTGAAAGCAAGGTTCGCACCATTGCACATGGTACTGTTTCCATATAAAATGGTTCCGGCTGTAACTCCCTGAAGACTAATGTATTCGAGTTCCATGCACCTTGAGATTAACCCTTTTCCCTTTTCAAGCCGGACAGGGCAAACGATAAGATCAGAGCTCTTTTTATGATAGAATGAACTTATTGTACCAAGCCACTCCCTGCCCATACGGCAATCAGCATCTGTTGTTATTATCAGATCGCTTAATGATAACCCTACACCGGTTCTGATAGCTTCTTTTTTTCCTCTGCCTGGATTCTTTAAAACGGTAAGATTCTTCAGGTCCTTAAATCCGGAAGCCAGCTCAAATGTCCTGTCAGTTGAGTTGTCATCAATTATAATGACCTCAAAAAGATTTTCAGGGTAATCCTGTGCTTTTAAATCATTGAGGAGGTCCGTAAGATTCTCCTGCTCATTTCTGCATGCTACAATGATTGAAACAAAATTGCCGGCTCTTTTTTCCGGATGGAAAGGAGAAATTTTCCCCAGCTCTCTCCATATCCTGAGGAGCATGACAAGATAAGGCAGGATCAGTATTAATAACAGCCATTGCATTTATGCTTACTTTAACCATTCGTACATCCGGTAATGTTCACATTGCATTCCAAGCGACTCGTACGTCTTTTGAGCATTGGTATTATTTGTTTCCACATAGAGTCGCAGACCTGCAATTCCCTGCTTTTCAGCTGCATCTTTTATACTTGAGTACATTTTTCTGAAAACACCTTTCCGCCTGAACTCCGGTAAAACATATACTGACTGGATCCACCAGACATCTGTGTTCCTCCAGTCACTCCATTCATAAGTTATTAAAAGAGATGCAATTACTTTTCCGTCATCATCAGCCACCCAGTAATGACCTTTGACTGGTTGATTAAATACCGCTTTTACTCCATTAATGATTTTTTCAGGGACCAGTTTAAGCTGTTCTGTTTCCCATGCCATTTTCTGCTGGAAATCAATTATTACGGATGCATCTTCCGGATTCGCTTTTCTGATTTTAATCATTCTGATATTATCTTATGGTCAGGCAGTCTTAATCTCCTGCACTCATTTTTACTGACTCTGCTACCCGTTGCCTTTAGCCTGTCGCCTTTTACCTTTTATTTATATTCATCCCAGCTTTTGATAGCGAGATCTTCGATATTCAGTTTACAGTATGCAAGTATAAAAGCACTGGCAAGACGGGCATTTGTAATTAATGGAATATTGAAATCAACTGCAGTTCGTCTGATTGAATAATCGTTGTCAAGCTCTGATGCGCTGAGATCTTTTGGAATGTTTACAACAAGATCTACCTCTCTGGACTTGATGAGTTCAAGAGTATTAGGTGATTTATTTTCATCGGGCCAGTATGCCACCTCCGCTTCAATTCCGGCGTTCTGAAGAAACTGCTGAGTACCTCTTGTTGCATAAAGCTTATGCCCTTTTTCTACCAGGGCTCTTGCACTGTTGAGCAGCTCAACCTTCGACCTTGCCGGACCCGTTGAAAGAAGGATGCTCTTTTTCGGGATCCTGTATCCAACTGAAAACATAGCCTTAAGGATAGCTTCATAGAACCCTTCGCCTATGCATCCCACTTCACCTGTCGATGACATATCAACACCAAGAACAGGGTCGGCCTTTGCCAGTCGTGAGAAGCTGAACTGAGGAGCCTTGACACCGACATAATCGAGTTCGAATACTGTTTTGCGCGGTTTCTCAGCAGGAATTCCAAGCATCACCTTTGTTGCAAGTTCTATAAGGTTTGTCTTCAGAACCTTTGAAACAAAAGGCATACTACGGCTTGCCCTGAGGTTACATTCAATCACTTTTATATCATTGTCTTTGGCAAGGAACTGGATGTTGAATGGTCCTGAAATATTCAGCTCCTTTGCTATCTGGCGCGAGATTCTCTTGATCCTTCGTGCAGTTTCAAAGTATATTTTCTGTGCCGGGAAAACCATTGTGGCATCACCGGAATGAACACCTGCAAATTCAACATGCTCGCTGATTGCATATGCTATCATATCTCCTTCCTTTGCCACAGCATCAATCTCTATCTCCTTTGCATTCTCGATGAATTCAGAAACAACCACCGGGTATTGTTTTGACACCTTTGCAGCAAGATTGAGATAATGTGTAAGCTCGTTTTTATTTGAAACAACGTTCATTGCAGCACCAGAAAGTACATAAGATGGCCTGATAAGAACGGGGAACCCTATGCGGTCAACAAATTCGTAGATATCGTTTATTGACGAAAGCTCTTTCCACCTCGGCTGATCTATATGATGGGTATCGAGCATAGCTGAAAATTTATGACGGTTCTCAGCCCGGTCGATAGATACAGGAGATGTGCCAAGTACCGGAACATTCTCATTATACAGTCTCATTGCCAGGTTATTTGGTATTTGTCCCCCAACGGAAACAATTACTCCTCCCGGATTTTCAATATCTATTATGTCGAGAACCCTCTCGAAAGTAAGCTCATCGAAATAGAGTCTGTCGCATATATCATAATCGGTGCTGACTGTTTCAGGGTTATAGTTGATCATTACCGATCTCAGTCCTTCCTTCTTGATGGTATCGATTGCATTTACTGAGCACCAGTCAAATTCAACACTTGATCCGATTCTGTAAGCGCCGGATCCAAGTACAATTACAGATTTCTTATCGTTCTCACAGATGATGTCATGTTCCGTCCCGCTGTACGTAAGATAAAGGTAATTTGTAACGGCAGGATATTCGGCAGCGAGGGTGTCAATCTGTTTAACATATGGTACAATGCCAAGTGATTTTCTGTAGGTTCTTAACTTCATAAGGTCATCGTTAATCTTATCTGATCCTGATTTAAGGACATGCCTTGTTATCTGAAAATCACTGAAGCCGTTTATTTTTGCATGGGCAAGAAGTTCGACAGGGATTGACTCAAATGTTTTGTATTTACAAAGCTCATCTTTTATGCTGATGATATTCCTGAGTTTGAAAAGGAACCACTTGTCAATTTTAGTAAGCTCATAGATCCTGTCTACAGACATTCCCTTTTCGAGAGCTTCTGCAATCGAAAAGATGCGCATATCGGTAGGTTCAGACAGTTCCCTTTCAATGTCTTCGAAGCTCAGGTCACGGTTACCTGTAAATCCATGCATCCCCTGGCCGATCATCCTCAATCCCTTTTGAATAGCCTCTTCGAAAGTTCTTCCTATTGCCATCACCTCCCCGACGCTTTTCATGCTGCTGCCTATGAGATGAGAGACTCCTTCGAATTTATTCAGG
>Ga0334722_10001924_pt1 | contig 24532 bp, 25 predicted proteins | sample C3_bottom_MG_FD_207210 | JGI IMG/M metagenome (GOLD analysis project Ga0334722, IMG submission 207210) | Sediment microbial communities from Yellowstone Lake, YNP, Wyoming, USA - C3_bottom | ecosystem: Environmental > Aquatic > Freshwater > Lake > Sediment | place: USA: Wyoming | collected... | reverse complement strand
CCAAAGCTGCTAATAGCCTGGTTTGAAGCTTCATGCGTTAGCCCTCCATTGGTTTTTGGGTGTTGCAAAACGGTTAGATAATGCTGAAAAATCCTGCCGTAATAAGGTGCTGCTGGTACAAAAAAGTGCTGCTAGGAATCGTCATTCCATTGCCCAAAGCTGCTAATAGCCTGGTTTGAAGCTTCATGCGTTAGCCCTCCATTGGTTTTTGGGTGTTGCAAAACGGTTAGATAATGCTGAAAAATCCTGCCGTAATAAGGTGCTGCTGGTACAAAAAAGTGCTGCTAGGAATCGTCATTCCATTGCCCATCCCACGACTTAGCGCCTCGCGCTGACGGGGAGCACGTTGTTTATGACTAATTACCCTTGTCGGCCAGGGCATCGAGCTTCTCCTGGTTGAGCAGGGCGTTTACCTCCAGCAGGATGGTGACATGGTCGCCAACCTTGCCAACCCCCTGGATGTAGCGGCTGCCGCCCTTGGCGGTGCGGGGCGGCGGCTCGATATGCTCGGCCGGGATATTGTGGACCTCGCTGACCCGGTCAACAATCAGGCCGACGGTGTTGGCGTTTAAGGTCACCACCACCACGCAGGTGCGGCTATCATACTCCCGGGCCGGCATTTTGAAGCGGCTGCGCATGTCCATCACCGGGACAATCTTGCCACGCAGGTTGATTACCCCCATGATTGACTCGGGGAGGTTGGGGATCTCGGTGATCTTCTGCAGGCCGATGATCTCGGTGACGAAATTGATGGCGATGCCATACTCCTCGGTATCGACCAGGAAGGTCAGATACTTGTCGCGCTGGGAGTCGTCATCCTCCTGGGTGTTGACGGCGGGGTTGGGGGTGGTTTCGTCGGCCATGGTGGTTCTCCTTGGGCAAATGTCTTATATCGTCATTCCCGGGGTGGTAAGCGGGAAGAAAATACTGTCGTTAATTTTGTGGGAGCGGTCGCCTGACCGCGAATTCCCAAGCTGAGAAAATCTGCCAATCTGGTTGTCAGCCCCGAACTTATGATTCGCGACCAGGCGGTCGCTCCTACCGGTCATTCCGTCATTCCCGAGGTAGTAATCGGGAATCCATTTTTGCTGAAATCAAGGAATTATGGATTCCCGCTTTCGCGGGAATGACGGGGGTAAGCAATATCCTAAATAAATTGTGCAAAAGGCCGGTCATCACTTCCCAGCCTTCCCCGCCACGGCCAATCTCTCATCTCGCAGGGCCATCCGGTTGCTGTTTTCAAAATTGCTGATGATCTTGGCGATATCCAGGATCAGGCAGACCTGGCCATCGTCTAAGATGGTACAGCCCGAGGCGTTGGGGACCTGGCCCAGGTAATCCGGCAAGCCCTTGATGACGGTGGGCTGCTGGCCGAGAATCTCATCGACGAACAGGCAGTAGTTGTTCTCCTGGCAACTGAGGAGAATCAAAATGCCGTCGCTCAACTTGGTTGAATCGGGCGGATGATCGAGAACCTCATGGAGCCGGATAATAGTGTAGAAGAGATCCCGGACCCGGACGATCTCGTGGCCGCCGGGGGTGGTGCGGATCATTTCTTCATTGGGGCAGAAGGATTCGCGGATGGAGAGGGTGGGCATGATGCAGCGGCTCTGGCCCACCCGGACCCGCATGCCGTCGATGATGCCCAGGGTTAAGGGAATGCGCAGGTCGAAACGGGTGCCTTGGCCGGTGGTGCTGTTGACCTCGATCTTGCCGCTGATTTTATCGATGTTCTGGCGCACCACATCCAGGCCGACGCCGCGCCCGGAAATCTCGGTGATCTTGTCGGCGGTGGAGAAACCGGCCTGGAAGATCAAGCCGGTCAAGGCGGAGGGGCTTAAGTCACTGCCGTCACCGGTGACCAGGCCGCGACTGATGGCCTTGGCCAGGATCTTATCCTTGTTGAGGCCCTTGCCGTCATCTTCCAGGGTGATCCAGACCTCGCCTTCTCGATGCACGGCGGTGAGGACGATGGTGCCTTTTTCCGGCTTGTTGGTGAGCTTGCGCTCCTGGGGTGTTTCAATGCCGTGGTCGATGGAGTTACGGAGCAGGTGGACCAGCGGATCGGTAATCATCTCGATGACTGTTTTGTCCAACTCGGTTTCCTCGCCCACCAGCTTCAACTCGACCTTCTTGCCGGATTTGACCCCCAGGTCATGAACCAGGCGCATCATCTTGCGGAACAGCCCGGAGACCGGCACCATGCGGATGGTCATGGCCAGTTCCTGGAGCTCGCGCACCAGTTTGGAAAGTTGGGCTCCGGCCTTGTTGAAGTTGTCCAGCTCCAGGCCGCGCAGGTCGGGGTTGAAGAGGACGATGTTTTCAGTGATGACGATTTCGCCGATGATGTTGATCAGCGAGTCAAGTTTTTCCAGATCGACCCGGATGTCTTGACGTTTAACGGCGCTGGCCTGGGTTTGGGCTGCTGCCGGGACGATTTTTTTGCCCTCTTCGCGCTGGACTTTCTGCTCGGTGATGACCTCTTCCAGCTGCGGCGTGGTGATGGCGCCCATCTCGGTGAGAATCTGGCCCAGGGCCGGTTTTTCCTGTTGCTGCAAGGCCTGCTGCAAGGTCTTCTCATCGACCAGTCCGCGACTGAGGAGCATGTCGCCCAGGCGGGAGTTGAGCAATTGGTCGATCTTTTGCCGGTATTGCTCCAGATTGCTGATGCGGCCATCGCCACCTTCGGGCAGGGCCCCCACCGTGCTGCGCAGGACGTTGTTCAGCTCGGCCAGAAGCTTTGCTGGGTCCATGCCCTCAATGACCGTGCCGGAGCGAACCGTCTCCACTATCTTTTCCATCTGCCCGCCAAGTGCCTCCAGGTCGGCCATGGTCGCCATCCCGCACTGGCCAGTGAAGCTCTGTACGTGCAGGGTAAGATCGGCCAGGGTCTCCTGGGAGGGCAGGGGGCCATTCCACTGGAGAAGATCGTCCTCGATTTTTTGCAGGAGGTCGTCACCATCCAGGACGAAGGCCCTGAGTTTGGGGCTGAGTACGTCCTCTACCGGCGGCTCCTCGGTGGCCGCGGTCGCGGCGTAAGCGGTGGGCGTTGCTGATTGGGTGATGATGGCCAGGCGCTTGCCCAGCTCAATGGCCTCCAGAAGCTGGCTGGCGATGACCTCGGCATCATCGGCCATGGCGTCGTCGGTGAAATGTTCTTCCAGGTGGTCCAGGGCAGCCTTGGCAAAATCGCAAGAGCGGCAGAGCAGATCCACGTGCTCCGGCACCATCTCGATCTTGCCGTTGCGGATCAGGTCCAGCAGGTTCTCGGCGCTGTGGGCCGCCCGCTGGATGTGGGTCAAATCCAGAAACCCGGCGCTGCCCTTCATGGAGTGGAAGAGGCGGAAGATGGAATTCATGGTCTCCCGGTCGCCGTTGACCTGGCGGAACACCGCGCAGTTCAAACACTCCTGCGAGGAAGTGGCGTAGGGGCAGATTTGCTTGCCGTCGCCGACGAAGCCGGCCTCCAGCCAGCAGGAGACGCCAACCTCGCGGCCATGGCAGGGGCAATCGTTCTTGGTGCAGCCCAGGGCCTCCCAGCAATTCACCTTTTGACAACTCTCGCCCAGCTCAATGATGGTGGGCTCAAGGGTGTCGATCATCTCCCGGCTTTCCTGGATGAAGTCCTGGATGATTTCGATCTGATCTGCGCTCAGGTTGCTGTCTGCCATGGTTTCCCTCTTTTGCAAAACAATGATATGGCCAGCCCCCCGGCTTAGCCGTGTTCAGGACGATGGGGCGAAAATAAACTTGCTGTAGATGATCTTTAGGTGGTGCTGCGAAGTTGTTGTTTAGATTCTGTGCAGAATCGTCTGCGGCTGTCAAGCCGGGGGAGCTTTTTTTGTGCGCCATCCCGGGGGTGAGCAGCCGCATCTTAGGAATTAATCTCCTTATTTCAGGCCCTTGGCGTGGAAAAGTTGCACATATTTTTTGTCGGTACCTTTGATATGTTTGCGCAACCAATCGCTTAGGAAGGTCATGACCTCCAGCGATACCCCCATCTTGCCCGCATCGAATTTTCCCTTGAAGTCGGCGACCTTTTGAATGAAGTCCGCGTGTTCTTTCTTGTGGGCGACGGTGTCGGCATAGCCGAATTGGTCGAAATACTTTTCCTCCATACTGAAGTGGGTCTTGGTGTAGGAGATGAGCTCGTTGAGGACTTTGCCGACCACCTCCTTGGCCTTACCCTGCACCATGGCATCGTGCAGGCCGTTAATAATATCAACTAGCTTCTTGTGCTGGGTGTCAACAACCGCCACGTCAATGCTCAAACTTTTATCCCACTGAATTAAAGCCATGCTCATTCTCCTCTTTAGAAATGTTTAAGCGCTGGCGGGAAATTAGCTGCTGGGCCGCCGCGGTGATTGCCAACGGTAGATTTACCCCGCTGTACGCAGTAAATTCTGTGCAGAACAGGCGGCGGAAGTCAATCCCGGGGGCATTTTTTTGTCGATTACCGAGAAATAATAGGGGGGCGGGCTCTGAGCGCTACTGGTGTCAAAGTTATGACCATGGGTCGCCTCGGTATATTTAAGTATTGTAGGATGGGCAAAGCGTAGTGTGCCCATCGCGCTTGTTTTGCCTGGTGTTGTTGATGGGCACACTACGCTTTGCCCATCCTACGCATCTGTAAATACCGGCAAATGCTACCCTGCCATCGGGCCGCGCTGGTTTTTTCGCTAATCCCCGGCGGGTTGGCATGGAATTGGCATTTTCACCGGGGAAACCCATTGCGGAGTGAATAACACCAGTGCTCCATTACCTTCTCACCATCTGTCTATGCTTGTGCCTGTCTGGGCCTGAAGCCCAAGCTGCGACCGGCACCCGTCTGCTTAATATGGGGCAGGGCGAGGCTGTCCAGGAAACGGTGCTGCGGCTGGCCTTTAGCAAACGGCCCCGCTATCGCCTGGAGGTTTCTGGTCAAAGAATTGACTTGTTTCTCTACGATACCGCCATTGGCGAGGCGTTTGCTGCGGCCCCGCAACAGGGCGGCTCGGTGGTGAAGATCGATCTGGTCGAAAAAATGACCGGGCTGATGATGTCTTTTTATATGTCGGGAACTCCCCGGGGTGCCAGTGTCGAGATGGCCGGGGTGAAAGGGATGGACCTGGAGGTGCACGTTCTCTGGGAATCGGCGGTCGGCAAGGTGCCGCCCAAGGTGGGCGCCCGTCTGGTGGGGGGATCAGGCGGTGGTGATAACAGCATTGCCGCCCGGATCGCTGCCAAGTCAAAATACTCGGCCAATTGGGAGCGGTTCTATAAAGACTTTGAGACCCCCATCTCCTGGCAGGTGCCGGTCCGTTTTACCTTGTTGGACCTGCCTGAGCTGGGAAGCGGTGCTTCCCCGGTATTGAAGGCGATCTGGCAGCGCTGTCAGGCTGGGGCCTGGGAGGATGCCGCCAGCCTGTTGAAACGCCTGGGAGTTGAGAAACTGGTCGGCGAAGAGCGGCAGATTTTTCTGCTCTTATCCAGCGCCAGCTTGCTGCAGGAAGGTCAATACCAGGAGGCGAGGAAGCTCTACCGGCAATTCCGGCAGGAATTTCCCCAGTCTCCTCATCTGAAACGTTTCACGGTGATGGCGGCCAGCGCCTTGGCCCGGACTGGTGATCCCTATGGCGCGGTCACCGAGATTAACCCGTTGTTGCCCCAGGCCCTCGAAGTCGGCAAGCCCGGTGGGGCGGCGGCAGAGTTGCTCTACGCGGAAATACAGTTGGCCATCGGCCGCCCCCAGAAGGCCCTGAGCGCCCTGGCGGTGGTGGCCAGCGATGGGCCAAAGTTATCGCGGGCGGTGCTGCTGCGCACGGCCGATGCCCGCGCGGCCATTGGCCAATATCGTGAGGCGCTGGTGGGCTATCGCCAGTGGCTGGCCCAGGCCGGTAACGACACCATGGACCTTTATTCCCAGGCGCACTGGGCGGAAACCCTGGAGAAGCAGGGCGATCTCAAGACCGCTCTCCAGGCCTATTCCCGGTTGGCTGAAACCCCACAGGTGCCGGATGGTCGGGCCATGGCGCTGTTTGCCGCCGCCCGGGTGGCCCGGAAGCTGGGTGATGCTTCCGCCCCGGCGCAGTGTATGATTGTGCGCCGTCGGCATCCCGGCAGTGAAGGCTCCTTCCGCGCCTGGCTGCTGGAACTTGATCAGATTATGCTCGCTGCCGATAAGGAGTTGATCCTCAAGCGTAATGGCGAATACGCCACCATTGCCGCCACGGCGCCCGACCGGTTTCTGCGGGAGGAGGCCGCCTTTAAGTATGCCCTGGCCGTACTCCTGGATGGTGACAACCGCAAAGGGGTGGAGCTGTTGCAGGCGTTCCGCCGGGATTTTGCCGCCGGGACTTTGCGTTTTGAGGCCGAGGTTCTCCTGCTGCAAAAACTTGAGCCCCTGGTGGCGGGGCTGATGCTGGAAGGGAAGTCGTACGAAGCAATGGTTCTAATCGAACAAAACCGGGACTTGCTGTCGACCTTCACCCTGCCGCCCAGCTTTGCCGTGCAGGTGGCCCAGGTTTTCCGGGAAATGGGGATGTATACCCGGGCGGGCGGGATCTATCTCTACCTGATCAGCCATGCCGAGAAGAAGACCGACGAAGAGACCTATTATCTGCCGCTGGTGGAGGTGCTGTATGCCAATGGTCTCCATGAGGATATTTTTAAGGCTGTGGCTCGCTATCGGCTGAGATTTCCGGCTGGTAAGTCACTGGCTGCCCTGGTGGTGATGCAGGGGCGGCTCTGTCTTGAGTTGGGACGTCTGGACGAGGTGACGGCGCTGTTGAAGGGCTTCAAAGATGAGTCGGCGGAGGTCGTGGCCCTGCGCAATCGCCTGGCTGTGGCCCTGACTCTGCGCGACGGAGTGGCCGATACTAACTTGGCTGGAGTGTTGCCGGGGAAGGCCCCCGAGACCGAACAACCGGCGGCGCGCCTGCTGCGGGCCGAGCGGCTGTTGCGTGAGGGCAAGGCGGATCTGGCCCTTGGCCTCTATAAGGAGCTGATTGCCGCCGAGTTATACGTCGACCAGTCCCGTTACCGGTGCGGGCAGATTTATCTGGATCGGGGCGAGCGGAGCCAGGGAATAAATTTTCTTCGCGATCTGGTCGATAAGGGTAAGGAGAAATACTGGCAGGAGCTGGCACGGGAAATGCTAGCTTTAGCCAGCATCGGCTAGTTGCCACGGTAAGACAAGCGCCAAGGGAGAAAAGAAGATGCCCGGTATAGACTTATTTGGTCGGACCATCGGCCTGTTACAGAAAAGCCTGGATATGCGGATGCAGAATCACCAGGCCATCGCCGCCAACATCGCCAACGTTGACACCCCCGAATATCGGGCCGTACATCTGGACTTTGAGTCAGGATTACGTCGGGCCCTGGCCAGTTCCGTTAACAGCGGGGGCGGTTCGGAGTCGTTCGCCAAGGTTGAGGCCCAGGTAATCAGGAAATCTGACCCCAGCGACATCGGCGACCACAACAGTGTTAACCTGGATGAAGAGATGATTTCCCTGGCCGAAAACCAGATGCTTTACGATGCCGCCACCCAGATGATCAGTAAGAAACTGGCCGGGCTTCGCTACGCAATCTCGGAAGGTAAATAGGAGGATTCGCCATGGGTATGGACATCTTCGATTCCCTGAAGATCAGTTCTTCGGCGCTCAAGGCCGAACGTTTACGGCTGAATACCATCAGTTCCAACATCGCCAACATCGAGACCACCAGAACCCCGGAAGGTGGCCCGTACAAAAAGCGGGAAGTGGTGTTCCGCAGCACCAGCAATATTTTTGAACGGAACCTGGAAGAGAAGATGCGGGGCGCCGCCATTCAAGGGGTGGAAGTGGCCGAGATCAAGCAAAGCACTGAGCCGCCCAAGATGATTTACGACCCCTCCCATCCCGATGCCAATGCCGAGGGGCTGGTGGCCATGCCCGGGATCAATCTGTTTGAGGAGATGGCCGACATGATGACCGCCACCCGCGCCTACGACGCCAATGTCGCCGCGGTAAAGGCCGCCAAACACATGGCCATGAAGGCCCTGGAAATCGGGAGGTAAATAGATGAAAGATATTACCTTGGTAAGTCAGTTAAGCGCGCTCCGCCCTCTGGAACATGCCGCCCCGGTTAAGTCGGTTGGGGAGGGGTTTGCCGATGCCTTGAAGACGGCGGTGTCCCAAGTCAATGATGCCCAGTTGGCGTCCAACAGCGCCATTGAGAAACTCCAGACCGGTGAGTCGCGAGATCTGCACGAAGTGATGATTTCCATGGAAAAGGCCGATATCTCCATGCGCTTGATGATGCAGGTGCGCAACAAGGTCATTGACGCCTATCAAGAAATCATGCGGATGCAAGTCTGATGGCGTCGCCAAAATTCCGCTCTACTTCGTTGTCGCGGGTACGCGAAATGCTCAGCATACTCAGGTATGCTTCCGCTTTCGCGACCCACTACGCCTCGTATAGCAAAATTTTGGCTTAGCCATCTCTACTCAGTCTCTTGCAAAGGGCTCAATTTGTCATTCCCGCGAAAGCGGGAATCCATAACTCCCTTAATTTACAAAACATGGATTCCCGCTTTCGCGGGAATGACGAGAAGAAAGCGTCGTTGACGAAATTTGCACCATGCCCATAGGTTGTTTGGTTTTCTTATTTTGCCCAAGATCGGATTCCGGAGGCACTTTATCCATGGCTGACAATGTCCAAAACCCTGCGCTGGGACCGTATCTAGGTCAGTTCAATCCCCGCAAACTTATTATGGTGGCGGTGGCGGCGCTCTGTCTGGTGTTTTTCGGGGCCATCATCTTCCAGACCCAAAGCGCCGACTACCGGTTGCTGTTCGCCAACATGGCCAGTGATGACGGGGCTGGGATTGTCAACTGGTTGAAGGAGCAAAAAATTCCCTACCGCCTGGAAAACGACGGGACGGCGATCTATGTCCCGGCTGACCAGTTATATGAGGCCCGGTTGCAGTTGGCTGGCTCCGGTTTGGCCAAGGGCGGCGGGGTGGGGTTTGAGATTTTCGACAAGCAGAGTTTCGGGATGACGGACTTTTCTCAGAAGGTCAATTATCTCCGGGCCTTGCAGGGTGAGTTGAGCCGGACCATCGCCTCGTTGGGGCCGGTGAAGGCGGCCCGGGTGCATCTGGTTATTCCCGAGAAGCGCGTCTTTCAGGCCCAGCAGCAACCGGCCACCGCCTCGGTAATCTTGAAACTTGCCCCCGGGGCGGAACTGAGTGAAGGCCAGATTCTGGGGATCCGCAACCTGGTCTCCGGAAGCATTGAAGGACTGGCCGCCGAGCATGTGACGGTGGTTGATTCCAGTGGGCGAATTCTCACCCGGCCGCCCCGTGAGGAAAACTCCGGACCGGCCACCCCGGGGCTGCTGGAGTACCAGGTGGCTCTGGAAAAGCAGATGGAGGGGCGGGCCCAATCGTTGCTGGACAGCGCCCTGGGGGCGGGTAATTCGGTGGTGCGGGTGTCGGCCAATGTCGATTTCTCCCAGCAGGAGCAAACCGAGGAGCGTTACGATCCCGATGGCAGCGTGATCCGCAGTGAGCAAACCAGCAGCGACCATGGTGGCGGTGAGGTGGCCTCCGGGGTTCCTGGAGTTGCCGCCAATATCAAGGGCGGCGGCAAGAACTCCGCCACCTCTGGTTCAAATCATAGCGAATCGATGATTAATTACGAGGTCAGCAAGGTGGTGAGCCGGAAGGTCTTCCCGGTTGGCACTGTCAAAAATCTGTCGGTGGCGGTGCTGGTTGCCGATCGCCGGGTGGCGGCCGGGGCCGATGGGAAGGCACCGGAACAGCCCTTTACCCCGCGTCCCGCCAAAGAATTGGCTTCTCTGGAAAGCATGGTGAAGAGCGCCCTGGGGGTTGACCCGACCCGTGGCGACAAATTTGAGATCAGCTCGCTGCCTTTTGAGAATGCCTTCGAGCTGGAAACGCCAGCCGAACCAAGCACCGTGGCCACCAAGGTTTATACCTATCTGCCCTACATCAAGTATGGCCTGCTAGTCCTGGCGGCGCTGCTGGTCTATCTACTGCTGCTCAAACCGCTCCTGAGCGCCATGGGAGCCGGGCCGCAACGGCCGACGACGACGCCGCTCAAGACCGTTGAGCAGATGCAAGCGGAAATGGCCGGTGGGGCTGTCGGGGCCGGTGAGGCGGGGGGGGAAGATCAATACACGCCGTATGCCAACAATCACCCTGATTTGGGCAAGCGTTTGCGGGAGCAGGTGATTTCGCAGAAGGCGCCCTCGGCCCAGATCATTAAATCCTGGTTAAAAGAGTGATGAAGGACTGAACCGCAGAACGGCAGAATGTCGAACCGTAGAACCGCAGAAGTAAATGACTGGGGGCAGGTTGGAAGGTTTTTGGGGTGGCGACAGTAATCGTAATCCAGCGCAAATTTAGGCACTTTTTAGGAGTTTCATAATGGCAGATGCGATGCAGATGTCGCGATTATCGGGAGTTGAGATGGCGGCGATCCTTCTGCTTTGTCTGGGCGAAGAGGCTGCCGCCACGGTTTTTGAGGAACTGGAGGATGCGGATATCCGCAAGATCAGCCGGTGCATGATGGGTATGGAGCATATTCCCACCGATGTGGCCCGGCAGGTCATCAAAAAGTTCGAAAAAGCCCAGGAGGAGAACGCCGGGATTTACGTCAAGGGCGAGTCGTTTGTGCAAAAGGCCATTGCTGGCAGCTCCAACCCGAAACGTCGGGAGATGCTCATGGACCAGCTTTCCGCCGGGGTGAGTTTTCGCCCCCTGGAGACCATCGCCATGATGGTGCCCCGGATGGTTGCAGGGTTGCTGGAGCACGAGCACCCGCAGACGGTGGCCCTGGTCCTTTCCACCCAGACCCCGGAACATACCAGCAAGATTGTGGATTTTCTCGATGAGGAAAAACGGGCCGATATCATGTATCGCATTGCCAAAATCGATAAGGTGTCGCCGGAGGTGCTCCAGCAGATTGAAGATTCGCTGCGGGAGGAGATCGGTATGGTGGTCAACCGTGATCACCAGCAGGTCGGGGGCGTCGATAAGGTGGTCGATATCCTTGGGCGTCTGAGCAAGGGTAAAGACCGCGCCATTCTCAGCCAGATCGAGATTAACGATCCCGCCCTGGCCGAGGCCATCCGCCGCAAGATGTTCACCTTTGAGGAATTGATTGTGATCGATAGCCGAGGGATTCAGATGATTCTGCGGGAGATCAATAACGACACCCTGGTCAAGGCCTTAAAGAGCGCCGGGGAGGAAATCAAGGAGAAGATTTTCAGCAATATCTCCAGTCGCGCGGCGGAAACCATTAAAGACGATCTGGCGGCCCTGGGGCCGATCCGGCTTTCTGATGTGGAGACGGCCCAGCAGGAAATTATCCAGGCTGCCATGCGTCTGTCGGAAGAAGGAAAGGTAGCTATTCCAGGACGGGGGACCAGCGATGTCATGGTCTGAGGCTAAAATTCATAAGGGGGCGGCTCTGCATCTTTTGCAGAATTTGGGCTTCGCGGATCTCGATCTGGCTGTGGGGGGCGAGACGGGTAGCCCCGGCAACAGTGAGGGTTTCCAGATGGTGCGCTTTGGCCAGCCGTCGGCGGCGCCGGGCCTGGCGTTCCCAGGTGCTGACGAACAGCCCCGCTCCCAGAGATTGCCTGAGTCGGAAACGTTTGCGCTCGGGAAGGCGGGAATTAACCAGCCGGATCAGCGGATGAACGAGTTGCTGGCGGCGCTGGCCAAGAGCCTCGCCGACTTGAGCCGTTTGCGCGAGCAGGTGCTGAAGAACAGTACCGACGATATGCTCCGTCTGGCCCTGGCCGTTGCCGAGCAGGTTATCCTCCGGGAGGTCAAGACCGATCCCACCATAATTATTGCTACCCTGCAACAGGCCTTGCAGGCAGCGATCAGTTCCGACGCCTATCATATCAAGGTGCATCCCGATGACCTGGCCATTGTCATGGAGAAAAAACCCTTATTTCTGGCCAGTATCAGCGGGCTGAAAAACATCACCCTGGAGGGAGATGCGGCGGTGAGCCGGGGCGGTTGTCTGATCGAATCGGAACTGGGACAGGTGGATGCCAGTATCGAGGGGCAGATGGCCGAATTACGGCATAAGTTGTTGTCGTCGTGTGCGGAGAAGTAAAAGTTAAAAGTAGCGGGCGAACCGCAGAACCGCAGAACGTCGAACCGCAGAACCGCAGAAGTGAAAGACTGGGGGCAGGGTGGTAGGTCTAGCTAAATTCCATTTATCGTCACCAGCCGAAATTCGTAATTCATAATTCGTAATTCGTAATTCATAATTTTTAAATCAAAGGCACTAATGGATCACCTTCTCCAACAGATCCGCGAGACCGCAACGCTAAAGGTGCGCGGTAAGGTTACCAAGATCGTTGGTCTGGTGGTTGAAGGATATTGCCCGGAGGCCTCGGTGGGCACCATGTGCGAACTGGCGCCGCTGGGTGGTGAACCGCCGGTGCCGGCAGAGGTGGTGGGCTTTCGTGATTCCCGGGCGCTGTTGATGCCGATGGGAGAACTGCGGGGGTTGGGGCCGGGCAGTCTGATCCGGGTCTGCCGGAGCAGTGCCAGTATGGGGGTGGGCGAGGCGCTGCTGGGCCGGGTTATTGATGCCCTGGGCGAACCAATTGATGATGGCCCGCCGCTGCCGCCCATGGAGTGTGAGTCGCAGATTTACGCCTTGCCGCCGGGGCCGATGCAGCGCCGGAAGATTGAGCAGCCCTTGGATCTTGGGGTGCGGGCGATCAACAGTATGCTGACCTGCGGTCTGGGGCAACGGCTGGGGATCATGGCCGGATCGGGGGTGGGCAAGAGTGTGCTGCTGGGGATGATGGCCCGGGATGCCCGGGCCGATGTCAATGTTATCGCCCTGGTCGGAGAGCGCGGCCGGGAGGTGCGGGAATTCATCGAGCGCGACCTGGGTGAGGAAGGGCTGGCCCGCTCGGTGGTAGTGGTGGCAACCTCTGACCAGTCGCCACTCTTGCGTAAGCGCGGAGCCTTCGTGGCCACGACCATCGCCGAATATTTCGCCGCGAAGGGGATGAGTGTCCTCTTGATGATGGATTCGGTTACCCGTTTTGCCATGGCTCTGCGCGAGATTGGTCTGGCCATCGGCGAGCCGCCGACCACCAAGGGTTACACGCCTTCCGTCTTTGCCGCCCTGCCAAAATTGTTGGAGCGGGCTGGAAGTTTCCGGGCTGGCGGCAGCATCACCGGCCTTTATACCGTCCTGGTGGAAGGTGATGACATGAACGAGCCCATTGCCGATGCGGTGCGCTCAATTCTCGACGGGCATATCGTCCTTTCCCGGCAGATGGCCGCCAAAAATCACTTCCCGGCCATCGATATTCTCGGTTCGGCCAGCCGGGTCATGCGCGACATTGTCAGCGCCGATCACCTCCGGCATGCCGGGCAGGTTCGCGAGGTTCTGGCAACCTATCGGGAGGCGGAAGATCTGGTCAATATCGGGGCCTATGTGGGTGGCAGTAATGCCAAGATCGACTACGCCCTGGGACGGATCGAGGCGGTAAATACCTTCCTGTGCCAGGGGATGGAGGAAAAATTTGATATGCTCGATTCTCTGGAAGGTCTGAAGAAACTTGTGGCCGCCCGTCGCGACGCTTAGGAGGATGGGCAATGGCAAAATTCCGACTCGAAAAGGTGCTGTCCCATCGCCAGGCCTTGGAGACCTTGGCCCAGCAGGCAATGGCCTTGGCAGTGCAGCAGGAAAACGAGTTGCAGCGGTTGTTGGCCAAGGTCCGGGAGGAGATGGCGGCCAGCGCTGGAGAGTTCGAGGGACGTAAGCGAGTTGGTGTGGCGCCGGACGAGTTGTTGCTTTATCAGGGCCAGCACGACCGTCTGGCCGAACAGCTCACCGATCTACAAAAGCGCTGCGCCGAGGCCGCCCTGGAGGTTGAATGCCGACGCGAGGCCTTGGTTGCTGCCAGTATGGCCAAGCAGTTGCTGGAAAAACTCAAAGAAAAACAGGCGGCCGAATTGAACGCAGAATTGCAGCACCAGGAAAATGGCGTCCTTGACGAAATAGCCATTCAGAAATTCAACGAGAGGTGAGGCTATGCGCCGCCTGATCCATATTGCCGTGGTCATTATTATGCTGGGAGCCGGGATGTTTTGGCTTTCGCCCTATCGTCTGGATAAGGTGTTTGCTGGGACGGTCCCGGCGATTGCGGCGACAGGAACCGTGGAAGAACGGCGGCTATCTGTCAACCTGGAACAGGATCGGGCCAAACTCCAGGCCGAATTTCAGCAGCGCGCGCAACAACTCGACCAGCGTGAAATTGAGCTAAAGACTTTGGCCGAGGAGGTCGAAAAGAAGATCACGGAGTTGCAGAAGATGCGCGAGTCATTGCAACAGCTGGTGGTTGAAAAAAACGCTGCCGAAACCAAGCGGATCAAGGAACTAGGTATGATATACGCCAAAATGTCACCCGCCCAGTCCGCTGTGCTCTTGGCCGAACTCGACCAGAAGCTGGCGGTTGCCATTCTGGCGGGCCTCAGCCCCAAGGTGAGCGCTAAAATCATGGACAATCTTCCGACCCCGACGGCCACCAGACTTTCGGTGGCCTATTCCACTTTGGCTGAGCGCTGACCTGATGGCTGGCGGACTAAGGATAATGAGGAGAATCTGCGCATGATGTCGGTGATGCCCGTCATAACTCCAGCAGCCGGGATAATCCCATCAGCCCCGAGCGGTGCCGATAAGGGTGCCCCCCGCTTTGCTGAGACGCTGCGGTCGGAGAGCGCCGCGCTTAATCGCTCGGCTCAGCGTGCGGCTGGCCAGGAGGCGCACTCGCTTCAGGAAGAGAGAGAAGCTTCGGTTCGGACTGTGGGCCACGAGCAGCAAGAGCAGCAAGAGGGCGAACCGGCAGAAAAGGCAGCTGGCCCCGCTCCAGTTGCATCCTCACCTGGTGAGGTTGGGAAGAGCGAAGTTGTTGCTGCTGGCCTCACCCAAGAAAAAGGGAAAATCGGCGGTTTGAAAGAAGAAGACCTGACCATTCCGGCCCAGGTGGATCAGTCACAGGCGCTGCCGACATGGTTGTTGGTTTCACAGCCCGTAGCTCTGCCCTCTGCCGCAGCCACGGCAGGGGTGGAAAAAGCGGCGAGCAACTCCGGCGCCCGGAGCATCGAGATGGTGGCTGCTGCGCCGATTAGCTTTGCTCAGGCGGGCTTTGCTCAGGAGCGCGAACTGGCCGGAGAAAATGCTGGGTTGGTGGCTCCCAGGCAAGCACCTGTTGCCCCAGTGGTGGCCGCCAATGAATTGCCTAAGGCGCCATCGGCCGCAGAAAATATTGCTATGATGGCAGCGGCTGCCCGGGAATCTGAAGTTGTCCCGGTTCGGAATCCTCCGGGCGAAGTTACCAGCCAAGCCCCGCGGCCGACCACGACAGTTGCGGCAGCTGCGCCGGTGAACATCGAAACTCTGATCAGTGCCGGCATTAGTGGTGTAAGTGACAACAAGGTTGCGGCCCTGCCGATTGGTGACCTCCTGGCCTCTTTTTCTCCCGTTGTTCCCGAAATGACTTCCCGTGCGGCCACGGCCAGCCCAATGGCGATGAGCCAGGGCATCAGTCCGGAGACGTTGAGTCAGGCTGCCACTCTAGTCGCGTTTAGTCAGGCCTCCAACCCTGAAGGAGCGGACCCGGCGGCCAGAGTGTTGGCTTTGAGTCAGACGCCCAACCCAGAATTAATGAGCCAGGTGGCCAGGCCGGTGGCGTTGGGGCAGTTGACCAACCCGGAAACCTTGAGCCAGGTAGCCAACCCAGAAGCATTGCCTCAGGTGACCAGTCCGGTATCGGTGAGCCAGGTGGCCAGTCCTACGGTTATTTCCTCGACCCTCCGGGGTGAACGACCGGTACTGGCCTCGGGTGAGAATGCCCCAATGGTGGATGTGGCTCGGTCTGGCGATCCCGGTTTGCCGACGACAGTGGTGGCTAGTCCGGCCCCTGCTGACTCCGCCAGCGATCAGCGGCAGTTTGCTGATCTTGCCCGCCCGGTCGCTCGCAAGGTGGAAGAGGCCCCGTCTCCAGTCGATTCAGGGCGGACGGAATTTTCGAACCTGTTGACCGGTTCCGGCCAAGCGGTTGTTTCCGGCTCCTTGCGGGCGGCCGGTTCGGGCCAGGCAATTCCCGCCGCCACTTCGACCCTGGCGCTGGATGGCCGGATCGTTGAGCAGGTGGTAAACCGGGTTAACCTGTCGGGCGCCAGTGGTGAGACCAGTCTCTCCTTGCTCCTCCACCCCAAGGAACTGGGGGAGGTCCGGGTTGAGCTGATCTCCGGCAAGGATGGTCTGCGGGCCCATCTTCACTCCCAGAGCCAGATGGTCCAGGATGTCTTGGAGCGCAACCTGCCGCGTCTGCGGGAGGCCTTTGAGTCGCAGGGTCTGAAGGTCAGCGATCTCCAGGTGAGTTGTGATGACCGGCGCAACGGCGGCAATGCTGCCTTCCAGCAGCGTGAACAGGGCCAGATGCCGCAAGCCCCCTATCGGATGGCGAATTCGGTGGCCCGGGCGGCCGAGGCGGAGTGGCCTGGCAATCTGGGAGCCACCGGCAGCGGTTGGTCGGCTACGCCCGGCTTCAGTTTAAGGGTTTAAGAGATAACCGGAGGATACAAATATGGTCACCAATGTAACCAGCAGCTCAACAACCAGTGCAACTTCGGCCTCAGCCCTTGCCGCCAAGTCGACCTTGGGCAAGAACGATTTTCTGAAACTCCTGGTGGCCCAGTTGCAGAATCAGGATCCGCTGAACCCCAGTGATCCCACCGCCTTTACCGCCCAGTTGGCGCAGTTCAGCTCCCTGGAGCAGCTGACCACTGTCAATGAAAACCTTGCTGCCATGGCCAAGGCCAGCAATAACAGCCAGGATCTCGAGCGTCTTTCCGCCTTTTCCCTGATTGGTCGGCAGGTCGAGATGAAGGGGCCGGATTTTAAATTTTCCGGCGCCAAGGTGGGCTTTGGCTACACCCTGGACAGTGCGGCTTCCTCGGTGACGGTGAAGATCGTTGATACCAATAAGCAGGTGGTGGCGGTTCTGCCGCAGGCTTCAGGTGGCACGGGCGCCCACGAATACTCCTGGGATGGGACCAAGCTGAATGGCGCCAAGGCGGCGGCAGGGGATTACCACCTGGTGATTGAGCGCAATGATAATGGCAAGGTGGCGGCAGTTGACAGCCACGTCACCGGCGCAGTTGATGGGGTTAATCTGGGAGCCAGCGGCACGGTCCTGACCACCAGCGTCGGCGATTTCAACCTGGCCGATATCCTGCGCGTAACGGGAACCTGAAATGGAAGACCTCTTTAAAATCCTCCCCGGTGTAGTTGCGCCGACCACCGCCAGACCGGCGGGAGAGCGGTCGGGCCGGGGTATTACTCCTTCCGGAGTGAGCTTTGCCGATGTCCTGAGCGGACAGGCCTCGGCGGTCCGCTTTTCCCGCCATGCCCAGGAGCGCATGGCCAGCCGGGGGATCTCCATGAGCCCGGAGCAACTGACCAGGCTTAACCAGGCGGTATCGAGTGTGGAGGCCAAGGGGGGACGGGATTCCCTGGTGCTTCTGGATAATAATGCCCTGGTGGTCAGCGTCAAAAATCAGACAGTGGTGACGGTGGTCGACCGGGAAGCTTTGAAGGGAAACGTTTTTACCAATATCGATAGTGCAATTATAGCTTAACTATGAACCGGTCCTCTCCGAGGAGGTTCAATAGCCGCCGACTGACCGACGCGGCACAACAACAAGGAGGACACCATGGGTATCATCTCTTCTCTCTACAGCGGAATCAGCGGATTGGCCATCAACGGCAGCGCCATGTCGGTGATCGGTAACAACATCGCCAACAACAATACCGTCGGTTACAAGACTGGTCGAACGCTTTTTTCCGACCTGCTCTCCAGTTCGGTGTCCGGCTCCGGCGGTACCAGCCAGGTGGGCCGAGGTGTCGGACTTTCCACCATTGACAATCTCTTTAACCAGGGCACCTTCGAGAATACCGAAATCAATACCGACATGGCCATTGAGGGTGATGGTTTCTTCATCGTTAAGGAGCCGACCACCGGCGGTGACCTCTACACCCGGGCCGGGGCCTTCCGTTTCAACGCCGATGGTTATCTGGTCAACCCGGAAGGGCAGCGGGTGCAGGGCTATGGCTTGAACGCCCTGGGCAATACCTCCGGCGATCTGGCCGATATCCAGGTGGATACCACCACCTTGAGCGCCCCCAAGGCCACGGTAAACGTCCAGTTGGCGACCAATCTCGATGCCAGCGCCCAATATGTGGGGCCGTTCGACGTCGCCAATCCGGACAACACCAGTAACTATGCCAATTCGATCAATGTCTATGATTCTCTGGGCAACCCCCATCTGATGACCATGTATTTCACCAAGATGGATCCGGTCGCCAATCCCCTGGAATGGCAGTGGAATGCGACCGTTGATGGCGCCCAGATTGGCGGCGCTGCGGGACCGACGGTGATCGGCAGCGGCTCCTTGTTCTTCGATATCAACGGCGTGATGACCGCCGCCAACCCGGCTACCCAGCCGACCAATCCTGGCGTTCTGACCTGGGACAACAATTCCGATCAGACCCAGGCGTTTAATCTGGCCTTTAACACCACCCAGTACTCCAACGCCTCGGTGGTTATCTCCCAGTCTCAGGACGGCTTTGCCACGGGGACGGTGGCCAAGTTGAGTATCGATAACCAGGGTAAGGTTCTGGGCAACTACTCCAACGGCCAGCCTAGGGCTCTGTACCAGATCGCCATGGCCAAGTTCTCCAACCCCTCCGGGCTGGTCAAGGAGGGCAACAATACCTTCACGGCCAGTAACAATTCCGGTTCCGCCATTGTCGGTACGGTCGGTTCTGGTATTGGTAAGATCTTCACCAACTCGCTGGAGCAGTCCAACGTCGATCTGGCCCAGGAATTTGTTAACATGATCACCAGCCAGCGCGGCTTCCAGGCTAGTTCCAAGATTATCACCACCACCGATGAGATGCTCAACGATCTGATCAACCTCAAACGTTAGTCGCTGGTCAAACTTTTGACTTGGCGGGGCCGTTCCTTCGGGGACGGCCCTTTTTTTTTGCTTGGCGTTGTTTAAGGTGCTGTTATTAATAAAGATATTTAATTGTTTGTGGCTTGGCACATGCTTTGCTTTTCCCCTGGGAAAGAAAACTTTTTCGCTTGGAGTATGTTGCTCCGGGGCGGAGAAGGCAGATTGGTGACCGGGGATAAGCTTTGCGGATTTGTCCCCAAAAACGGTGCAGGAGATACAGCCATGGCTGAAGCAGTGGTGGAGGAAAAGGGCGGCAAGAAGATGATCATTATGATTGCCGCCGCGGTGGTGCTGATGATCGGTTTCGGGGTGGGCGGCTATTTTCTCGGCAATAAGCACAGCGCTGGCAAGGGCAAGACTGAAGGTGGTCCAGCAATTGAGGCAGGCGCCGAGGCCGGGGCTGAGGGACATGGAGAGGCTGCGGCAGAGGCGCCTGCTGAAGGCGGCGGCGAAGGTGGTGGACATGGTGGCGGTGAGGGCCAGGTGGCAGCTGGAACGCTGGTGGCCTTTGATGATATTGTTGTCAATCTGCTGGACGATCAGGAACCCAGGTATCTCAAAGCGGCGATTACCCTGGAAATGAGTGGCCCCGCCGCCGTGGCTGAGGCCACCGCCCGGAAAGCCCAGATTCGGGATGCAATCATCTTGTTGCTCAGCAATAAAACTTTGCTGGAACTGCGGGATATGCAGGGAAAATTACAGCTTCGAGCCGATCTGATGGAAAAGATCAACGGCTTCCTGCACAAGGGTAAAGTCAAGACGCTCTATTTCACCGACTTTATTGTGCAGTAGGTAGGATATGGAGCGGATTCTTTCCAAAGAAGAAATCTCCGAGCTGCTGGCTGCGGTCAAGCACGGTGAATTCCCCAGTGAACTCGGGGATGGCGATGATGATTCTGTCAGTCTCGACCAGGAGGGGAGAAGTGTTTCCAAGCTGAACCTGATGCGTTTGCCAGGGGGGGCGAGCTGGAAAATTCCCAATTTCGATATCGTTATGGATGCCTTTGGCCACAATTTGGCGACCTCGCTTTCCAATCGTCTGCAGCGTTCGGTTAATGTTCAAACCAGTTCCATCGACTATCTGCAATTTGAGCAGGCCCTGGCCCGGGTGACGCCTTGTGGCGCCATCGGGATTCTGGATCTGGATCCTCTCAAGGCTGGCGGCTTACTGATTGTTGACGAAAAACTCCCCTTTATCGTCCTGGAGATGCAGCTTGGCGGGGGCGGCACGGAGGTGAAGGTGGTGGAGATGAACCGCGCCTTGACGCCAATCGAGACCAATCTCCTCAAGATTGTTCTGGCCGACAGCTGCAATGATCTCAAGAAGGCCTTAAGCCCCATCGAAGAGATTGCGGTGGCGCTACTCAAGATCGAAAACAATCCCCGGATGGTCAGTATTGTTCCCCCGGAGGCGGGGGTGGTTCTGGCCAGATTCTCCGTGAATATTGATGAAGTTTCCGGGGCTGTGGCCCTGATTATTCCACATATCTCCCTGGAACCGTTGTGCGAACGCATGCGGGATGCGGCCATTTCCGTTATGCCCCAGCGCGGGAGTAACTGGCAGGATGTTATCCAGCAGGGGGTGTTCGGTCTGCGTACCAACGTGAGCGGGCAGATTGCCGAGGTCAGTCTAAGGCTGCGGGATCTTCTGAATTTTCAGGTCGGTGATGTCATCGAATTGGGGTGTACCCAGAATTCCCAGGTGAAGATCATGGTCGAAGGGCAGCACAAGTTCACGGGCCAGGTTGGGGTACGCGAAGGTAAAAAGGCCGTGCGGATCAGCGAAATTATTTTGGAGGGGGCGGATGATGGACACCACTAATAGTGCGGCGCGGTCGGGGCAAGCTCTGCCAGGGGCCGGAAAAAATGGCGAGCATAATATGAAAAATCTCGAATTCCTTCTGGACATTCCCCTCAATGTCTCGGTCGAGGTCGGCCGCACCCGGATTTTGATTAAGGATCTGTTGCAGCTGCACGAGGGGAGTGTTGTCGAGCTGGATAAATTGGCCGGTGAGCCGCTGGATTTATATGTAAATTCAAAACTAATCGCCAAGGGTGAGGCGGTGCTGGTCAATGAAAAATTTGGCATTCGCCTGACGGAAGTGGTCAGCCCGGCCGAACGGCTTGAGCAACTGGGATGAAGAATCTGTCGGCGAAGGCACTTGAAAAAGGCTCATTTTGTCATTCCCGAGGTAGTAATCGGGAATCCAGTTCTTTGAGAACTCAAGGCAACCTGGATTCCCGCCTGCGCGGGAATGACGGAAAAATCCCGGCATTTACGCTTATTGCACAATGGTCGGTGTTTTTTGCCTTGCTACTCTTGCCCATCCAGGCCTTTGCCGCTGAGGCTGATGGTTCGCCCGGGTTGTTTACTGCCTGGCTGAAACTGTTGGCTGGACTGGCGGTGGTCTTGGGGCTGCTGTATCTGTTTTACGCCTTGTCCCGTAAGGGTATGCTCTCCTTTTTGCCGGGGGTGCGGGAGGGCGCGATCAAGATCGTCGAGGTGAAGTCACTGGGGCCCAAAAAGGGACTGTGTCTGGTCCAGGTGCGCGGGCAGGAACTGTTGTTGGGATTTGGTTCGGAGCGTATCGACTGTCTGGCCAACCTGGGACCGGTCCTGGCCGAAGAAAGTTTCGCCGACAAACTCGAGGTTGCCCAGGGGGTGAAGCAGGCATGAATTGCAAACGGTTGCTGATGATGGTGGCGGGCATGTTTTTCGTCTCTCCACTGGCGGTGCAGGCGGCTGGTCTGCCGACCATCACCTTGGGCGTCGGGCAGGCTTCCAGTCCGGAACAGCTGGTCCCTGCCCTACAGGTTCTGCTGTTGTTGACCATTCTGTCGATGGCGCCCGCCATCCTGCTGATGATGACCTCCTTTGTGCGGATTGTCATTGTCCTCTCGTTTGTGCGACAGGCCATGGGCACCCAGCAGATGCCCCCCAACCAGGTAATCATCAGCCTGGCCCTGTTCTTGACCTTTTTTGTCATGTCGCCGGTGCTCACCCAGATCAACGACACCGCCCTGCAACCCTATCTGGCCAAGAAAATTCCCCAGGATGAGGCGCTGAAAAAGGCGGTGGTGCCGCTCCGGGGGTTCATGCTCAAACAGACCAGCGAGAAGGAACTGGGCTTACTGGTCGATATCTCCGGCCAGAAAGGGGTGAAGAAACCAGAGGATGTGGCCACCCTTACCTTGATTCCGGCCTTCATGCTCTCGGAGTTGAAGCGCGCCTTCCAGATCGGCTTCATGATTTTCATCCCGTTTCTGGTGATCGATATGGTGGTGGCCTCGGTGCTGATGTCCATGGGGATGATGATGTTGCCACCGGTTATTATCTCGCTGCCTTTTAAGATACTACTGTTCGTTCTGGTGGATGGCTGGACCTTGATTGTTGCTTCGTTGGTGAAGAGCTTTGCTTAACTGCGCACCGCAGAACCGCAGAAGTAAAAGACTGGGGGCAGGGTGGAGGTTGCGTGTAATGCCATGTCCCGTAAGCAAGCGAAATTCATAATTATTAATTCGTAATTCAGAAAGGATTTGTTATGACCCCTGAATTCGTTGTGGATCTGGCCCGCAAGGCAATTGAGACCACCTTGCTGCTTTCGGCTCCTCTGCTGCTGGCGGGGTTGGTGGTTGGTCTAATGGTGAGTATTTTTCAGGCTGCCACCCAGATCAATGAGCAGACCATGACCTTTGTTCCCAAGCTGGTGGTGGTGCTGCTGACCCTGCTGCTCTTCGCTCCCTGGATGATCAGAGTCATGCTTGCCTATACCACCGAGGTTTTTGCCGGGATTGCCCTGGTCGGGGGCTGAGGCGGGGTATGGACCCGACCCTGGTTTCCCCGGAAACCTTTCAGCGTTTTTTGATCTGTCTGGCCCGGATTGGCGCCCTGGTGGGGACCATGCCGGTATTCAGTGGCGGCCAGACCCCAATGCGGATTAAAGCCGGTCTGGCCGTGGTCTTTACCCTGGTGGTCTTCCCGGTGGTTTCCCCCCTCTTGCCCAAGATTCCCTTCGAGCCGTTTACCCTGGTCATCCTGCTGACCAAGGAGGTGATGCTGGGGGTCATGGTCGGTTTCGTGGCCCGCTTGATGTTCACCGCCGTTGAGTTTGGCGGCACCGTCATCGGTTACCAGATGGGATTTGCCGCCGCCAACGTCTTCGATCCCCAGAACCAGCGGCAGATTTCTTTGATTGGCCAGTTCCAGAATATTTTCGCGATCCTGATTTTTCTGGCCGTTGATGGCCATCACCTGTTGCTGCGGGCGACGGTCGAATCTTTCCGGATGCTGCCGCCGGGAACCGAGAATTTAAGTGGCGAGGCGATTCCCTATTTGCTGGAACTCACCGGCAGCATGTTTGTTTTTGCGGTAAAATTCAGTGCCCCGATTCTGGCGGTGTTGCTGCTCTCAGCCCTGGTCATGGGGATAATGGGCAGGGTGTTTCCTCAGCTGAATGTCTTCATGCTCTCTTATGCCATAAATATCGGGGTGTCGTTTCTGGTCATGGGCTTGACACTCAATATGGTTGCCGCTCTGCTGGAACATGAGTTTGGCAACATGGGCGGCCAGATTCTAGAACTGTTTAACCGGTTGTAGGAGAAGGCGATGGCGGACGATCCGGGCGGGGAAAAATCCGAACAGGCCAGTGATAAGCGGCGGGAAGAATTTCGCAAGAAGGGCCAGGTCGCCCAGAGTCGTGAAGTCCAGACTGCCGCCATGCTGGCCGGATTTGCCCTGCTCTGGTACAGCTACGGGCCGACCTTCTGGGTGGGGTTGAGTCGGTTAGTGGCCCAGCTCTGGTCGACCTCCGGAACTTTCGCCCTGACCCCGGCTACCACCGTAACTCTCCTGGGATTTCTCCTGGGCCGACTGGCTCTGTTGTTGTGGCCGGTTCTGTTGCTGGTGCTGGTAGTCGGCTTTCTCGCCAGTTTTCTCCAAATTGGCTGGATCTTCACCACCGACCCGCTCACCCCTGATTTCAGCAAACTTGACCCGCTCCAGGGGATGAAGCGTTTCGTCTCCTGGCGTTCCCTGGTTGAACTCCTCAAGTCCATGGCCAAACTCATCCTGGTGGGCTGGGTCGCCTATCGGACCATCCGTCCCGAACTGGAATCGCTGGTGTTGCTGACCAACATGGAGGTTGTCGATACCCTGGCCTTTCTCGGGCGACTGTCCGGTCTGGTGCTGGCCAAGACCTGCGGGGTGATTGTTGTCCTGGCCGTGATCGACTTCATTTTTGTCCGTTGGGAGATGGAACAGAAGATGAAGATGACCAAGCAGGAGCAGAAAGAAGAGATGCGCGAGAGTGAGGGCGACCCTTTGCTCAAGGCGCGGGTACGTTCCTTGCAACTGCAGATGTCCAGGCGGCGAATGATGGCGGAGGTGCCCAAGGCCGATGTGGTGATCACCAACCCCACCCATCTGTCGATTGCCATTGTCTACAACCGGGGGAAGATGGATGCCCCGCAGGTGGTGGC
>Ga0334722_10001923_pt1 | contig 24533 bp, 25 predicted proteins | sample C3_bottom_MG_FD_207210 | JGI IMG/M metagenome (GOLD analysis project Ga0334722, IMG submission 207210) | Sediment microbial communities from Yellowstone Lake, YNP, Wyoming, USA - C3_bottom | ecosystem: Environmental > Aquatic > Freshwater > Lake > Sediment | place: USA: Wyoming | collected... | reverse complement strand
ATCGCAGACCTCATCCTGGTGGCGTACCGCGGCGTAGCACATGCCGAAGAGGGCCGGCCATATCGTGAACACGAGCGGCACCGATGAGAGGAAGCCCTTGGTCAGTTCGATGGGCGGCTTATTGGGCACGTTTGCCGGGAAACCAACCTGCTCGAACGGAACTCCTGAAAGGTATATCCAGTTCGTTCCCCCTGCTTCATGCTCCCCATAAATGTGGTCGACATATTTGTCCGGATTTTTCTCGATCCTGTTCCGGGCGATCTTGATCAATTCTTCCCGCTTGCCGAAGGTGATGGCCCCGGCAGGGCAGGCCTCGGCGCAGGCAGTGATCTTCCCGTGCTTCACCCGCGTTTCGTAGCACATGGTGCACTTGACGATCTTGGGCTCCAGCGCGCTTGCGTAATCATAGGCCGGGACGCCGAAGGGGCAGGCTATCATGCAGTACCGGCATCCGAAGCAGAGATTCTCGTCGTACCGGACCGCGCCCTCGGGCGTTTTGTTGTAGGCGTGGATCGGACAGGCAGAGGCGCAAGCCGGCTCTTTACAGTGGTTACATTGGACCTTCCGGTAGATCGGCAGGTTCTTGTCCTTGGGGTTCTCATACCGGTTGACGACCGTGTAGGCGTGGGAATCAGGCCGCCTCGTCTGATTGAAAACCGAAACATCATCAAAAGGCGTCTCCGGCTTCGGCAGGCCGTTTTCTTTGTTGCAAGCGGCTTCACAGCTCCGGCATCCCACGCAGAGGGTGAGGTCGGTCAGAAGGCCATAGCTGTTCGGGTATCCGGAAAAGTCCTCGGACGCGCGCGCCAGGCCACTCGAGCCGACCATGGCTACACCGCCGATCGTTGCAACGGTTCCCAGGAAGGCCCGTCTGTTTATGCCGCTGTTTTTTTTCTGTTCAGTGCCGTCCTTGCCCGCCTCATCTCCGGTGGTTTTATCCTTGCTGACGGGTTTATTTGATTTATCGTTCATACCTTCTCTCCTTTGCAATATATTCTTTTCCCCCGTATCCCTTTCTATTTTCGAAGGTTCATGCCGACCTTGTCCGCTCTCCTGGCATGGCACATTTCCGCACAGCCCTTGGGGTCCGTGCCGATGTTGCCCATACCCCGGTGGCATTTGAAGCATTGTTTGTGATACGCGGTCTTGAGTCCGGGCATGGCCGCATTGTCGCGGTCAGCAGTGGTATGGCAGTTCTTGCAGGCCATGAAGCTGTGGTTGGCCGAGTTTTTAAAATTCTGCGGGGTGAGCGCATGACATTGCTTGCACGGCAGCCCGTCCGCTATTCCGTGCTCGTGATGACAGGTGGAACAGCTGCCGGCGATAGAGACATGTTTCGGGTGATCGAACTTTACCGGGGTATAGACATCCTTGATGCTGTCAAGGACGCGCATTCCGGGCGCCTCAGCCGCGGCGCTCACATACGCCGCGGCGAGAAGGCAAAGGCTCAAGACTACGGTGATGGTGAGATATTTTCTCATAGATCCGTCCCTTTCGTCGATTTTGGGTGTCGCCAGTCCGCTACTTCGCGCCCTTGCCGGATTTGGTATCTTTCTGTTTTCGTTGTTTGCCCGTGAAATAGGCTTCCATGGGCCTCCAGTCAAAGGATACGTCCTTGCCCAGCAGGGTGGAGACGCCTTTTACCACCAGGTTCACCCCCTCGGACAACACCACGGCAAAGAACCCTAAAGGCAAAATGACGATGTAGGCCAACCCGATGAACGGGGCAGCCGCCATTTGCCTGACGTACTTGATTGTATCGCCGCTCTCCTTGAGGTGCGCCAGATCCTCCTTGCCGGCGTTGACGGCAGTGGCGAAGGGTTTCGGTTTCAGGACTTCCCAGAAAACCATAAACGCGCCAATGGACAGAACGGATATGATATATTCAATACCCTTTACATGTGTCATAAAATCGAAGAGTGTATACATGGTTTTTTCCTCCCTGGTTCCGGCGGAGTTTCATCCGCCTGGTATGGTGAGAGCCGTACGCCCCATGCGCACGGGCGCTCGTGTCCGCTGCGGCGCTACTTCGGTTCTTTTTTGCTCTTTTTCTTGCCGGAAAGGTACGCTTCCCTGGGCCGCCATCCGAAGGACAGGCTTTTCCCGATCAGACTCAACACGCCGCTGACGACCGTGCCTGTTGCAAGCGTTGCGAGCGTAGCGATACCGATGAACGGGAGACATATGACGTAGAGCAGGCCGATGACCGGTCCGGCAAGCAGCATCATGCTTGCAGGCATGCGGTAATACGTCGCTGAAGCGTCTCCGCTCAGAATGGCTTCCTGTTCAACATCAATTCGTTGTCCGTTCGACAGATCCCAGTAGGTGCCTTTCCCGACTCTGTTCCCTGTTTTATAGCTTAGCATGGTTTTCACCTCCCTTCGTTTTATTTGTTAGTCTGTTTATAGCAGATGGCGGGAATTGCACAATTGGGAGAAGTACCTACTTCGTTGGAATAATTATCCTAGACAGAAAGTTGCGTTTGAATGGAAAACGGAGTGCCCAAAGCAATCATCATACCAATGATTGTATTCTTATGTTGCGGAACAGGTGAAGGGAGAGAAGATTGATGTAAAAGGGAAGGAGCGAATCTGATTTGCCGAATGAACGTTTATCGTTGTTGATGAAGAGCAATTATGCAACAGAAAAGTGATTTCAGCGGAGCATGCTTTCTACTATCTTCGTCAGTTCAAAGGGTGTTGATTTCATGAGCACCGTCATGGTGTACTTGCCTTCGGTCCATGTTATCGCGCTGCAGGGCTCGTCATTGCCGCATGAGCCTACCGTGAGCACGGCATCCCTGCCTTTTATCGTGTACTGTACCTTTTCTGTGACAACACGGATTTCGATCGGATTTTCGACATTCAAGGCCTTGCCTTCGGACTGGGATATGACCAGCGCAGTATTTCTTTTATCCGCGCGGGTAAATTCCATCACCATGGCGAAAAATGGTTTGTTCTGCGCCAGGATCGCTGATGGCGGCCAGCTTATCTGCTGGGGAAAATAGGATGGCACATAGATGTCTTTCATGTTCAATGCAGAGCGTACCTCCTCAATGGTTTTATAACGCCTGACCGCATCCTGTTGCATGGCGAGCGGGAGCCAGTTAATGACCTTAAGTGCCAGTATGAGCAGGACGATCATGAACGTAAAAGAGAGAATACGGGATACTGTTTTCTTCATAGTTTACCTCACTGGTTCATACGATAAAATAATTGAGCACTGCCACGGCCAGTAGCGTGATCGTGAAAGGAACGCCCCAATGTTCCATGGTGTCAGTTGATCCCGCCTCAAGTCTTCTGATCCTGTCCTCCAGGTGCAGATTATGGCCGTACTCTTCGAGCGAGACGTTTTGCGTGAAAAGCTTTTGTGGGTCCGGTTCAGGAGCTTCGTCCTGTTTATGAAAAAATATTTTGAGCGTCGCGGCGAGTGCCGCCGGGTTTCGCGTCAACGAGACGGCGATGTCGTCGCAGATCTTTTCCTCGTCCCTGACCGCTCTCCGGAACTTCACCAGGACGATGGGATTAAAGAACAGGATGATCCTGAGGAGAAACACGGCGATCAACAGGGGACGTCTGCTTCGGGCGATATGCGCGAGTTCATGCGCCAGCGCAGCCTGCATCTGCTCGGTGGTCAGCGCCTGTGAGAGACCGGTGGATACGAAGATCACTGCGTTCTTGCCCGTGGTGGAGAAGAGGAGCGGGCTGTCATCGTCTATAAGGACTACATCCGGTTTCTTGATGGACAGTGATCGGGAAGCTTCCCCGATAAATGGGCCGACGTCCAGGCGCGTGCCGTCATGCTCCGGCTGTCCTGAGTCCAGCGTATGCCTGAGCACGGGGAGCATCTCCTGAAAAAGGAAGACCAGCGAGGTAAACACAAAAATGAACACGAAGAGCAGACTAATGGGCATGAGCCCCCAAAGCTCCAGGAAGAGCCACCGATTAATGTCGAAGAGCGAATCGAGCCTGAACAGGGCCGAGCTCCGGGCGGGATTTATCAGCTGGTAGAGGGGGAATGAAACGATCGGGAAAAGGATGACGATGAGGCGGAAGCGCTGTCTGACCAGCGGGTCATGGATGTTCCATGCCTTCACTGCGCGGTCCGTGATCATTGCCGCAATGAGCGAGTGGCAAAAAGACTGGGCAAGGTATATGCCCACAACAGAGTTAAAGAAGGTTGATAAGCTCATAATGCATGGTTCAGAGGCCGGCGTTTGAAACTACTCTGGGTCTCTCCTGTTTGCCTTTCATCTCGATCAGGTAAAATCCTCGGAAAATCCAGCTTACCTGCATGAGAGGTGCTCAAAGATGGTCTGCTCTTGTGCGCTGAGGGTATCCGTACTTCTCAACTGCCGCAGCTATTTTTCTATCTCGCTTGCGGTTGTGGGCCAGTATACACTCATTGAATATTTATTCAAGGGCCGGTCTGTTGTCGCAGCTCGGGCTCCTGGGCAGCTCCGGTATATCTTTCTGTCTTTTGAGAGGAGGTTGTTGGTGATCGTGGATACGGCGAGGGTCGCTTCATCGCACCATGCTGTGGTGCAGGGCACCGGCTCTGTCGAGGGTGGATTGGCGAGGCATTGCAGCGTTTTGTGTATGTGCTTTATGTGGCTAACTGCCGTTTATAGGTTGAAGGAATGACACTCGGGACTCGACGAAAGTCCTTCGGCGGGGAGTGGGTGAATCGGGATTATCTGCAGCGGAGATTACACGGCATCCCGGGGTGTGCACCTCGACCATCACGCAGGCGATTGAAAAAACCGGGAGGGGAGAATGATCCCCGGTCTTATTCGCGCAACGCAACGGATGCATCAATGTCCCCAGGTATCCGCGTCCCCATGTATCCGTTTCCGTGCATCCCCCGAATCGCCATAAGACCGTTGCTGTTTACTGTGGCATACCAGGCAGAACTTTTTTCTGGATCCGTCTCTGCGAAGATACAAGGTTTTTTCGCCGGTCAGCGCATTGAGGTATTGCCGGTGCGGATCGTGACAGGTCGCACACGTCATGAATCCCCGTTCATCAAGAGGCATGTCGGCGGGCAATGCAAAAGACGGTTTAATGTCCACCGGATGCGAGGACTGCCTGGCATGCCGGTGACACGCGATACATATTTCTCCTATCGTTTTCTGCATGCTTCCTCTCCTCTGCAGAACGACGGCCTTATGACAGCTTCTGCATTCCATGCCGTGGGCAGCAAAGTCGTGGGGCTCCACCTGCTGCGGGGAGCGGGGATCCGGCGCTGCCCGGCCTTCACGGGGGGCACTTGTCACGGCAAGCAGCACCACGAGCGCCAGATTAATAAGTAAAGGCATGGACATCCCCCTTCATCTGCTCCACTGCGGATTGGAGCGAGGCAGCATGAGATAAAGACGGCGTTCCTTTGAAAATTGATTTGTTGATCTCGGCTGCGGCGGCGGACACACTCCGCTGGTGCTCCTTGATACGGACGATTTTTTCGCGGAGTTTGCTCCGCATCGTGTTGAGGTCAACGGCCAGGTCCTGAAATTCATCGTGCTCTCTCAGCACGACTTCGCTGGTAAGATCGCCGTCGGCAATCCGCTCAATATCCTTTTTGATCGTAAAGAGCGGCACCGAGAGGTTGTGCCAGAGCGAGCGCATCGTGTACGCCAGGATCCCTGCGAAGATCAGCAGCGAGACCACATGGGCGCTGATCGTGGAGGGCATCAGCAGTTCGCTGGTCGTCTTGATAGTGATATGGGTCGAATAGCGTATTTCCTCCAGTCTTTTTTCCGCAAGGTACGCGAATAACAGTACCGTTGCCGCCGCCCAGACCGAGGCAATGGCCACGAACCTCAGGATGAACCGCGACTGAAAGTCTTTTTTGATGAAATATATTTTTCGGTAATTAAACAGCATACTCGCCTCCCTGATTATTTATCGTGACATTCGAGACACAGCTTGCTTCCCTGCATGGCCACCACCAGCTTATTTTTCGTTTTGGCATACATATCATGACAGGAGCGGCAGCTGACCTTGCCTTCAATTAATTTTATTGCGGGATTCAACTGTTCCACCGGACGCAGCCCGCCGTGCTTTCTCATCGCTTTGCGGTAATTGACTCCGATCGGGTGGCTCCCTGTAGGATCGTATCGGGAAAGCGCGACGCCGTGCTTCCAGGAGCCGATCTTTACGTCGCTGTTGGAGGAGCTCATGGTTCCATCATGGCACGAAAGGCAGACCATCGAAGCCTTGTCGATATTCAGGTTTTCCGTTGAAGGGGTATATTTCATATGCGCCGACCCCAGGGACTGTGCGTGGCCGCTGATCTTTTCCGTGCGGGCTCCGCTGTCGTTGTGACAGGAAGAACAGAATGCGGCGCCCGTTGTCTGCCTCCGCAGAAATTTCCATGTGCCGATGAGATCGTTAATCGGCTCGGAATGGATGTCGTGGCATGTGCTGCAGGTCATTTTCCCCTCCCAGGACAACGGCAGGTCCGTGGGCACGAACGCCCCCGAGGGGACTATTTCCACGGGGTGGGAAAGCGCATTTTCCTGATTCGGGTGGCAGCGCGAGCAGAGCGATTGAATGGAAGCCACCATTTTGAGCGAATCCCGGTTCCCCTTCACCGGTGTTACCGCATGACAGGTCGGGCACTGGTCCTGGGTGAACTCATGCCCGGTCGTGCGTAAGAGCGTATACGCAATACCTGCGAAACACAGGATGAGCAGCGGTATAAACAGGTATTTTTTTATCAAGTTCTCATCTCCGAGAGAAGCTGCTCGATGTTCTTGATGTTTCCCGACAGCTCATCCGCGGCCTGTTCGAGAGCGACACCGTCCTTGCCCTGCCTGATGAGGTCCGATACCTTTTTTGATTGTGTTTCAATGATGGCAAGGTTCTCCTTGACCGCGGTGATGCGTCGCCGGTATTGCGAAGCCACGTTGTTCAGGGAATCCGCCATGTCTGTCAGGCTGTCCTTTTTGCGGAACTTAATGTTGCCCGTCAGATTGCCATTGGCAACCTTGGCTGCTTCCATGCCGAGACGATAGGCGGGGCCCGCTATGCGGTGTGAATAGAAGAGATGCAGCACCACCATCGCCATCACAATGAGGACGGCGATGATTGCATAGATTATAGCGACCTTTTTGAACAGCACCTGCCCGATTCCCTGCACTGACGCCAGTACGGCGCCATACCCTTCGCCAAGACCCGAGGGAAACAGCCAGAATATGCCCCATGCAGCCACCGCGGCGCCCAGCAGAACGATAAGCAGTGAATTAACATAGAGAAGCAGGCGATAATTTTTTTGTGTTACCATTCCCATAACACCCCTCCCTTTCATCACATCAACATTGTTTCGGTTCCTTTGCAGGAAACTGTAGCAAACGTTTGGCAGCGTTGTCAAGTGGAGACCTGAAAAAAGCCCGCTCTTTCATTCTTTTTATGCAGCAAAGCCGTTGGAGTACCAGGCCAGTCGAACCGTGGTGACGTTGAGCGCCCCGGCATCACTCCACGTACTCACCGTTACGCTCTATAGTAACCGTCCGCATAACCCGCTCTCCGTTACTCGTCGTCTTGCTCGTGAGGGAGCATAGAGTATGTCCCCACAGTATTTTGTCACTCTTGATTTTGACCTTTAAAGATGCTACATTCCTCAAGGTGTTGATCATTGATAGCCGCAGGCTTTAGCCTGCTAAAACCGTTTCTGTTCAGGCAAGCTTCAGCGATTGCACAGTGAACGACTGTTTCAGCGGAGGGACCCGTGCAGATCGACCATAAAAAATGCGTGGCATGCGCCAACTGCGTCCCCGTCTGTCCCATGGGGGCCATCTCCATCGATGCTGGGAAGAACCGTGCGACGGTCAATGAGGAGGAGTGCGTTGAGTGCTACGCGTGCCACCGGGGAATGAGCAAGGAGCACTTAAATCCCACGCTTGTCCGAATTTTCCGGGGGTTCCTGAGACTTCTGCGCCTCCGGTTCGAGCCCGAACCTGATGTCTGCCCCACGGACGCCATTACTCCGCAGGAGCTTGTCTGGCCGCGGATTGTCCGGCGCGCTTTCAGCGATCCCCAGGTGCCTCATGAGTCCACCGGGGTCCACGGACGCGGCACGGAGGAGGTCAAGACCAACGACGTGACCAACAGGGTGAGGGAAGGCGAGGTCGGTTTCACCATCGAGTTCGGCCGGCCCGGTGTGGGGGTCCGGTTTCGGGACATCCAGAAGATGACGATGGCCATTGCCGTGCTGCCGATCGCCTTCGAAAAAAAGAACCCGGTGTATTCCCTCATGAGCGATCCGTCCACCGGCGCGATCCGCGAGGACATCCTGGACGAAAAGGTCCTTTCCGCCATTCTGGAACTCAAGACCACTCTTGAACATGCGCCGGTCGTCCTGCGGGTCGTGGAGAAGACGGCGCCGGAGTTGAACACCATCGTGAGCATCGGCGCGGCGACACGGTGCGACGCCGCTGGAGATGATCTGCTGGAGCCCTTGCTCAAACGCGAGGGATACGCGGTCTTTCGCGGCAAAACCAATCTGGGGCTTGGACGACGTCCTTTCGATTGCCGGACCACGGACCCTGGGACATGAAAAGGAGATTTGAGCCATGACCAATACCCTGCATAGATTCGGCGCTCCGGATACGCTCCGGGGCGATTTTATCGTCTTTGCCATGGCGGCCCGGGGAATCAATGACGAGGGCGCAGCCGCAAAACTTCAGGATTTTTTGCGTCTGGCGCTGGAGCACCACCCCATCAACGTGGGCAACGCGGTCAAGGGAGGGATGTACCGGCCTTCTTCACGACTCAGTCCCCTGGTCCACTGGCATCGCAGCGACGCAACGGACCCGGAAGAGGTCGTGAAGAGCATCGATTCCTGCACCACGGTTGCAGCGGTGTTCGACCAGCAGGACAGGCTTGTGGCATTTCTCACGGAATTGCGGAAGGCTGATCTGGGGATATCGATCAATATCAGCGCCCTTACCGAAGAGACGCGCGCCTGCTGCCGACAGGCCGGCATCACGCGGCACAGCGTGGGATACTCCCTGGGGTTTCACGGCGACCTGAATCTTCTGCCGGACCGCCATGTGCTTGAGCTGTCCACCATGTGCGGTCACGGGATGGTCTCGCACAACTTTGCCGGGAAGATGATCGAGCTGGTGAAGGAGGGGCGACGGGACCCAAAAGAGGCCGCAACATGTCTCGCGCGGTTTTGTACCTGTGGCGTATTTAATCCGGGCCGGGCTGAACGCGTTATTGAGGAGGCGCGGCAGGGGAGATGAGGAAAGCTGTTACATGCCTGCCTTCATAGCGCGGCCTTTGGCCGCAGCAAATGCAAAATGCAAATTGTAAATTTCAAATTGCAAAATTAAGGTATGGCAGCAAGCTATTGTTTTGGTTCTTCATTTTGACTTTTGCATTTTGCACTTCTCAATATTCACGCCACCATGTCCGGGTTTGAGAAGATACAGCATATTCTCCCGTGTGTTCTCGAAACTATCAATGGTAAAAGTAATTGACCAGTGCCATCGGAACGAAGGGCACGTAGGTGCAGAGGAGGAGCACAAAGACGAGCACCAGGATGAACCATATGTTCACCCTGCTCACCTCCCAGATGTCCGCTTTGGCTATGGCGCAGGAGGTCATCAGCACGCTGGCGACGGGAGGCGTCTGCTGTCCGATGCCGAGATTGATCGTGACGATCAACCCGAAGTGCACGGGGTCGATGCCCGTGGCAATGACGAGCGGCATGATGATCGGCACGACCAGGACAATGGCCGCTGCGGAATGCAGGAAAAGGCCCAGGAACAGGAATAGAAAATTAAGCATGAGCAGGATCAGGTACTTGTTGTTCGTGAAGCTGCTCATCGACGTTGCGAGCTGCTGGGGCGCCTGAAGCTCGGAGAGAAAGGCCCCGATCACCGCCGAGCTCGCGACCAGGAGCATGACCACCGAGGTCTGGACCGCGCCGTCGATCATCGCCTCTTTGAGGTGGGCCAGATCGAGCTCGCGATACACGAGAAGACCCAGGACGAGCGCGGCCAGCACGGCGATCCCCGCGCCTTCGGTGGCGGTGACAATGCCGCCGAAGATGCTGCCCAGCACCACGGCCGGCAGGACCAGCGACCACGACGCTTCCTTGAAGGTTCGCCAGACCTGGCTGAACTGGAAACGCTCCTCAATCGGGTAATTGTTCCGGACGGCGAACCAGTACGCGGCGCCCATGAGCAGCAATCCGCCGAGAAGCCCGGGAACGATGCCCGCCACAAAGAGCTTTACGACCGAGGTGTTGGCGATCACCGCATAGATGACCATGGGGATCGACGGCGGAATGATGACCGCCAGGGTGGCCGACGAGGACATTACCGCGGCCGCAAAGGGCGTGGGATAGCCCTTGCGCTGCATGGCCGGTATCAGGATAGAGCCCAGTGCCGCCACGTCCGCCACTGCGGAACCTGAGATTTCTGCGAAGACCATGGAACTGCCGATGGTCACGAACGCCAGCCCCCCGCGCACGAAGCCGAATAACGAGGACACAAAGGCGATGAGCCGCCGGGAGATGCCGGAGGAGTTCATGATCGCCCCGGCCAGAACGAAGAGGGGGATAGCCAGCAGCGGGAAGTTGGTTGCGCCGTGGTACATGCCCATGGCGACATTGGGCAGGGAACTCACCCCGTGCATGATAATGATCCCGATCACCGCGACAACGCCCAGCCCCACCGCGATTGGCACATCGATCATCGTAAGCGCCAGGAGTCCGATAAAAAGATAGAAGATCGCCATAGTAGTTCTCAGAGGGTCGGAGACTCTTTCTGCGTAACCGTTGTATCGACGCCCCTCGCAGGCTGCACCTCCGGCTTTGTGCTGACCGCGGCCGGTTTTGTGAAGACCGTTGCCTCCAGCGTGCTCGCCACGTCCACCAACGCCATGGACGGGGCGGCGTCCCGGATATTCTTCGCGACGTCGGCAGTCTGTCCGCTCCGGACCGTCGCAAGGCTCATTGCTTCAGCGAGGATGAACAGCAGCGCGCCGATGGGTATCACCGACTGGGCCACCCGCATCGGCATCCATGTCAGACTTGACAAGGTGTCGCCCGCCGAAACCTGGAAGACCAGCCAGCCCAGATAGGCGAGCAGCGCAAAAAAGGCGAATACGAAGGTTTCCGCTATCACGCGAACAACGCGTCTGGTCCGCGGCGGCAAGGCCTGGACCAGACCCGGGAAGCCGATATGCGCCCGCTTGAGCGCCGCCAGTGAAGCGCCGTAGTACGTAAGCCATGCGAGGAGAATGGACGCCACCTCGTCGTACCAGATGAGCGAGTAGTTCAGCGCTCGGAAAGCGGCGCCCGCGATCACGATGATCGACAGGAGCGCCAGCAATGCGATGGAGATCGTCTCGAGGACCGTCTCGAGGACCGACCGCATGCGGCTGATCATCAGTTCCTCCTGACCGGTTTGGCTGAGTCGGTACGGCTTGCGGTCTTCAGTGCCCGGTCGATCAGGTCCTGGGCGCCGGGGACTTCCTTGGCAAAATCATCGTACATGGGCTTACTCGCTTTGACGAAGGCGTCCGTATCGACCGTATTGATCTTGATGCTGGATTTTTTGAGTTTGTCGAGGAGGTCTTTCTCCTCGCGGGCGGCTGTTTCATAGACAAACTTCTGCGTTTCCCTGGCTGTTTCCTCCAGGATCGTTCGCACGTCCTTGGGCAGGCTCTCGAAACGCGCCGCGCTGGTCGTAATATAGGCCGGAGCGTATACGTGGCCGCTCAGGGAAAGGTATTTTTGCACTTCATGGAATTTCTGGCTGTAGATCTGGGTGAGGGGATTTTCTTCCCCGTCCATGACGCCGGTCTGCAAGGCGACGAACACCTCCGAGAGTTTCATGGGGCTCGGGTTGGCGCCATAGGTCTTGAACATGGCCACGCGCCACTTGCCTTCCGGCACGCGGAGCTTGATGCCCTGAAGATCAGCGGGCACTACGATCGGACGCTTGTTGTTCGTGATGTGACGAAAGCCGTTTTCCCATACCCCGAGGATCTTATACCCGCGCTTCTCTGCAGCCGGCGCCAGGGTCGTCCAGAACAATTCTTTTTCGATGCGCTGCATATGGGCCCGGTCGCGCACGAGATAGGGCAGCTCAAAAAGGCCGAAGATATCGACCTCCGTGGACATGACCGTGGCGGGCAGCGCGAAATCGATCGTACCGAGTTTCAGTTTTTGCAGCAGCTCCCGGTCGCCTCCGAGCTGGCTTGAACCGTAGACCACGACCTTTGCCTTGTCGCCCAGCCTGGCGTTGGCCACGCGCGCGAACTCCTCCGCGGACAGCGCATAGAGCGAGCCCGGTTCCCCGACATGCCCGAATTTGAGCTCGATTTGCTGCGCCGGTGTTGCTGATGCAGTAAAGAGGGACAGCGTTAACGCGATTACAGCGAGAAAAGTAGACGGCCTCTTCATGAGAACCTCCTTCGAGAACTTGATAAACAGGATTTTGAATATAGTGTTCGGGATGGTAAAGGACAGATGGTAAAAGACGCGATACTATAGCAGATTATTTTCTTTACTGTCAATGATTATTGTCATCATGACGGCCGCTCCCGGGAGATTGCGCAGGCTATAGATACAGCTGAAGATAAAGCGATTGAAGTGCCGCCGGGAGTGTGCTATTATTTTTTCCTGCGCTGCCTGACAACGCCATGCATACGGTTGTGGCAAAAGGAGAAGGCCATGTCATTGTATCGAGTCAAGACGCTGAACAGTATCGCTTCGGAGGGGCTTGCCTTGCTCGGCCCCGATTACGCTGTGCGCGCCGATGAAAAGGACCCAATGGGGATCCTGGTGCGAAGTGCGTTGGTCGACACGGATGAGTACCCTTCACTTCTGGCGGTGGCCCGGGCCGGCGCCGGAGTCAACAATATCACGGTGGAAAAGGCTACAACGAAGGGTATCTGCGTTTTCAACGCCCCCGGAGCAAATGCCAATGCCGTGGCGGAGCTTGTCTTTGTCATGCTCGGTATCAGCGCCCGCAATATTCATCTTGCCATAAACTTTTGCGGCAGCCTGGCCGGGCTGAATAATAAGGAAGTAAACGAACAGGTCGAGGCGAAAAAAGCGGCCTTTCGCGGTTTCGAACTGGCTGGCAAGACCCTGGGCGTGCTGGGGCTCGGCAAGATCGGGGTGCGGGTGGCGAACGGCGGGCTTCAGCGGCAGATGCGCGTGATCGGCTTTGATCCTTCCCCCGCGCTGGAGAACATCCATCAACTCTCCCCTGAAGTGTCCATTGCAAAAAGCTGGAAAGAAGTGATCGAAAAGGTCAATGTCCTGACCTTGCATATGCCATTCAACGAAAAGCTGCGCAATTTCATTAATGCCGATGTGCTCAAACGTTTGCCCCAGGGCGCCATACTGGTCAACTATGCGCGGGGCTCCCTGGTCGACGAGGCCGCGGTTCTTGCCGCTCTGGACAGCGGCCGGCTGGCCGGGTATGTCACTGATTTTCCCACGGCCGCGATGCTGAGCAACCCCAAGATCATCGTCTCGCCGCACCTCGGAGCCAGCACCGAAGAGTCCGAAGAACTGTGCTCCTCCATGGCGGTGCAGGAGCTCAAGGACTATCTTGAATACGGGACAATCACGAACAGCGTCAATTTCCCGACCGTCGAGTCCGTTCCCTCCGATGAAGTTCACACGCGCCTGATAATGATCAATCGCGACGTTCCCGGCATGATCGGCTTCGCTTCCCAGAAGATCGGCGACCGCGGCATCAACATTACCAGTTATCTGAATGCAAGCAACGGGTCCGTTGGTTACAATATCATTGACCTGGAGTCGCCGATTCCCGATGACCTGGTACGGGAAATAGCGGGACACGCAGGTGTCGTTCGTGTCCGCACCATCGTCTTTTCAGGGAAAAAATAACGTAACTATTCAGGTCAAAAACAAGGCAGCTCTCGCAAAGCCGCAAAGCTCGCAAAGAACGGCAATAAAATCATAAAAACGACTCCATACTTTCTTTGCGTCTTGGCGTCTTTGCGCGAAAATTCATTTGCTTTTGAAGTATTATAGACGCGTATAAAAAAGAGCTGAACAGTTACATAATAATAAATGAGACCGGCCATAAAAGGGAGAACAGATAAGCATGACGGATGATCAATATATCGGGATGCCTGTACACGAGCTTGACACCCCAGCGCTGGTGATCGACCTCGATGTCATGGAGGACAACATCGCAAGGATGGCGGCGTATTTCACGGGGATAGACGCGGACCTGCGGCCTCATATCAAGACCCATAAATGTCCGATCATCGCCCATAAACAGATAGCCGCCGGAAGCACAGGCATAACCTGTTCCAAACTGGGAGAGGCCGAGGTCATGGTCCAGGCAGGCATCAAAGACATCCTGATAGCGAACGAGATCGTGGGCGCCCGGAAGATCAGAAGGCTGGTGGACCTTGCGCGGCAAGCGGAGCTTATGGTGGCTGTTGATGATGCGCAGAATATTGAAGATCTGTCCGAGGCGGTCCGGGTGGCCGGGGTCCGCTTGGGAGTCCTCGTTGATGTGAACGTGGGCATGAACCGGTGCGGCGCGGACCCGGGAAAGCCCGCCCTTGAACTGGCCCGGAAAGTTCAGGAAGCGCACGGGCTCACGTTCATGGGCTTGATGGGATACGAGGGCCACGTGGTGGGCCTCGCAAGCGCCGAAGAGCGAAGCCGCAAGGGCCGGGAAGCCATGAAACTGCTGATGGATACAAAAGACCTGATCGAACGTTCGGGGCTTGTTGTTCAGATCGTCAGCAGCGGAGGGACGGGAACGTACAACATCTCCGGCCCCTATCCCGGCGTGACGGAGATACAGGCGGGTTCCTACATTTTCATGGATGCCCACTACCGGGAAACCGGCATTGAATTCGGCTGCGCCCTCAGCCTGCTCGCAACCATCATGAGCCTTCATCTCCCGGACAGGATCATTACCGACGCCGGTATAAAAACGATCAGCGCTGACTTCGGATTCCCGGTGGTAAAAGGCAGGGAAGAGCTTGAGGTGATCGGTTTGAATGAAGAGCATGGAAAGATCCGGACCAAAACCGGGAAGTGTTCCCTGAAGATCGGGGATAAAATCGAACTTATTCCGGGCCACGGCTGTACGACCATCAATCTTCACGACCGATACTTCGCCGTCCGGAAGGGAAAGGTGGAGGCCGTCTATCCGATACTTGCCCGCGGTAAGAGCTCGTGATGAGTTTAGGCTTGCAATCACCGCCATATTCAGATAAATTTATCATCAGAGGATAGCAAGATGAAGATAGATATCGAGAAAGAAGAAGACGAACGCTGGATTGCCGAAGTTTCCGAGCTCCCCGGTGTTTTAGCTTACGGAAAGACACGTCAAGATGCCATAGCCAAAGTTGAAGCGCTTGCTCTACGAGTGATTGCGGATCGGATAGATCATGGTGAAACCATCCCGGAACTTGATGAACTTTTCGCGATCCCTGCATGAGCCAATGGCCTTCCGCAAAAGCCCGCACGGTTCTCGCCGCACTCCTTCACATCGGCTGGTCTCTTAAAAGAGAAACTGCCGGTTCCCACCGTATTCTTTCGCGGCCTAGATGGCCTGATTATGTTTTTGCCTTTCATGATGGTGTTGAAATCGGTCCCCGTATGCTGGCCCGCATTGCGAAGAAGACGGGTCTCCAGCCTGATGATCTATAGAATAACCGTATTATCATCCAACTTATTGTTCGATAGGGTCAGGTAAAGAGCACCTGTCCCTCAACACTTTGTTAGAACCAAAACAGCAAAGGAAATAATGAAACAGACAGCCTTAATAACCGGCGGCAATAAAGGAATCGGACTTGAGGTAACACACTACTTTTTGGAGCGTGGCTATAGCGTCATTGTTGTTGCGCGGGATTTTTCAGGCTTCGAGCTCTCGAAACATGCCGACGTCGAGCAAGTCGCCTATGACCTGTCGGATGTGGCGGGAATTCCAAAACTGGTTTCAAGCGTTGGAGCAATTGATGTATTGATCAATAACGCCGGCGTCATGCTCTCTTTGCCGTATGACGGTTATTCACAGGACAACGTGGACTACATGGTAAAGTTGAATATTGCATCGCCCGTGGCATTGATTCGCGAAGTCTCGAAGAAGATGATTGAGAAGAGAGCAGGCAGAATTGTGAACAATGCTTCCATCGCGGGTCAGATCGGGCATCCGGATGTTTGGTATGGGATCACAAAAGCGGGATTGATCAATGCCACAAAGAGTTTTTCGAAAATACTCGGTCCCCATGGGATTATCGTCAATGCGGTTGCCGCCAGCCCGGTTGAAACGGAGATGTTGAAGGTTATACCGGAGGAAAGAAAAAACGCCTTCAAAAAGTCCGTCATTACGGGTCGCTTTGCCAATGCCCGGGAAATTGCCGAGACAATAGGCTGGCTTGGAACAATTTCACCAGAGTACATCAATGGAACGTGCATTGATATAAACAATGGGTCGTTTCCCCGATGATTGCTCTCATTAGGCAGTGGTAGCGTGTAGGTTGGGCAAAATGCTTTACCTTGCCCAACGGATTTTAAGATGTTGGGCTATGAGGCGTAGCCTAACCTACAACCTCAGTTCCTCTTTAGCATACGCAATATCCGACGCTCCAGCCCGTGAGACCCGTAAGCGTCCTGGTGTTTCATGTCAGCATATCGGCGCCGGATGTGCAAACATCAATGCAATAATGCCAGGTAGTCTCTTGCTCCGTGGATGATTCGATGGACGAGGATTGTATCGCTACCGAGGATGTAAAATACCAGGTAATTTCCAACAACCAGATAACGATATCCCATTCGTGCGAGGTCCTCTTCACGAAGGGTTCCGCCGAGTGAGTGCGCTGTTGGATCAGACATACCAGAGCTGATTTCTGATATGTTCCAGCTTGTGCAGTTCAAGAAATCGTGCGATTCGGCGGGTCATTTCATAAACATTCCGGCGAGTCGCCAAAATGATGCCGGAATGCGTTTTCCCTTCTTCGATGTATTGAATCGCCAATCTCTCGAAATCAACGCGATTGTGAGTTAAGAAAATCCGCTGTAACCGGATGGTATGAGCAAGTTGCTCCCGGTCGCTCTTGCCGCGCATTCCTTCATCAAGGGTGGTGCGCACATCGAAGCCTTTTGCCTGCAAGAGCGGTTTGATCAGAACATCGACGTCTTCATCTGCGTAGAGGGAAATCACTTCGTGGGTTGGTCGATGAGGTCTTCGGGGATCGCGTTCTTTTCAATATACGCTTCTATATCTCCCTGGTGGTCGCTGTAAAAGCTCAATGCGTCAAACACCTGGGCAAGCGTGAGGTGCGGGAGGTGGATGACGATTTCCTCCGGGGACAGTCCGAGCCGCCAGTTTTCAACAATAGCCCTGACCGGCGTACGGCTTCCTTTGACAATCGGCTCGCCGTATAAAATTGCGGGGTCTTTAACGATGTACGCATGTTCGGTGACTGTCTTCATATTTGAAATACTACAGAGAACTGCTGATTTTGTCAAACGAAAACAGAACAGGGGGGAATCTATCAAGTGGTAGGTCGGGTAGAGCAAAACGAAACCCGACATATGCCGTTGGGTTGCGCTACGCTTAACCCAACGAACAAATATTTCTCAAGACAGCGGACAAAAAACAGCATGATGCAGCACTGAGTGAGGGACTGAAGTCGGTTTACATCGGGTAAATGAGGGATGACATGTCTCGCATGCGTCTTGTCCGGCCCTATCCAACGGCGTCCGGGGTCATGCGAAGATAAGTCTCAGCCGCGGCCCGGGCGGCGTTGCCCAGCGCGGTCTTGTGCCCGCATTGGACCAGGGCCAATTCAACAGCGCCCATAATGGCCAGGACTTCGGGAATATGGAGAGCGCCCATATGCCCGATCCGGAATATCTTTCCCTGCAACTGCTGCAATCCGCCGCCGATGATCACATTATAACGATTTCGCAGCACCTCGGCCAGGGCCTTGTACTCAAGCCCCTCCGGCAGCGCGATCGCCGTCACCGTATCCGACTCATGACCCTTTTCAGCGAACAGAGAGAGCCCCATGGCAACAGCGGCGCCGCGTACAGCGCTCCCGATCATTGCGTGACGGCGCCAGACGTTCTCAAGCCCTTCCTCGTTCAGCAAGAGGTCGAGAGCCTCTTTCAGACCGAAGAGCATCGTAGTAGGCGGCGTGTAGGGGAACTGGCCGTTTTTATTCTTTTCCCTGACCGCCTGGTAATCCCAGTACCATTTGGGCAGCGTTGATTTCTCCCTCATCTCCCAGGCCTTCGGACTGACAGACACAAAGCCCATGCCCGGAGGCAGCATAAGGCCTTTTTGCGAAGCAGAAACGACGATGTCGAGGCCCCAGAGGTCCGTCTCCAGCGGCACGCACGCCAGGGAGCTGATTGCGTCAACAACCATCGCGGCCGGATGTCCGGTCTCTTTGATCATCCTGGAGATGCCTTCGATATCGTGGGTAATGCCCGAGGTCGTTTCATTGTGGGGCAGGCATACTGCTTTGATCTTCTTGTCCCTGTCCTCTTCCAGAAGGGTACGTATGTCATCCGCCTTCACGGCCAGGCCCCTTTCTTTTTTGATCCGCATGACGTTCAACTGGTGCCGTTCGGCTATCAGGGCCATGCGTTCGCTGAATACCCCCACGGAACCGGCCAGGATGGTGTCTCCCGGAGAGAAGAGGTTTACCACGACGGATTCAAGCATGCCGCTTCCCGAGCCGGGAAACGTGAGAATGTCGTTCTTTGTGCGAAAAACCTTTTTCAGGCCCTCCGTGTTTTCCGAGAGTATGCGCTCAAACTCGGGCCCCCGGTGATTGATCAACGGCTGGGAGAGACTGCGGAGAATACGCTCGGGAATATTGGTCGGTCCCGGTACCTGCAAATACTGCCGACGGGTCATATTTGTTCACCTCGTTATAATTTGAAATTGCAACAAACCAGATTCCGCTTAATCCTAAAAAACGGCAGTTGGACGCAGATGAACGCAGATTTTCACAGATCAAACCAGATGTTCAAGCGGAAAGAACATTCACTATAAGGGTGATTTTAGTCTCAAAAGGGTTTTTCTGTCTGTCCTTATCCGCGTTTATCCGATTTTATCAGCGTCCAAAAGCTCTTTTCAGGTTAATTTTGTTTATCTGCGATGGAATAACGTTTATTGTGTATGGTAAACACGTCCAAGACTGTAGCAGATATTCCTGACACGGTCAATATGTAAGAGGTGATTTATACGCATCTGTGTGGTCATGTAATAAATTATGAAAGACTGATATGCATTGTTGGATAGTTTTGATAGTAAGGGTGTGTTGTTGAAGAGGACGAAAAAGAAAAGCCGCTGAAGGTTATTTCAGCGGCTTTTGTATACTTGATCATTCCGGCAGTATGTATTGTAATAACGTTAATCCTGTTTTTCACTCTGCTTGTTCTTCGGCCGCTTGTTCTGGTCGAGCACTTTTTTGCGAAGCCGGATGGAGGTGGGCGTCACTTCCACGAGTTCATCTTCCTTGATGAACTCCAGGGACTGCTCCAGCGACAGCTGGCGATGGGGCACGAGCCGGAGCGCTTCGTCAGCGCCCGAGGCGCGCATGTTGGTCAGCTTCTTTTCCTTGATCACGTTCACATCCATGTCGGTCTCGCGCGAGTTCTCGCCAACGATCATGCCTTCGTAAACGGCGGTGCTTTCCTTGATGAACAGCTCGCCGCGCGGCTGGATGTGGTAGAGGGCATAGGTCGTGGTCTTGCCTGCACGGTCGGCGACCAGCGCGCCGGTGCCGCGCTTGGCGATTGGGCCCTGCCAGGGTTCGTATCCGTCGAAGAGGTGGTTCAGGAGGCCGGTGCCGCGCGTATCGGTCAGGAACTCCGACCGGAAGCCGATGAGGCCGCGAGCGGGAATGCGGAACTCGAGGCGGACGCGGCCGTGGCCGTTGTTCGCCATCTTGGTCATGCGGCCTTTGCGGGTGCCGAGCTTCTGGGTCACGACGCCGATGAACTCATCGGGGCAGTCGATGACCAGGTTTTCCATGGGTTCGAAGGTCTTTCCGTCGCGGATCTTGGTGATGGTCTCGGGCTGGGAAACGGAAAGCTCATAGCCTTCGCGCCGCATCATCTCGATCAGGATGGCCAGCTGCAGTTCGCCGCGGCCCAGGACCCTGAAGCTGTCGGTGGCATCGCCCGGTTCGACCTTGATCGCCACGTTGTAAAGGAGCTCTTTGTCGAGCCGTTCCTTCAGATGGCGGGAGGTGACGAACTTGCCTTCTTTGCCGGCAAAGGGGGAGTTGTTGATCGAGAAGATCATCGAGATCGTGGGCTCGTCCACGTGAATGCGCGGAAGCGGTTTCGGGTTCTCGGGATCGGTGATCGTATCGCCGATGTTCACGCCTTCAATGCCTGCCAGGGCCACGATGTCGCCGACGGTGGCACTGAGCTTGTCCACGCGCTTCAGGCCCTGGAACTCGAACATGGACGTGATCTTGGTCTTGACCAGGGCGCCGGTGCTGGTTATCACGCCGATGGGCTCGGTAACCCTGGCTGTGCCGGCAAAGATCTTGCCGATGGCCAGACGGCCCACATAGTCGTTGTATATGATGTTCATGACCAGGAGCTGGAGCGGCGCTGTTTCATCGCCTTCAGCCTGCGGGATGGTCTGTACGATCTGGTCAAAGAGCGGCTTGAGGTCCGTGGCCTCATCTTCCATATTCAGTTTTGCGAGGCCGTCGCGGGCGTTCGTGTAGACGATCGGAAAGTCGAGCTGGGCATCGTTTGCGTCCAAGTCGATGAACAGGTCGTAGACCTCGTCCACGACCGCGGCGATCCGGGCGTCGGGGCGGTCGATCTTGTTGATCACGAGGATCGGCGGCAGGCCGAGCTCAAGGGCTTTCTTCAGCACGAACCGGGTCTGGGGCAGTGGGCCTTCAGAGGCGTCCACCAGCAGGAGCACGCCGTCCACCATCTTGAGGGTGCGTTCCACTTCGCCGCCGAAGTCGGCATGGCCGGGCGTGTCCACGATGTTGATCTTCACATCGCCATACTGTAAGGAGGTGTTCTTGGCCATGATCGTGATCCCGCGCTCGCGCTCGAGGTCGTTGCTGTCCATGACGCGTTCCATGACGCGTTCGTTGTCGCGGAAGGTGCCGCTCTGGCGCAGGAGTGTGTCCACCAGGGTGGTCTTGCCGTGGTCAACGTGGGCGATGATGGCGATGTTTCTGAGGTCTGTTCTTTTCAGCATTTTGTTTTGTCCTTTTTTACCACGAAGAGCAGGTCGCGCAGGAAGAAGTTCTTGGTGACGTGGGGTTCCGTGGAACGAAATGGGTTCTATATGAAGCTGGGCATAATACCCCGTGAGGGTACGATTTGTCAATTGAATAATGGGGAAAGGCTTTTTTATGCATATTCCTGTGAGTCTGTCGTTTTATGGTTTATCTGTCTTGCGCCGGCCCTTCTTTTGTGAAATAATGCAAATATGAAAATTAAGAGCATGAGGATGAGGCCATGATCGTTCTCGGGTAGTGTGAGGGGGATTTTCGTCAAGGGGGTCTGTTATGAAGATGGGAAAGTATTATGGGGAAGCGCTTATTCTCGCCTGCGTCTTGTTTTGCGGTCTCATGCCTGCACAGGTTTTCGCGGAAAATGAGTCTGACGTCTACCTTGTGCTTGAAAATTATACCTGGAAGGAGTTTAGCGGAGGGACCCGGCTGCTCAAGGAAGCTGGTCCTTTGTTCGGTGTCGGATTCGCCTATCAGTTCAAATTCAGGGATGAGGTGACGTTGAAGCCGGGGGTCGAGATCTTTGTCGGGAGCGTCGACTATGACGGGGCACCTAATGCAGGTGGGCTGTTCAAGACTACGACGGACTATTTCGGTTTGAAACTCCAGGCCGAGGTCGGCCGCAGGTTCGCGCTTGGCAAAGCCTTTTCGATCGAACCCATTGCCGGCATCGGCTTAAGGGCATGGATGCGGGACATCAATGACGGCAGAGCAGAGGACGGTTCGCCGGCCGATGGGCACAACGAAGAATGGGTAACGCTGCATCTGCGGCTGGGTGTCAGGGGCGGTCTGGACCTTTCCAATGCCTCAGCACTGTTTGCGGAAGTAGGCCTGAAAGTGCCGCTCTACAATGAGAGCACCAGGTATGTCGCGAACGGCGGTCTCGATGATCAGGTAACGATGCATCCCGGCAAGATGGTCTCCCTGTTCGCTGAAACAGGCTTGAAGCTGCGCACGTTCAGGATCAGCGTTTTTTACGATGGATTGCGCTTCTCGGAGTCCGATGTCGAATATAATTCCTCGGTAGGTTATTACCAGCACGAGTCCCGGGCGGACATCTACGGCATCAAGGCTGCATCCACATTCTGATTACTCAGGTTCCTCCAGCTTCCCAAAGGCCTTCAATACCACTTCTGACAGCGCCGGATGGATATGCAGTCCCTTGGCAACGGACCAGAGATTGCCGTCAGCCGCCATGGCGTTCACCACTTCCTGGATCAGGATCGAGGCCTGCGGCCCGATAATATGATACCCCAGTATTTTACCGCTCTTCCGAAGCACGATGGCTTTGGCAAACCCTTCCGTCTCCATCATGGCCTCGCCGCGCGCCACATCACTATACATGGCCTTGCCCACCAGCAGTTCCTTTCTGCCGATGAGCTTGATCGCCTGTTCTTCGGTAAGCCCCACCGTGGCGATCTCGGGGAAGGAGAACACGGCATGGGGCACCGTGAGATAGTTGATGCGTGACTTTTTTCCGTGAATAGCATTGTGCCAGGCAAGCTCCGCCTCTTCGTTCGCTGAATGACGGAACATTTTTTTGCCGATGGCGTCGCCAAAGGACCAGATATTGGTTTTCGAGGTCTCGAAATGGTCGTCCACGACGATATAGCCGCGCTCGTTCGTCTTCACCCCCGTTTTCTCCACCTGCAGCAGGTCCGCATTCGATCTTCTTCCCGCCGCGATCAGGAGCGTCTGCGCTGAAAGCTCCATGGTCTTGCCGCTCCGCTCACGGGCAATGACCGTGATGGTGCCGTCGCTTCTGCGCACTTCCACTGCTTCCGTGTTCGTATGGATCGTCATGCGGCGGCTGAGGGTCTTGTGCAGGAGCTCGCTAATCTCGGGCTCTTCATCCGGCACGAGGTGTTGGTTGCGCTGGATGATCGTCACCTTTGTCCCGACGGCCTCGAAGAAATGGGCGAACTCGACCGCAATATATCCTCCGCCGACAATGATCATGCTATCGGGCCGATCCGTCAACTGGAGCGCGCTTTCATTCGTCAGGTACGGGACGTCTTCGATGCCCTTTATGGGAGGGATGAGCGGGCGGGCGCCGGAAACGATGAAGATCGTTTTGCCCTTGATCGTCTGGTCCTTCACCTCGAGCGTATAGTCGCCAACAAAGCGCGCTTCGCCTAAGTAAAAATCGAAGTCCCTGGCCTTTTCGAGCGCTTCCTGGATGTGATCGTGGCTTTTTTTGACCGTACTGCGCATATGGTCCATGATGGCCTTAAAGTCTATCTCCTTGATCTCGGCGGTGATGCCGAGCTTCTTCGCTTCGCGGATCTCCATGATGCGGTCGGCAGGGTAGACGATCAGCTTGGTCGGGATGCAGCCCACGTTCAGGCAGGTGCCGCCCACCGGCCCTTTGTCCACGAGGGCCACGGTCTTGTTGTGCTCCAGTGCGTTGTTGACAAGGCTCGCGCCTGCACCGGACCCGATGATGATCACATCGTATTCATTCATGGTGCACCTCAGTACAGTAGACAGTAGACAGGAGACAGGAGAAAAAACAGGGTCCAGGGGCCAGGGTTCAGGGTCCAGGACGCTGAAGCTTAAACCCTGAACACTGAACCCTGGACCCTGCCCCCTGCCCCTACGGTCTCAGCGTAATAAATATCGTCGCCCCATCTCGGTAGATGAGCATCAGCACACCTTCCTTGGCCCCGATCTTCGATACTATCTCGCTGTATTCTTTTACGTTCGCAACAGGTTTGCGTTCCACTTCCAGTATCACGTCTCCCTGCTGCAGCGCGTTCAATACCGGGTTGTCCTGGCCGATCTGCGCGACCACCACGCCGGTGATATCAGCGGGGATGTTGAGCCGCTCTCTCAGTTCGGGCGTCAGGTCCTGGACGACCACATCCTTCAGGATGTTCTCGAAATCGAAGTCAGCTTTCTTTGCCACCTTGTTGTCCTGGAACTCGCCCAGGGTCACTTTCAGCAACTCCTTTTTATCCTTGCGCAGCAATGTAACGGTCACGGTTTTTCCCGGCGCATTGTCGGCCACCATGTTCCTCAGAAGCCGCGAGTCGCCGACCGTTTTGCCGTCCAGTTCAATAATGATGTCGCCGCGTTTGATCCCTGCCTTTTCAGCAGGACCGTTCTTCATTACGCCTGACACCAGGGCGCCCGTGGTCTCCTTGAGGCCGAGCGATTTCGCCAGGTCCGGGGTGATGTCCTGGATGCCGACGCCGAGCCAGCCCCGGATCACCTTGCCGTTCTTGATGATGCTGTCCATGACGGACTTTGCCATGTCCGTGGGTATGGCGAAGCCGA
>Ga0334722_10001922_pt1 | contig 24534 bp, 22 predicted proteins | sample C3_bottom_MG_FD_207210 | JGI IMG/M metagenome (GOLD analysis project Ga0334722, IMG submission 207210) | Sediment microbial communities from Yellowstone Lake, YNP, Wyoming, USA - C3_bottom | ecosystem: Environmental > Aquatic > Freshwater > Lake > Sediment | place: USA: Wyoming | collected... | reverse complement strand
CAATGGTACTAAAGTACTAACGGCCGGCGAACGGATTCCGTTCAGAATCAAGCGTTTGGCCACGCCCGGAAGACGCCGCCCTCCCGATTCCATCGGGACAGGTTCCGGGCGGCGCTACGTATTCAATTCCCTTGCCGGAATGGCCTTGACGCTGTTTTCCTTTGTGGGCTAACGTCTAGAATTCGACTTGATCAGTTAAGCCCAGTAGAGCTGGGCTTTAGCCTAGCACTTGCCGGCCTAAAGGCCGGCGCTACGGGATGAGTGCAGCGATGGAACTCTTTGAGTTGACCCGCGCGCTGGTCAACATCGAATCCGTAACCGGAAACGAGAAGGCCTGCGCCGCCCTGCTGTGCGACTACCTGGCGGAGCGCGGCTTCGAGGTCGAGCTCCAGCCGGTCGAATCGGAACGCGCGAATGTCTTGGCTTTGCGCGGGACGCCTGAGGTGGTGCTGAGCACGCACATTGACACGGTGCCGCCCTTCGTCCCGGCAAGCGAGGACGAGGAATATATTTACGGGCGCGGCTCGTGCGATGCGAAAGGCATTGTGGCGGCACAGGTCATCGCCGCGGAGCGCCTGATCGGCGAGGGCGTCGGAGATTTCGGCCTGCTCTTTCTGGTGGGAGAAGAAACCGCGAGCGACGGCGCGCGCACCGCCAATCTCTCGCCACGCGGCGCGCGTTTCATCATCAACGGCGAGCCCACGGAGAACAAACTGGCGCTGGGGACGAAAGGGATCCTGCGCGTGGACATCACGGCGCGGGGGCGCATGGCGCACTCCGCCTACCCACACCTGGGTGAATCAGCCATCGAAAAGTTGCTCGATGTGCTGGCCGACCTGCGGCGCATGGCGCTGCCCCGTGATCCGCTGCTGGGAGATTCGACCCTGAATATCGGCGTCATCTCCGGCGGGCGCGCCGCCAACATCATCCCCGACGAGGCCACGGCGCAGGTCCTGATCCGGACGGTGAACGGCAGCGACGAGCTGCGGGCCAGAATCAGGCAACTGCTCGAGGGGCGCTGCGAATTCGAGTTTGCGCGCGACACTCCAGCGCTGCTCATGGAGCGGCTGGACGGCTACGAGACGGACGTGGTCGCATTCACCACCGACCTGCCGAACTTGACGCGCTGGGGACGGCCGCTGCTGCTGGGGCCGGGCTCCATCAGCGTGGCGCATACCAACCACGAGCGCGTCCGCAAGGCCGACCTGCTTCGAGCCGTAGAACTTTATTGCCGCCTTGTGCGCGAATTGAAAGCGCGCACATGTTAAGGTAATTTTGGATTTTAGATTTTGGATTTTGGACTAGCATAGCCGGCGATACGGAGATGGGCATGGGAAGGTGCTCATACCGTCGGTCTCCAATCCAAAATCGAAAATCTAAAATCCGAAATTGTACCGGGGGCAGAAAGGAAACATCGTTCTCATGAAGAAACTGGAAGTTGGAATCCTGGGAGCCACCGGCATGGTGGGGCAGCGCTTCGTCAGCCTGCTCGAACACCACCCGTGGTTTGAGGTCGCCTGGCTGGCGGCTTCCGAGCGCTCGGCGGGCAAGAATTACGGCGAGGCGTGCAACTGGCGCCTCCGCGACCCCATGCCGAAGGCCGCGGCGGAAATGCCGGTGCACGAATGCAAGCCCGGCAAGGCACCGCAACTGCTCTTCTCCTCGCTCGATTCGAAGGTGGCGGGCGAAGTCGAGAAGGAATTCGCGCACGCCGGGCACGTGGTGGTCTCGAACTCTTCGAACCACCGCATGGACGCCGACGTGCCGCTGCTGATTCCCGACGTCAATCCCGACCATCTGGCGCTGGTGCGCGTGCAGCGTCACGAACGCAAATGGAAAGGCCTGATCGTCACCAATCCCAATTGCACGACGGTGGGGCTGGTGATGTCGCTGGCGCCGCTGGAGCGGCAGTTCGGCCTGGAAAAAGTCCTGATGACCAGCATGCAGGCCGTCTCGGGCGCGGGTTATCCCGGCCTGCCGACGCTGGACATTATTGGCAACGTCATTCCCTACATCGGCGGCGAAGAAGAGAAGGTCGAGCGCGAGACGCGCAAGCTGCTGGGGCGGCTAGGCGACGGCCGCGTGGAGATGGGGAACTTCATCGTCAGCGCGCACTGCAACCGCGTGCTGGTCGAGGATGGCCACACGGAGTCCATCTCGGTGGCGCTGCGCTCGCCCGCCAAGATCGAGGATCTGATCGAGGCGTGGCGGAAATACCGCGCGCGGCCCCAGGAATTGCACCTGCCCTCCGCCCCGAAACATCCGATCATCGTGCGCGAGGAGAAAGACCGGCCGCAGGTGAAATTCGACGTGGGCGCGGAAAACGGCATGGCCACGGTCGTCGGACGTCTCCGCCCCTGTCCGGTGCTGCAATTCAAGTACACGGCGCTCAGCCACAACACCATCCGCGGCGCCGCCGGGGCGGCCTTGCTCAACGCCGAACTGATGAAGGCGGAAGGGTATTTGGACTAAAGTGTAAAGGGTAAAGGACGAAGGCTGGGGGTTTTGTTTTCACCTTTTACCCTTTAACCTTTGCCCCATGGCGCTACATCCCATGCGCGACATTTCCGCCGATCACGGCCAACCGCTCACTCTCGCAATCCTCGGCTACGGCAAAATGGGACGGACGATTGCCCAGCTCGCGCCCGAGCGCGGGTTCGAAGTCCGCCTGGTCGTGGACGTTGACGCGAAGGCGGGCGCGGCAGGCAATCTGCCCCGAGCCAGCGAGGTCACGCCCGCAACCCTCAAAGAGATTGACGTCTGCATCGAGTTCACCGAGCCGAAGGCGGTGCTCGAAAACATCCGCCGAGTGGCTGCGGCAGGCTGCAATCTCGTCGTCGGCACGACCGGATGGCACAATCAACTCGACGAAGTTCGCAGGATCGTCGAATCCAGCGGCATCGGCATGGTTTATGCCGCGAACTTCTCCATCGGCGTGCAGATCTTCTATCGCCTGGCGCGGCAGGCGGCGGAAATGTTTGCGGCGTTCCCGATCTACGATCCCTACCTCACCGAATCACATCACAAGTTCAAGAAGGACGCGCCCTCGGGCACGGCGCTTGAAATCAAGCGGCAAGTGCAACCGGCGTACAAAGGCCGTGAGATTCCCGTCTCCAGCACCCGCGCGGGCTATATCCCCGGTGTGCACGAATTGGGTTTTGATTCCGAAGCCGACACGGTTATCCTTCGCCATACGGCGCGCAGCCGGCAGGGTTTCGCCGAGGGCGCGCTCTATGCGGCGCGCTGGGTGGTCGGGAAGAAGGGGTTGTTCAACTTCGCGGACGTGCTCGAAAAGGGGACTGGGGACTAGGTGCTGGGGTCTGGAAATTGCCGATGGTTGATTTTCGATTGATGATTGAACAACCTTTGCGTGTAAAGGGTCGAATTTCCATTGTGAAGGAAGACCGACAATCGGGCGGAGCCGATTTTCGAATTTCGAGTTTCGTGTTCGATAAGAGGGGGACGCCATGACTCTCGAACTCCGCGGTTGCGGTACGGCGCTGGTGACGCCCTTCCGGCGTGATGGCACGGTGGACGACGGGGCGCTGCGGCGGCTGGTGCAATTTCAATTGCGCGAGGGCATTGACTTCCTCGTTCCTTGCGGCACCACCGGCGAAACGCCCACGCTCGAACACGGCGAGTACACGGGCATCATTCGCCTGGTGGTGGAAGAAGTCGCGGGCAAGGTCCCGGTCATCGCCGGCGTGGGCGGCAACAACACGCGCCGAATTGCGTCGCTCGCCGAGGAGGTAAGCGGGCTCGGCGTGCAAGGAATTCTTTCCGTCGCACCCTATTACAATAAGCCCATGCAGGAAGGCTTGTTTCAGCACTTCAAGACCATCGCCGAATCAACCCACCTGCCCGTGATCGTCTACAACGTTCCCGGGCGAACGTCGTCGAACATCGAGCCCCCCACGGTGGCGCGCCTCGCGAAGATTGAAAACATCATCGGCATCAAAGAAGCCTCCGGGAGCATTGTGCAGCAGATGGAAGTGCTCGCCGCGGTGGGGCCGGATTTCCGCGTACTCTCCGGTGACGACGCGTTTACCTTTCCCCTCATGGCGCTGGGCGGCGTGGGAATCATTTCCGTGGTGTCCAACGAAATCCCTGGCCAGATGACCAAGCTCGCGCACTTGATGCTCGACGGCAAGGTCGACGAAGCGCGCAAACTCCACTTCCAGCTTCTGCCGCTCATGCAGGCCAACTTCATCGAGACCAATCCCATCCCCGTCAAAGCCGCGCTCGCCATGATGGGCCTGATCGAGGAGGTTTACCGTCTGCCTCTCGTCCCCATGAAACCCGAAAACCGCGCCAAGCTCGAAAAGGCCCTCGCCGCGCAAGGACTGCTGCAGACCCAGAAAGCCTGAATGCGCTTTGCCGGTGCGTGGAGGGCCACCAATCGGTATAATTCGGGTAGGTTTCGAGTTGCTTACTCGTGGGAGGAAGAGACTCCATGCCCCAGCACTCTGTGAATAGCCGCAAGCGGCCGCGGGGCACGACTTCGCGCGCCGGAAGATTCTTAAAACTCATCGATTCCTGGCGGGCTGAGGATCCCGGGTACGACGAGCGCGTCTGGCCGATCGTCAAAAAGGCGATCGAGGAAAACCGTTTGTCCGCCCGGAGGCGCTTCCGTGACTAAGAGCGTCATGCTCGATACCGGACCGCTGGGACAGATCGCCCACCCGGAACCCAACCCTGAAATTACGCAATGGCTGTATAGCGTGCTCGACTCGGGCCGTGCCGTGTACCTGCCTGAAATTGCGGACTATGAACTGCGCCGTAACTTCTTGCTGGAAGGGCTGGCGGCATCTCTCCGACGTCTGGACCAGCTCAGAAATGTCCTTATCTATGCGCCCCTTTCCACCGCCATCATGCGCAGGGCCGCGGAGTTCTGGGCCACGGCAAGGAAACGGGGGAAACCCACCGCTTCACTCGACGCCCTCGATGGAGATGCCATCCTGGCTGGACAAGCGCACGCGACTGGTGCAATCATCGCGACCGAGAATGTCGCGCATCTCAGCCTCTTCGTCGAGGCGCGCCACTGGCGCGACATCCCGTGAAACAACAAGATGTGGAACCCGCGCTCGCCATGATGGGCATGATCGAAGAGGTTTACCGTCTGCCCCTCGTCCCCATGAAGCCCGAAAACCGCGCCAAGCTCGAAAAAGTCATGGCCGCACAAGGTTTGCTCGAACGTAGCGCCGCCCTTTAGGACGGCATTTATAGCTATCCGTATGGACCTAAGGACCTCATCCACAACAGTTCCCCAAACAATCACCCACATTGCAGACGCCCGACCGCAGGGCCGCCGAGCCTTCGTGAAGCGTTGGCTCGCCTTGTTGGGGCTCTCCGCAGAGGCGGGTGAAGTCTTTGCCAGCGGGTCCGTGGTTACCGAAGAAGTACCTGCAGCGGGCTTGACGCTGACTTGGGATCGGAATCTCCTGGTGATTCACGACGTGAAGATCCCGGGCGGCCGTGTGGAGATCAATTATCTCGAAGCCTATTGCCGTTCCGGCTCGACCAAGCGGCGGTGGGAGGAGACCGTCATTCCCCACCGCACGGAGAAGCTTGAAGCGGCCAGCGACGGGAAATTCATCCAACTGCTCTGCAAGGTTGAAGGTGGCGTCGAGGTACAGCACGAAATCCGCGCCAGCCAGGACGCAGTGACGTTTCAAGTCACCGCCGTGAATCGCGGCCCGGCCTATGTCGATGCCGTGTGGGTGCAGCCTTGCATTCGCCTCGGGCCGTTTACGGGGCGCAGTCAGGAGGACTATCTCGAGCGCAGCTTCATCTTTGTTGACGGAAAGCTGACGCCGCTCGACCAGACACGGCGAACGACGGAGGCCATCTACAAAGGCGGGCAGGTTTATGTGCCCGCCGGGATCGGCCTGGCCGACGTTAACCCGCGCCCCATCAGCCCGGACGTGCCCTCGAACGGCCTGATTGGCTGCTTCTCGGCCGACGATCGCTATATTCTGGCGACGGCGTGGGAACCCTATCAGGAGCTCTTCCAGGGTATCAATGTTTGCCTGCACTCGGATTTCCGGCTTGGCGGCCTCAACGCCGGAGAAACCAAAACCGCCCGCGGCAAGATCTACCTGATCAAAAACGATCCCGAAGAGTTGCTGCGCCGCTACCAGCGAGACTTCGAGAGCCGCAGATAGCGGTGACAAATAGCGAGCGACCGCGTCCGCAGCGCGGGGGACCTGTATAATCAGAAGGCCTATGAACCTCCAAGACCGCATCGCAGAGCTTTACGGGCGCGAGGCGAAGGAATTCGTCGAGGAATATTTCCGTGCGTTTGACGAGCTGAAGGCAGCGCTGAACGAGGGACGTGTTCGCGCCGCAGAGCCGGACCCTGCTTCCCCCACGGGATGGAAGGTGAACACCTGGGTAAAGAAGGGGATTCTGCTGGGATTTCGCATTGGGCGGATTGTGGAGATGGACGGCCCCTCACCCGTCCCGATGGAGTACATCGGGACACCCTCCCCCCGAGGGAGAGGGAAGGAATCCGACACGAAGGGCCGGCGGTCGGAGACCGCCTCTACAGCTGCCGGGCTGAAGCCCGGCGCTACAGCTCAGTTCCGCGACAAGCACACGTACCCGCTGAAGGAGATTCCCCCCGACCGCAACATCCGCATCGTACCGGGCGGCTCGTCGATTCGCGACGGCTGCTACATCGGCAACGGCGTGGTGTGCATGCCGCCGATGTACGTCAACGCCGGCGCCTACGTGGACGATGGCACGATGATTGATTCACACGCCCTGGTAGGCTCCTGCGCGCAGGTCGGGAAGCGCGTTCACATCAGCGCCGCGGCGCAAATCGGCGGTGTGCTCGAGCCGATTGGCGCGATGCCGGTAATCATCGAGGATGACGTGCTGGTGGGCGGCAACTGCGGCGTATACGAAGGAACGATTGTGGGCAAGGAGGCGGTGCTCGCGGCGGGAACGATTCTGACCGGCTCAACGCCCGTTTACGATTTGGTTCGCGATGCCGTCTATCGCCGCGAAGGCGAAAAGCCGCTGATGATTCCGCCCGGCGCCGTCGTCGTTCCCGGCGCGCGCGCCGTCACCAAAGGCCGCGGCCGGGAGCTGGGGCTTTCACTCTACACGCCCGTCATTATCAAGTATCGGGATGAGAAGACGGATCAAGCGGCAAGGTTGGAAGAGCTTCTCCGTTAACCGCGCGGGAGCCAGCCCGGCCCGTCGCGCCCTCACTTCAGGATTTCCAGGCCAACCTCGCTGGGGCGGTCGGAGCCCGCACCCATCACCCACACCACGCGGCAATTCCCAATCCGCGAGCGATTGGAAAAGACATCCAGGGTCTGACCCGGGACCAAAGATGTGGTGGTGAGGATTCTGAGACCGTGATCGGAGAGGTCCAGCGTTGAGGCCAGGTGCTCGTATTTCCTGCCGTGAGACTCCACTCGCAAGGTAACGGGAATGACCCCGGTCCAGCGTTCGATTTTGCGCGGGGTGGGCTGGGCGATTTCCGCCACGAGCGCCTCGATGGTTCGGGAGAGCTGCTGGATTTCCTGCTTTAATTTCTTTTGCTTCTCGCCGGTGCGAGCCGATCTTCGATCCTTCTTGAGCGCCGCAAGGTCCAGCTTCAACCTGGCGCGCTTTTCCGCTGACTCCACCAATTGGCGGGACACCGCCTCCAGATGGTCCGCGTAGTCGTTTCCAGTCATTGCGAAGATTTATACCACAAAGGTCAAGGGATTGGCGCAAAGAACCGGGCGCGCAAGTTGTTATGAGGGATAAGGAATTACCAAGCCGTAAACCGCCCTTCGTTAGTGGGGATTGCCGCAGACCCGTCGCGGGCGGGATAAATCCCCTCTATAGCCGGGATAGAAATTTCGAATTTTACTTGGCCGGTGCCGCGCCCTATGCTGAAACTGCGAGGTTGTCGCCCGGCGAGGAAGTGCCGGACGCCTTCGGCGCGCGAGAGGCTGCCATGGCAAACCAATCGGTTCTGGTCCGGGTGCCCGCCACGGTGGGGAATTTCGGCGGAGCGGTGGACTGCGCCGCGCTGGCGCTGGACGCCCACTTGAACGTCAAGGTCACGCCGCGGCTGGACGGTCACGCCGGCATCCGCTACTTTGGCGAAGACGGCGAGCGCGTCCCGCGCGACCGGTCCAACCTGGTGGTCCGCGCCATGGAAGCCGCTCTGCACTTGAAGCAACTCGAATTTACCGGCGCCGACTTCGAAATCTACAGCTCCGTGCCCGTGGCGGTGGGGCTGGGATCGAGCACGGCGGCAGTCCTGGCGGGCATTATCGCCGCCGACCAGCTCTTCCGGCTGGGCCTGGACGAAAAAACCATTTTCGATCTCGCCTCCATTTACGAAGACCGGCAGGACAGCTTGCGCGCCGCCTGGCTGGGCGGGTTTGTGACCTGCGCGGAAGAGGCCGCAGCGCTGGCGCACCGCCGCACCGTCGTCCCGGAGAACTTCGCTTTGCAAGTAGTCGTCCCGGAGGCGCCGCTAGTCCCGGGTGCGCGGCAAGCGCCGGCCCGGAGCGCCAAATCTGACCCGCAAAACCATCGGAAGCGCGCCGCCGCTTTCTCCGAGTTCTTCGCGGAGCCGGGCAACCGCCACGCCCAGCGCGTGTCCGAGCTTCTGCCCCCCACTTGCGAAAAGGTCGTGCCCGGACTCGAAGACGCCCTGAAGGTGCGCCTGTCCGGCGTGTTGAGTGTTTTCGTTTGCGGCTCGGGCCCCGCGGTCGGCATCCTGGCGCAGGAAAACGCCGGCCAGGCGGTGGAGGCCGTCCGCGAATGCTTTGCCCGCCGGGGCGTTGAGTCTTCCAAGTGCGAATTCCGACCCACCAACGCCGGCGCCCAGGATTGGAATGCCATCTCGCCGGAAATCGCATTGCCCCGACGAATGTCGCCGGGGCTGGGCGCTGCGCTCCCCAAATCCAGTCCGTTTCCTGCTTAACAGCCAACGATAAGGGGGTTGACAGGGGTTTTGAGGATGTGATACGGTACCTACCGACTGGTCGGTATCTAAACTGCCAGCCGCTGCTCCTGACAGGTGAAATCATGGGAAGGGTTTTTACAGGTTCGGAAATCCTGCTCGAAAGCCTCAGCCGAGAGAAGGTTGAAGTCTTCTTTGGCCTGCCGGGCGGCGCCGTGCTGCCTCTCTATGATGCGCTCTACAGCGCGGGCATCCGGCACCTGCTGGTGCGGCACGAGCAGGCGGCGGCCTTCGCCGCGGACGGCTACGCGCGCGTCACCGGCAAGCCCGGCGTTTGCCTGGGAACCTCCGGCCCCGGCGCCACGAATCTGATTACTGGCCTCACCTCCGCCATGATGGACTCGATTCCGGTCGTGGCCCTGACCGGCCAGGTGCCCCTCCCCATGATCGGCAAGGACGCCTTCCAGGAGGCGGATACGATCGGCATCAGCATGCCGTCCACAAAAGCGTCCTTTCTGGCGCGGACTGCGGCGGACATCCCGCGGATTATCCACAAGGCTTTCAGCACCGCCGTCTCCGGCCGGCCGGGGCCAGTGCTGGTGGACCTGCCCAAGAGCGTGCTGATGGAGAAGGCGGAGCCGGTTTATCCCTCCACCCCTGGTTCCGAGAAACCCGAGCGCATCCGCGAGTGGAAAGACACCGACATCGAGCGCGCGGCGGAAATGATTCTGGAAAGCCGCCGGGCGGTTTTCTATGTGGGCGGCGGAGTGATCGCCTCCAACGCCTGGCGGGAGTTGCGCGAGCTGGCAGAACTCACCCACATTCCCGTCACCACCACGCTAATGGGGCTGGGGGCGTTTCCCTCCGCGCATCCACTCTCCTTAGGGATGCTGGGGATGCACGGTTCCTACGCCACCAACCAATCCATCTGCCAGTGCGACCTGCTGGTGGCCATCGGGGCGCGCTTCGACGACCGCGTGACCGGCCGCTTGAAAGACTTCGCCACCCAGTCCAAGAAGATTCACATTGACGTGGACCCCTCGGAGGTCAACAAGAACGTCCGCGTGGACCAGGCGCTGGTCGGCGACGCGCGCGAGACCTTGCGGGCGTTGATCGACGCGTTGAAGCGCCAGGAGCGGCAGGGGAAATCCCCCGCCCACTCCGGCCGTCAGCAGTGGCTGCAGCGCATCGAGTCGTGGCGCGGCGAGCACCCCCTCACCTACGACAAGTACGGCCACACGGTGAAGCCCCAGTTCGTGATCGAGACGCTCTCCGGCTTCGCCGACGAGGACGCCATCCTGGCCGTGGACGTGGGCCAGCACCAGATGTGGGCGGCGCAGTTCTGGAGTTTCAACCAGCCGCGCACCTGCCTTTCTTCGAGCGGATTGGGTTCGATGGGTTACGGCTTTCCCGCCGCCATGGGCGCGCAACTGGCCTTTCCCGACCGCCAGGTGATCGCGGTGGTGGGCGATGGCGGGTTCCAGATGACCTTGAACGACCTGGCCACCGTGGCGCAGTACCGCGTGCCGGTCAAGATCGCGATCATCAACAACCGCGCCCTGGGCATGGTGCGGCAGTGGCAGGAAATCTTCTTTGAAAAGCGCTATTGCGACATCGACCTGAACTTCGCCCCCGATTTCTCGAAGCTCGCGGAGTCCTACGGCATCCGCGGCGTGCGGGTCGAGCACCGCACCGACGTTCCGGACGCGGTGCGCGACTTCCTCTCCGACCGCGAGCCGCGCCTGCTCGATTTCTGGGTTGACCCGGCGGAGAACGTCTATCCCATCGTTCCTCCCGGCGCCTCACTGGCGGAGATGGTCGTGGAGCCCCCCCGCGTGATGGTCGAGGAAGAAGAGGCCCTGGACGATTTGTGGGCGGTTTAGGTGGCTGTAGCGCCGGTCGGCGCCTGCCCCGAAGTATTCGGGGACCGGCGTTCCGGCGGGCGAGATTAAGCTTAGATCGAGGAGTACGATATGCAGTGGCTGATGGCACTTGAAACCAACGGGGACCCGATCTCGACCTGCCGGCTGATGAACATCTTCCGCCGCAAGGGTGTCAGCATCATCACGCTGACGCTCGCCACGCGCCCCGAGGGCTTCTCCCTGATGGCCCTGGTGGAGACCCCGGAAGCGGACGTGGAGCACTTGTTCAATTTCCTGCGCCGGACCGAGGGCGTCCACCACGTCACCTATTACCGGCACGAGCCTTCGGGGAACGCCTCCTTCGTCTTCATTGACGAGGATCCGGCCGCCTCGAATCTGGCGCGGTTCCTGCAGACTTTCCCGGAATCCAAGCTGATCTTTGCCAGCCAGGGCAAGTACCTCCTCGAAGTCCCGGCGGACCGCCGCCCGCGCGCCGCCGTGCCCGGCTCGAGCGAGGTTCAGTTTCTGCCCTTTGCACGCGTCAAGACGACGGTCGCGCAGCCGGAGCTGGTCGTCGCGCAAGCATCATGAGAAAAATGATGACCGATGAATGAAAGCAGGGAATTCTCGACTTTCGTTCAATGTTCATCCTTCAGCGTTCATCCTTAAGGAGGAGTTTGTGGCCAAGCGTTATTACGAATCAGATGGAGATCTCAAAGTCCTGGCGGGAAAGACCGTCGCCATCATCGGCTACGGCAGCCAGGGACACGCCCACGCGCTGAATTTGCGCGACAGCGGCGTGAAGGTGATCGTGGGGCTTCCCCCCACCAGCGCCTCGCGCGCCAAAGCTCAAGCGCAAGGACTGGAAGTTTACGATCCGGCGGAAGCCACGCGGCGCGGCGACGTGGTGGCACTGCTGGTGCCCGATCCGCCCATGCCCAAGCTCTATAAGGAGGCGATCGAACCCAATTTGGCGCCGGGCAAGGCGCTCCTCTTTGCCCATGGATTCAGCATTCACTTCAAGTTTATCGTTCCCCCGCCCACGGTGGACGTCATCATGATCGCGCCCAAGTGCCCCGGCCACCGCATGCGCGAGCTCTTCACGGAAGGCATCGGCGTGCCAGCCCTGCTGGCCGTCGAGCAAGACGCTTCCGGGCAGGCCGAGAAGATTGGTCTGGCTTACGGCAAGGGCGTCGGCAGCCTGAAGGCCGGCGTCATCCGCACCACCTTCAAGGAAGAGACCGAAACCGATCTTTTCGGCGAGCAGGTTGTCCTCTGCGGCGGCGTGACGGCGCTGATCAAAGGCGGATTTGAAACCCTGGTCGCGGCGGGCTATCAGCCCGAAATCGCCTACTTCGAATGCCTGCACGAACTGAAGCTGATCGTGGACCTCATCTACCAGGGCGGCATCAAGTACATGCGCTATTCGGTGAGCGACACCGCCGAGTACGGCGACTATACGCGCGGGCCGGCGGTCATCGACGATCACGTCCGCGCCACCATGAAGAATATCCTCGCCGACGTCCAGAGCGGCAAGTTCGCCAACGAGTGGATGCAGGAGAACACGCAGGGTCGGAAGAACTTCCTCGCCATGCGCCAGGAAGGCGCCAACCACCTGATCGAACAAGTCGGGTCCGAGCTGCGCAAGATGATGCCCTGGATCCAGACGGCCAAGGAAGAAGCCACCGCCGCCCAGGCGCAGGCGCGCGCGTAAGTGGCCCGCACCGTTTAACATCGCTCTGTGTTGGTAGGGGAGCCCGCGGGGCTCTCCATGCCGCTCCGCCCACGGGAAGGCAAAGCCGGATTTCCAAGGAGTAATATGAAGGCAGGAACGGACGCAGTATCAAAAGCCCATCACAGCCGTTTTAAGAAGCTGGCGCTGATTGGCGCGGGCAAGCTCGGCGAGGGATTGCTCTCGGGAATGCTGGGCTCGCAGCTTGTCCCCGTGAGCCACGTTGAGGCCACGGTCGCACACCAACCGCGCGCCGATTATCTCGCCGAGAAATACGGCGTCAAGGCGCACACCCATAACCGCAAGGCCGTGACGGGCGCCGACTTGATTTTGATCGGGCTCAAGCCGCAACAAGTCAAGGGCTTCCTCCAGGAAGTCAAAAAGCAACTCCGCAAGGACGCGCTCATCATCTCCGCCGCGGCTTCCGTCACCACGGCGCTGATCGAGCGCGAGCTGGGCCACCCCGCGCGCGTGGTGCGCGCCATGCCCAACACGCCCTGCCTGATCCGTCACGGCATGACGGCGCTCGCCGCCGGCAAGCATGCGACGCCCGAGGATTTGAAAATCGCCCAGGCGATCTTCGGCTCCATGGGCCGCACCGTGGTCGTCGATGAAAAGCACATGGACGCCATCACCGGCCTCTCGGCCTCGGGCCCTGCTTACGTTTATTTAATTATTGAATCGCTCGCCGAGGGTGGTGTGAAGCTCGGCCTGCCGCGCGAGCTCTCCACGGAGCTTTCCGCGCAGACCCTGCTGGGCGCTTCCGCCTTGGTGCTCCAAACCGGCGAGCATCCCGCCAAATTGAAGGACGTGGTGACCACACCCGCCGGCTGCACCATCGACGGCCTGATCGAACTCGAGGAGGGCGGCCTGCGCGTCACCCTCATCAAGGCCGTGGTCCGCGCCGCCCAGCGCGCCCGCCAGCTCGTCGAAAGCCAGAATACCTAACAAGGGCGCTCGATCCCCGCCGCTCGCTGATTCGCCGCAGATTTTTGTGGGGTCCCGCCTCAATCCTCAGGGAGTTCGTCAATGAGGTCTTCGATTTCCATTTGAATGCTGCTGGAACGGCTTTCAAGGTTGGTGATGTGTGGATAGAGCTCGGCAAGCTCGTCCCAGAATCCTTCGCTGACGGGCTCGAGACTCAATGCCTTTTTCACGCCCCGTTCCGCCTCTCGGAGCATCTGCAAATACTCCTCCAGGAGCACACGCAGGGTGTGCGTATCGGGGACGGAAGCTGCCTTGGTCTTTGCCATTTCTTATGCCTCCAGCCTTCTCTCGGACTTTCGCATCCTCTTGCGGGCCATGTCCTTCTCCCACTTGCGAATCAGCCCCGCGTTTGGTGTCGGCTTGCGCAGCTCCTGCTGCAGCTTCACCTGATGCTGGGAAATCGTCCTCAGCAGGCCCGCAATCACAACTCGAGTATGTCTGTTCCTTCCCAGGCTGGCAGGCAATTATAGCGCCAGAATTCGGAGATGTTCATCCCGTGCTCTTCATTCCAAAGGCAACACCGCCGACGGTAAGTTGCAGAAGGTGAAGGAGCTCGGGTGAAGCGCGCCGGGCGCGGCGCCACTGGCGGAGAAAGCGGATTTGCAGGAAGTTGAGCGGATCCACGTAGGGATTGCGCAAACGGATGGATTCGGCGAGGACGGGCTGACGCGCCAGCAGGTGGGTGGCGCCGCAGGTCTGGAGCACGCTGCGCACGCTGCGGTGATATTCCTCCTCGATGCGGCCGAAGATCGCGTCGCGCACGGCGGAGCGGTGAGCCAGCTCCGCGTAGCGCCGCGCGATGTAGAGGTCGGTCTTGGCCAGCGACATCTCGGCGTTATCAATCAGCACCGTGAAGAACGGCCAGGCTTCGTGCATGCGGCGCAACATGGCGTGCCCGTGGGGCGCGTGATCAGCCATGAACTTTTCCAGCGCGTATCCAAGCCCGTACCACGACGGCAGGAAGTGGCGCGACTGCGTCCAGGCAAAAACCCAGGGGATGGCACGCAGGTCGCGCAGGTCGTCGGTGGAGAACCGCCGGCTGGGGCGCGAGCCCAGGCGCAACTGCTCGATCAGGTCGATGGGCGTGGCTTGCCAGAAATACTCCAGGAACTCCGGCGTCTCGTACACCATTTGCCGGTAGAATTCGCGGCTCGCGGTCGCCATCTCCGCCAGCCACCCCTCCCACTCGGCCACAAGGGCTTCGGGAACGCGCTGCGCGTGCAACAGGTGCGCGTCCAGCACCGCCGTCGCCAGTTGTTCCAGGTTGCGCTCGGCGATGGCGGCGTTCGAGTACTTGAGCGAAATCACTTCACCCTGCTCGGTGATGCGCAGGCGGCCGCCGGGGGCGGCGTGGGGCTGCGACTGAATGCTGCGATGCGACTGCCCGCCGCCGCGGTCGATGGTGCCGCCCTTGCCGTGGAACAGGCTCAAGCGCACGCCGTGCCGCTCGGCGACCTCGTCCAGGCGCTTCTGGGCGCGGAACAGTGCCCAGTTGGCGGCGAGATATCCGCTGTCTTTGACGGAATCGGAATAACCCAGCATGACTTCCTGGAAGTTGCGGCGCGAGCGCAGCACGCTCTGATAGGCACGGTCGGAGCAAAGTTGCTCGAGCACGCTCGGGCAGCTTTCCAGGTCCTCGAAGGTCTCGAACAACGGGATGACGTCGAAGGAGGAGCGGATCCGGCCGTCCCGCGCCGCCTCGACCAACCCCGCCTGGCGCGCCAGCAGGAGCACGTCCCAGACATCGGCGGCGCTCGCCGTCATGCTCAGGATGTAATGCGGCGCCGCCGCCTCGCCGTCCCGCGCCTGGATTTCCCGCAGGGCGCGGAATTCCGCGAGCGTCCGGCGCGTTGCCTGGGACAGCGGAGCACTGGCCGCCGGCCGGGCCAGCAAGGTTTGAATGGAGCGGATGCGCGCCTCGGCCGGCTCCGTCGCGAGGTGCGCGGCGCGCAGAATTTCCGTGGCGGCCTGGCGCGTCACCGAAGAGTGCTGGCGAAAATCCAGCCCCGCCGCGTGAAAGCCGAAAACCTGCGCCGCCACATGCAGGCGCCCCGGACCCAATCGCGCCACGCGCGGGCTGGGGTGCGCGGCCAGCAACTCCTCGAGCAACTTCACGTCGCGCGCGAATTCCTCCGGACTGGCGTACGCCCCCTCGGTCCGCTCCGCCGTGCGCTCCAGCCGCCAGATCATCACGCGCAGCTTGCGCCGGTAGAGCTCGTGCGGCTGGTCAACCTGCTGAAACACCCGCGTGGCCGGGAAGCGGCGCATGTCGCGTTCCAGGTCGCGCCGCAGCCGCTTTTCGAGCGGCGCGCCCAGACACGGAAACGACACGACGTTAAGCAGGCGCTCGCAGGTCCTGCGGTAATAACTCAGAATGCTGCGGCGCAATTGCGCCGCCGCTTCCAGGCTGGTCTCCGGTGTCACGGCCGGGTTGCCATCGCGGTCGGCGCCCACCCAGGAGCCGAAGGCCAGGAACGGCGCGGGGGGCTTCTGCCCGGGAAAGGCGCGCGCCAGTTCGTCGGCAAACCGTTCCCAGAAAATCCCCGCCAGGTCATAAATCGTGCGCTCCAGGAAGACCCGTTCGCTTTCGATCTCGACTTCCGGGGTGACGGCGCGCTCGCGCACCTCGTCGGTCAACCACAAAGCCTCGATCCAGGGATCGAGAATCTTCTCGGCGCCCGCGCTGAGGTCGCCGTGCAGCGAATCCAGCGCCCGGCCCACGCGCAGGATCTGGTTGAGCACGCTGCGCCGCTTGGCTTCCGTGGGATGCGCGGTCAGCACGGGCTGAATGCGCATGGATTCGAGCAGGCGCCGGAACGTCCGCATGGGAACGCGGTGCCGGCGCAGCTCGCTGAAGGTGTGCCGGAACGACATCGGCGCGCCGGCGTCGTGCCGCGCGTATTCTTCCAGGCGGCGGACGCGCTGGCGCTCCTCGCAAAGATTGACGAGGTGAAAAAAGAGGCTGAAGGCGTGTGCCACTTCCGTGGCGCGGCGGAGCGGCAGCCGGTCCACTTCGCGCTGCTTGGCTTTGAGCAGATGCGGGTCGACGCGCTGGCGGATTTGTTTGGAGAGCTGGCGCAGACTCTCGATGGCCGTGAAAGTCTTCTCGCCGCACTGCTCGCGCACGATCGCTCCCAGGCGGGTCGTCAGCAGCCGAACTTCACGTCGCAGGATTTCGTCCATAAACTTTGGAGATCGAGCACAGCCACCCTCAAGGGCGGCATTTCATTGTGCGGATCGATGCCGGGCCTGCCTGCGCCAGGCAAGCTCAAGCCCGGCGCTACGCTGGCACGCCCAATGATGCTTCCAGCGCCTTGCGCAGCGCCTCCAGGTCCGGCTCGACGCGCAGGCGCTGGCGGCTCGCCTCGCTTTCGGCGCGGTGGCGCATGATGTACTCAGTGTCCTTCAACTGCGTCCCCGTCAGCACGCAAACGATGTCAGCGTGCCAGGGAATCTTCCCCGCGCGCACGAGCTTGCGCACGCCCGCCACCGTCGCGGCCGATGCCGGCTCGCAACCGACGCCGTCCTCCGCCAGGATGGTTTTGGCCTCGAAGATCTCCTCGTCGGTGACGGACTCGCAAATGCCATTCGTCCAATCCAGCACGCGCTTGGCTTTCTTCCAATTGGCGGGATGGCCGATGCGAATGGCAGTGGCCTGGGTATTGGGCGCCTCGACGGGCTCGAGGTCCTGCGCGCCGGAAGAGATCATCTGGTAAAAGGGGTTCGCGCCCGCCGCCTGCACCACGACCACGCGCGGCACTTTCTCGATGAACCCCATCTCTTTCAGCTCTCGCAAGCCTTTGCCGATCGCCGAGCTGTTGCCGAGATTGCCGCCCGGAACCACGATGAAGTCGGGCGGGCGCCAGGCGCGCTGCTCGAGCATTTCCGCCACGATGGTCTTCTGGCCCTCGATGCGGAAGGGATTGACAGAATTAACGAGGTAAAGGCCCAGTTCCGGCGCAATCTGGCGCAGCAGCCGGAAGGCTTCGTCGAAGGTATCCCCAACCTCGACCACCAGCGCTCCGAAATCGAGTGCCTGGGCCAGCTTCGCGGCGGAAATCTGACGGTAAGGCACGAAGAGCAGCGCCTTCAAGCCGGCGCGTGCCGCGTAAGCCGCCATCGAGGACGATGTGTTGCCCGTCGAGGCGCAGGCCACCATGCGCACACCGCGCGACGCCGCGCGCGTGATGCACGCCGTCATACCCAGGTCCTTGAAGGAGCCCGTGGGGTTGTTACCCTGGTGCTTGATGGTCAGGTGGACGGGGCCGGCCCACCAGCCGGTGCGCCGCGTGCCCACCAACGGCGTCGAGCCTTCGGAGAGGGAAATGATCCGGTAGCCCGGCTCGACAAAGGGAATCAGCTCGCGGAACCGCCACACGCCGCTGCGGTCAATGGGCTCGCCGCTCAGGCGCCGCTGGTGCCAGGTATGGCGGACGACTTCCGGGTCGAAAGGCTCGAACTCGTACTTCACCTCCAGCAACCCGCCGCAAAAGGCGCAGGCGTGCGCGTCCCGGCGCGGGTCCTGCCGGCGCCCGCAGGTCTCTTCGATGCATTGGAGGTAAGCTGTCGACATGTCGGTCGCCGTTCTGATCTGCGCGTCCGTGGTCGGTTGTTCGTTGTCAGTGGCCGGAGGCATTGAAACTGGAAACGTGAATCTCGAAATCCCGGACAACTCGCAACGGACCACCAACGACGGGCATTTTACAATTGAAACTCCTCATGTATTGCCTTGACTGCTTCTTTCACATCTGATGACCTAACGGCAAATGAAATACTCAATTCCGACGATCCCTGGGCGATGGCGATGATGTTGATGCCCTTCTTGCCCAGAGCGCTGAAGGCGCGGCCGGCGAGGCCCGGCGTCCCCTTCATATTCTCGCCGATGGCCACCACGATGGCGATCTTGGGCATCACCTCGAGCGCCCCCACGTATTCGTGGAGCATTTCCAGCTCAAAAGTCTTCTCCAGCCGCGCCCGCACACGCGGCAGGTCGGCGTCGTGGATGGCGAAGCAGAGCACGTTGTCGGCGGAAGACTGGGTCACCATCAAAGTCGAGACGTCCTCCAGGTGCAGGCCGTTGAAGACGCGGGTGGCCAGGCGCGGGAAGCTGAGCGTGTTCTTGCCGCTCATGGTCACCAGATCGGCGTTGCTGACGGAGGTGATGGCCTTCACGCCCGGTGTGTGGTCGGTGGGCGTGGCGACGATCTTGGTTCCCGGGCACGACGGGTTGAAGGAATTTTTGATCCACACCGGGATCTTCTTGTTCATGACCGGCTGGATGGTTTTGGGGTGCAGCACCTTGGCGCCGAAGTAGGAAAGCTCGATGGCTTCGCGATAGGAGATCTCCGGGATGATACGCGCCCCGGGCACCAAGCGCGGGTCGGCGGTCATCACGCCGTCCACGTCGGTCCAGATCCACACTTCGTCGGCGTCCAGCGCGCCGCCCACAATTGTCCCGCTGTAATCCGAGCCGCCGCGCCCCAGCGTCGTGCAGAGCCCCTCGCGCGTGGCGCCGCGAAAGCCGGTCACCACCGCGATGGCGCCGCGCTTGCGAATCGGCGCGAGACGCTGGCGCGTCTTGGCGTGGGTCTCCTCGAAAATCGGCGAGGCGCTGCCGAAGTTGTCGTCGGTGACGATCAGCTCCGTGGCGTCCACAGCCTCCGCCGCGTGCCCCGAGGACCGCAGAATGGCGGCGATTAAAGTAGCGGACATCACCTCGCCCAGGCTGGAGAGCGTGTCCATGGCGCGCGGCGTGACTTCCCGCACCAGGGTGAATCCCGAGCAGAGGTTTTCAAAGTTGTTGAGTTGCTCCGCCAGACGGGGCAGCACTTCCGCCTGCTCGGCGGCGGAGAGCAGGGTGTCGGCGACTTCGCGGTGCCGGCGCGCCAATTCCTGGCGCGTGCCTTTCCAGTGCTCGCGGTCGCCCTGGCTGGCCTGGTTGGCGGCGCGAATCAGCATGTCGGTCACGCCGCCCATGGCGGAGACCACCGCCACCACCTCAGCCTGCTGGCTGTGCGCGGCCAGAATCTCGCTCACGCACTTCATACGCTCGGCGTTGCCGACCGACGTCCCGCCGAACTTCATGACGATCAACGGTTTCTTCCCTCGGGTCTGGGTCATAGCCTCTTTCATCCTCGTGTTCAAGACAGGCGGAGAACCTTCGCGCGAACGAGCCGGAGAGCGGGAAAGGTCTCCGGCCCTTTAGCGAATCGTGTTCGTCTTCGTCGTCGAAGGGGAACCCGCCGGGGCGGGCCTGGTGGATTCGCGAACCACTTCGATGAACACCTTGGCAGGGAGTGAATGATAGCGATCGCGACGGTAGATCAAGCCCAGCTCGCGAAAGAGCTTCTGGCCTTCGATGGGAATCAATTTCAGGAGGCCCGCCGCCACTTCCGGCTGGGCGTAAGTGCGGCTAATGACCGATATTCCCAGCCCCGCGCCGACGAACTTCTTGATGGTCTCCACGCTGGCCAGCTCCATGGAGATCTGAATCTTGTTCCGGAAGTCGCGCAACAGCCGGTCGAGCATCACGCGCGTGTGGCCGGTCTTGGGGAGAATCAGCGGGTGCTGCGCCAGCTCTTCCACCGTCACGCTGCGCTTCTTGGCCAGGGGATGATCCTTGGGCACGACGGCCAGAACGTCGTCGCGGAAGACCGGGATGACTTCCATGTTGTCGGCGTTCTGGGGCAAAGTCACGATCCCCAGGTCCACCGCTCCCTCGTGAACCTTCTGCAGGATCTTGTGGCTGAAATTGCGATAGATGCTGATCTGCACCTGCGGATAAAGCTGCTTGAAGCGGGCAAACGTCTTGGGCAGAACATAGAGGCAGGTGGCTTCGTTGGCGCCGATGTAGAGTTTGCCACGCGGCGTGTGGTTCAGCTCGGCGATGGCCTGCAGCGCCTCTTTCTGCAAATCCAGCAACTGCTGGGCGTAGCGGCGCAAGACTTCGCCCGCCGGGGTCAGCAGAACTTTCTTGCCGCTGCGGTCGAAGAGTTTTTCGCCGCACTCCTGCTCCAGCAGCCGCACCTGCGCGCTGATCGCCGGCTGGGTACGGAAAATCTTCTCCGCCGCCAGCGAAAAACTCTGCAGCTTGGCGACTTCAAGAAAACTGGCTAGTTGATCGTAGTCCATTGACGACACGCCTGCGTGGAGCACCTATTCTATCAAATCTACCGACCGGTGGGAGTGGAAATCCGAGGGAGCGGATCGCCGTGCTCAAGGCAGGACTCAACGATCTTTTGTGTCAATCCCTGAGCGATTTCCGTGGCCTCGGCGATGCTGCGGCCTTCCGCGACAAAGCCTGGCACATCGGGACTGGTCGCTACATGACCGTCTTCTCGCAGGGCTTCGATGTGGAGACGGACAGCTGCTTCGTCGACTTCAACGACTTTTCGCTAGCGTCTCGGAGGGGGGACTCGTTTGGTTTTCACGCAGAGGCTCACTCCTGAACTCTACATGGATTTTAGCATGACGCCGGCGGGAATGGCGAAGGTGCGATCCCCCGCGCCGCTCCTGCGTTTCGGAATGCATTACCGCCCGCGGAGAGCATAGGAGCTCAGCACCTTCATGTAATTGGCGCGGACGAAGGCGGCGGGATTATCCACCGACTGCTGGCTCATGCTGCCCTGCATCTGGCGGATGGAGTCGTACTCGTGCTCTTCCATCCAGGTCAGCAAATCGGCGCGGACTTCGCCCAGGTGGCGGATGCCGTAGCGGAGCAGCGCCGAGGTCATCATGGTGACGCGCGCGCCCGCCATCATGGCCTTCAGGACGTCTTCCGCGGTGTGGACGCCGCCGGTCACCGCCAGGTCGGCCTTGACGTGCCCATAGAGAATTGCCACCCAGTGCAGGCGGATCAGCAATTCATAGGAGCTGCTCAGGATCAGGCTGGGGACGACTTCGAGTCTTTCCAGATCGAAATCCGGCTGGTAGAAGCGGTTGAAGAGCACCAGGCCGTCCACGCCCGCCCGATCCAGCCGCATGGTCATGTTGGGCATGGAGCTGAAATAGAGCCCGAGCTTGACGGCCACGGGAATGCGCACGCTCGACTTGACGTTCCGCGCCAGCTCGCAATACACCCGCTCCACCTGTTCGCCGCTCATCTGCGGGTCGGTGGGAATGTAGAAGATGTTCAGCTCCAGGGCGTCCGCTACGGCCTCTTCCATCTTCTTCGCGTACTCGATCCAGCCGCCGGTGGAGACGCCGTTCAGGCTGGCGATGATGGGAATCTTCACCGCCGCTTTCGCCCGGCGAATGTGCTCGAGATAGCCCTCCGGCCCCAGGTTGTAGCCCGTCATGTCGGGAAAATAGGTGAGCGACTCGGCAAAGCTCTCCGTGCCGGCGGAAAGGTACTGGTCGAGGACCTGGCTCTCCAGATTGATTTGCTCTTCAAAGAGCGAGTGCAGGACCACCGCCGAGGCTCCCGCATCCTCCATCAGCCGGACCTTGTCGAGGTCCTCGGAGAGCGGCGAGGCCGAAACCACCAGCGGGTTCTTGAGTTGCAGGCCCAGGTAGGATGTGGAGAGGTCGATCATGATTTGGCCTCCTTCTCGGCCGTCGCGAGGGCCATGGCGGCCATGTTCTCGTATTGCCGCCAGCGGGAGTTGACGTCTTCCTGCGCCAGTTCGAGCAGGCGCTTGGCCGCCTCCGGGTCGCTACGCGCCAGCATGGTGTAACGTGTTTCGTTATAGACGTATTTCTCCAGCGGCAGGCTGGGCGGGCGGGAGTCCAGTTGCAGCGGATTCCTCCCCTGCCGCGTCAATTCCGGGTTGAAGCGCACCAGCGGCCAGTAGCCCGACTGCACCGCCGCCTTCTGCTGCTCCAGTCCATAGAGCAGGTCGTAGCCGTGTGCGATGCAGTGCGCATAAGCGATGATGAGTGACGGGCCATCGTAAGCCTCGGCCTCCAGAAACGCCTTGACCGTCTGCATGTCCTGCGCGCCGAAGGCCACGCGCGCCACGTAAACGTTGCCGTAAGCCATGGCCATCATGGCCAGGTCTTTCTTGGGCGAGGGTTTGCCGCCGGCGGCAAACTTGGCCACCGCGCCGCGCGGCGTGGCTTTGGACATCTGCCCGCCGGTGTTGGAATAGACTTCCGTGTCGAGCACCAGGATGTTGACGTTGCGCCCGGAAGCCAGCACGTGGTCCAGGCCGCCGTAGCCGATGTCGTAGGCCCAGCCGTCGCCGCCCACAATCCACACGCTCTTTTTCACCAGCGCGTCGGCCACGGTCGCGAGGTCGCGCGCCTGCAGTTTATCAATCCCTTGCAGCTTCTCCTTGAGCTGCCTGACCCGCTCGCGTTGTTCCTTGATGCCCGCCTCATTCGACTGGTCGGCGTCGAGCAGACTTCGCGCCAGTTCGTCGCCAACGGCAGAGGCGAGCCGCGCCACGAGTTCGCGCGCGTATTGCCCCTGCTTGTCCAGCGCCAGGCGCATGCCGAGGCCGAATTCAGCGTTGTCCTCGAAGAGCGAGTTCGACCACGCCGGCCCGCGCCCCTCTTCGTTGATCGCGTAGGGCGTGGTGGGCAAGTTGCCGCCGTAAATCGATGAACAGCCCGTGGCGTTGCCGATAATCGTGCGGTCGCCGAAGAGCTGGCTGAGCAGCTTGATGTAGGGCGTCTCGCCGCAGCCCGCGCAGGCGCCGGAAAACTCGAAGAGCGGGCGCAGCAGTTGCACGTCCTTCACCTGGCTCAGGTTCAGGACGCGCCGGTCGGTCTCTGGAAGCCCCAGGAAGAACTGCCAGTTGACGCCTTCCGGCTCGCGCAACGGCGGTTGCGGCGCCATGTTGAGCGCCTTGTGCTTGACTTCCGTTTTGCTCTTCACCGGACAGACCTGCACGCAGAGCGCGCAGCCCGTGCAATCTTCCGGCGCCACCTGCAGCGTGTATTTCAAGTCCTTGAATTCCTTCCAGCGCGCCGCCGCGGATTTGAAGGTGGGCGGGGCTCCCCCCGCCAGCGCCGGCTCATAAACCTTGGCGCGAATCACCGCGTGTGGGCACACCAGCACGCACTTGCCGCATTGGATGCAGATCGCCTCATCCCACACGGGAATTTCCAGCGCGATGTTGCGCCGCTCCCACTGCGCCGTGGCGCTGGGGAAGGTGCCGTCCACCGGGAAGGCGCTGACCGGCAGCGAGTCACCCTCGCCGGAGATGATCTTCGCCGTCACTTTTTGCACGAATTCCGGCGCTTCCTCCGGGACCGGCCGGCGCACATCGAAGATGCTGGTCGCTGCCGCGGGCACTTTCACCGGGTGGAGATGTTCGAGCGTGGCATCGACTGCGGCAAAATTCTTCTTCACCACCGCCTCGCCGCGCTTGCCGTAAGTCTTCTCGATGGCATGCTTGATGGCGGCGATGGCTTCTTCGCGTGGCAGGACGCCGCTGATGGCGAAGAAGCACGTCTGCATGATGGTGTTGATGCGCACCCCCATGCCGGTGTCTTTGGCCACCTGGTAGGCGTCAATGACGAAGAACTTGAGTTTCTTGCGGATGATGTTTTCCTGCACGCTGCGCGGCAGGTGGTCCCAGACTTGGTCCGGCCCGAAAGGACTGTTCAGAAGAAAGGTGGCTTCGGGTTCCGCGGCCTTCAGCATGTCCAGTCGCTCGAGGAACGTGAACTGATGGCAGGCGACAAAGTTCGCCCGGCTGATCAGGTAGCTCGAGCGGATCGGCCGCGGGCCGAAGCGCAAGTGCGAGACGGTAACCGCTCCTGCTTTTTTCGAGTCGTAAACGAAGTAGCCTTGCGCGAAACTTTCCGTCTCCTCACCAATAATCTTGATGGAATTCTTGTTGGCGCTGACCGTGCCGTCGGCGCCGAGTCCATAGAAGAGCGCGCGCACGGTTTTGGGGTCTTCCGTGGAGAATTCCGGATCGACCGCCAGGCTGGTATGCGTCACATCGTCTTCGATGCCCACGGTGAAGTGATTCTTGGGCGCATCCGCGGCGGCGTTGTCAAACACCGCCTTGACCATGGCCGGCGTGAACTCTTTGGACGAGAGCCCATAGCGTCCGCCGAGGATGCGCGACATCGAGCGGAAG
>Ga0334722_10001920_pt1 | contig 24543 bp, 20 predicted proteins | sample C3_bottom_MG_FD_207210 | JGI IMG/M metagenome (GOLD analysis project Ga0334722, IMG submission 207210) | Sediment microbial communities from Yellowstone Lake, YNP, Wyoming, USA - C3_bottom | ecosystem: Environmental > Aquatic > Freshwater > Lake > Sediment | place: USA: Wyoming | collected... | reverse complement strand
CGGTCACCAGACGGGGCTCATCGGCACCATCGAGTACCGCGTGGGGGACAAGGTCTATCCCGCGCCGAACACGACGCCTGAATCGCTGGACCTGCAAAGGCATCTGGCCGGGATGGTCGAAGCCCATGCCGGATATTGCGTCATGGAAGTTTCCTCCCACGCGCTGGCGCTCGGCCGCACCGACGGCTGCGTGTTCGAGGCGGCCCTGTTCACGAACCTGGCGCAGGACCACCTGGACTTTCACCAGGACATGAGCTCCTATTTTCAGGCAAAGCTCAAGTTGTTCACGGACCTTGCCGAAGACAAGTATGCCGTCGTTAATTATGACGATGCGGTCTCCCGGGAGATCATCGCGAAAACGAAAGCGAAGGTGTATACCTACGGAATGACCGGTCCGGCCGACATTTGTCCGGACAAGGCGGTCGGCCACGGCATCAACGGGCTCTCGTTCTCCGTGCGTACGCCCCTCGGCATGATCGCGGTCGAGTCGCCGCTCATCGGGAAGCACAATGTCTATAATATCCTCGCCGCCATCGGCGCCGGCCTGTCCCAGGGCTTCAGTGCGGAGGCGATCAGCCGGGGCATCCGTTCCATGCAGGCCGTGCCGGGCAGGATGGAAAAGGTGGATGCGGGGCAGTGCTTCGGCGTCATCGTGGACTATGCGCACACCGAAGATTCTTTGGCAAAGCTGCTCGATGCTGTCCGGGAAATAACCGCGGGAAAAGTGATCACGCTCTTCGGCTGCGGCGGGGACCGGGACAGGACCAAGCGGCCGGCAATGGGCGCCGTTTCCGTGAAACAAAGCGATCTGGTTATCGTCACCACGGACAATCCGAGGACCGAAGACCCGCAGTCCATCATCAGTGAGATCGAAAGCGGCATGCTTTCTTCGGGCGCCAGGGTCGCTTCGCCTGCGGAAGCAAAGAGCATTGATCCGGCGAAGACAGCCTATCTGGTCATTCTTGACCGTGCCGAAGCGATCAACGCGGCGATCCAGCTTGCCGGACCCGGAGATGTCGTTGTGCTTGCCGGCAAAGGGCATGAGGATTACCAGATCATCGGGAGCACGAAGCACCACTTCGACGACCGCGAAGTTGCGCGCGAAGCGATCGGGAAAAGAAAAAAAAATGCGGATTGCGGAACAAAAAAAGAACATGCGGAATGCGGAATGCGGAATGCGGAATAGAGCCGGGCAAAGGCGGGCATTGTCCAGTCTTATGAATGAGCTCCGGCAATGAACGATACTGAAAAAAAGAAACTGGTCGATGTGCTCGAAAGGATCGAGGCCATGGAGATCAAGGGCGTATCCATAGACTCCCGGAAGATCAAGGAAGGCGAGCTCTTTGTCGCGATCAAGGGTGACCGCTTCGACGGACACGACTTCGTGTCCGAGGTAATGCAAAAAGGCGCCTGGGGCGCCATCGTCGATAAATCCGTGCTGGAATCGCAGTTCGGGAAGATCGGCGGGCTTCGGAACATCATACCCGTGGAAGATACCCTGCGGGCGCTGCAGGAGATGGCGTTCCTGCACCGCAGCAAGTTCTCGCTTCCCGTGGTGGGGATCACCGGATCGAACGGCAAGACCACGACCAAGGAGATGGCCGCAGGCATCCTGAAGCAGAACGGGCCGGTGCTGAAGAACGAAGGCAATCTGAACAACCATATCGGCGTGCCGCTGACGCTGATGAAGCTTGAGAAGGGCCACCACGCCGCGGTCGTCGAGATGGGCATGAGCGCTCCGGGCGAGATCGACCTTCTGGCACGGCTCGTGAACCCCGACGTAGGCGTCATCACGAACATCGGTGCGGCTCACCTCGAGTTCCTGGGCTCCCTGGAGGGGGTGGCCGATGCCAAGGCGGAGCTGCTCGGAAATATCAGGAGCAACGGCACTGCGGTGCTGAATGCCGACGACTTCTATTTCGCGTCGCTCAAAAACAAATGGAGCGGCCGCGTGCTTTCTTTCGGCATTGAGCAGCAGGCGGACGTGAAGGCCTCTTCCATCAAACAGGACAGGGATTTCACCGATTTTACCCTCGAAGCTGCGGGGTCGAAGGTGAACGTACGGCTCCGCGCCGTGGGACGTCACAATATCTACAACGCGCTGGCTGCGGCGGCTGCGGCGATCGCCCTGGGCATGCCGATCGAGTCGATCAAGTACGGGCTCGACGATTTTGCGCCCGTTGCCATGCGCTCCGAGCTCAAGGTCGTGAAGGGCAGGACCGTGCTGGCCGATCATTATAACGCCAACCCCGGCTCGGTCAAGGCTGCGCTCGAAACGCTCATCACCCTGCGGCCGGGAGCACGGTCCGTGGCCGTCCTGGGCGACATGCTCGAGCTCGGCCCTTCTTCCGCAGAAGAGCACCGCGCCGTCGGCAGGATTGCCGCGGGTCTCGGCGTGGATGTGCTGATCGCCCTGGGGCAGCAGGCAGAGCAGATGCTCGAAGGCGCCCGCGAGGCAGGGATGTCGACGGGCCGGCTGTTCGCAGCAGGTTCGCATGCCGAGGCTGCCGCGCTGCTGGCAAGAGAATCCAGAAACGGCGATGCCGTGCTCGTCAAGGGCTCGCGCGGCATGAAGATGGAAAAGGTCCTGGAGGAATTTTAATGCTCTATCATCTGCTCTATCCGCTGCGCGACCAGTTCTCCGGGTTCAACGTCTTCCGGTACATCACGTTCCGGAGCGCAGGCGCGGTCCTGACCGCGCTCCTCGTGAGCTTCATTTTCGGAAAGCCCATGATCTCCTGGCTCCGGAGGCTCAAGGTGGGGCAGCACGTTCGTGATGACGGGCCCCAGAGCCACCTCACCAAGCAGGGCACGCCGACCATGGGCGGGCTTCTCATCATAGCGGCGCTGGTCGGCTCGGCCCTCTTGTGGTCTGATCTGACGAACAAATACGTTTGGGTCGTGCTTTTTGCCACCCTCGCCTTCGGCGCCATCGGGTTCTGGGACGACTACCTCAAGGTCGTGAAAAAACGCTCCACCGGCCTGCGGGCCAAGGAAAAGTTCGGATTGCAGATCGCGGCGGCGCTCGCCATCGGGTTCTTTCTTTATTATAATCCAGGAGACCCCTACAGCACCTATCTCTCGGTGCCGTTCATGAAGCGCATCCTCATCGATCTGGGATGGTTCTATATCCCCTTTGCCGTGATCGTGATCGTGGGCTCGTCGAACGCCGTGAACCTCACCGACGGCCTCGACGGGCTGGCCATCGGCCTGGTGGGCATCGCAGCAGCGGCCAATGCCGTGCTCGTCTATCTGGGCGGCAACCGCGTGATCGCCGATTATCTGAAGATCCAGTACATTGCCGGCAGCGGCGAGCTGGTGATCTTTTGCGGCGCCCTGCTCGGTGCGAGCCTCGGGTTCCTGTGGTACAACGCCCATCCTGCCGAGGTGTTCATGGGCGATGTGGGTTCGCTCTCGCTCGGCGCGGCGCTCGGCACGCTGGCCGTGGTGACCAAGCACGAACTGATCCTGGTGATCACCGGCGGCATCTTCGTCGCCGAGACGCTTTCCGTGGTGCTGCAGGTAGGATCGTACAAGCTGCGCGGCAAGCGGATCTTCAGGATGGCGCCCATGCATCACCACTTCGAGCAGATCGGGTGGCCCGAGTCCAAGGTGATCGTGCGTTTCTGGATCGCCGGCATCATCCTGGCGCTGATCTCGATCAGCACGCTGAAGCTGCGGTAGAAGCGCGAAAAACAAACTGACGGGAAATTTTCTCGCAAAGACGCCAAGCTCGCAAAGAACAGCTAAAGCATTCACATGAAAAGTCCGGGTTTCCTTTGCGTCCTTTGCGGCTTTGCGAGAGACGCCTTTTGTTCCTGCTTCTCTGTTTAGGTTCTAAATCCTTGGATAGAACTGGACGATCTTGACGGTGGAGGAAACGTGACGGTGAACTTTAAAGACAAGCGGGTAACGGTCGTAGGCATGGCCAGGAGCGGCATTGCGGCAGCGCGGGCGCTCGATGCTCTCGGAGCGCACGTTACGATAACCGACAAAAAGCCGTTGTCCGAGCTCAGCGCGCAGGTGAAGGCCCTGAACAGCGGCTGCATCGCCGTCGAGGCAGGCGGCCATCCGGAGCGCCTCTTCCTGGAAACGGACCTGATCGTGCTCAGTCCCGGCGTGCCCAAGATCGCGCCGATCCTGAAGGCCCGCGAGCAGGGCGTGACCGTGATCAGCGAGCTTGAGCTTGCGTGGCAGTTGTCGGAGTCGCCCTACATCGGCATTACCGGCACGAACGGCAAATCCACGGTCACGACGCTGGTGGGGCTGATGCTGGCCAAGGCGGGCAAGAAGACCCTCGTGGCAGGGAACATCGGCAACGCGCTGACTGAGGATGTGGCGAAGCTCCGGGGCCAGGACTGGATCGTGGCCGAACTGTCGAGCTTCCAGCTCGAGGACATCGACACCTTCAGGCCCCGCATTGCCGCGATCTTGAACGTGACCCAGGACCATCTCGACCGTTACCGCGACCTGACCGAATACGGCGAAGCCAAGGCGCGCGTGTTCATGAACCAGCAGAAGGACGACGTCCTGGTGCTGAACTTCGACGATCCCGAGGTCAAGGCCTTTGCGCAGCAGGCGAAAGCCACGGTCGTCCCCTTTTCGCGGCTGCTCAGGTATAACCCCGGCGCCTGCGTTCAGGACGGACACCTCCTGTTCAACAACCAGCGCATCATCAAGACCGATGAGATCAGGATCAAAGGGGTGCACAATCTTGAAAATGCCCTGGCAGCAGCGGCGCTGTCCCTCACGGCCGGTGCGGACATCGCGTCCGTCGCAGCAGTGCTCAAGGAGTATCCCGGGCTTGAACACCGGCTTGAGTTCGTGCGCAAGCGGAACGGCGTCACCTATATCAACGATTCCAAGGGCACGAATGTCGGCGCCGTGATGAAGTCCCTCGAAGGCTTCTCGAGCCCTGTTCTTCTGATCGCGGGCGGGCTCGACAAGGGAAGCGATTTCGGCCCGCTCTTCAATCTTGTTGCGGAAAAGGTGAAACTGCTGATCCTGATCGGCAAGGCCGCAGATAAGATGGAGGATGTGCTCGGAAGCGCCACGGAGACCATCCGCGCGGCTTCCCTGGAGGAAGCGGTGAAGATCGCCGCGGACGAGGCGGTGCTCGGCGACGTAGTGCTGCTGTCGCCGGCCTGCGCGAGCTTCGATATGTTCAAGGATTTCGAGGACCGGGGCCGGAAGTTCAAAGAAGCGGTAAAGAAACTGTAAAATCAATGCGGAATTCGGATTGCGGAATGCGGAAGTAACGACGAGGCAGTCTAGGCATGCAGATCGCAACGACACAACAAGGGCATTACGACAGCACGCTGTTCGCGGCGATCCTGGGGCTCATCATCATCAGCGTGGTGATGGTCTACAGTTCGAGCAGCGTGGTTGCGCTCACGAGCTACGACGACGCGGCGTTCTTTGCCCGGCGCCAGCTCCTGTGGGCCGTTGCCGGGCTTTCGGTCATGGCGATCACGATGCGCATGGACCACCGGCTGCTGGGAGAACAGCGGGTCGTGGTAACGATCCTGCTGGTATCGCTGCTGCTCCTGGCAGCCACCATGGTGCCCGGCATCGGCAGGACGATCAACGGTTCGCGCCGGTGGCTGCGGTTCGGCATGCTCTCGTTCCAGCCGTCGGAGCTCGCCAAGGTCGCGCTTGTCGTCTATCTGAGCTACTATATAGCGAAGAAGGGCGAACGCATCAGGGATTTCCTGAACGGCGTCACGCCCGCCTATGTCGTGGCCGGCCTGTTCATGGCATTGGCGGTCGTCCAGCCGGACTTCGGAACGACCATGACGATCGCCCTGGTGGTGGGCATCATGCTCTTCGTCGGCGGAGCGAACGTCCTGCATCTGGGCGGGACCGTTCTTGCGGGGCTGCCCTTCATCTATATCGCCGTGTTCCACAAGGCGTACCGGGCGCGCAGGATCTTCTCGTTCCTCGATCCCTGGGCCGATCCCCATGGTTCGGGCCACCAGATCATCCAGTCGTTCCTGGCCTTCGGCAGCGGAGGCATTTTCGGCCGGGGGCTCGGCGAAGGGCGTCAGAAGCTGCTCTTCCTGCCTGAGCGCCACTCGGATTTCATCTATGCGGTGATCGGCGAGGAGTTGGGACTGCTCGGCGCCCTGGCCGTCCTTGCCTTGTTCCTGTTCCTCCTGTGGCGCGGCGTGCGGGTCGCGCTTGCAGCAAGCGAGCGCTTCAGCCGGATGCTGGCATTCGGCATCACGCTTCTGGTCTGCCTCCAGGCGCTCATGAACATGGCCGTTGTTACGGGCCTGTTCCCGACCAAGGGCATCGCGCTGCCGCTGGTCAGCTACGGCGGATCCTCGCTCGTGATCACCCTGGGAGCGCTGGGAGTGCTGCTGAACATTTCGAAGGAAACAAGCTGAGAGGCATTGCGGATTGCGGATTTCGGATTGCGGAATAAAGCCATGAAGGTGATCATCGCAGGCGGGGGGACGGGGGGGCACCTCTATCCGGGCATAGCCGTTGCCCGCGAGATTTTGCGCGTACCGGGCAGCGAGGTGCTCTTCGTGGGAACGAAGCAGGGCATCGAGGCGCGGGTGCTGCCGGAAGAAGGGCTGCCGCTTCGCTTCATCAGTGTGGGCAAGCTGAAGGGCATGAAGCTGGTCTCGACCCTGAAGACCGTGACAACGCTGCCGAAAAGCCTGCTGCAGTCGCTCAGCCTGCTGCGGGAAGTAAGGCCGGACCTGGTGATCGGCGTGGGCGGCTATGCGTCGGGTCCGGTGGCGCTGGCGGCCGCGCTCCGCGGCATACCGATCTTCATTGTCGAGCCGAACTCCTATGCGGGGCTTGCGAACCGCGTGCTCGGCAGGCTGGCCCGAAAAGTGTTCCTCTGCTTTCCGGGCAGGGACAGGCAGCAGTTCTTTCCCCGGCAGAAGACCGTGCCAACCGGGCCGCTCGTGCGCAAAGGCATCGACCAGGGCGACCGCGAAAAGGCGCTTAGCGCTTTCGGGCTGGAAACGGGTCGGTTCACGGTCTTTGTCATGGGCGGGAGCGGCGGCGCCCATGCCATCAACCGGGCAATGCAGGAGGCAGCCAAAGGGTTGAGCGGAATAGAAAACCTCCAGGTCCTGCATCAGACCGGGGTCAATGACGTTGCCCCGGTGTCCGCTGCATACCGCGAGGCAGGCGTGAGGGCAGTGGTGCTTCCCTACATCGTTGACATGGCCGGCGCCTATGCCGCCGCCGACCTGGTGGTCTCGCGCTCGGGCGCCACCACCGTGGCTGAACTCGCGGTCTGCGGCAAGCGGGCGGTGCTCGTCCCGTTCCCTTTTGCCGCGGACAATCATCAGGAGCATAACGCGAGAACGCTGGCAGCCCGCGGCGCGGCCGAGGTGGTGCTGCAGCAGGAACTGACGGCGAAGAAGCTCATCGCCGTGATACAAAAATACGCCGGAGCAGAAGTGCCAGGGGTAGAGCCGCTGGCGAATACGGCGGCAGAGGAGATCGCAGGCATCTGCAGAGACTATGTTCAAAAAAATTAAACACATTCATTTTGTGGGCATCGGCGGCATCGGCATGAGCGGCATCGCCGAAGTGCTCCTGAACCTGGGGTACAAGGTCTCGGGATCGGACATGAAGGAGTCGGACATCACGGAGCGGCTCAGGAAGCTCGGCGGCGAGATCGCCATCGGCCACCGCGCAGAGAACGTCACGCAGCCCCATGTGGTCGTCATCTCTTCGGCGGTCAAGAACGACAACGTCGAAGTGGTCGCGGCGCGCGAGCAGCAGGTGCCGGTGATCCCGCGTGCCGAGATGCTGGCCGAACTGATGCGGCTGAAGTACGGCGTCGCCATCGCCGGCGCGCACGGCAAGACCACGACGACCTCCATGGTCGCGACCGTGCTTGCGGCCGGCGGCATCGATCCCACGGTCGTCATCGGCGGCAAGCTGAACAGCCTGGGCGGCTCCAATGCCAAGCTGGGCCAGGGCGAGTTCCTGGTGGCCGAGGCGGACGAGAGCGACGGAAGCTTCCTCAAGCTTTCTCCCACGATCGCCGTGGTCACGACGATCGACGAAGAGCACCTCGACTACTATAAGGACATCACCGAGATCAAGGAGGCGTTCCTCACCTTCATCAACAAGGTGCCCTTTTATGGAGTAGCGATCCTCTGCCTGGACCAGCCGCATATCCAGGCGCTCCTTCCGTCGGTCCAGAAGCGCTACCAGACCTACGGCATGAGCTCCCAGGCGGATTATCAGGCAAAAGAGGTGGCGCTTAAGCCGCTGGGCTCCCGCTTCAAGGTCGTCCATCTCGGCCAGGATCTCGGCTGGTTCGAGCTCTCCGTGCCGGGCGTGCACAACATCAACAACAGCCTTGCGGCCGTAGCGGTCGCCCGGGAGCTTGACGTGGAGCTCGAAACGATCCGCAAGGCGCTGAAGGAGTTCGCCGGCGTGCAGCGCAGGTTCCAGATCAAGGGAGAGGTGAACGGCATCATCGTCGTGGACGACTACGGCCACCATCCCACCGAGGTCAGGGCCACGCTTGCCGCCGCGGCAGCAGGGCTCGAGCGGCGCGTCGTTGTCGTGTTCCAGCCGCACCGCTACACCCGGACGCAGCACCTGCTGCAGGAGTTTTTCACGGCCTTTAACCAGGCGGACAAGCTCATTGTCATGGAGATCTACGCTGCCGGAGAAAAACCGATCCCGGGAGTGTCGGGCCAGACGCTCTACGAGGGAATCAAGAAGTACGGACACAAGGACGTGACCTTCATTCCCGACCGCGAGAAGATCGTGCCGCACCTCGTGGAGGCGCTCAAAAAAGGCGACCTCATTATCACGCTCGGGGCAGGCGACGTCTGGAAGCTGGGGGAGCAGGTGCTGGAGGGACTCACGCATGGAGATAAAAAAATTTAAGGGAGAGGTTCTGCGGAACGAGCCGCTCAGCAGACATACCTCCTTCGGCATCGGCGGACCAACTGATCTCCTGGCCTATCCTGTTGACAGCGACGACCTGGTGGCGCTTCTCGGACAGATCAGGGAGCAGAAGCAGAACTACCTTATCCTGGGCGGCGGCACGAACGTTCTGGTGCGTGACAAAGGGTTTCGCGGCGTCGTGATCAGTCTGCGGCGCATGAACGCGATCAAGGTCGACCGGGAATACCGTTCGCTGGGCGGCACCTACGCGATCGTTTCCGCCGAAGCGGGCGCACTGCTTGCGAAAGTGATCTCCTTTGCCGCGAACGAGGCGCTGACGGGCATTGAATTCGCGACGGGCATCCCGGGCACGATCGGCGGCGCGGTCTGCATGAACGCCGGCACGGCCGAGGGAGAGGTGGGAGACGTGGTCCAGTCCGTCACCCTGCTCACGCCGGACGGCGACCTGACCATCCGGAGCAGGGAGGAAATGGGCTTCGGATACCGCACGGCGAACGTGCCGGCGGGCCACGTCGTGCTGAGCGCCCTCCTGCAGCTGCGCCACGATGAAAAAAGCAAGATCGAGGCGAAGATCAAGGCGCTCATGGACCGGCGGAAGGACCGCCAGCCCTGGGGACAGCCGAACGCCGGTTCCATATTCAAGAACCCGATGGACGAGTCGGCAGGCAAGCTGATCGAGAGCGCGGGGCTCAAGGGCAGGACCGTGGGCGGTGCGCAGGTCTCGGAAAAGCATGCGAACTTCATCGTGAACAGGGGCAAAGCAACGGCCGCTGATGTGCTGGCGCTCATGGAGATCGTGAAACAGACCGTGCTCGATGTGCATGGCGCACGGCTCGAGCCGGAGATCAAGATCGTCGGGGAAGATGCGTAAAAGCGGGGTCCAGGGTCCGGGGTGCAGGGGCCAGGGTAAGGAGTAGGGCATGGCATTGGTGACGAATAAGAAGATCGGTGTGCTTATGGGCGGACTGTCGTCGGAGCGCGAGGTCTCGCTCTCCACGGGAAATGCGATCCTTTCGGCGCTGCGGGAAAAAGGGTACAACACCGTTGCCATCGATGTGGGCAGGGATGCGGGGGAGCAGGTCCGAAAGGCCGGTATCGAGATCGCGTTCAACGGTCTGCACGGCAAGTATGGCGAGGACGGCGCCATTCAGGGGCTTCTGGAGATCGCCGGCATTCCCTGCACCGGTTCGGGTATCCTGGCCTCCGCCATGGGCATGAACAAGATCATTTCCAAAATGGTGTTCAAGAACCACGGGCTTCTGATCGGCCCCTACCTGGTCGTTCATGCGCACAAGCGGGAGAGTCTCAATGAAGTGCCCTCGATCATGGCCTATCCCGTGGTGGTCAAGCCGAGCTCCGAAGGGTCGAGCGTCGGCGTGAGCCTCGTCTACACTCATGAAGAGCTCAGGCCCGCAGCCGAGCTGGCATTCCAGTATGACCGGGAAATTCTGGTGGAGAAATACATCAGAGGCAAAGAGGTGCAGGTCGGGGTGCTCGGAGACCGCGCGCTCGGCGCGATCGAGATCGTGCCGAAGAACGTATTCTATGACTATGAATCAAAGTACAAACCGGGCATGTCGGAACACTACTTCCCTGCCAGGATCGACAAGGAAGCCTACGAGCAGGTGCTCGAAGCGGGGCTCAAGGCTCATCGCGCCCTCGGCTGCAAAGGCTACAGCAGGGTCGATTTCATCATCGACGAAAGCGGCGCGCCCTATATCCTCGAAGTGAACACCTTGCCGGGCATGACCGCAACGAGCCTGCTGCCTGACATCGCCCGGGGGGTCGGGATCACCTTCCCGGACCTGGTGGAGGAGATCTTGAGGCAAGCGCTCTGATTGCGGATTTCGGAATGGTGATGCAGGGTACAGGGTCCGGGGGCCGGGGTCCAGGGATGAAGCGCGGAACGCGGAATGGGGAGTGGGTTGACGCTAAAATCCGCAATCCGCAATCCGAAATTGACCATGCGTGATTATAAGAACATAAAAGTGCCGAGATCGTACCGCTCGCGCGGCCCCAGGACGAATGTCAAGCGGGTGTCGGTCAGCCGCGGGCCGCGGAGGGAAGCGTCGGATCTGACGGCCGCGCTGATCAGGATCCTGGTCGTCTTGCTCGTGACCGGAGGCTGCTACCTGGGGTGGATCGGGTATCAATGGGTTGCGCACAGCGAGACCTTTCAGGTCGCCGGAGTCGATGTGACCGGCGCCCGGCATCTGAGCAAGGAAGAATTGCAGAACATAGCCGGAGCGTTCACCGGCCAGAGCATCTTCAAAGTAAGTCTGGACGAAGCAGCGCAGCGTGCCCGCGCGCTTCCCTGGGTACGGGATGTTCGTCTCTACCGGCATCTGCCGAACCGCATCAGCATGACCGTGTCCGAACGGACTGCGGTTGCCGTGCTCGACAGCGGAAGCGGACGCTATCTCATCGATGATGAAGGTGTGGTGATCGTCAAAGAGACCTCAGCAAAAGCAGATGCAGCGGCCCTGCCGATCGTTGCGATCAGCGGCTGCCGGCTTTTGCCGGGGCAGACCGTGGATGCCGGGGCGCTCGGCGAAGCGCTGGCTCTGCTGCAGGAGATCGGCCGCCGCGGCGGATGGCGGGCGGCCGACGTTACGGTCCGGGCGAATTCGTCTGAAACGCTTGCCGTGTTGTACGGCGGGCATGAGTTCAGGATCGGCAGCGGCAACTATACGGAAAAGCTCAGGCGGTTGGGCGAGATCTTGAACGATGTGCAGCAGCGCGGCCTTACCATCGCCTATGTCGACCTCCGTCCCGACCGGCAGGCAGCGGTGATGACCGTAAAAGCTCCTGCATCAGCGTCCCGGGGCAAGGTGAACGGATCGCGGAGCAAGAGGAAGTAGTACGAAAGCCTGAATACCTTGGCAGTTACGATCAATGGGGGTGCGCCGTGGTAAAAAAAATGGATAATGTGCTGGTAGGGCTCGATCTGGGAACGACCAAGGTCTGCGCCATCGTGGGAGAAGTAAAGGACGATGGGCAGGTGGACATCATCGGGCTTGGCATCAGCCCCTCCCATGGACTGAAGAAGGGCGTTGTGGTGAACATCGACAGCACCGTCGAGTCCATCCGGAAGGCCGTGCACGAGGCGGAGCTCATGGCGGGCGTGGAGATCAACTCCGTGTACGTCGGCGTTTCGGGCGGCCATATCAAGGGGCTGAACTCCCGCGGGGTCGCCGCGATCAAGAACAAGGAAGTGGGCCAGGCCGACGTGGCGCGCGCCATCGACGGCGCCCGGGCGGTGAACATACCCATGGACCAGCAGGTGCTGCACGTGCTGCCCCAGGAATTCATCATCGACGACCAGGACGGGATCAAGGACCCCCTCGGCATGTCGGGGGTGCGGCTCGACGTCAAAGTGCATATCATCAGCGGCGCTGTTACGTCGATCCAGAACATCGTCAAGAGCTGCTCCCGCGCCGGCCTCCATGTGAACGACCTGGTGCTGCAGCCGCTGGCATCGAGCAGGGCCGTGCTTACCACCGAGGAGCAGGACCTCGGCGTGGTCGTCGTCGACATCGGCGGAGGAACGACCGACATGGCCATCTTCCTCGAAGGAAGCCTCTGGCACACGGAAGTGCTGCCCATCGGCGGCAACCACCTTACCAACGACATCGCCATCGGGCTGCGCACGCCGGCCTCGGAGGCCGAGAAGATCAAGATCAAATACGGATGCGCCCTGTCGTCGCTCGTGAAGCACGAAGAGACCCTCGACGTGCCGAGCGTGGGAGGCAGGCCGCCGCGCCTCCTGTCGCGCCAGATCCTGTGCGAGATCATCGAACCGCGCGTGGAAGAGCTCTTCGGCATGATCCAGCAGCGGCTGAAGAAGACCGGGTACGAGGACATGTGCGCCTCGGGCATCGTGCTGACCGGCGGGGTCGCCCTGCTCGAAGGGCTGCAGGAGGCGGCGGAGCGCTTTATCGGGCTGCCGGTGCGGCGCGGGACGCCGAAGAACATCGGGGGCCTCATGGATGTGGTGAACAGCCCGGTCTACTCCACCGGCGTCGGGCTGGTGCTCTACGGCGCGGCGAACCAGCGCGAGGCGCCGCGAAAGTTCAGGGGCAACGGGATCTTCACGAAAGTTTCGAAATGGATGGGAGAATATTTCTAATGCTGAGCTTTGACCAGGAAGACGGAGCAGCGCCAGGCGCTGCGGATGTGGCAGGGGACGCGAAGGGGGCAGGAAAACCGGATGCCCTGAAAAAAAAGGAGGGGTTGATGGACGACAATCTCGATTTTGGATTTCAGGACATCATGGAATTCGTGGAGAACGAGCACAGCGCTGCCGCGGAGGCCGCCCGCCCCGCACACGCTGATGCCCTGGCGGCTCGGGGAACTGCGGCCATGCTGCAGTTCGCCGAGGAAAAGCTGCCGGCGATCATCAAGGTGATCGGCGTCGGGGGCGGCGGAAGCAACGCCGTCAGCACCATGGTCAAGTCCGACGTGCAGGGCGTGCAGTTCATCGTGGTCAACACCGACATGCAGGCCCTGGACCGTTCGCCTGTTCCGATCAAGCTTCAGATCGGGTCGAAGCTCACGAGCGGCCGGGGCGCCGGGGCAAACCCGGAGATCGGCAGGAGCGCTGCGCTCGAGGACGCCGAGAAGATCAAGGCTGCGCTGGCAGGCACCGAGATGGTCTTCATCACCGCGGGCATGGGCGGCGGCACGGGAACGGGCGCGGCTCCGGTCATTGCGGGGCTTGCGCGCGAGGTGGGCGCCCTGGTCGTCGGCGTGGTCACCAAGCCCTTCGACTTCGAGGGCGCCAAAAGGATGAAGTACGCCGATGAAGGCATCGCGGAGCTCAAGAAGCAGGTGGACGCGCTCATCGTGATCCCCAACAGCCGCGTGCTCAACCTGTCTGAAAAGAAGACCTCCGCGCTCGACGCGTTCAAGCTGGCGGACAACGTGCTGGTGCAGGCCGTCAAGGGCATCTCCGACGTGGTGATGATGCACGGCTATGTGAACGTCGACTTCGCCGACGTCAAGACCGTGATGTCGAACCGCGGCAGGGCGGTCATGGGCACCGGCATCGGCACGGGCGAGAACCGGGCCGTCGAGGCGGCCCAGAAGGCGATCTCCAGCCCGCTGCTCGAGGACGGCTCGATCAAAGGCGCCCGCGGGGTGCTGATCAATATCACCGGCGGCAGCGACATGGGGATCTTCGAGTTCGACGAAGCCACGGCCATCATCAAGGCCGAGGTGGACCCCGATGCGAACATCATCTTCGGAGCCGTGATCAATCCGGTCATGAGCGAAGAGCTTATGGTGACGGTGATCGCCACCGGCTTCGACGAAGAGGGCGCCAAGACCCGCATGAAGGTGGTGTCGAACCTGAAGGAATATCAGAAGGGGATGGGTGAGCGGCCGAAGACGGTGCGCAAACAGGAGGCCTTCGCCTTCAAGAACGAGGCGCTCGGGATCGATGACCAGGATTACGACAAGCCCACGTTCCTGAGGCGGCAGGCGGATTAACCTCCCAAGAGCATTTGGATGAGGATAAAGACCGATCGAAAATATAGCAAAACTTTTTTAATCCTTAAAAAGCATTTGGACACGGATAAGCACGGATAAGGTCCGGATAACGGCGGATTATTCCTTTATAAGAGGTTCACCCAACAGGTGAATGCTTTGCCTTAGAATTTATCCGTGTTCATCCGATTTTATCCGCGTCCAAATGCTCTTTCAAGTTTATACTAAAAAACGCACCCTGGTGAATGAAAAAAAATGCCACAGCAATGTGAATATGCTGTGGCATTCGATGCAAAGATCGGGTTGTGACCGCTTCTAGTGAGAGTCGTCCCTCTGGGCCGCGACATGGTTTGCGGCAGACATGCCGAAACGCATTTTTTCGATCGATTTCTCCATGCCCAGGCGCGTTGCCGAGAATCCGAACGCAGCCGGATCTTCCTCTTTCTTCACCACGTTCATAAAATCGCAGCGCCAGCAGTTCGACAGCTTCTGCGCATAGGTGCCCTGGATCTTGCCGCCGCAGAGCGATCCTGCAATGACCCAGCAGGCCCTGCCCGCGTTCTTCCCTTCGTGGGCGCCGTGCAGGTCCTGATGCGTGGTAACGGGACAGACGCCCAGCTCCTGGGATTTGTGCCCTCCCGGCTGCCGTCCGCAATTTTTGTGCTCCCAACAATTTAACTTCGCCATCGATCGATACTCCATCCCTTCTGGTTAATTTTCATCCGCCGGACGATTATTCTATTTATTAAGTTTGACCTGCTCAGCAGCAGGCGCGCTTGTCGGGCGGGCGGCTCTGGCCATACGTTCTTTTTCGATCGCTTTGTCCATACCGAGGCGCGTTGCGGAAAATCCGAAGGTCGCGGGTTCTTCTTCGGCCTTGACGGCGTTCATAAAGTCGCATCTCCAGCAGTTGTGCAGTTTCTGCGCGTAGGTGCCCTGGATCTTGCCGCCGCAGAGCGAGCCTGCGATGGCCCAGCAGGCCCGGCCCGCATTCTGGCCCTCATGCGCCCCGTCGAGCTCCTTGTAGGTGGTGACAGGACAAACGCCGAGCTCAGCTGCCTTGCTGCCACCCGGCTGTCTGCCGCACTTTTTATGCTCCCAGCAATTCTTTTTCATCGGATTCCCCCCCCCGAGGTCCTCAATATTCACCTACTGTTCGCGAAAAGAACTGCGAACATTGCGCCGCGAAATTTCGTACACTATAAATAATGCAGAACGCAAAATCAATAGGAATGTTAAGGTGAAGATTGTCTATTAATTGGAATTTGAGGGGTCAGGGCTCGCTGACGGCCTGCTGGCGCGGTCAACGGCGCTCAGAATACCGTGCAATATTCCTATGTCTCGGGCACTGAGGCGTGCTTTGCCGAAGAGCTGGCGCAGGGAAAACATCATGCGATCCGGCTGCTCTTCGTCCAGAAAGCCGATGTTCTGAAGGGTCTCCTGCAGGTGGCGGTAGAACTGTTCAGCGTCGGCGCCCGCCGCCAGCGAGGTCAAGGAAGCAGAGAGCGAGGCTCCTGCGGCCAGGAACAGTTCGTAGGCCACGATCATGACCGCGTGCGACAGGTTCAGGGAAGGAAAGGCGTCAGCCGAAGGGATGGCGATCAGTTCATGGCAGAGGCTGAGCTCTTGGTTCGTAAGTCCGTTCACCTCGTTGCCGAACACGAAAGCCGCCCTGTTGTTCGCCAGAAGCGGCATCACCAGCTCGGCCTGCACGCGGGGAGAGCGCATGTTCTTTCGCTGTTTCCCCTTGTGGCGCGAGGTGCCGATCACCAGGTGGTGGTCCGCAACAGCCTTCTCGAGCGAGTCACAGGTCACCGCAGCAGCGAGTATCGCTTCCGCTCCAGCGGCGAGCTTTTGCGCGTCGCCCTTCCGGTCCTTCGGCGGATCCACCAGGATCAGGTGCGAAAGGCCGGTGTTCATCATGCACCGTGCAACGGCCCCGATGTTCGCAGGGGTCTTCGTGTCAACGAGCACGATGCTGATGTTATCGAGCAATGCTTGTTTTCCCATATGTTTGGTTACACTACTCCATCTCTTTAACGCCGACAAGCCGGAAAACAATGTAGCCACAAAATGCACAAAAAAAAGCACAGAAAAAAGGGAAAACCAAGTACACCGTAAACTTAATTATTGATGGTTCCACGCCGTCATTCCGGCTCGCTTAAAGCCGGAATCCAGGGACCCTAAAGGTCTTCTGGACCCCGGCTAGAACAATGCCGGGGTGACGGGATAAAAGAGCAAACTATCAGAAAATAAATTGACAGTGTACTAGTTCGATTTTTTTTAAGAGTTCAAGCTCTTCTTTGTGACTTATGTGCCTTCTGTGGCAAAATTTCTGGTAACTATTCAGATACCGACTCTTCGTCAACCATCAAAACAGCACGGACTCATAATAGTCTGCAAAGCCTTGGGAGTCAAGCATTGCGGATCTCGGCAACAGACAGAAGCAATGAAAAAAACCATCGACACAGGATTATCCCTAAATTACCCCGACCCAATACCCCACAATTACCCCGATTAATAATTGTACATGGCAAGAAATTGCACTTATAATGCTGACGATCTCGTAAAAAGTCCCCTAAATCGTCATTGCGAGGAGCGGAGCGACGCGGCAATCTCGATTTATCAGGCAGAAACGAGCTACGAGAGTACGCTGCCGCTTAGAGGCCGCCTTTGCGGCCGGAAACGCAGCTATAGGCCAAGAAGATCCCCGTGTCTGGAATGACAGCGCTTGGTAACTCGCAGCTTAGCGTGGTCCGACCGGTGAGTTGAACCGTGTTCGCTATGTTTAGGAGGAGGGTACAATGAGCAATGATCACGGCATTTACCGTTCTTTGCAGAGGCATCTTAATAAACAACCGATAGGCTTTCCCGCCGCACTCTTAGGATCGGACATCCGCTTCCTGAGGCGCATCTTCACGCCGGAGGAAACAAAGGTTGCGTTAACGCTATCGTATAAATTGTCCTCGCTTGATGAGATCGCTCCAAAGGTAAGCCCCGAGTTTTCCACTGCTCAGACAACGGCCCTCTTGGAGAAGATGCTTCAAAAGGGGACCATCGGATGGAAAAAGAAGAATAACACGGATCACTGGTATCTCATACCCCTTGTGGTCGGCATCTATGAGCATGTCCAGGATGGACAAGCGGATGCAGAATTCCTGAAGGATGCAGACGCTTATATCAGGACGCTCCCGTACAGCACGGCGTTCGTTAATGTCAATCCTCCGCAAATGCGGACCATTCCCATTAATAAAAGCGTAAGCATGTTGCACCCTGTTTCAACATATAATCAGATCCGCGGGCTCATAGAAAAAGCCGGCGGCCCATTTGTCGTTCTTCCCTGCATCTGCCGGTCGAAAGCGGCGCTCAAGGGCAATCCGTGTAAAAAAACGATCCGCAAAGAATCATGCTTCGCCATGAACGATTCCGGGAACATGATCCTCAAACGCGGGAACGGCCGCGAAATAACCCGCGAAGAAGCGCTCGAGTTTTTCAAACAAAGCGAAGCAGACGGGCTTGTGCTCCAACCCGCCAACACGGAGAATCCTGAGTTTATCTGCTCCTGCTGCGGCTGCTGCTGCGGCATGCTGGCGGTCCAGCATTTCCTCCCGAACCCGGTCGAATTTTGGAACAGTGATTATCAAGCTGAAGTTGATCAGGCCCTTTGCAAGCACTGCGGCAAATGCGTGACACGCTGCCAGGTGCATGCAGTAGCACAGTCCGGACCGAAGGAGAAGGCGAGAGTCAACCTGAAGAGATGCATCGGATGCGGTCTTTGCGTGCCAACGTGCCCTGCAAAGGCGATCAGTCTCAAAAAGAAAGAGCAGACAGCTCCCCTCCCGAAAGACGAAGAAGCCCTTTACGAAGAAATCATGAAAAACAAAAAGAGTGTCTGGGCCCAGATGGCCACAATGTTTAAAATCGGTGTAAAGATAGGGAAGCCGTGGGCACGTCCGAAGTTTTAAAGAAAGAATCCGATAGTGGCGTACATCGACGGGGGAGTAACATGCCAAAATGAATATTAGTCCCGTATTGCCTGTTTGGGCTGACCGAATTGCTACTTGTTGAAACATTCTTACAACTACTTAATATATTGTTAGTCAGCCAAATAGAATGGAACATATGATACTCGACCAAAAATGGGCAATATGATAAATAAATTATTATTAATAGCTGGAATAATTTTACTGTTGCTTGCCGTAAACTACATAACAGGGCTATCAGGTAGGATTGTAGATGCGGACACCGGAGAGTCGATTATCGATGCGGTTGTTCTCGTAGAATGGACAAGGCTGACAGGAGCATTGCCAGGTTTGACTTCTACCGAGGTATACAAAGTGATTGAAACAAGATCTGACAAAGATGGCAAATATAAAACCTTAGGAGTTTTTAATCCGTTTGCTAATCGTCCCTCGATCTTAATTTATAAGCAGGGCTATACCATTTGGTATAATAAATATTCATTTCCCGATTATGAACAAAGGAATTACAGTGGAGCAGGGACCATTCAATTAAAGAAATTCGAGCCATTTTACCTTCACCTAGGACATATTTCTCCAGCCATTTATAGATGGGACGGAAAGACTCCTTTTGATCCGCGATATTCTCACTCCAATCATATTGCTTTTATCGAAACCTTTTCTCGCTCCGGCAGCAAAATTAATCGCGCACTAGAATGGGAAACGCAGAAGGCTCGCGATGAGAAAAGCATATTAATTAAATTAGGGTTTTCATGCACAGTTATAGAGGATAAAGCCAACCAGACACTTAAGGAAGCAACAGTTGAGATTGGAGGCTTCAAGAGCTTTTCAGATAAGGACGGGAAGGTTAATGTTTCAGCGGAAGCATATTTTATTAAAAATCCTCCGGATATAAAAGTTTATAAAAAGGGGTATGTGCTTTGGGAAGGAAGGAGTAAATTTGACAATAGCGTGGCTGCCTGGAATCACGTCAAAGATGGATTTATATTTAAATTGGCACAATGCGACGAAAATCAAATGATATACGATTACTGCTATAAGTAGTGAAGTTGTTATAAATCTTTGCACAGTTTGAAATTATTTACGGTTAAAAACAAGACTCAAACTCAGCCGGCAAAACGAACTTACCTAACAAATCGTTCCACGCCGACCGCTTCGCGGCGTGTGAACTCATTGTTGGCTCCGGCAAAATACCGCTATACGCCAACCAATAGTACAAGCGGTCAAGACCGCTTAACTTTCAAAAGGGAGGATGAAAAGATGCGAAAGGCTATTGTGTGGTTTGTGGTCTGTATGATGATTGCAATCGGTTTCGTTGCGTGCGGTGGCGGCGGTAGCACTTCCGGCAGTGGCGGAGATACAGCGGAAACTCTGAATCTTAATATAAGCGCAAATGCTAACGTGGACCTAACAAGCTCGTACACATTACATAAAACCATGCTATACGTCGATTATAATACAATTACTACTCAAACTGGCTTCAAACTTGCGATTGCATACGCAGATATTAACCACGACGGGGAAGTCGATGTCTTTCTTTCTGCTGGAAATGGCACGACAAGCCGGACTTCTGTACAAGTTCTTATGAATAATGGTTCCAATATTTATTCTGCTCAAACAGCATCAGTTATCACTAATGCGGAGCCTGGTGTTGTCCATCCACGAAAGGCATTAACCGGTGATTACAATGGGGACGGCTGGCCTGATATATTTGTTATAGGCCACGGATACGATCAGTCCCCTTTTCCTGGTGAATACCCTTTGCTCTTTCTATCGAACGGCAATGGAACTCTTCGTTATGTCAGCGGGTTTGAAAGTCTGATAGGTTTTCATCATGGCGGTGCATCGGCGGATATTGATGCCGATGGCGATATTGATATATTCGTTGCTGACAATAACGCACCATTCTTCCTGATTAACGACGGTCATGGTAATTTCACCGAAGATACGAGTCGTGTTACAACTGAACTTAATGGAAAGTCATTCTTTACAGCGGAGCTTATTAATGTAGACAACGACGGTTACGTGGATCTCATCGTAGGGGGGCATGAGCAGCAAGGCATGCCAACTACTGTTTATTGGGGGAGCAGCAGTGGTACCTATAGAGCATCAAATAAAACTGTGATGCCCGCTGTAAGTGACTGGGGCACAGTACTCGACTTTGCCGTCGAGGACATAAGTGGCGATGGTGTAAAAGATATAATCATAAATCGCACCGGCAGCACAAACTTCTACGTCGGCCGATATATCCAAATCCTTCGACAAACTGCAAGCCGTCAGTTCTCTGATGAAACGTCTTCCCGCATAACAATGAACACAACATTATCTTGGTTCCCTTGGCTTCGGGTTCAGGACGTTGACAATGACGGGCACCCGGATATATTTATTGATAACAAGAGCTTTTGTTCGGGTCAGTGTGCCTGGCGAAACAATGGTAGTGGGATTTTCTCATCTTATACAGGCACGATCACACCATCTTTATAAGGTCTTGCAAGTGCGTAGAGCAACGCGCTATCCGACAAGGATCCTAACCTGCGGGTCGAGAGGGGCTTGGGCGATAAAGCCGTGCAGCCCCTCACCCGCGCGTTATCGATACTGAAACTTAGTACTACGTGTCATATTTATCAAATTGTTCTAATTAGCAGAAGTAGGGAGATTTATTATGGACCAAATGCCGGACTACGCCAAATACACACTAGACCAGCTGTACGACGTGCATGGGCATGTCGACCGGGAAAAGCACCCCGACCGGTTCCAGGCTGTAGTTGGGGAAATAGAGCGACGCAAATCCGATCCAGTGCTTATAGAGCGGGAGGAGAAGGCAAAGGCTGACCAGAGAGAAAAAGAAAAATACGATACTTTTTGGAATCGATTCTGGGCTGGAATTATCGATGGATTGTTGTTTCTCCCGCTTTCGTATATTGACAAATTTCTTTTTACTGCTGTTTCTTCACATTTAATTCTAGGAATATGGTCAGCCTTTAGTTCTTCAGCCTTCATTATTTATAGCGTTTCAATGCTAACTTGGCGTGGGCAGACGATCGGGAAGAAGCTTTGCCATGTTAAAGTCTGTGATATATCTGGCGGCGAGATGGGTCTTAAACAAGCAGTTTTAAGAGATTTGCCGGCCATTATTAATACACTGATTTACACTTCCTATTCAATAACCAACATAGATCTTTTTCGACAAGTCCACATGGGTAATCCGGTGCCAAATCTTTTGCCAAGCTGGTTCTGGATTATTTCATTATTTGGTTTCATTTGGTTTTTATCAGAATTCTTAACGATGTTGACGAATTCTAAAAGAAGAGCCTTGCATGATTATATCGCTGGTACAGTAGTGATAAAAAACATTTAACGTGTCGTTCGAGTACCGCCGGGCTCTACTCGGCGTTGAGTCTGAGGAAAGGTTTTTCTACAGGATCGTTATATAAAAAGGAGTTTACCTTGACGCCTATTCAAATCATCCTCAGCATTGCGACAATAGCCATGAGCGGCCTTGTGTCCGGTCTGGTCGCCTATCAACTGAATTCCCGGCGAGACTCAAGGCAGTTGCGAAGAGAAAAACTGGAAGCAGTGTACGGGTCTTTTAGCGGTTTCGTTGCTCAACTTGAGAGCCGTTGGACGCCCTATCCTGGCGTCATGGCCAATAAAAACGAATACAACGCAGCCCTTGCTATGACGATAAAAAAAGACGCAGCAGAACCGGAACATCTTCATACGCTGGAAATGCAGATCGCAATCTACTTTCCCAGGCTGCAACCTCATCTCGACGAGCTTATAGAAATTAGAAAGATTGCCAATGAGATCGTTCGCGAGCATAAGGAAGAATGCAAGGTCAGGGGGCCGCACGGATCAAGTTCGCTTATTGCGATGCAGGCAGTATCGAAAAAGTTAACCGTATTAAATGAGCGCTTCCGCGATGCGATTCGTGCCGAGGCGCACAGGCTGAATAAAAAGATCCCCGGTGTGGATCACAAATCATCATCGCCGAGTCGGACCCAGCAGACAGCCTGAAATGTTCAGCCTGCAGGGGTACTTGGGGGGAACTTGCTTTGCTTTTAACTCACAATTCTCTGTAGCCTGCTGCAGGGTCACCTTATAGGTTCCTCTCCCTTGATGGGAGAGGTTAGGTGATTAGTACGAGCACTGGATGCTTCGCCCTCCCCTCAATCCCCTCCCATCAAGGGAGGGGTGAACATCATGATCAGATGCACCGCAGTTTGCTGCGCGGAGATTCATCCCCCGAATGATCTGTTTTGCTCTGCGGCCTTTGCGTAAACCTTCCTGTCCTATTGCCTGGAATTCAATAATGGTCCTTCTCCGGGTGGATCTTCGCGATCAGCGAAGTATCAAAGATCTCGTTCTCATCCAGTTCCCGTTTGATGTATCCCAGTTTTTTAAGAGCGCCGACGAAGGCCATGGTAGAGGAGATGTATCCTGCCGTGAGCTGTGCGCAGTACTTCGGCGAGACCTGCAGGGTCTCGAGGACGAACTCGCGGTCGATGATGCCCACGTGGTCGGCGATGAGCTGTGCAGCATCTGCAGGTTCGTTCCTTAAGACCGCCTCGGCTTCCTCGTGGGCGAGCAGGAACTTCTCCACAGACTCCCGGTGCGCTTTCAGAAAGGACCTGTCCGCGACGATCCCGTAGCTCGGATTGTTCGGCCAGAGCTTTGACGCGGGAAAAAGGATCTTTCCTCCGGCAAAGCGCTTGATCGCCATCGCCAGGGCAGGGGTCCCGAAGGCTGCGGCCACCTCCTCTGTCGCGACAGCTTCCGTAACGAGGTCTGCCCAGGCATAGTTCCTGACCAGGATATTCCTGTCCGGCGCAAAGCGGGCGATGGAATCCTTCAGGATGACATCGTGGATGGAGCCGTTTCCCGGCACGCCGATCGTTCTGCCCGCGAACTGGCCGAGTATCGCACGAAGGTCGTCAGACTCCGGATAGCCCAGCCAGCCCGATTTCCCGGCCATGACCGTGCCTTCCATGTGTCCGCCTGCGATGCAGACGACAGGGCTTCCCTGTTCCATGCCGATGATCGCCGGCGGCAGGCCGATGTAAGCCAGATCGAGCTCACCCCTGCCGAAAGCCTTCATGATGGCCGGCCCGGTGCCCATGAGGGACCATTCGGCCTCTATCCCCAGGCGCGACATAATGCCGCTGCGCGCCATAAGAAGGATGGCCGTATGGTAGAACGTCGAGAGATGTCCGATCCTGAGCTTCATGACCTCATAATAGTCTGCCTCCCCTGGTTAGTCAAGGGATGCGAAATGGGGAATTCGGAATGCGGAATTCGGAATTTTTTAAATACCCCGTTGTGCCGGTCTTAATTCCGCATTCCGAATTCCGCATTTGAGCCTCCCGCTTTACTGTTGAGGGAGGCGAAGGACTGTGCTACTATACTGCATGAAGATGGCGGTCCAGAGCGACAACGCGGAACTTCTGAAGGCCTTCGACGTGCTGAACCTGCCGGCTTTCGTCATCGATGCGGGCGGCAAGGTCGTTTCGTGCAATGACAGCGTGTCCCGGGTCTTCGGCTGGAAGCGGGAACAGATTGCCGGCTTTGCGGCGGAGCGATTCTTCCTGTTCGAGAAGACGCAGAACGCGGCTTCGGCAATACCCTTCGTATCCCCGCCTTCTCCCTGTTTCCGGAAGGACGGCAGCTCCTTCCACTCGCGCATCGCGATCATTCCCGGCCAGGACCCGCGGTCAACACTCCGGACCGTGGTGGTGCGCGACATCCCCGAGGACGGCCTGCCCGCCTGCATGCCCCCCGGCAAGGTGGCGCAGGTGGAGCTCATTAATGAATTATCGGGCATCATCAACTCCAGCCTCAGCATAGGCACCATCTTCCGCATGGTGGTCTCGGAACTGCGCAAGCTTATCGCCTACAGCCGGGCGAGCCTCCTCCTCTATAATGAAAAGGAAAACACGCTCCTCATCTTCGCCCTGGACACGGAGATGAAAACGGCCATGAAAAAGGGCGTCAAGGCGCCGATCGAAGGCACCAGCGCCGGGTGGGTCGTCAAGAACAACAAGCCCTGGATCAGCAGCGATCTGGAGACGACAACGTTCCCGCTGGACCGCAAACTGCTCAAGGAAGGCATCCGCTCGACCGTCAGCATCCCCCTGTACCACGACCGTATGCTCGGCGTGTTCAACTTTGACAGCAC
>Ga0334722_10001919_pt1 | contig 24573 bp, 23 predicted proteins | sample C3_bottom_MG_FD_207210 | JGI IMG/M metagenome (GOLD analysis project Ga0334722, IMG submission 207210) | Sediment microbial communities from Yellowstone Lake, YNP, Wyoming, USA - C3_bottom | ecosystem: Environmental > Aquatic > Freshwater > Lake > Sediment | place: USA: Wyoming | collected... | reverse complement strand
CTCTCAATCACGCCGGCCCTGTCCAACATTTCTCAAATTTTTGCTTACTTTTATTCCCCCTTGCGATGCTTTCTGAGTTCTTCACCTATTTAATAACTTCATGTCCTCCCCATATCCGCAGGATGGGCTATCTCCATGAAGCGATCGCCATTCGGGGCAGATATGAACGTAACCGGGCCGCTTGGCAAGAGCATATTGAGCGCTCCCAGGCCTTCATCCTTTTCGCCGCCAAGAAATGCTCCAAACGGGGGAAGGTCATTGTCCTTGGAGCCGGGCTCCTGCTCGATGTCCCCCTTGACGCTTTGGTGTCGATGTTTCAGCAGGTGGTTCTCGTGGATATTGTTTTCCTGCCTGAGATCCGTAGACGAGCCAAGAAATACTCAAACGTGGTGCTCATGCAACACGATGTGACGAATATGGCGGACATACTGGACCATAACGTCAGACAGGGAATTCGTGATCTGCCGCAGTCAGTACCCTCCATTCTCGACTTAGCCGAAGAAGCTGGGCTTGTCGTTTCATTGAACATCCTGTCCCAACTTTCTGCTGTCCCGCGCGCTTATGTTTTCAAAAAAATTCCCGGCCTCGATGAGGAGCATATCCATTCCTGGTGTCGACAGATCGTAGACGCCCATTCCAAAATATTATTTTCATTACGCTGCAACGTGTGCCTCATTACTGACCTTGAATTCGAGGAGCGGGATCGAGCGGACAAGGTCGTAAATAAGAACTCAACACTGTACGACATTTCCCTGCCAACACCTGAATCGTCCTGGAAATGGAACATAGCGCCACGAGGGGAACAGTACCGGCATCTTTCAAGGTCTCTGAGCGTGGGTGCGTGGCTTTTGAACAATTGCACACATTTAGAGCTTGTCCGTAAATAAAACTTTTGTGCTCGCATCCTGTTTTGGTCGCCTTTGTCCGCTCCTCAATCGCAAAATCCTCAGCGTAGCGCTGCTACGCCTGCGGTTTTACTCAATCGTCTCGGCCAAATTCGCCTCAAAATCCGGCGCGATCACTGAAAAGCTTATTTACGGACAAGCTCTAAATAGGTAACTTGCAGAGAGGAGCCTCCGAAGCGTGGGAATTGACCAGAAGTATTTCATGCGGAAACAAGAGGTTGGAAATAACCTGAGGCTTCTTGAGACTTTGTGCTTTGCGGGAAAGCGAGACTATTCCGCCTTCAAGGCCTCAATTGGGTCGAGCCGGGCCGCCTTCGCGGCGGGATAGACCCCGAACAGAACGCCAATGAAGGCCGAAAAGCCAAACGAGACCACGATGGCGGGCAGCGACAGGCGCATGGGCCACTGGGTAAAATAGGCCGCGCCGTATGAGAGGGCAACCCCGAGCATAACGCCGACCAAGCCGCCGCTGACACTTAAGACAAAGGACTCCACCAAGAACTGCAGCAGGATATCCCGCCTCAGCGCGCCCACCGCCCGGCGCACCCCGATCTCTCGGGTCCGCTCCTTGATCGAGATCAGCATGATCGCGAGGATGCCGACCCCGCCCACCAAGAGTGAGATGCCGGCCACCGTGCTCAAGAGGTTGGTGAAGGTCTGGCTGGTCTCCTGTTCCGTCTTGATGATCTCGGTCTGACTCTGGACCGTGAAGTCGTCGGGCTTGCCCCGCAACCGGTGCCTTTCACGCAGGGTCTCTTGGATCTCCGTTGCCGCCCGTTCAATGTTTTCGGAACTTGCGGCCTGGACGAAGAGGTTATTGATATAGGTGAGGTTGAACAACCGCCGCAAGGCGGTGTGGATGGGGATATAGATCACATCGTCCTGGTCTGCGCCATTCAGGTCTTGTCCCTTTTCGGCGAGGAGGCCGATGACCTCAAACGAGACCCGGTTGATGCGGACCTCTTCGCCCACGGGGTTGCGGTTGGCGAAGAGGTTCTTGGCCACGGTCTGGCCGAGCACCGCCACCCGCTGCAGGGCGCGGTCGTCCTCATCGGAAAAGAACCGCCCGCGGTCAACGGTCAGACCCCTGACCGGCATCACCGACTCGGTGGTGCCGGTGATGGTCGTGTTGGTGCTCAGGGCATCGTACTTGACCAGCATCTTGCGGCCCTGGGCCGGGGCCAGATTTTTGACGTAGCGGGCCTCCTCGGCCAGCGTTGCGGCATCCTTCAAGGTCAAGGTGGTGACATTGCCGGTCTGCCGCTGCCGACCGGCGACGATCTTGACTTGACCGGCGGTGACCATGACCAGATCGGTGCCCATGGACTGAATTTTTGCGAGCACCTGGTTTTCGGCGCCATCGCCAATGGCCACCATCACGATCACCGAGCAGACTCCGATGACGATCCCTATCGTCGCTAGGCCGGTCCGCAGCTTGTGGCTGAACAGGGTTTTCAGCGCGATCCGGGTGCCCTTGACGAGCTTCATCTAGCCCTTGATTGCAAGGACCGGGTCCATGGCCGCCGCTTTCTTTGCCGGTTGCAGGCCGGCGGCGATGCCGACCACGGTGGAGAAGACGATGGCCAGGGCAAAGGGCTCCCAGGAGAGCATGGCAGGCATCTTCTTAACAAAGGCGATGGCAAGTGATATGGCAATGCCTAAGATTGTGCCGCCGATGCCGCCACAGAGGGTAACGATCAGGGCCTCGCCCAGGAATTGCAGCCTGATGTCCTTGGCCCGGGCGCCAAAGGCCCGGCGGATGCCGATCTCCTTCTTGCGCTCGTTCACCGAGATGAACATGATGTTGGCGATGACAATGCCGCCGACGATGAGTGAGACCGAGGCCAGCAAGAGCAGGAAGGTGGTCAAGGTCTTCGATACCCCCTTCATGGTCTTGGCCATGGCCATGGTGTTGGTCACCCGGAAGTCGTCTTCCTGGGGCGGAGTGATGTGGTGACGCTCCCTAAGGATCGCCGCGACATTGGTGGTGACCTCGTCCAGGCGATCCTGGTCCTCGACATAGAGCCTGATCATGCCGAGGGCGGTGGTGTTGAAGAGCTTGCGCATGGCGGTGGTGATCGGCACCACCACTCGGTTATCCATGTCCATGCCATGCGGGCTGGCGCCGCGCTTAGTGAGGACGCCGATCACCTTGAAGTTGGTGCTGTTCACCCGCACCGTCTCGCCGATGGGGTCTTGATCGCCAAAGAGTTCCTTGACCACGGTCTGACCGAGGACGCAATTCTTGGTCAGTCCCGAGGTGTCCTCGTCGCTGATGAACTCGCCCTTCGCGGTATACCACTGCCAGGCGTCGGCGAACTCGGGAGTTGCGCCGAAGACTGCGGTATCGGTATTTTTGTTGCCATAGACCACGGTTTGGGAGAGGTGCATGGTAAACGGGGCCAGGTGTTTGATGTCTTTAATCGCCTCCTGCAAGGCCTTGGCATCATCCAAGGTCAGGGTAGTGGTGCTGCCGTCGGGGGGGCCGAACATCTTGCCGCCGCCGGCCGAGGCCATGACCGCGTTGGCGCCAAAGTTCTGCACCCCCTTCATGACCTTCATCTGCGCCCCCTTGGCCAGGGCGATAATGACGGTCAGGGTGGCGATGCCGATGATGATGCCGAGCATCATGAGGAAGGTGCGCATCTTGTACTTGCCAAGCCCCTTGAGCGAGAGGCCGATCATTCTGCTCGCAGTCATCAGTTTGCCCTCCGCTCGTCGCTAACCACCTGGCCGTCCTTCATCCTGATGATGCGGTCGGCCCGCTCCGCCACATCCTGTTCGTGGGTGACCAAGATGACGGTGCGGCCGTCGGCATGGAGTTTCTTGAAGATGGCCATGACCTCGTCGCTGGAGGCGGAGTCGAGGTTGCCGGTCGGCTCGTCGGCCAGGATCAAGGCCGGATCGTTGACCAAAGCGCGGGCGATGGCGACCCTTTGCTGCTGGCCGCCCGACAACTCGGAAGGCAGGTGATTGAGCCGGTCGCCAAGCCCCACCGCCTCAAGGGCGGCCTTGGCCCTGGCCGGGATATTGATATCGTCTACGGAGTAGATCAAGGGCAGCTCGACATTTTCGAGTGCGGTCGTCATCGGCAATAGATTGAAGGATTGGAAGACAAAGCCGATCTTTTTGTTTCTGGTGCGGGAGAGATCGTCATCGTTCATGCCGGCCACCTCGACCCCGTCCAGCAGATATTCGCCGCCTGAGGGCTGGTCCAGGCAACCGATGATGTTCATCATCGTCGACTTGCCCATGCCGGACGGCGCCATGATCGAGACAAACTCGCCCTTCTCGATGCCCAGGTTGATCCCCTGCAGCACCTTGACCTCGACATTGCCGTCCTTTTTGTACGTCTTGGTGATGTTCTTCAGTTTAATCATTGTGTAAGCCTCCGCTCCCTACCAGTTATTCTTTTGCGGCCGGTTGGCCTGCGTCGATGATAATTTGATCCCCTTCCTGCACGCCCTCAACCACCTCGGTGTAATTGCTGTCTTTCCAGCCGGTCTTGACCGACTTGGTCACGGTCTTGTCTGCCGCCAGAAGCTTAACGACCTTCTTGCCGCCCTCCCGGCTGATTGCCCGGCTGGGGACCGTCAGGACGTTGTCGCGTTTATTCAGATAGAGGGTGGCGTTGACGGTCATGTCCGGCTTTAGTTTGCCGGCGGGATTGTCGATGGAGATGACGGTGATGTAGTAGATGACGTTGTCCTGGATGGTCGCCTTCGGATAGATGGCGGAGACCGTGCCCTTGAACTCGGTCTCCGGGAAGGAGTCGACCGAGAAAGTGGCAAGGGTTCCCGGCTTGATCTTGCCGATATCGGTCTCGTCGACATAGGCGTAGACTTCGAGCCTGTTCAAGTCGACGATGGTGACGAAGGTAGGGACGTTCTGGGCCGAGGCGGAGACCGTCTCGCCCTGCTGGGTGGCGACCGAGGCGATGACCCCATCAATCGGGGCATGGATATCGGCGTACGAGAGCTGGGTGGTGTTGAACTTGATGGTCTCGCGAATCTGACTGGCCTGGGCCTGGGCGGTCGCATAGTCTCTTTCCGCCACATCCACCTTGTCGCGGGAGACGAAGTCCTGGGCATAGAGGTTTTCCATCCGCGTCAGGGTTTTCCGGGCCAGCTCAAGGTTGGCCAGGGTTACCCGCAAGTTCATCCTGGCCTCGTTGACCTTGGCCTTCAGATCCTCCTGCTCGATCTGGGCCAGTAACTGCCCTTGGCTGACGACATCGCCGATATTGGCATAGAGCCTCTCGACCCGGCCGGATATCCGCGCCCCTACCTTGACCTCGGCCCCGATCTGAGCCCGGATCACCCCGGTGGCCTGGACTGACGAGGCAATGTCGCGCCGGGTCACCTTCTCCGTTTGCAAGGATTTGGCCTGCGGTTCATGGCTCGCTCGCTGTTGATAGGCCACGAGTGCTGCCCCGCTGATGAGTATGAAAATGATTACGATAAACAGCCACTTCTTCATCGGCCTGTCTCCTCCCTTGACCCTTGTTCCTGTCCGGTCGCGCGGTCGAGTTTTACCCGGGCGGTTGCGATATCAAAGGCGGCGACCACTTGATTGGTCTGCGCCTGGGTCAGGGCGGTCTGGGCATCAATCACCTCAAGGATAACGCCAAGGCCCTCTTGGTAGCGGCCTTCCGAGACCCGCATGTCCTCGGTCGCTTGCTCCAGGGCCTTGCCGGCGACCGCCTGCCGTTCATGCGCCTCTTTGAGTCCCAGCCAGGCTTGCTCGACCTCAAGCTCGACCGTGCGCAGGAGTTGAGTCTCCGCGGCCTTGACCCCGTCGCGATTAGCCGTCGCCTGCCCGACCTTCGAGCGGGTGGTCAGTTGCTCAAAGACCGGCAGCGCCACCGTCACCCCCACGCCCCATTTGCTGTCCCGCGGCACAAAGGTGCTCTCCTGCCAGCCGTAGGAGGCATCGAGACTGACATTGGGATAGAAACCGCTTGCCGCCTGATTGACCGCGGCGTCGGCAGCCGCCAGCCGGGCCTTGACCCCCATGAGCTCTGGCCGCAGATGATAGGCCTGGTCCAGGGCTTGCCGCACCTCAGGCAGGGGGTGCGGCAAGCGTTCTACCTCCTGGCCGTCGACCTCAAACTGAGTCGTGACCGGCACCCCCAGGAAGGCCGAGAGCGCGGCCTTGGCAGAAAGCACGGCGGTATCGGCGCTGACGACGCTTAGCCTGGCATTCGAAACCTGCACCTCGGACTTGATGACATCGGCGCGGGGCGACACCCCTTCTTTGTAAAGGGCCTGGGACTGCTGGCGGTGCTGCTCCGTGCCGGCCAGGGTCGTCTTGGCGACCGTCTGCAGAGCCTCTTTTTTCAAGATGTCAATGAACAGTGTGCTGACGGAGAGCCTGATATCTTGCGAGGTCTTGGTGGTGTCGTATTCCTGGGCGGTAATAGTGTGGTATGCGCCTTGGATGAGGTTCGAAGTGGCGCCGGCGTCAAAAAGGGTCTGGCGGAGGGCAAGCCGGTTGTCGTAGTTGTCCGGGGGGCTCGCCCCCATGCCTTCCGCAGTGGTATGGGTGTAGGCCGAGGACAATTTCATGGAGGGGTAATAGCCGGCCCGGGCCTCGCCGATTTTCTCTTGAACCCCCTTCAGGCCTTGGCGGGAGATCTCACCTGCGGGGTTCAACTTCAAGCCGATAGCGAGACTTTCGCTTAAGCTCAGGGTCTTGTGGTCGATGGTGAGGGTCTCGCTGCCGCCACCCCGTGCTGTCGATAGGAGAAAGACCGCGCTGACGGCAAAAATAGCGGCCTTCACTCGGCTTGTGGGCATCCCGTTTGGCTCCCTTGGTTCATAGCGTTTTCGATCAGATCAAAAAATTTACCCTGCTGGTCCTTGTCCAGCAGGGTCTTTTCCTCAAGCAGGTGAGTCACGACCTTACGTTGCATAGCTTCTTGGGTGGCGCTGATCACGGCGACCTGTGCCCCGATGGCCTTCATGTCCGGCGACTCCTGGCGCATAAGGGCAACCAGACTCTTTCGCTGCCCGGCGATCTCCGCCCGCTGCCGGTCGATTGCTTCCCGGAAGGGGATGGCCCGCTGGCGCATGGCCTCGGTCTGGCTAGGCGGCAGGGCAAGATCTTCGAACAGAAAATGATTTTTTTTGATTATATGGCCGAAGGGTGAGGTCCAGTAGGCGTCTCGCAGGTAATAGCGGTAGCCAACCGTCCCCAGCATGGCGAGATTCAAGGCTATCGAGATCAGCAAGAGGTGCCGCACGATGCTATTTTTCATGGTTTACCTCCAGCATCGCCAGGTAGGCTCCACCAAGGGAATCCGGCGGCGTGGCCTCGAAAATTTCAAGCGACATTGAGGCGATGCCCCGGTCAGGATGGCGCAGCCCCACCAGGCTGTTGCTGATGAGATTGCCGGACACCACTCCAATTCCGATGACCAAAGCAAGCACTGCCGCCTCGGCGAAATTCATCCACAGCGGGGCAAAGAAAGGCGGGGCCTCGGTGGTTTCGAGCCGCGCCATCACCCGCCTGGCAAGAGCCGGGGGGGCGGGGAATTGTCCTGCCTGCTGCAAGAGAGTGTGCATCTCCTGGAAGGCGTGGAATTTCTGGCCGCAAACCGCGCATTGTTGCAGATGCGCGGTAAGAGAAACCTGCTCCCTGGCCGACAGTTCCCCGTCAAGGGCGGCTGACATCAGCCCGTGCGCTTTTTTGCATCTCATGATGCTGTCCTCCTGCTCATTAAACGATTCAAGGTTCATTTTTGTTCCGTAATTTTTTCATCAAAGCCAATAATTCGATCCGCCCCCGCGATAACCGCGATTTCACTGTCCCCAGGGAGATATCCAGCACCTCGGAAATCTCTTCGTAAGAGAGGCCTTCCATCTCCTTGAGGACGATGACCGCTCTCAATTTTGGCGACAGTCGTTGCAGGCTGCGCTGCAAGGCCTGGCCCGTTTGCTTCGCTTCATAGAGCCGTTCGGGGGAAAGTTCGTCCGGCAACTCGCGGCGCAGAAACTCGTCCCCCTGCGCTGACCTCGTGAACAGGGAGGCAAAAAACGGCCGTTTTCGATAGTCGAGACAGGTGTTGACCGTGATCCGGTAGAGCCAGGTATAAAATGAGGCGTCAGGGGTGAAATGCCGTAGATTCCGGTAGGCCTTGATGAAGGAGTCCTGGGCCGCATCCTCTGCCTCATGGGCATTGCCGAGCAGATGCCGGCAGAGGGAGTAGACCCGGTCTTGGTAGAGGCGGACAAGCTGTTCAAAGGCGGCCGTGTCGCCTTCCTTGAACTTGGCTATCAGGTGGAGGGGGTCAAGAGACATGTATGTGACATTTCCCTGTTTTGGGAGAAGCCATTTTCATTTTCGCTTCGCCGTTTGTTTGAGGCATTTTTGGGCAACACAACATATCGCCTTTGCCGCAAAATACTTTCATGCGACAAAATAGTAAAATGCAAAATGCCTTTAGTTGCTATGGCAAGAGGGAACGCACCGTTTGTTTCATCTTGACATTTGATGGCAGCTACTTATATATTAACATATAAGTAATTATTTATTCGTTAATACTCACGTTATTACTGATGAGGCAGCAGTTGAAGATAATCAATACCCCCGAAGCACGAGACGAGATCACCCCAAGTTCCATTGTTTTTCTGGCCAAGGCGCTGGCGGATGAGAATCGAGTGCGGATAATCCTGTCGCTGACGCAAGGGAAAAAAACAGTTTCCGCCATGGTCGATGAGCTGGGGATTTCTCAACCCCTGGCCTCCCATCATCTGAAGGAACTCAAACGGGCGCTACTGGTGACAATTGAACGAAGTGGCCCATTCATCTACTACGAGTTAGTGGACCTCCGCATTGCAACGATTATTACAGACTTGGGTGGATTGGCGGCCCATCTGCTTGCCAATCGCACAACCTTTTAACCGAAATGAGGTACAGAATGAAGGAACTGCAAGAAATTCTGAGCATGATGGAACCAGCCGCTGCACTTTCAGCGCTGGCCCCGGCCCTAAAAAATATCCTGGCGCACCTTGATGAAGAGGAGAGAGTCAAATTTGTCACCGATATGATCGACGACCCGGATGGCGACAAAATCTCCAGCATGGTGCACCTCTGACTGGCCGAGTGCATGGACGAAGGTGTCGATCCAACACATATGTGTCAAAGTCTGGTGCACAAGGTAGCTCAATCCAAACAACTCTTGGCAGTGGCTGATCCTGGTATCTTGGAGCTATTTGAAAGCTGGCTTGATGAGATGGAAGAAGAAGTCATGGGGTATATGGCAAAAAAACCAGGCGCAGAAGCATTGACCATGGCTGCCGACTTGGGACTTTCAAAGAGTGGCGCCGATTTTTTGCTGGCAAAACTGCGAAGGGAAGCAAAGCTGTAGCGCGTGCCCGCAGTGATTTTTTGGAAGCAAAACGTGATTGGAACGTAAGGAGGCGGTTTATTGGAAGTCTCAAGTCAACTAGCCGTCTTGCCAAGATTGACACTCAAACACCACGAAGGAGGGACAATATGTCAAAGATTCGCCTATTTCTCAATGAACCAGCCGGAAAGACCTGAATCCATTTTAATGCAATGCTGCCCAGGTTGGGCAAACTATTCCCAGACATCATTGAAGTCATCACAAAACCCCGCCAAGAGTACCAGACCATGGCCTATGCCGAGCTTGGTCTACCCAAGGCCCCAGCCATCATGGTGGGCAAAGAAATTATTACCGAAGGCAAGGATATTGACGACTCGTCCTTAGAGATGGCCATCCGCCATCATTTAGGTATACCGCACCCATGAGGCTACCAAAGGGGGCTGCGTCGGCTGTTCAAATCACAATCCAACAAGGGGAAGGGAGGACTCATGAATCTTGCAATCGTCATCTCAATAAAGGACAGTGAGAATATATACAATGCCATGCGCCTGGCCAATGTGGCGGTAAAGAAGGGCGACGAGGTGAATGTCTTCATGCTGGGCCAGGCGGTTATGTACCAAGAGACCAGCACGGAGGAGTTTAACGTCAAGGAGCAGGTCGAACAGTTTGCCGGCGGGTTTTATGTCTGAGGCGGATGTCTCAAATCCCACGGTCTGGTGGGATCAAGCTCCTGTCCAATCGCCTGGATGGATGACCTCTACGAACTGATTAAGGAAGCGGACAAAGTATTAACCTTTTGAAAGAGCGCCCTTACCCCTTCTCGCAAATGATTAGTACGGCAAGCATGAAGGTATTTCACGGCCCAAAATAGGAGGACCACCATGACCACCGCGAAGAAAGCATCCATCATGATCTTTCACGACGAACTCTGCCAAGTCTTTAACGGCTTGATGACCGCCATCAGCCTGCAACGGGCTGGGGCCGAGGTCACGGTCTTTTTTGGCTCACGAGGGATCAACGCCGTGCATAAAGAAAAGATTCACCAGCTCAAATGCCTGCCGGATCAGCCGGAGGAGGAGCAAAAAAAGGTGATGGACCGCATGGAGGAAATGAACCTGCCGACACCTGAGGACATGCTGCTCATGCTGCACATGGAGGGGGCCAAATTGTTCGCCTGCCCCTTGAACAAGGCGGTCTTTGGATTTCAGGACGACGACTTTGTCGAAGGGGTCGTCCTGGCCAACCCGGAAACCTACTACACCGGAACCGTCATCCCGGCGGATATGAACTTAGTCTTTTGAGGAGAAACACTATGGTGAAAATCGTTATCCTGGGAGGCTCCTTCGGGGGTCTGACCGCTGCCTTGGAGCTAAAAAGACTGTTGGGCCATAAGGCAGAGGTGACGGTGGTGAGCGCCGAAGACCGTTTTGTCTTTTTACCGTCGCTGCCGTGGCTGATTATGGGCTGGCGCAAACCTGCGGACATCACGCTGAAAGTCGCGGATATCCTTGGGCCTCGGGGGATCAAGTTCGTCCATGCCGCAGCCCTGGAGGTGCAGCCGGAATCACGCCGGGTTCTGACTGATGCAGGCGAACTCACCTATGATTATCTCGTCGCCTCAACCGGTCCGCAGCTCGTCTTTGATGAAATCCCCGGCTTAGGGCCGGACAAAGGTCACACCGACTGCACCTTCACCATCGACCATGCGCTACGGACCGGCCAGACCTGGAAATCAATCCTGGAGACCCCAGGGCCGGTGGTGGTGGGATCGGCCCAGATGGTGAGTTGTTTTGGCCCGTCTTACGAGCTGGCCTTTGAAATGGATGCCGAATTACGGCGGCGTAAGATGCGGCACAAGGTGCCGATTCTCTATCTCACTTCTGAACCCTATCTTGGTCACATGGGAGTAGGTGGCTTGGGCAAGTCCAGACGATTCATGGAGGACGAGTTTGCGGAGAGGGACATCAAGGCCATCGTCAACCAGTCTATCGAGGAAGTGGCCCCAGGGGAAATCAGGCTGAAGGACGGCTCAAAAATTCCCTTCAAACTGGCCATGATCGCCCCGCCCTTCAAAGGCGTGCCGGCGGTGGCGCCGCTGGGTAACCCCAGAGGCTTTGTCCCGGTTGACCGGCATTACCGCCACACCAAGCACCAGAACATCTTCGTGATCGGGGTGGCCATGGCCATCGCCCCGCCTGAACCAACGCCGGTGCCGGTGGGTGTCCCCAAGACCGGCTCGATGACGGTGGCGATGGCGAAGGTCGCCGCCGCCACCATTTTCGCCGAGATCCAGGGCGCGCCGCTCCCCAGTCCGGAGGAGTTGTCGGTGATCTGCCTTATGGACATGGGCAACACCGCCGCCCTGATGAAGGCCTTCCCTGTTTTACCGCCCCGGCAAGAGTCGTACACCCATAAAGGGGTCTGGGCAAAGTGGCTCAAGCTCTCCTTTGAACGATACTTTTTGTTCAAGATGAGGCACGGTTTCAGCCAATGGCCTTGAGTAACTTTCAGCAGCACCACATCTGCTGCGTTTATCCCCCATTGCGGGGGATCATAGGCCTGTTCCCATAGGCTGGCAATAGCTCGCAGGCCTATTTCAAGTTTATACCCCCTTGCGGGGTACATCTGTGGCGCTGCTGAATAGTTACAACGGGGCAGTTATCAATTAATGGAGGCGACGATGCGTAAAAATTCCCTGGTCCTGTTTTCAGTCGAACACCCAAAAACCGTCGTCTTGCTGTCGGTGCTGCTGGCCATGCTCTTCATGACCCAGTTCCCGAAGATGACTACCGACACCAACCCCAAGAATATGCTCCCCGCCACTTCGGCGGTGCGGGTGGGAAATGACGGGGTCGAAAAGACCTTTGGCCTCTACGAGGATATGATCGTCCTCGGTGTGACCCACGACCAAGGCGTGGTCAATCCGGTAACACTCACCAAAATCAAGCGGATCACCGAGGCGATTTTACAGATTCGCGGGGTGGCAGCCCGCGATGTGGCAAGCTTCACCACCGTTGACAATGTGACCATGGAGGATGGCGCCCTGCGGGTAGCGCCGTTGATGACCGTGGTGCCGGAAGAGGAAACCGGGCTCGCGAGGCTGCGGCAGGCGCTGGCGGAGAATCCCCTGTTCATCAATCGCATTATCTCCAAGGACGGCAAGACCACGGCCATCTATATCCCCCTGGAGAAGGGCGCGAGTGGCAAGGAGATCGCCGACCGCATCCGCGAGATCGTAAGTGGTGAAACAGGTGGGGAACGTTATTCCATCGCCGGTGACCCGGTGGCCCGCGATACCTTTGGCGCCGAGATGTTCAAGCTCATGGGGATGTTTGCGCCCATGGCCGGTATGATCATGTGCGCGGTGGCCTTTTTCATGTTCCGCAGCCTCTTTCTCTCCATGGCCATCATGGCGCCGGCCATGATCATCATCATCTGTAGCATGGGACTGATTATCGGCATGGGGTACCCGGTGCACATCATGAGCTCGATGAGCCCGGTCTTCCTCATGGCCATCGCCACTGACAGTATCCACATCTTCAACGAATTTTATTTCCGCTTCCACGAAAAAGGCGAGCGCAAGGCAGCCATCCTCGACACCATGCAGGCAGTCGGCAAGCCGCTGATCTACACCGACATCACTACCGCTGTCGGTTTTGCCTCGCTCATGCTCGCCAACATCATCCCGGTCAAGGTCTTCGGCTTTGGCGTAGCCTTCGGCACCATGCTGCTTTTGCTCTTGAGCTTCACCCTGGTTCCGGCGCTCCTCACCTTTATCCGGATAGAGAAAATCGAGCAGATAACCGCGAACGAAGACATCCGCGCAAGTAAAACCGCTTGTTTCCTGATGCGGCTCTGCCGGATTGGGAGTTATTGGCCACGGGCCACCCTCCTGGTGGGCGGCCTTTTGCTGCTCGGCGCCGTGTTTGGTGTCAGCAAAATTCATGTCAACAACAACATGGTGGAGTGGTTCAAGTCCGGGAGTGAGATCCGGACGGCGGACCGGGTGCTGAATCAGGCACTCGGCGGCACTTCGCTAGCCTATGTCGTAGCCAGCGCCAAGGAAGATGACTTCATGAAAAATCCTGCGGCTATGCGGTATATCGAGGGGTTGCAGCGGCACTTGGAGAGCCTGCCCCTGGTGGGCAAGACCTTTTCGGTGGTTGATTACGTGAAGCGAATCAACCTGGTGCTGCACGACAACGACCCCAAATTCGATGCGGTCCCCGAGACCAAGGAGATGATCGGCCAGTACCTCTTTCTGTTTGCCATGTCCGCCAAGCCCTCCGACCTCGATAATGTCGTGGACTACCCCTTTCGCCAAGCCAATATCTGGGTGCAGATGAAGACCTGGGACGCCCAGGCCATGCGCCAGGTGATTGCGGCCATGGACGACTATGCCAAAGCCCATCCCATGCCCCTCGAACTGAAACCGGCGGGCATCGCCTACTTCAACCTGGTCTGGAATAACGAGGTGCTCTGGGACATGGTGAAAGGCTTTCTGGCGGCCCTGGTTATGGTCTTCGTCATCCTGGTGATCAATTTCCGCTCGGTCAAGTGGGCCGTGGTGAGCTATGTGCCCTTGCTCTCCACCATCCTCTTGCTCTACGGTGTCATCGGCTTCATGGGCAAGGATTTTGACATGCCGATTTCGGTGCTCTCCTGCCTGTCGCTCGGTATGGCGGTAGATTTTGCTATCCACTTCGTGGGTCGCCTCCGCTTGCGGCGGGCGAAAGTGAGCGGCGGCGAACCTCTCGCCGACAGCCTGGACTGGACAGCGGCCCGGCCCGGCAAGGGGATTATGCGTAACGCCCTGCTCTTTGCCGCCGCCTTTTCGGTGATGCTCTTTGCGCCGCTCACCCCGTACATCACCGTGGGCGCCTTTATCGTCAGCATGATGATCCTGAGCGCGCTGATGACCATCATCTATTTGCCCGCCATCATCACTTTGATGCAGGGCTGGCTTTTTCAAGGAGAATGAGATGAAACGAATTGCCTTATTGACCATGTTCTTGGCCGTCAGCCTTTGCTCCAGCGTCCTGGCTGCCTCTCCCGACGAAATCGTCAAAAAATCACAGGCCGCCTTTTTCTACCCCGGCACTGACTTCAAGGCCAGGGTCATGATGAGATTGATCAGCCCCAGCGGCCAGGAGCGGCTGCGGGAGATGACCATGCTGCGTCTGAACATCGGCGAGCCGGGCGGCGAGCAGAAATACTTCATGTATTTCTTTCAGCCAGCCGAGGTCAAGGACATGACCTTTATGGTCTTCAAGTATCCGGCAAAAGACGACGACCGCTGGCTGTTCGTCCCGGCCATCAACATGGTGCGGAGGATCGCCATGCAGGACAAGCAGGCGAGTTTTGTCGGCTCGGACTTCACCTACGAGGATGTCTCAGGCCGGGATCTGGGGGATGATGCGCACGAACTGACCAAAGAAGAGGCGCTGAACGGCAAGGAGTGCTTCGTGATCAAAAGCACACCGAAGGCGGACAGCGCCAGCTACGGCTACAAGCTCGCCTGGATCGACAAGGCGACCTATCTCCCCATGAAGGAGGAGTACTATGACCGGGCCGGAGCGATGGCCAGGGTCTTCACCGCTGATGAGGTGCAGGAGGTCAAGGGCTTTCCCACCATTACCAAACGCACCATGAAGAATCTGCAGAGCGGCCACCGGACCGAGGTCTCCTATGCCAGCCAGGATTACAATGTCGGTCTGGAAGAGAGCCTCTTTTCAGAACGCTTTCTCAAACAGCCGCCGAAGAAATGGATCGAGTAAAGGGTCTGGCCATGCTGACACCCCGGACATGGTTCACCGCTTGGCTGACGGCCTCAATGTTGCTGAGGGCGGCGGCCGGGGCGGCGGCGGTTACCCTGCACGGCTTTATTCAGGGAAATTATGCGCTCGACACCGCCGCATCAAACCCCGATGGCCGTGACTCAAAGCTGGCCGAGGAACGGGCCCAGCTCAAGCTGGAGGCGGACCAGGGACCGCTGCGCCTCTTTGTCAAAACCGATCTGGCTTGGGATCACCTGGACGACGAGGCGGATCTGGAACTGCGGGAAGGGACGGTTGATTACACCGCCTCGAATTGGGATTGCAAGATTGGCAGGCAGATGGTCACCTGGGGGCTTGGCGATCTGGTGTTCATCAACGACGTCTTTCCCAAGGATTATGAGGCCTTTTTTGCCGGTCGCCCCCTCGAATATCTGAAGAAGGGGGTGGATGGCGTAAAGTTTGGCCTCTATCCCGGCTTCGCCTCGTTTGAAGTTATCGCCATCCCCCTGTTTACGGCCAACCACTTCCCGGATGCCAAGCGCTTCTGGATGTTTGACCCGCTGCCGATGGTGACCAATCGGCAAACCATTGATCCGGACTCAAGCCTTGATAATACCGAGGTCGCCGTGCGCGCCTACCGTGATATCGCAGGCTTTGACGTCTCTCTTTATGGCTACCGGGGCTTTTACCGGCAACCCGCCATGCAGACTGACTCGCCTGCTGCCCCCACCCGGTTGACTCTCTGGTATCCGAAGCTTACGGTCTATGGCGCAAGCCTTCAGGGCAGCGCCTTGGGCGGCGTCGTCAGTCTGGAGGCCGGCTACTACGACTCACAAGATGATCGGGATGGTGACAATCCCATGATCCCCAACAGTCAGGCCCGGTTTTTGGTAGGCTATCAGCGCCAGTTCTGGGAAGATTTTACTGTCGGCCTCCAGTATTATGGGGAGAGGATGCAAAACTTTAGCGACTATACCTCCACACTGCCGTCGGGAATGCCTGCCGAGGATAGGCTGCACGACATGCTTAGTGTCCGGCTGACGCAACTCCTCAGACACCAGACCGTGAAGCTCTCTCTCTTCACCTTTTGGGGGCTCTCCAGCGCCGACTATCTGGTCAACCCCGAGGTCAAATACAACTTTACCGATCAGGTGTGGGCGGCGCTGGGGGCCAACCTCTTTGGCGGCGGCGAGCCTTGGACTCAGTTCGGCCAACTCGACCGCAACGACAGCATCTATCTCCAGACCCGCTATGAGTTTTGAGGCTAAGCCGTTATAAATAAATAACTGTAACATCGCCATGGGTGGTCCGGCATCCCCCTCAAGGGGGGACTGAACTGAGTAAGGGGCCGTATCGGAAATGGCAAATATGTAATGGTTATATCGTAACGGCCCCTAAGAGGAAGCCATGAAGGTCCGTGGCAGCGGAATGCCCGCCAAATCTGAAGAGATGTGGGCCCGCAGCAAAAATCGTATTTCTACCTACATTTCCCTTGACCTCCTTCTGGCACATTGTTAAGTAGTGAAAATTACGTGGCCATTCGTAAAGCGCAAAGAATCTGCCTTTGCCCTGTTCGGCCAGATGAAATGCATATCATTTGTTGGTAAATCCAAGAATTCAGGAGGGCTTATGAGCGAAGAGAAAAACATTGAAAGTCTATCTACCGAAAAACGCGTCTTCAATCCGCCGGTGGAAGGGCGGCAAAATGCCTGTATCAAAAGCATGGCCGAATACGAGGCCCACTACAAACGGTCGATGGATGACCCCGAAGGGTACTGGGCCGATCGCGCCTCGGAACTCATTACCTGGGACAAGCCATGGGACAAGGTATTGGACGCTGATTTATACAAACCTGAAGTCAATTGGTTTGTCGGGGGTAAACTCAATGTCTCCGCCAATTGCCTCGATCGGCATTTGACCAATGGCCGTCGCAACAAAGCTGCCATTATTTGGCAGGGCGAGCCCGAAGAAGATGTCAAGGTCTACACCTACCAGATGCTGCATACCGCTGTCTGCCGTTGCGCCAATGTCTTGAAAAAACTGGGGGTCAAGAAGGGGGACCGGGTTGCCGTCTACTTGCCCATGATCCCGGAGCTGGCTATTACCCTCCTGGCCTGCACCCGGATCGGCGCTATCCACTCGGTGGTATTCGCCGGATTCTCCGCCCCCAGCCTGAAGAGCCGTATCCAGGACTGCGAGGCCAAGGTTCTGATTACCGCCGATGCCGTCCTGCGGGCCGGGAAGACCATCTCGTTAAAGACCAACGTCGACGACGCCCTCTCCGAGTGCCCTTCCGTTACCAATACCTTGGTGGTCAAACGAGGCGGCAACACCATCAATTTCAAGGAGGGTCACGACCTCTGGTGGCACGAACAGATGGCCGCAGACGATATCAGCGACAAGTGCGAGCCGGTCAGCATGGACTCCGAAGACCCGCTCTTCATCCTCTACACCAGCGGCAGCACCGGCAAGCCCAAGGGCGTCGTCCACACCACCGGCGGCTACCTGACCTACGTCGCCCACACCTGCCAGTGGGTCTTCGACATGAAGGACGACGATGTCTATTGGTGTACCGCCGATATCGGCTGGGTCACCGGCCACTCCTATATCCTGTATGGACCGTTGGCCCTGGGGGCAACCAGTCTGATGTTCGAGGGTGTGCCAACGTATCCTGCCCCCAACCGCTTTTGGCATATCGTCGAAAAATTCAAGGTCAATATCTTCTATACCGCACCCACCGCCATTCGGGCGCTGATGCGCTTTGGCGCCGATCTCCCGAAAAAGAACGACTTGACTTCACTCCGTATCCTGGGCTCGGTCGGCGAACCGATCAACCCCGAGGCCTGGATTTGGTATCATGACAATATCGGCGCTAGCAAACTGCCCATCGTCGACACCTGGTGGCAGACCGAGACCGGCGGCATTTTGATCTCAGCGCTGCCCTACGCCACTCCGCTCAAACCCGGATCCGCCACCCGCCCGTTACCCGGCATTGACGCCGCTATCTTCACCGAAGAGGGCAAAGAGGCCGGACCAAACGAGGGGGGGCGGCTAGTGATCAAGCGGCCATGGCCCGCCATGTTGCGAGGCGTCTATGGCGATCCGCAGCGCTACAAGAAGACCTACTTCGAACGCTTCCCCGGCATTTATGATCCGGAAGACGGCGCCCGCAAGGACGAAGACGGCTATTTCTGGATCATGGGCCGTTTGGATGACGTCATCAACGTCTCCGGCCATCGTTTGGGCACCGCCGAGATTGAGTCCGCCCTGGTGGCCCACAAAGACGTGGCCGAGGCGGCGGTAGTCGGCGCCCCGCATGAGGTTAAGGGCCAAACTATTTACGCCTATGTCAGCCTGAAGGCTGGGGTTGAACCAACACCTGAGTTGCGTAAGGCCCTGATCAATTCGGTTCGGGCCGAAATCGGACCCATCGCCACGCCGGAATTCATCCAGTTTGCCGATGGGCTGCCCAAGACCCGTTCCGGAAAAATCATGCGCCGCATCCTGCGCAAGATCGCAGCCGGCCACCATGAGGCGCACGATTTTGGCGATACCTCAACCCTGGCCGAGCCGGGTGTGGTCGATATCCTGGTCAAAGGGAATTTGGAGTTGACTCAAAAATAATAGCGTTTTACAACGCAGATCTTCAACGGCGGAGTGTAGTTACGAGCATGGGGGTTTCCTCATGCTCGTAACTACACTCCGCCGTTGTTATTTGTCGAGCTTAAAAAACGAGTGGGGGGTATTCGGCGCAGAGGATAAGACTCGAGGTGGGGCAGGAAAGGATATCGTTGATTACTCCGCTTTAAACTTCGCCGCTAGTTCCGTCACCGCCATGGCATAACGGTTGGAGTTGTTCCATTTCGTTATTGCCTGAAAATTTGGGTAGCCCGCCACATAACGTAGGCCGCCATCCTCCAATTCGAGGCCGACAATGCTCACTTTTGTGTAGTCCGGGAAGTTCGGCAAGTTTATTTGCTGGAGTTGTTTGACCTCTGCCCAGGGGAGTAGCGCCGACCGCCCTTGGGTATAGGCATCTGTCAGACGTTGGTCTTTGAGAGCGGTTCCTAGTTCCGAGGTGATGGGCGCCCCCTTTATCCAGCCAAAACTGTGCAGATAGTTAGCGATGCTGGCCAGGATATCCGGCACCGATTCCCAGACATCCCGTTTGCCGTCGTGATCGAAATCCAAGGCGTACTGCCGAAAGCTGGAGGGGATAAACTGGGTTTGGCCAAAGGCCGCGCCATAGGAGCCGGTGATGGCGAGCGGGTCGACGCTGTTTTCCTTGCAGAGCAGGAGATATTCGATGAGTTCCCGGCGATAAAATTCCCGCCGCCTCGGATAGGCGTCAAACATGGTGTTCAGTGTCCTGAACATGCTGAAGGCCCCCTTGTGATTCCCGAACTTGGACTCAATGCCCCAGATGGCAACCACAATTTCCCGATCAACCCCGATCTCTTTTTCGATCCTGTCCAACAGGGCTTTGTGCTCGTGCAAAAGAGCCCGGCCCTCCGTGATCACTGCGTATTTAATGAAGAGCGGGTAGTATTTATAGTAGGGGAGGGCCTCGGTTTGGCGGTCCATGAGCTCCAGCACCTTTTTTTGAATACTGACCCCATGAAACAGCCGAAGCAACTCCTCCTGTGAAAAGCCGTACTTTCCGCGCAGTTCATTGAAGAGTTGGACGTAACGATCACTGGCCAGGTCAATCGTCTGGCCGTCCTCGACGAGGTCGGCGGCCAATGGTGTCGAACTCTCCTGAGCATCCGCCGCATCAGATAGCGCTCCGCCTAGCAAAACAAGTAAAACGAGGCAAAAAGCCAAAACGAAATAGCGTTTGGCTCTGTTCAGTCCCCCCTTAGCCGGGGATTGAGCGTAGTTATGGTTTGTCATACTCCATCATCCTACAAAGGTAGCGAAAAACTGCTTCATAAATTCATCCAAAAGGGCATTTGGCAGTGCGTTGACGCCAGCGGCGCCGGCTCTGCCGCCTCCGGTAGGAAAGGCGCGGCAGAGGGCATCGGCGCCACGTTTATTCACGAGTGGGGCACGGACGCTGATCATGCAGGTGCCGTTGCCATTATCGACCACCAAGGCATGGGCCAGGTCAGGTTTTTCTCGCGCCTTTTCATTGCTGAAGACGCCGGCTACTCGTCGACTCCATGCTTGGGCCGGGAACCGATAGATTCTGCCGTGTGCCTCGGCACGGATTGGCTCATGGCCGCGGGCGGCAGTCATGTCCGCATCAAATCCTGAGCGCAGGGTGGTCAACGTCTTGGAGTTATGGAGAAAATCAAACGGATCGGCATAGGGGCGCAACGCCAAATAGAGATCGCGTGGGTGGAAATGGAGATCATCAACCGTCTCGCCGTAGCCGTTATAATTGAGGAGTTCCCCCAATTCCCGGAGCATGGCAAGTTTGTCATCATCCAGGTTGAGCGGGGCTGCCGCTTGGCGAGCGGCAGCGTGGAGGTTGTCGCCAAAGGCGGCCGCCACTGCCCAGGGACGAAAGCGTCCATTCAGCATACGATCGACAATAAGCGATGTGCAGACTTCGGGGTCAGGGTCGAGATGGGCCGTCAACCCCGACCCGTCCGGCAGCTCGCCCGCGAAGTGATGATCGGCGTAGAACACCTGACAGCCGCGTCCCAAGAGATCAACCAGTGCCGCCTTATTGGTGTCCATGGAGATGTCGAGCACTGTCAGCGTATCGTTGGCAGTCGCCCGCTTCCGCAACCGGTCCAGCAGGGCGATATCACGCTTTACGCCGGTAACCAGTTCTGCTTCCGGGCGAGGCTCACTCAGTCTCAATTGATGCAGGGCACAGATGCCATCGGCGTCGCCATTAAAGATATCGTAATGCATCTTGGATTCCAGTGTACAGTTTTGGCGGTGGCTAAAAGGCAAATATTTTACTTCGGACGGCATCAACCAAGATTCTTGGACAGCAATCGTCCGTCGGACCAACCGGAAGCGAACCGGGAAATCCCCCTCGTTAGGGGGTCTTAGTCGTCGATGGAGATGGGGCAATATCCTGACGAAACTCCATGATCTTGCCAATCCCCGCCAGGCTGAACATCATGGTGAAGCGGTAAGCGTCATCCGGAGAAGAGGTGGCCTGCAAGGCCATTCCCCAGCAGGCAGGTTCGTAGAGAAGGCGCAGTGCAGCCCCTGATGTCTCCCTGGTTTCAAGAGAATGATTGACAATGGCCTGAGCCCGCAAGGTCTCAGCCAGCCGCACATTCAGGTCAAAATTAAGCTGGTTGACGTGCGTAGCCTCATCATAGCGATTAACCAAGCGCAATCGGTCACCCCGCAGGGTGGCGTAATTGGCGCCAACCTGGTAATTGGTCGCCCCGTCTCCATGGACATCCACTAACGTCCGGTAGGTCAGTGTCACTCGCGGAACTGGCCGCACCCCGGAATCGAAAGTTATATCGGTAAAAGGCCGACGCGGCATATTGAGCACCGGGTCACGGCGGAGTTCACGGATGTCATAGGCTTGGCTCAGGTGGGCGTAGCCCAGGTTCCAGGAGGAATTATCGGCGCCCACCACATTAAAATCGTTCTTGAGCGCATAGGTGAATAAGTTTTTCGGAGTGATCCGATCCGTACCGTCAAGCGCAGGAAGATCCTCCTGGCTTGCAGCCGGGAGATAACTATAGTCCAACCCCGGACGAATCATGTGGGTCATTTTTTTCAGGTAATCTCCCCGCATGTCGAAATCGCGCAGCAGAATGGTTGAGGTGGCAAGCGATCCTTCCGCCAGGGTTCGGTTCAAATTGCCAGAGCCCAGGTCGTTTTGGCTCGGACCGTTATTTTCCACTTGATACATGGTCTGCCGCACGCCGGCGACGGCAGTGGTTTCAGAGTAGGGGAGGAAGCGCAGTGGGGTTTTGAGGGTTGGGTGCAGGTCGAGACGCTGCCCGCCTACCCCGCCTTCCTGCCAGTAATAGACATAGCCGGAATCCCAAGTCAAATCGGTCGCCGCCAAAGAAGATCCCAGGCCATTCTCCGATCTTTTCCCAGGGAACAAAGGTCTGCTGCCGGCAAAGGCCACGCCTGGCAAGGACCAGGGATGGGCGGTGGAATCGACTGCCGAGGGATCGTCGATGGTCCGTACCTCGCCAGCCAAGCTCATTGACGGCCACAACTTGGACAACTGGGCGGTGTTGGTGCGGGCATGGGTCGACTCGGCCTCGAAGCCTCGTCCGAATTCGCTCACAAAGGCATCGTTATTCGCCTTGAAGCCAGTCATGCTATCGGAGAACTCGGCAAGGTAATCCTGATCCGAAACCAGATCGAGATCCAGCTTGGCCTTTACATTACTGCCAAAATCATGGTCTGCTTTTCCTCGTAGCCAGTAGCGATCCCTTGTCGTCCGCAAGACACCGTCGGACCTGAAATCATCGTGTGGGGTGTCGATATGCTGGTCGTTAAGCGCATTGATAGCCACCGTCCCTTTGGAGTCCACATCCTGGACATAGCGAAATTCAGCCCCGGTCTGCGGCCCACGCCTGGAGAGTCCGCCGCCATAAAGGGTGAGATCCATGCTAGGGGAAAGGTTGACAAAGAACGGCACCAGGATCCCTTCCCCATCACGCCTGCCGCTGGAGAGTTCCGGCAACAAAAGACCGGTCTTGCGCTTGGTGCCGGCGGAAAAGGCAAAATAGGGGGTATAGACCACCGGCATGTCCTTGACCCGGAAGGTGGTGTTCGTAAAGTGGGCAAAACCCTCCTGGGTTATATCGGCCCGGCTCCAGGTAAAGCTCCAAGGCCGGGCCGCACCGTCGACTGGATCGCATTCGCTCATCCAGCCGTCCTCCAGATGGTAGGTAAGTTCACCGGTCTTTTGCACTTCTCCACCCGCCAGGTAGATATTGCGCTTAGGGAAATAGATGGTGGCGCGTTGCAGGTGGCCGCGCTGCCGGTCCATATCCATGTCGGCGAGGTCGGCGGTGATATGCTCCTCTTCCGAATCCAAGACGGCATGGCCACGCACTTTGACCAAGTTGGCTACCGGATCAAGCCGTATCCAGTCGCCGGTAATGGTCAACGGCTTTTCCCCGCCAGCGGGCACAGGCGCCTCGTGCGCCCCCACCTGACCGATAGAGGTCAAACCTTGTCGAACCAGGACTACGTTGCCCTCGGCAATGACGCTGGGAGGATTGACAAACCGAGAGATTTTATCCGCTGTAATCTGCCAAGGAGACGTCGGTGGGGCAGGTTGGTCTGCCGACCAGACCGGTTCGGCCTCCACCGCCAAACAGAAGCTCAGGGAACAGGACAAGAGGCGTAACGATAGTCCCCTAAACACGCGGTTCAGTGCCCGCTGATGCAGGGCAAGGCCTGAATTGAGCCCCTTGAGGGGTAGTGAACGAAGCCCTTTCATTTGAAATCTCATTCGAGCCCTTTTCGTCCTTTCGGTTTTGCTTTAGGCCAAGACAGCGCCGGTGCTGCCGGAAGTGACCATGTTGGCATAGCGCGCCGCATAGCCGGTAGTGATCTTGGGGGCCGGGGCCTGCCAGAGTTTGCGACGGCTGGCCAAGACATCCGCCGGCACATCAAGGGTCAGTGCGTGGGCGCGGATATCGATCACAATTCGGTCCCCCTCTTCCACCAGACTGATGGGTCCGCCAACTGCGGCTTCAGGTGAGACATGACCAATGCAGGCACCCTGGGTGCCACCGGAAAAACGACCATCGGTGATGAGCGCCACCGACTTGCCAAGCCCCATGCCGATGATCGCCGAGGTCGGCGACAACATTTCGGGCATCCCCGGCCCGCCTTTGGGTCCACAATAGCGGATAACCACCACGTCTCCAGGTTTGATCTGCCCACCCATAATGGCGGCTTGCGCCTCTTCTTCCGAGTTGTAAACCCGCGCCGGCCCGGAGTGGGCCATCATCTCCTCACTGACAGCAGATTGTTTGACCACCGATCCGTCAGGCGCCAGATTGCCATAGAGCACGGCGATACCGCCCACCTTGTGGTAAGGGGCGCTGACCGGACGGATGATCTCGCGGTCCCTGACCTTGGCCTTACGCAGATTTTCACCCAGGGTCTGGCCGGTGACGGTCATGACCTCAAGGTGCAGGCCTGCCTCCGTGTTGCAGAGTTCGCTCATCACCGCCTGCACGCCGCCGGCTTCGTCAAGCTGCTGCAGGCTGTGGGCGCCGCCCGGGATCAGGCTACAGACATGAGGCACCCGGACGCTGACTTCATTAAAGGTGGCAAGCGGCAGTTCGACCCCTGCCTCACGGGCAATGGCCGGTACGTGCAGCACCGTATTGGTGGAGCAGCCGAGGGCCATATCGACCGCCATGGCGTTCTCAAAGGCTTGGCGGGTGGCGATATCGCGGGGTTTGATGTCGTGAGCGAGCAGGTTCATCACCGCCATGCCGGCCTCTTTAGCCAAGCGGATGCGGGCGGAAGCCACAGCCGGGATGGTGCCGTTGCCCGGCAGGCCAAGGCCCAAGGCCTCGGTCAGGCAGTTCATGGAGTTGGCGGTGAACATGCCGGCGCAGGAGCCGCAGCTTGG